>Ga0315272_10001100_pt1 | contig 13588 bp, 12 predicted proteins | sample C3_middle_MG_FD_203918 | JGI IMG/M metagenome (GOLD analysis project Ga0315272, IMG submission 203918) | Sediment microbial communities from Yellowstone Lake, YNP, Wyoming, USA - C3_middle | ecosystem: Environmental > Aquatic > Freshwater > Lake > Sediment | place: USA: Wyoming | collected...
TGGCCGCCTCGCGTGGAACTTCCGGCTTGAGCTGCGAAGTCTTCACCACCTGGGCGGCCATTTCGAGCGAGCCGGTCAACTGCGCCGCGGCGTCGAAGACGGGTTCCTTGTCTTCCTGCAGGTCGCGGTTGTAAGTCATCGGCAGACCCTTCATCGTGACGAACAACGACGTCAGGTCGCCAAACACGCGGCCCGTCTTGCCGCGGATCAGCTCCAGCGAATCCGGGTTCTTCTTCTGCGGCATCAGGCTCGACCCGCTGGTGACGCCGTCGCCAAGTTCCAGCCAGCCGAACTCTTCCGAGCTATACAGAATCCAGTCCTCCGCCAACCGGCTGAGGTGCAGCATCGTCACCGACGCGGCATACAGGAAGTCGAGCGCCCAGTCGCGATCGGCCGAAACGTCCAGCGAGTTGTAGGTGATCGCGTCGAAGCCCAGCTCCCGCGCCAGCGCCTCGCGGTCCACGGGGAAGCCGCTGCCGGCCAGCGCGCCCGAGCCGAGCGGCATCACGTTTACGCGTTGGCGAGCCTGCGTCAGCCGTTCATAGTCTCGCGAGAACATCTCGAAATACGCCAGCAGGTAATGCGCCCACGTCACAGGCTGCGCCCGCCGCAGATGCGTGTAGCCGGGGATCACCGCTTCCGGATGTGCTTCCGCCGATTCCAGCAGAGCCTCAAGCAACCCGGCGAGCAGCTTGAGCGCGCGGTCGATCTCGCCCCGCACCCACAGGCGCGTGTCGAGCGAGACCTGCTCGTTGCGGCTGCGGCCGGTATGGATCTTGTCAGCCAGCTCGCCGGTCAATTCCTTGAGCCGCGCGATGACGAAGGTGTGGATGTCCTCGTCGTCCGCTCCCGCCGCGTCCTCTTCGGGAATATGATCCAGCGCGTCGCAGATGGTCTGCGCCTCTTCTGTTTTGAGAATGCCGACGCGCGCCAGCGCCCGCGCATAGGCCTGCGAGCCGAGGATGTCGGCCTGAAACAATTTACGATCGAAATGGAGTGAGAAGCTGAAGCGTTCGAAGACCTCCGAGGGGCCGCTCTCGAAGCGGCCTCCCCAGAGTTTCAGCGCGTCCTTCTTCTCTGCGTTCTCTGCGCTCACTTGCCCTTCCCTTCCAGCAGCGCGCGCACCTTGATCGGCAACCCGATCAGGTTGATGAAACCGAGTGCGTCCTTCTGGTCGTAGCTCGCGCCCATGTGGAAGCTGGCGATGTCGAGCGAGTAAAGTGAATTCGGGGACTTGCGTGAAACCGGAGTGACATTGCCCTTGTACAGGCTCAAACGCACTTCGCCGGTCACCGGCTTGCTCACTTCGGCAAAGAATGCGTCGAGCGATTCGCGCAGCGGCGTGAACCACAGTCCGTTGTAGACGATCTCGGCGTAGTCGAGCGCGCGCTTCTGCTTGTAGTGCAGCGTGTCCTTGTCGAGCGTCAGCGCTTCCAATTCCTTGTGCGCGTAATAGATCAGCGTGCCGCCCGGCGTCTCGTAGCAGCCGCGCGACTTCATCCCGACGAAGCGGTTCTCCACCAGGTCCACGCGTCCCACGCCGTTCTCAGCGCCGAGTTGATTCAGCTCTTCCAGCAGGGCCAGCGCCGAGGCGCTCCGCTTGCCGTTCAAGGAGACCGGGACGCCCGCCTCAAATCCGATGGTCACCTCGGCTGGCTTGTCGGGCGCGTCCTTGGGCGATTTGGTCAGCATCCAGATGTGCTCGGGAGCGGCGTTGGCGGGATCTTCGAGCTCCCCGCCTTCGTGCGAGATGTGCCAGATGTTGCGGTCGCGCGAATAGATCTTTTTGGTGGACTGAGCGATCGGCACGTTGTGCTTGGCGGCGTACTCGATGGCGTCCTCGCGCGAGACGATGTCCCATTCGCGCCACGGAGCGATCACCGCGAGCTGCGGCGCCAGGGCTTTGTAGGTCAGCTCGAAGCGGACCTGGTCGTTGCCTTTGCCGGTGCAGCCGTGCGCCACGGCGTCACAGCCGGTGGCGAGCGCGACTTCCACTTGCTTCTTCGCGAGCAGCGGCCTTGCGATGGAGGTCCCCAGGAGGTACTTGTGCTCGTACTCGCCGCCGGCGCGCACGATCTTCCAGACGTACTCGCTGAGGAACTCTTCGCGCATGTCGGCCACATGCACTTCGCTCGCCCCGGTTTTGAGCGCTTTCGCTTCCAGCCCGGACAGCTCTTCGCCGCCCTGGCCGATGTCTCCGCAGACCGCGACCACTTCGCAACCGTAGTTCTCTTTCAACCACGGGATGATGACCGACGTATCCAGCCCGCCCGAGTAGGCAAGCGCGACTTTCTTTGGTTTACTCATGATTGCTCTCCAAGAAGAATCTTACTAGGCCACGCGGCGGCCGCGTGCCCGCGTTCCGCGGCGCAGGCATTCCTGCCTGCCGTGACAGCAGTTTTCGCCGTCGCCTCACAATGCACTGGGCGGGCCTGACGCCTACCCGGAATCCTATTCCGTCAGCAGCGAAACCAACAGCGCCTTCTGCGCGTGCAACCGGTTCTCCGCCTGATCGAAAACCACGGAGGTCTTGGACTCGATCACCGCGTCCGTGACTTCCTCTTCGCGATGAGCGGGCAGGCAGTGCATGAACAGCGCGCCGGGCGCCGCCATCTTCATGAGGTCGATGTTTACCTGGTAGGGCGCGAACAGCCGCGCGCGTTCGAACGCCTCATGCTCCTGGCCCATCGAGGCCCACACGTCGGTGTAAACCGCTTCCGCGCCCCTCAAACCCTCGTCCAGGTCGTTAGTGACCTGAATCTTGCACGCGTTGCGCTGCGCGAAGCCTTCGGCCTGCCTCAGGATGTCGCCGTCGGGCTCGTACTTGGGAGGAGTAATCACGGCGACGTCCGTGCCCAGCCGCGCGCAATCGAGCATCAGCGAATGGGCCACGTTGTTGCCGTCTCCGACGAACGCCAGCTTGTGGCCGCGCCAGGCGCCCCAATGTTCCTTCAGCGTCAGCATGTCGGCCAACGCTTGGCAGGGATGGTACAGGTCGCTTAACGCGTTAATCACCGGCAGGCCCGACCACTTGGCCAGGTCGTCGACGGTCTTCTGCTTGAACGTTCGGGCGACGATCAGGTCCGTCCAGCGCGCCAGATTGCGCGCGACGTCCTTCACCGGCTCACGGCCGCCGACGGGACCGATGCTTTGAATCGAGTCGCCGCCAAGCTGCTTCGCCGCCACCTCGAACGTGATGCGCGTGCGCAGCGAGGGCTTTTCGAACAGCAGGCTCAAGACGCGGTTCTTCAGCGCGCTGCGATAGCCCGCCGGATGGCGCTTCACCTGCGCGGCCAATTCCAGAATCTGCAGGAGCTCTTCCTGCGTCAGGTCGAAGTCGCTGCCTACGTTGCCGGCGGCGATCTGGGGAACGGCGGCAACGGGCAGTGATTGGGCCGCTGTGTGAAGGATTGCTTGGCTCATGGGCGGGCTCGATTCGTCATCCATGAATAGTTATTCGTTACAATGAATAATTACACATTTTGAGATGCAACGCAACCGGCCTGTCAAGAACAGGCCCTTTCACGCGTTTTGACCCAAAATCCTACTCAAAATCGCGGGAATCTCGTAGAGCGCGCGATTGCGCGCCTGCGCCGTGCGCTGCCGCATCTCATTCAGGCCGGCTTCGGAGGCGAGTATTTCCCGAACGGCTCCCCCAATCTCGCGGAAGCTTTTCAGCACTACGCCGAAGCCGTTTTGCGTCAGCCATTCCGAGTTGTAGCGCTCCTGCGGCAGGGTCCAGGCATTGCGTGTCGTGATGCATGGTAGCCCCAGGTGCACCGCTTCGCTCAAGCTGCCCGGGCCGGGCTTGCCAATGAAGAAATCGGCGAGGCGCATGTAGTACGGCACCTCGGATGTGAACCCGACAACACGGCGGCGCAACTTGCCAGGCAGCGCTCTCAACGCGGCTTCGAGCTTCGCATTTTTGCCGGCGATCATGATGAGCTGCAGCCGGCCCGCCTGCGATTCGAGGCGGCGTGCGATCTCCAACATGGACCCCGAACCATAGCCCCCGAACAGGACGAGGCCCGTGGTCATGTCCGGATCCAGGCCGAGTTTTACCCGCGCGGCTTCGCGGTCAAGCGGCGGTAAATCGTAGAAGCGCGGCTGCAGAATCATGCCCGAAGTGAGAAAAATGCGCTCCTCGGCGTGGCCCATCGCTCGGGCCTGCTCGACGGCGCGCTGGCTGCCGCAGATAAAGTACTGCGGCTGCTTCTCCATCCAGAAGTGCGGCGGGAAGTCCGCGATGTCGGTGAGCACGGTGACGTAGGGGCCGCCGGGTGCGACGCGCTGCCACGCCTGGAACAACGCCTCGTTGAAATTCGGAATCAGGCTGACAGCCATGTCCGGCACGCCTGTCTTGCGCCACCACTCTTCGAGCAGCCTGGCTTCGGAACCTACGTAGAAGTGGATGATGCGCTGCATAAAGCGCAAGCCGGTTTCCGAGCCGAGCGTCCAACCCTTGCGCAGCATCAGGTTGTAGATTTCCTGCAGGTCGATGTGCAGCACCTTGCGGAATACATCCACCGGATCGAGCACGTCACGCAGGTGCATCAGACGCGGCTGAACCTGGGGATAGTCTTTCTCAAGGATCGCCTGCAGAGCGGTCGCCGCGGCCCGGTGTCCGCCGCCCGCATCGAAATAGATGAGATCGAGTGTGGCCATAGCCGCGTGACTATTGTAGCCCGCAGTCCCGCGGGGAGGCGGTTCAGAAGGCGTGCGCCTCAGCGCGGGAGCCTGGAACGCTCTCTGGTACCCTGAGATTAAGAAGCATCCGCTGCTTGTTTCGCACCCCCTCGCGGGTACCGGCTGCGTTTCTTGTCACCAACCGTGGGCCGACCTCGCCCCGCTCGCCTGTCCGGTAAGACAGTGTCGCAGTTCAGGGTGGCGAGCCCAATCGGCGACGCCGAACGACGGAACTCTTCGATTCAATCCGTTGCCTGTCAAAACACAAGACGCCAGCTTCACTTCCTCCGCCCCAGCGACGTGTCCCGTCGTCCTCGCCGGTTTTGCCGCCTTCGCCAATTTCTATGTGACTCAGCCGCTCCTGCCGCTGTTCACGTCGATCTTTCACGCCGGCAAAGTGAGCGTCAGCCTGACGCTGACGGCGTCGACCGCCGGCGTGGCGCTGGCCGCGCCATTCGTGGGCCGTCTGGCCGACCGGTTTGGCAGAAGGCGCATCATTCTCTTTTCGGCTTGGGCGCTGGCCGTCACCACCTTTCTGGCCGCCACGTCGCCGGGGCTGAGCGCGCTGATCGCCTGGCGCTTCCTCCAGGGACTGCTGACGCCGGGCCTGTTCGCCGTGACGGTGGCCTACATCAATGACGAGTGGCCCGCGCGCAGTGCGGGCCGCGCCGTGTCGGCTTACGTCAGCGGTACGGTGGTGGGCGGCTTCGTGGGACGCATGATGGGCGGCTTCGCGGCCGAGCATCTGGATTGGCGCTACGCCTTTGTCCTGCCGGGCTGCCTGCTGCTGGCAATCAGCTTGATCCTGACGCTCACGCTGCGTCAGGAGCGGCGCCGTGCTTCCGCGTCGCAGGAGGGGGGACTGCTGGTCCCCGCCTGGCAACACCTGCGCAACCGCCGGTTGCTGGCCGTTTACATGGCTGGGTTCTGCGTCCTGTTCACGCTGGTCGGGATGTTCACCTACGTCGGCTTCCACCTTTCCGCGCCGCCGTTTTCGCTGGGCCCGTCCAAGCTGGGCTCAATCTTCTTCGTCTATCTGGTGGGCGCCGTGATGACTCCGCTGTTCGGACGCTACATCGACCGCTATGGGCATCGCAGCGGCATCGTGGCCGGTTCGGCGTTAAGCATCGCGGGCGCGTTGATCACGCTGGGCGGCAGTCTGTGGATGGTGCTCGCCGGGCTGGCAATCTGCTGCACGGGTGTGTTCACGGCCCAGACTGCCGCGTCCAGCTTCATCGGTGTGGCGGCCAGGCAGAACAGGGCGCTCGCCGTCGGGTTGTACGTGACGTTCTATTACATCGGCGGCAGCGCCGGATCGACTCTGCCGGGTTGGCTCTGGCGGGCGGCCGGATGGCCCGGCTGCGTGGGGCTGGTGATCTTCATGCAGGCCATGCTCATGCTGATTGCGCGCTATGGGTGGCAATCGGGGAGTCTGCCCGCCGGCAGCCGTGAGGCGGGCGTCGAGATCCCGCAAGGCTGCTAAGGCCCGTAAAGAAACAACCGCACTTTCTTCCAGGCGCCACGTTTTAGAGGGTCAGTAAGACGAGCGCGTCCAGAACGGGATTGCCCGCCGCCGCCGGCGGGACTCCAGAGCCAGGTGGATGCGCCAGCCGGAGAGCAGCGCGAACAGCGCGAAAAGCAGTACGGAACCCCAGACCGCAATCTGAGCCCGCGCCGGGGCCGCCCTTTGAACCGGCTCGGCGATGCCGGGACCCGAGACCAGCTTCACCTGCAGCCGCACCGTCGCGCTGTCGCGGCCTTCCAGCCGGTTGTCGAGTACGATCGAATAGGCTCCCGGCTCCTCGACCAGCGAAGAGAATCCGCCTGAGTCGGCGTAGCCGGTCGAGGCCAGAACGCTGTGCGGACGGTCGCTCAGCCAGAGCCGCACGTCGCCGCGCTTGAGCAGAACGGCGCGCACGCCCGAGCGGCCCTGCTCGACGTGGTAGGTGCATAGCACCCGAGTGCCCTGGACACCGACGTCGAACTCCAGCGGACGCACTTTCGAGGGACTGATTTGAACGTTTTCGTCGATCAGCATGTCGGAATGGCCCGCGGCAGGCACTGTCGCGAGTGACGCCGCGAACCCGATCATCGCCAGCGTCCGGAGGCAATTCATTGGATTTCGTGGACGAGCTTGCCACCGAGGAAGGTTTTGAGAACGCGCGTTCCCGGGATCTGCAGCTCCGACACCGTCATGATATCGCGGTCGAGCACCAGGAAATCGGCCACTTTGCCGGGTTCCAGGGAGCCCTTGGTCTTTTCCTCGAAAGCGGCGTAGGCGCCCGAAAGCGTCCAGCTCTCCAACGCCTCGGCGCGCGTCATGCGCTGCGACGGAGTCCATCCGCCGGGTGGGTTGCCGTCCAGATCCTGCCGCGTTATGGCTGCATACAGACCGAGTATCGGATTAGGCTCCTCGACCGGAAAATCGCTGCCGTTGGCGACCGGAATGCCGAGCTTCAGGAAGCGCTGCCAGGCATAAGCGCCAGCCACGCGATCGGGTCCGATGCGCTGGTCGATCCAGCGCATATCGGAGGTGGCATGCGTCGCCTGCATGGAGGGTAGAATCGAGAAGTCCTTGAATTTCTGAAAATCGGGCAGCGAGATGACCTGGGCATGTTCTATGCGAAAGCGCTTGTCATTCGGGCCGCCCAGAGCTGCGGCGTAGGCGTCCAGAACAATGCGGTTGGCCCGATCGCCGATGGCGTGTGTGCAGACCTGGAAGCCGTGAGCCGCCGCGTCTCGCGCGACTTTCTCAATCTCCTCCCGCGTCATCATCAGCAGCCCGGTGTTGCCCGGGTCATCGGTGTAAGGCTGCCAGAGTGCCGCGCCGCGCGAGCCCAGCGCCCCGTCGGCGTACAATTTGATGGCGCGCACCGTCAGTTGCTCGCCGATCTCGGGACCCTTGCTCAGGTAGCCGCGCCACAGCGCACCGGTGCCCCCGATCATCGCGTAAACGCGGATCGGCAGATCGTGCGCGGCAATCAGGGCGCGATAGGCGTCCAGGTCCAACTCGGATACACCCGCATCGTGAACCGTGGTCAGACCGAGCCGCGCACACTCTTTCGTGGCAAGTTCAAGCCGGCGGCGGATCTCGGCGGCCGTCGCCGGCGGGATCTTTGACTGGATCAGCGACATCGCCTTGTCGACGAAGATGCCGGTTGGCCGGCCCTGGGCATCCCGGACGATCCGGCCGCCTGACGGATCGGGCGTCTGGGCCGTGACGCCGGCGAGTTTCAGCGCAGCGCTATTCGCCCAGCCTGCATGGCCGTCCACGCGGCTCAGGTACACGGGATTCGCGGGCGCGGCGTCGTCCAGATCCCGGGCTGACGGAAACTGGCCGCCCCAATTGGTCTGGTCCCAGTTTCGCCCGGCGATCCACTCGCCCGGCTTGCGCCGCGCGGCCTGGTTGCGGACATACTCGGCGATCCCGGCGACGCTGTGCACATGGCGCAGATCGGCCGACTCGAGCAGGCTGCCCAGGCCCTCCAGGTGCGCATGAGAGTCGATGAGGCCCGGGATCACGGTGGCGCCGCGCAGGTTGAGCCGTCGCGTGGCGGGCCCGGCCCAGGCGGAAACGTCGTCGCCCGCGGCCACAATGCGGCCATCCTTGACAGCCAGCGCGCGGACCTTCGGCTGCGCCTTGTTAACGGTGTATACGACCGCGTTCTCAACGATCAGATCGGCCTGCTGCGCCGACGGCGGCGGGGCTGCCAGGCTCAGAACCAGTAGGCCGGGCAGGGCTACAATAGGCAGCATGGATGACAGTATGGCACAAGGGGCAGAACGGACTTTCCCGGTTTCTCAGACGCCAGGCCTGGCGAATTGGCAGACCGTCGTGGGCACGCTATCCGCGCTGGTCTTGACGGCGCTGTTCCTCTCTTCTGGATTGTGGAAACTGATCGATCCCATCTCCTGGTCCGAGCGGCTGGTGCAGGCCTTGGTGCCGCGCCAGCTCGCGCTGCCGGGCACGCTCGTCGTGGGAATGGGCGAGACGCTCGGCGCCGTACTCGTCCTCGTTCCGCGCTGGCGCCGCTGGGGCGCCTGGGAGTGCAGCGCATTGTTGGTCTTCTTCATGGCGTATTTCGCCATCAATTACAAGACACTGGCAGGCGACGACTGCAGTTGCTTCCCCTGGCTGAAGCGCGTGGTCGGGCCGGGTTTCTTCCTCAGCGACGCCGGCATGATACTGCTCGCCGGCTTTGCCGGGCTCTGGGCGAAACCCTCACGTTGCTGGAAACAGGCCGCGGCCGTGTTGTGCGCAGTCGCCGTATTCGCAGGAGCCATGTACGGCTACCAGGCGACGCGCGGCGGAGGCGTCGTGGCTCCGCCCTCGGTCGCGGTGGACGGCAAACCTTTCCCGCTGCGGGAAGGCAAAGTGTTCGTCTTCTTTTTCGATCCCGAGTGTGCGCACTGCTTTGCGGCGTCCAAAGACTTCGCCACATACCACTGGAAAAACGGCATCCAACTGGTGGCGGTGCCGACCGTCAATCCGCAGTGGGGCGCAATCTTCCTGAAACGGACCGGCTTCCAATCGCGCTGGACCCCGGATCAGAAGATTCTGCGCGACGCCTTCCATTTCACCGATCCGCCCTATGCCGTAACGCTCGAAGACGGCCGGCTGGTGAAGGCGCTGCAGTTTTTCGACGATACCGAGCCACGCCAGAGCCTGAAGGCGATGGGCTGGATCGAATAGCACGCTTCCCGCCTCACCTGGCCGGCGGCCGGCGAGGTCATGGAATCTGCTGGAACCACCGGGTGGTTGTCCGCCAACCGCCAGCGTGCATCCCTGCCGCGAATTTTGGCCCTCCAGAACGGCCCGGCTTTGGCCCTCAGCGTCAGGTTTTCCACTTCGCGCTGGCAGTGCTCGACGGACATTACGATGAGCGTCTGCTCACCGGAACAAGACGCGCGCGGATTGCGTACCTCTTGGTGACGCGCAAGTCATTCGACGAGCGGGAATTTCATCACGGGAGGCGGCCATGTTCTGCACACACTGCGGCAAAGAGATGAGATCTGGAGACCGGTTCTGCCCGAGCTGCGGGGGAGTCGCTCCTGACGCTCCACATCCGGGCTCCCAGATGAGGACGAGACTCGTAAGAGTGAACGAGGGCAAAAAGATCGCCGGCGTCTGCGCGGGCATCGCCCGGCACAACGATTGGGACGTTACGCTAGTCCGCGTTGCGTTTCTGGCGGCTCTCGTATTGCACGGCCTGGGCCTGGTAGCTTACGTGATCGCATGGATCGCGATGCCGCGTGAAGACTACGTCATGTACCCCGCGTCGCGTTGATCCCGCACCTGCGCTTCTGAGTCAAGTACGGTGGCAGACCCTTCGCCGCCCCGCCTCCAGTCGTTTGTCAGCGACCGGCAGACTGAGCTGGAGACGGTAATGGCGTAGGGCTGGGGGCGCCATGCGCATTTGGCGGGAGACGCCCCCATTTCTTCATGCACCCGATTTTGCGAGAGTGCCCATGGGCCTACGCGTGCGCCAAATCGCCTGGAAATACCGCGCATGACCTTCGTTGAGGGGAGGAAGCGCCTTGGGAACGCCAATCTCCAGATCGGCACCAATTGCCGTGCGGGCAGCAACGTTTGGCAATGACTTTCGACGGGTGGTGCACAGTCAGCGGGATCTTCCACGGCATCCCCAAGCCGGAAACTCGAAGCAGATTCCGCACCGACTTGCTTCTCCTGCTTTTCGACCCTCCAAGCTGACAAGAATGGAGATCCTGGGAGTATCCACGCAGACGCCCGCCGCCGGCCAGGTGCAAGAAGAAAAGGAGGCCGCCAGGACGGAGCGCCCCGGATCGCGTCGGGTGCGAGGTTCCGGCCGTGTCCCTCAATCTCTCTCCTTTCATCGACAATTGTCGAGGGAAACTGTACCCATCCATAATCAGTGCTGGACGAATTCCCGAAATAGAACTATAGTTCTGAGCAGGGGAGCCATGAGTCTTGGTACTGTGGTTCTCTGCGTCCGCAGCCTTGTGGCGGCGGAGGCAGCCTCCGGAGACGGCGGCGGATATTGTGCGAAGCAGCAGCTTAATGGCTTTGGCCAAAGATGCGTGCCGGGTTCGCACCGCCGGGGCTCTCGGTAGCTGTTGAAGGGTTTCCCCGGCTTCCCATCCAGGTGGCGAAGCGCAGCGCGGGGACGTCCATGTGGCCCTGGGGCAAGTGGCGATCCGGGCGGCTCGCGTCGGCAAAGCGCCGACTGAGCTGCGGATAGCCGTTGAACAGGGCGTGGACGGCATTCTGAACTGGGCACGAGCTGGGATCTGCCGGGAGCCGTCAAGCGAGGCGACCGGCAGCTGGTGTTGCGTGCATGCCGGTGCTTCTGCGCATATCCGGCGGCGGCGAATCCGGGGAGGCGCCGGGCGCGTGGCTCGGTGGCCGGCTGGAGTCCGCTTGTTCCCGCGCGCAAGAAAGTCATAGTCGAAATACCAGTGACGCGGACGCGAGGCGAAACGAAGTAGAAGCACGTTCGGTGCGCTCGGTATCGTGCAAGGTTTCAGGCTCCGGCGACGCTAGGCATACTCGCCATGCCGGCCATTCGCGCATTGCGGGCTGGCTGCTGCATCTGGTCGGAGAAGGCGGCCGGGCGATCTCAGCCACGGATGCTTGCCTGAGAGTGTGGAAAGCCTCCGCTCCGATAGGCGGCAGGTCCAGTCTGATGGTCGCTAACGAGCCGCGAAGAGCGGGTGGGCAGGCATCATTTCCCATTTCCTTAATACAACTGGTTGTCCCGCCATGTGCGGCCACGGCGTCGTCATGGCGGGGTGGCGTGCGGGCGGCGAACCGCCCGCCGGGAACGCTCCTGGCCAAGTCCTGACGCGAGAGGCGGTTTTCGACGGGGCAGGCTGCGGGCCAGACGATCTTTCGACTTGTTTGAGGCAATTCATGTATCCGACTCGAAAGGAGAGTGAGACCTGTCAGCGATATTTTCATTTCTTCTCCTGGACCCGGCGACCGCTGTATTCAGTTGAAAGAACGAGTTCAGGAAGAGGCCGATATGGAGAGTGGGCGGGTTTGTCTTTCCCGGCTCACCGATGCGGGAGCGGAATTGAAATCGTGCGACCTGAGGTTGAAACGGCAGTATCTTCGCGGGCCTGACGGGGGCACGTGATGATTGATCGCGCCGGCGGTACGCACGGAAGCAGCTCCGATGAAGGGGACTGGCGGCGTGGACCTGGATGAGGAGAAGACCGGCATTCTGCTGGTTGATGACGATCGTGCGGTGCGTGGCCTCGCCCGGGTCATCCTCGAACACGAAGGATGGCAGGTCGAAGAGGCGGGCAGTTTGGGTGAGGCTCGCGATAAACTCCGGACGGGTGGCTTCCGGCCGCACGTGACGGTCGTCGATCTTTTTCTGCCTGACGGTCTTGGAACCGAACTTGCGGAGAATCTTCGAGAGGCACGTCAAAAGTCGGAGATCGTTTACATCACCGGCGATCCGGGGTGGTTGCGGCGGCTGAGCGCCGGGACTGCCAGCGTGCTCGCGAAGCCGTTCACGCCCGTTCAACTGGTGGTGGCCGTGCGTGCCGCGCTCGACGCGCTGAGCCCCGTCGTCGTCATCGTGGAGTCGGGCCGGGTCTACCGGCGGCTGATCGGCTCGGTGCTGCGGCAGGAAAGCGTGAAGATTGCCATTGCATCGTCGTTTGACGAGGGCCTGCTGCTGGCGAGGCAAAAGGAGGCTGCCGTGCTGTTTACTCCGGAACCGGAGGAGGCTGGCGCCTTGGCGCGTTTGCTCGATTTGCGCCGGGAGATGCCTGCCTTGGCTGTGGTGGCCCTGGCGGGCGATGGACCGCGTTCCGCCGCCGGTTGGTACGACCGGAGACTGGTCCCGCCTTATTCGGCGCAAAGCGTCGCCGACGTGATCCAACACGTCCTGAAACGAAGAGACCGGACGCAAGGCGGCTCGTGAACATCGGGGGCCGCATCAAAACGGCGACCGCCCGAAGAGCGGCGGTTGGGGTCGGCGTCGAACCCGGATCAACCAATTGACACGGGACTATTTTGAGAATCGCTGCCACAGCGGCCAAAGTCGCGCCAACGCCCCACATCCTCAACCACCAATCAGCCCCGCCGCAACTGCGGCGCTTGACGCGACAGTCCAGGGCAGCCGTGGCACGATCCACAATAACGGTACGGCAGCCAGCCATATTGCCCACCAGTGCGGGTTTAGCCCTTCGCTGAGATAGAACGCAGCGCCCGAAAGCACCACGGCCGCGACGGTGAGCGGCAACGAGCGTGTGCTAAGCGTTGAGCCCATCGAATAACCTCTTCATTGATCGCTGTACCAGCCTCTTGAAGTCAGCCGGCGCAAGGCTAAAACGACCCGCGCGATACAGCATGACGTACCCATGCGCGTGCGCCCACAACTCCAGCGCAATCTCCCAGACATCGTCCTTCTTGAGTTTTCCCTCTTGCATCCAATGCGCGACGCTTTCGGCGATGGGGTTAAGGGTAGGCGAGCGTTGGGCTCGGAAATCGTCGGGGAAACGGCGCGCGTCGGCCCGCGGCTTCGAGAAGACATAGTCAAAAATGTGCGGGCGCGCGAATGCGTAGTCGATATAGGCGTCCATGATGTGCACCATGTCGGCTTCGAAGGAACCACTCGGCGGCGTTTCTCGGATGAAATCGAGCAGTTGCTCGAACTCCTTGTCCACCACGGACCTTAGCAGGACTTCACGATTCGCAAAATGGTGATAGATCGCCATGGGAGTGATGCGCGCGAGGCCGGCGACTCGCCGCATACTGACGGCTTCAGCGCCTTCCTTCTCCAGAATCCGCAGAGCAGAGCGGGCAATGCGATGTTCCGTGCCGTTCCGATGAGTCACCTATACAGTGTATACAAAATAGCTATACAGCGTATAGTGCCGATGTGCGCCCTGCTAGCTCGCTCACGTG
>Ga0315272_10001101_pt1 | contig 13584 bp, 11 predicted proteins | sample C3_middle_MG_FD_203918 | JGI IMG/M metagenome (GOLD analysis project Ga0315272, IMG submission 203918) | Sediment microbial communities from Yellowstone Lake, YNP, Wyoming, USA - C3_middle | ecosystem: Environmental > Aquatic > Freshwater > Lake > Sediment | place: USA: Wyoming | collected...
ATGTTCTGGACGGTTCGCGGCGCCAACGCCATCATCGCCCTGCGCTGCTGCCACCTCAACGGGCGCTTCGAGGACTATTGGGAGGCGCGCCGGGCGGCGTAGGTTCCACTTCTGAGTCGCGCACCCCGCAAAGGACTGGCGGACCAGTGCGCTGGCTTACGCCGCGTACTTATCCAGGAACTTCTTGCCCGCCTTGGCGCCGTCGAGTTCGCTCAGGCGCTTGCCTTCGTACTCGATGCCCACGAAGCCCTTATATCCGGCGTCCACGACGATCTTCATCAGGCGGTCCAAGTCCATGGAGGCCTCTTTGCCATCCGCTCCGAAGTCGTTGCACTTGAAACTGACGCCCTTGGCGTAAGGCATCATCTTCTTCACGGCCTCGTAGCGGTCCACTTCCGCGGGGAAGTTGCCAAAGTCGGGGAGTGTGCCGAAATTGGCCTTGCCGACCTTCTTCATCAGCGCAACAATCGCGTCGGGATCCGACGACAGGCCCCAGTGATTCTCGATCAGCACGTTCAGCCCGACCATGCGCGCGTAGTCGGAAAGCGACGCGAAACTGTCGGCGCAATAGCCCAGTACAGTGTCTTTCTCGGCGGCTGTTTTCGGAATGATGTCCGAGTGCATGTTCGTGCGGATCGAATGGCCGCCGAGTTCCGCACAGTAATCGATCCACTTGCGGTGGTTGTCCACGGTCTTCTTGCGCACGGTTGAAGAGGAGGCGCCCATCATGCCTTCGTCGTCGCACATGATGAGAACGCAGCGGGTCCCGGTTTGCTTCATCGCGGTGCGCAGACGGGAGATATAACCTTGCGTGGGTGCGGCCCACAGAGCGTTGACGAATTCGAGCCCCTCGATGCCCATCTCGCTGGCGTAGCGCGGAAAGTCGAGGTTGGTCATCTTCTGCGACTGGATGGCGCGATGTACCGACCATTCGGCGAGCGAGATGCGCAACGACTTATCGCTCTGTGCAAGAGCGATGGACGGGAGGGTCATGCTGAGCGCGCGCAACAGATCGCGCCGGTTCACAATGGGCATTGGGCTATCTCCAGATACCCCATCATATCAACTCAGGCTGTGAGTTCGAGAGGATTCTCGATCCAGAAGTCAGGCGAGTGTTCGCGCATGGCCGCAACGTCGCCGTAACCCCAGGTCACGCCGCAAGTTTTCACGCCCGCGCGGCGACCGGCTTCCATGTCCGGCGCGGCATCGCCGATGAACAGACAGTCTTCCGGAGCGACACCGAACTTCTCGATAGAGCGCAGGAGCACATCCGGCTCGGGCTTGCAGGGGAACCCGTCGGTGCCCTGCACGTGGTCGAAATAGTCGACCAGGCCAAACTGCGTGAGCACGATGCGCGCGGTTTCACTGCCCTTCGTGGTGGCCGTGGACTTCAAACCGCCAAGCGCGGAGAGCATCTCGGGAACGCCGTCATAGATGCGAGTCGAGCGATGTTCGCGCAGCGGGTAGATCGCCCGATAATTGCGCAACAACTCGTCGGAACGCTCTTCGCTGATGCCAGGGAAAACGTCCTCGAAAAGCTCTTTCAAGTGGTACCCGATATATGAGCGAAGCTGTTCGTCGGCCAAGCCCGTGGCGCCCGCCGCTTCCAGGGTCTCCCGCGCGGCTCCGCAGATATCCTCCGCCGAGTCGAGCAGAGTCCCGTCGATATCGAACAGGTAGAGTTGAAAAGCAGGGATACTCACGCTGGCGCGGGACTCTCCCCATCGACGAATCCGTGACCGATGGAACGGTCGTCCGGCTCGTGTGAAATCACCGCCTGCGTTTCAGGGCTGGCCGTAGCGACTGCCGATCCCGAACCGGGACCAACCTTCTCGCGCCGTTCGATGATGGCGTGAACTTCCTCTCCATCCATCGTTTCGCGCTCAAGCAGCGCGGCGGCGATCTTTTCGAGCGCCCAGCCGTATTCCTCGATCATGCCCTCAGCGCGCTGGTATGCGCTTTCCACCATCATGCGGACGGCCTGATCGATTTGGATTGCGGTCGCCTCCGAATAATCACGGTGTTGCGCGATTTCGCGGCCCAGGAAGATCTGCTCGTCTTTCTTGCCGTAGCTCATCGGCCCCAGGCGGCTCATACCGTAATCGCAGACCATCGCGCGAGCCACTTCGGTGGCCTGTTCGATGTCGTTGCTCGCCCCGGTGGAGAGTTCGTGGGTATGACGCATCTCGGCAATGCGCCCGGCCATGAGAACGCACAGGCGGGCCTGCAACTGCTTTTCGGTGCGGTTCAATACGTCGCCCTCGGGCAACTGCATTGTGACGCCCAGCGCCCGGCCGCGCGGGATGATGCTGACTTTGTGCAGCGGGTCGGACTCGGGTAAAAGCGACGCCACCAGGGCGTGGCCGGCTTCGTGCCAGGCCGTGACTGCCTTGTCTTCCTCGGTGAGGATCATGGAACGCCGCTCGGCGCCCATCATCACCTTGTCCTTCGCCACTTCGAAATCCGACATGGTGACGACTTTGCGGTTCTGACGTGCGGCCAGCAATGCAGCCTCGTTCACCAGGTTGGCCAGATCCGCGCCGGCAAAACCGGGCGTTCCGCGGGCGATGATCGACATGTCGACATCGTCGGCCAAGGGGATCTTCTTCGTGTGAACCTTCAGAATCTGCTCGCGGCCGCGAACGTCGGGCAGGCTGACCACCACACGGCGGTCGAAGCGGCCCGGCCGCAGCAGCGCCGGATCGAGGACGTCGGGGCGGTTGGTTGCGGCGACCAGGATCACGCCTTCGTTCGATTCGAAGCCGTCCATCTCAACCAGCAACTGGTTCAGGGTCTGCTCCCGCTCGTCGTGTCCACCGCCGAGGCCCGCGCCACGATGCCGGCCGACCGCATCGATTTCGTCGATGAAGATGATGCACGGGGCGTTCTTCTTGCCCTGCTCAAAGAGGTCGCGGACGCGGCTCGCGCCGACGCCGACGAACATCTCGACAAAGTCGGATCCGGAGATGGAAAAGAACGGTACGTTGCCTTCGCCCGCGATGGCGCGCGCCAGCAGTGTCTTGCCTGTTCCGGGAGGTCCGATCAGCAGCACGCCTTTGGGAATGCGCCCGCCGAGTTTCTGGAACTTTTGAGGCTCGCGCAGGAATTCGATAATTTCCTGCAATTCATCCTTCGCCTCTTCAACTCCGGCAACATCCTTGAACGTGACCTTCTTCTGTTGTGAACTGTGCATCCGCGCGCGGCTCTTGCCAAAGCTCATGGCCTTGTTCCCGCCGCTCTGCATCTGCCGCATCATGAAGATCCAGAACGCGATAACAAGCACGAACGGAATCGCGTTGATGATCAACGCCGTCCAGTTGCCGCCGCCCGCCTCCTTCACCTTCACATCCACGCCATGCTCGCCCAGGATGTCGTAGAGCTTGGGGTAGTTGAGAGGGACCGTCGTATGCAGCTCCGACTTGTCTTCCTTGAACTGCCCGGTTACCTCGTTGCCCGTGACGAGAACGCTCTTCACCCGGTCGCCGTTGACCTGATCGATGAAGCGGGTGAAACTCAGTTCCTGCGTCGGGTGAGTGTTGCTGGACTTCACCACGACATACAACAGGACTCCCAGGCAGCATAAAACCGCCCAGATAATGCCGGTCCTTAAATTTGCGTTCATTCGCTTAGCTCGAGATGCTCCGGATGTGTCAATTCTAGCTCTAACTGTTCAGACGCACTCCGCCCATATTTTGATTCATCGCCTCGCGACCGGAGGCTCTTCGGCAATCTCGATCGGATACGCGCTGCCGGGCCCCGCGCGCCAGCCAACCGCTACGCCGAACCCTCTCGCCCAAACAACTTGCCCTTGCCACTCCAGCACCGGCCATGCGATTCGGTCCCAGGCCGGAATCTTTCTGCGCTGCAAGAGGCCGTGCAAGGAACAGTCCTCCCCGTCTTCTGCCAGTCCGCAGCGGTCGCCCGCCCCCCAAGGTCGCAGCCAAAATGGCCCAGGCGCCAGGCTGCCATCCAGCAACCTGCCATCTTCATTATAGGCGTCGGCGGGAATCTCCGCCTTTCTTGCGTGGACACTTGGTCCGTGGGAATCGAAAGAAGCGACGCCCGGGGCTGTCAGAACGACGGCTTCCGGTTTGACAAATGGAACAACTCGTTTATGCAGAAGCACTTGCGAGAACGATCGCCAGGCTGCGAGCCCTGGGAGACTCAGACGCCCATCGCCTTCCTGCTGCGAGACCAGGCGCATAAGACGATCCACCTGCTCATTGCTGATGCGCGGCGGCGCGCCCGACGCCTCGGCGCAGGCCCGCTTCAGCACCCGGGACTGCAGCGCGGGATGCTCGCTGCGCAAACGCCTCGCGTTGAGTACGAGGCCGAACCGATTGCGCGTCGCGGCTTCCTTCCAAACCGCCTCGACGGAAGATTGCCAGAACTCCTCGTCCCGGGCAGCCATCCCCGCAAGCCGGGCCAGCGCGCCCTCGACCTTCGGATTCCAGCGACTTCGTAACAAAGGCAAAACTTCATTCCGCAGCCGGTTCCGGTCGTAGCAATTCTCGCTGTTCGATGAATCTTCGCGCCAGCTCAGTCCCTCGGCGCACAGCCATTCCCGCACCTCGTCACGCGTCAGGTCGAGAAATGGCCGGATGATCCAGCGGTCATTGACCGGACGGATCCCGGCGAGCGAATCGGGCGACGCCCCCCGCAGCAGACGCATCAAGACCGTCTCGGCCTGGTCCGACGCCGTGTGGCCAGTGGCTACGACGTCGAGCTTGTGACAATCCCGCATCCCGGAGAAGAACTGGTAGCGAAGCTGCCGCGCGGTCTGCTCCAGATTCGCGCCGCAAGCTGCGGCCCGCACGTCGGCCGACGCGCAAGAGCATTGCAGCCCAAGGCTCGCCGAGAGTTCCTCCACGAAGCGCCAATCTTCGTCGGATTCCGCGCCTCGCAACTGATGATTAAAATGCAGGACCTGGATGAACCACGTTCTGTCCCCCGAGAGCCGGTGCAGCACATGCAGGAGAGCCACGGAATCGGCGCCGCCGGACACGGCCACGCCAACGCGAGCGCCGTCGGGCAACATGTTATAACGGAAAATGGTCTTGAGTACCTGCTCGATCACGCGTTGCGCTCCGAGATCTATATTGTAAGTCCAAGCTTTGGTTTTACTTCCATGCCAAGGCGAGGCGCGTGGCGTCCAGGCCAGCCGATAAGAAAGCGCTCCTCCCGAAAGCTATGCCTCCAGTTGTCTCCGCCGAACTCGCCGAACGCGCCCGCAAGATCCGCATGGTCCTGATGGACGTCGACGGTGTCCTCACCGATGGCCGCGTCTGGTTCCTGCCCAACCCGGGCGGGGGTATCTTCGAAACCAAAGGCTTCGACTCGCAGGACGGAATCGCCATGCACTGGTTGAAACGCTACGGTTACCTGACCGGAATCATCAGCGGCCGGACAGCGGAAGCGACGGCCGAGCGCGGGCGGCAGGGCAAGTTCGATTACGTCTATATGGGCAATACGGAGAAGCTCGGGATCTTTCACGAAATCCTCGAAAAATCCGGCTGCCGGCCCGAGGAGGTCGCCTACCTCGGCGACGACCTGACGGATGCGATCCTGATGAAGCGCGTCGGGTTCGCCGTGGCTGTGGCGAATGCACGGCCGGAGGTGAAAGCGATGGCCCACTACGTTACCGCCGCACGCGGCGGCGAAGGCGCGCTGCGGGAGGCCAGTGAGATTCTGTTCGACGCCCGTGGTCTCTGGCCGGAAATCCTGGCTCATTACGAGGTGGATCTGCCGGCCGGCAGCTGACAGCCCCGGCGGGAAGGGCTCGTCCGGCAACGATGGAAAGGCTGAATCGAAAGTGTCCGAAGCTAACCAGTCCTTCGAGAGAATCGGCGTATCCGTTGTGGCTCAAAACCAGCCGGGCGCCTTACACGAACTCACCGGGGCGATCGCCGCGCACCGTGGCAACATCCTCTCCGTCGAGTCGCTGGAGACACTGAAGCCTACGGAGTCGCGGCTCTACTTTGAAATCGAAGTGCCTAGCGCCAGAGCGCTGCTGGAAGATCTGAACCGGCTCGCCTGCGTGCTATCCGCGACGGCCGAGAAGAGCCTGCAGAAGATCTACGGCAAGCGGATCATCATCATGGGCGGCGGCGCGCAGGTGGGGCAGGTGGCGCTGGGCGCCATCAGCGAGGCCGATCGTCACAACATCCGCGGCGAACATATCTCGGTCGACACTATTCCACTGGTGGGCGAACAGACGCTCGCCGACGCCGTCCGCGCCGTGGCCCGTCTGCCGCGAGCGCGAGCCCTGGTTCTGGCGGGTTCGTTGATGGGCGGCGACATTGAAACCGCGGTGCGCGAGGTACGCGCGCAAGGCTTGCTGGTGGTTAGCCTGAACATGGCCGGCAGCGTGCCCGATGCCGCCGACCTGGTGGTTACCGATCCGGTGCAGGCGGGCGTGATGGCCGTGATGGCCATCGCCAATACCGCCAAGTTCACCGTTGAAAGGCTGAAGAGGCGGGTCTTTTAGCGGTTTCTCGCATGATATCCCCGCAGATTACCCACTCGCTGATTGCTTTCGCCGCGGCCTTCACCGCGGGAAGCATCAATTCGGTCGCCGGCGGAGGCACACTCGTCTCCTTCCCTACCCTGATCTGGCTCGGGCTGAACTCCGTGACCGCCAACGCCACCAGCACGGTGGCCATCTGGCCCGGCTCTCTCGGAGCTATGTGGGGCTACCGCCGCGAATTGCGAACCGCTCGCGCAAGAATGCTGGCGCTGGTTGTACCCAGTCTGATTGGCGGAATCACCGGAGCGTGGCTGCTCAGATTCACTCCGCCCGCGCTGTTCGACAAACTGGTGCCGTTCCTGATTCTCTTCGCGACGCTGTTGTTCATGGCGCAGGAGGCAGTGCAGCGCATGCTCAACACCGCCGAAGCGGCCCGGCATCAGTCGGCAAAATGGCTGGCAGGAGCGATCGGGTTCCAGCTTCTGGTTGCGCTCTATGGCGGCTATTTTGGAGCAGGGATCGGAATCCTGATGCTCGCCGCGCTGAGCGTCATCGGGCTGACCGACATCCACCAGATGAACGGGCTGAAGAACTTCTTCGCGGTGTGCATCAACGGCGTGGCAGCGTCTTATTTCATCGTGTCGGGCATGGTCTACTGGCCCGACGTGCTGATCATGGCCGTGGGGGCCATTGCGGGCGGCATCGGAGGAGCGGGACTGGCGCGCAAACTCGGGCGTACGGCCGTACGCCGCATTGTCATCTTCATCGGCTTCGCCATGGCCGTGTCGCTCTTCATCAAGAAGTAGCCCCCGTGGGAACGCCCGATCCCCAGATCGACGTTCCCAGGTCGATGTTGAAATCAAGGCAACCTGGCAAGCAACGCCCGCACCGCACTGGCGCACAGCGCCGCCACATGGCGGGACGCGGCAGGCAGACCGCCCAAAGCCTCATCGATGATCGCTTCGCGGAACATCCGCAGGTCCTCCATCGACTTGCCGTGCAGCCACTCGGCCAGCGCGGAACCGGCGGCAATCGACGCGGTACAACCCCGGACCTGGAACGCCGCTTCAACGACTACTCCGCCGTCGACCCGGGCGCTGAGCTTGAGAATGTCGCCGCAGGCGGGGTTTTCTACCTGCACGGCCAGCGCGGGCGGGGCGAGAACGCCGGGATGGCGCGGATTTTTGAAGTGATCGAGCAGAGGTTCCGGGTACAAGCTCATCCCGCTATGTTTCAATGGAATATGGAGGTTGGCTCGGTAGCCACTCCTCCATTCTCAGTCAGCCCCCTCATGAATCGCACGCTTATCGTTGTCGCGGGAGTTCTCCACAGGGAAGGAAAGCTCCTCATCGGTCAGAGGATGGCCGACGACCGGCACGCCCTGAAATGGGAATTTCCCGGCGGCAAAGTCGAAATCGGCGAAACGCCGAAGGAGGCGTTGGCGCGCGAACTTCGCGAAGAACTGGCCATCGAGGCGGTCGTCGGCCGGGAGATTGCCCGCTACGAGCAGGCGACTCGCCGCCGGAGCCCCTTATTGCTGCTGTTCCACGCCATCGAGAGCTATGTCGGCGAACCGCAAGGTGTCACCTTCGAGCAAATCCGATGGGAAGACCCGGCCAAACTGCCTGATTACGACTTCCTGGACGGCGACCTCGATTTCGTGCGCCGCCTTGCAATGGGCCGTTTGCGGCCATTCTCCTGATCCCTCAGGGCCTGTTCAATAATCACATTTCACAACCGCAAGCCCGACGCAGCGTTGTGGGGCGGTCCTCCAGGACCGCGCGGGCTCTCCAGAGCCCGCAAGTTTGTCCGGAGCGGGGCTTGGAAGCCCCGCGCGGCTCTGGAGAGCCGCCCCACTTTACTTCTCTCGATTCGCGCCGTCTCGCGTATCATTGAACAACATACGATGCAAGTTACTGCTGTTCTGGGACTGGGATTGACGCTGGGCGTTTACGGTATCGCCTCCGACGTCCAAGCGGATCGCGAGTGGCGCGCCTATGGCGGAGGTCCCGCGCACACACACTACAGCCCGCTGAAGCAAATCGACCGCGCGAACGTGGCGAAACTGCGCCAGGCGTGGAGCTACGACACCGGAGACGCCTTCGACGGCTCCGAAATGCAGTGTACGCCGTTGATCGCCCACGGCATCGCTTACGTCACGACGCCGAAGTTGCGGCTGGTCGCGCTCGACGCCGCCACCGGGCGGGCGCTTTGGCGTTTCGATCCGCACAACGGCGCCGAAGTGAAGGACAAGTATCGCAATCGCGGGCTGATGTACTGGGAGAGCGAGGTTGACGGGGGCAAGTCGCGCCGCTTGTATTTCGCCGTGGACGAGAAGTTCTACTCGATCGACGCTCGCACCGGGAAGCCGGATCCGGCATTCGGACAGCGTGGTTTTATCAACCTCAAAGCAGGCTTGGGACGCAACGTGGACAACACCCCGGTAACCGTGACGACGCCGGGCGCGGTGTACGGCGACCTGCTCATTTTGGGGTCTCTGAACAGCGAAGGCTTGCCCGCCGCGCCGGGCGACATCCGCGCCTACGACGCTCGCACTGGCGCGCAGAAATGGGTCTTCCACACGATTCCGTATCCGAATGAGCCCGGCGCGGAGACCTTCCCGCCGAACGCGCGCGAGTTCCTGGGCGCGGCCAACAGTTGGGCCGGTATGACGCTCGACGAGAAGCGCGGCATCCTGTTCGTGCCGACCGGTTCGACCGCATTTGACTTCTATGGCGCCAATCGCGCTGGCGACAATTTGTATGCGAATTGTTTGATCGCCCTCGACGCGAAGACCGGCCGCCGCATCTGGCATTTCCAGATGATCCGGCATGACATGTGGGATCGCGATCTGCCTGCCCCGCCGTCGCTCGTGACCGTGCGGCGCGACGGACGCGACATCGACGCGGTGGCGCAGATCACCAAGAGCGGGCACGTCTACGTCTTCGAGCGCGAGACGGGCAAGGCGCTGGTTCCCATCGAAGAAGTGCCCGTCCCGCAAGAGGCAGTAGACGGGGAAGCACCCGCCAAATCCGAGCCGCTGCCCACCTCGCCGCCTCCGTTCACGCGGCAGAAGATCGACGAATCCGATCTGACGCAGCGCACGCCGGGGGCCCACCAGGACGCGTTGGAACGCTTCCGCAAGCTTAAGAAGGGTTCGCAGTTCATGCCGCCGAGCCTGGAAGGGACGCTCATCATGCCCGGCTTCGATGGCGGAGGCGAGTGGGGCGGCTCGACGTGGGATCCCGAAACGCGGCTTCTGTATGTGAACGCCAACGAGATGCCTAGCATCATCCGGCTGATCCCGCGCTCCGAGGCGGCGGAGAAAAGCACCGGCCGCACGCTGTATCTGCGCAACTGCGCCTCATGCCACCGTCCGGACCTGAGCGGCAGTGGCAACGAAGTCCCTGCCCTCAAGAACATCGCATCAAGACGCAAGATCGACGACGTAACCAGGATCATCCGCCGCGGCTCGGCGCGCATGCCGGGCTTCGGCGACATCGGCGAATCGGCGGTCACCGCCATCGCGCGCTACCTGATGACGGGCGAGTCGAAGGAAGCCACCGCGGTCGCGCGCGATCCGCGGCTGTCTTTGAAATACACCCTCGACGGCTACGTCTGGTTTCAAGATCAGCAAGGCTATCCGGCCATTCAACCTCCGTGGGGTACACTGACAGCCATCAATCTCGACGACGGCAGTTTCACCTGGCGGAAACCCTTTGGCGAGTATCCGGAACTCGTGCAGAAGGGCATGCCGAATACGGGGAGCCAGAATTATGGCGGTTCGGTAGCGACGGCCGGCGGGCTGCTGTTCATCGGAGCGACGCTCTTCGACAACAAGCTTCACGCCTACGATAAACGGACGGGGGAACTGCTGTGGGAGACGACGCTTCCAGTGGCGGCGGCCTCGTCGCCGGCGATCTACGAGGCCGGGGGCAAACAGTTCGTGCTGATCGGCGCCGGAGGAGGCAAATTCGGCGGAAAAAGCGGCGGGGCATACCACGCGTTTGCGCTGCCTTAGGAGAGCGGCGCAAAAACAGAAACCGTAAGGAAGTTACGGTTTTTAACGTGGAATCAATCAGTTACGGGCAAAAAACCGTAAGTTCTTACCGTTTTTATTTCTCTAAAATGTCCCGGAGAACGAAAGAAACCGCCGGTTTCATCCGGGCGAGATATGCCCGGCCTGCCGCGGGAAATGGACTCGCCGAGCTGCTCATTCCCGAGCCGCTCCACGAAACTGAACGCACGAACCTACGGTTTCACGGTGACCAGCACGGCGGCGTGCGGTGGGACGGTGGCAGTGAAGGAACCGGTCTTGGCGCCCAGGTCTTTGTGCTGCCAAAGGTCACGCAATTGCGCGGAGAGGTGAGCCGGATAGCCGAGATCCTCCCACTTCACCGTGATCGACTGCGGCGCTGCGGCGCGGTTCAGCAGCGCGACGGCGCGGTTGCCGCCGCGCAGTTCGCGAGCCCATACTTCCTTGTTCCCGTCCTTAACGACACGGCGTCCTTGCTTGCCCAGCGGATCCTGATCGATGGCGAGAACCTCTTTGTCGGTCAGCACGGCCTTCGTATCGGCGTCCATGCTGCGGATATCGTTTCCCGCGATGAGCGGCGCGGCCAGGATGGCCCACATGGCGAAGTGCGCGCGGCTTTCGTCCGGCGTGAGCTTGCCGTTGCCCACTTCCAGCATGTCGGGGTCGTTGAAATGACCCGGTCCGGCGTACGATTCGGTGCCGTCCATCAGATCAAGAATGTGAACGACGCCAACGTTGTCGTCTGGACTCACTTTGCACTCCCAACAGTTGGTGATGTCGCCAGTAGAGCGCCAGACGTTGCCGACGTCCTTGGCCCAGAGCCAGGGCTTGGTGGAACCCCACTCGCAAAGCGAGAACAGGATCGGGCGGCCCGTCGCCTTGAGCGCCTTGCTCATCAGCGTGTAGGACTCGATGGAGTCCTGCCGCTCGGCATTGCACCAATCGTACTTCAGATAGTCGACGCCCCAGGATGCGTACGTCCGGGCATCCTGATACTCGTAGCCACGCGAGCCGGGGCGGCCTTCGCACGTCTTCGAGCCGGCATCCGAGTAGATGCCGAACAGCAACCCCTTCGAGTGGACGTAGTCACCCAACGCTTTGATGCCCGCGGGAAACCGTTCCGAGTCCGCAACGATCGTGCCGTCCGCGTCGCGCTTCACCTGCCAGCAATCGTCGATCACGACGTATTGGTAGCCAGCATCCTTCATGCCGGAGGCAATCATGGCGTCGGCGGTCTCACGGATCAGCTCTTCCGAGACATTACAGCCGAATTTGTTCCAACTGTTCCAGCCCATCGGCGGGGTTCTTCCCAGCCCGTTGTCGAGTGCGGCCGCCGGGATCGCGGCCAGAATCAGGAGAGAAAAAAGGAAACCGAGATTTCGAGCGAAAAACGTTCTCATTGGGCCGAATTCCTCTGAATCTGTGGAGCGGCACACTACTGAGCCGCTCCACGCAACTGCACGCACGAACCTACGGTTTCACGGTGACCAGCACGGCGGCGTGCGGTGGGACGGTGGCAGTGAAAGAACCGGTCTTGGCGCCCAGGTCCTTGTGCTGCCAGAGGTCGCGCAGTTGAGCGGAAAGGTGAGCCGGATAGCCCAGGTCTTCCCACTTCACCGTGATCGACTGCGGCGTTGCGGCGCGGTTCAGCAGCGCGACTGCGCGGTTGCCGCCCTGGAGTTCGCGAGCCCACACTTCCTTGTCCCCGTCCTTGGCCACGCGGCGTCCCTGCTTGCCGAGCGGGTCCTGATCGATGGCGAGGACTTCTTTGTCGGTCAGTACTACCTTCGTATCGGCGTCCATGCTGCGCAGATCGTTGCCCGCGATGAGCGGCGCGGCCAGCATGGCCCACATGGCGAGATGCGCACGGTTCTCGTCCGGCGTCAGCTTCCCGTTGCCGACTTCGAGCATGTCTGGGTCATTGAAATGGCCGGGGCCGGCATACGGCTCGGTGCCGTCCATCAGATCTAGAATCTGCACGACGCCATTGCCACCCCACTTCTCTTTGCAGTCCCAGCAATTGACGATGTCGCCCGTGGAGCGCCAGATGTTGCCGACGTCCTTGGCCCACAGCCACGGTTTCGTCGAGCCCCACTCACACAGGGAGAAGAGGATCGGACGTCCGGTCGCCTTAAGCGCCTTGCTCATCAGCGTGTAAGATTCTATGGAATCCTGCCGCTCGGCATTGCACCAATCGTATTTCAGATAGTCGACGCCCCAGGAGGCGTACGTGCGGGCATCCTGATACTCGTAACCGCGTGAGCCGGGCCGGCCCGCGCAGGTCTTCGCACCGGCGTCAGAGTAAATGCCGAATAGTAAGCCCTTGGAGTGGACGTAGTCGCCAAGCGCCTTGATGCCGGAAGGGAATCGCTCCGGATCGGCGACGATCGTTCCGTCCGCGTCGCGCTTCACCTGCCAGCAATCGTCGATGACTACGTACTTGTAGCCAGCGTCCTTCATGCCCGATGCGACAACGGCGTCGGCCGTTTCGCGGATCAGCTTTTCCGAAACATTACAGCCGAACTTGTTCCAACTGTTCCAGCCCATCGGCGGGGTCTTCCCCAAGCCGTTGTCAAGAGCGGCGGCCGGAACCGCGAGCAGAATCAGAAGGGACAGAAGGAAACAGAGATTTCTAACGGAAAGGGTTTTCATTGGGAGAAACTCCTGAGGAGACTTGAAAGTCAACCTCAATATCCTACAGGAGTGTAGCGTGAAGCGCAGCCTGCGGAATCGCGCTCGGGCCGCCGTAGCTCTCCGTGATTTCGCAATCAGCGGTAGAAGACGGCAAGAGCGGCTCAGCCGGTTGCGTAACCCTGGCAGGCCGCTCTTATCCCAATCGATCGTGAAAGCGAACGTTACGCCAGAGGCAGATTGCCTTGAACGTCTTCGTCGCCCTCCTCTTCGGCGTCGGGGGTTGCTTCCTCCACCGTGCAGGCCGCGGCGACCACGTCGCCTTCGTCGAGTGTGACCAGCTTGACGCCTTGCGCCGAGCGGCCCGTTTTGCGTATTTGTGCGGCCTCGGTCCGGATGATCTGACCGTTCTTGGTGATGACGATCACATCCGTGTCCTCCTTAACCTCCA
>Ga0315272_10001103_pt1 | contig 13566 bp, 13 predicted proteins | sample C3_middle_MG_FD_203918 | JGI IMG/M metagenome (GOLD analysis project Ga0315272, IMG submission 203918) | Sediment microbial communities from Yellowstone Lake, YNP, Wyoming, USA - C3_middle | ecosystem: Environmental > Aquatic > Freshwater > Lake > Sediment | place: USA: Wyoming | collected...
TCTCACGCCTTGCGGTATCTCTTCACAAAGCAGCACACCGATGTTGGAATTGAGCTCATCGACATCCCCCATGGCCTGCACACGCAAACTGCTTTTGGAAACACGCGTGTTGTCGCCCAATCCGGTGCTGCCATCGTCACCGGTGCGGGTGGCAATTTGTGTCAGCCGTTTCCCCATGAAAAATCTCCTTTGTTGCCAGCCATTGTTGCAGCAAAATGCCTTGACTCCCCGGTCTTAGAATAACCTTCTCTCAAGAAAGATTTCAGTTTTCGTCGCAAACCCATTGTTTCAAAAAGGAAAACCATGCACCACCTCATCAAACCGCTGGTCTCGCTGGCCTGCCTGGTCGGCTTGTCCTTGAGCCCCGCCGCCTGGAGTGCTGAAAAAGTCAACATCGGCATTGTCACTGGCCCCACCTTCGTGCACACCTATGCGGCACAGAAGTTCAAGGAAGAGTTGGACAAGGCCTTGCCCGGGAAATACGACGTGGTAATACATCACTCGGCCGCGCTGGGCAGTGAGACGCAGGTATTGCAGCAATTGCAGCTTGGCACCGTGCAGATGACCGTTTGCACCACTGGCCCGGTCGAGTCCTTTGTGCCGGAGATCAAGGCGCTGGAAATGCCTTTTTTATTCTCGTCTTACGAAGCCGCCGACAAAGTGCTCGATGGCCCGATCGGCCGCGACTTGCTCAAGCGTTTTGAAAAGGCCGGGCTGGTCGGACTGCACTTTCTCGACAACGGGTTTCGCAATGTGACCAACTCCAAGCGACCGGTGAACACGCCCGACGACCTCAAGGGAATGAAGATACGCACCATGGAGTCGCCGACGCATCTGGCTATCTGGCGCGCCCTTGGCGCCAACCCCACCCCCATGGCTTGGCCCATTACCACCCAGTTGCAGCAAGGCGTGCTGGACGGTCAGGAAAACCCGATCGCCGTGATCTCTGCTGGCAAGCTCAACGAAGTAGGACAAAAATATCTGTCGCTGACACGTCACGTTTATTCGGCTCTGGTGATCACCGCCAGCAAAGCCTTTATGGACAAGATACCGGAAGCTGATCGCAAGGTATTTTTTGATGCTGCACGCACTGCTTCGTTGGCCGGCCGCCACTTTGTGCGTGACAATGAAGCCAGCCAGCTCGCTGCGCTGAAGGCAGCGGGCATGCAGGTGGTGGACACGCCAAACTATGGCGCGTTTCGCGCCAGGACCGAACCCATCTATGCCACTTTGAGCGGCGACACCAAGAAGATTGTTGACGAGATTCTCAAGTCCGCAAAATAACCGAGACGGGCCGAGCTTCGACGGGCGCACAGTCCTTGGCGCGCCCGTTTTCAGTTGAATGATTGAACGATAGGAGAACGCATGAGGCTTAGCCGCATACTGCAACGTCTCAGCGAGCAGGTCAACACTCTGATGGAGAAGTTGCTGCTGTTAGCGGGCGTCGCCATTGCCATCATCCTGTTCGCACAGGTGCTGGCCCGCTACATGGGGGCATCACTGAGCTGGTCGGAGGAAGTGGGACGCTACCTGCTGGTCAGCATCACCTTCCTGGGCGCCACCGTCGCCTACAAACGCGCCCACTTTATCGGGTTGGCTGGGTTTGGCGCCAAATTTGGTCCGTTGGTTGAACGCGCGATCATTCGGTTGCTGCAACTGCTGACGCTGGCCTGTTTCAGCCTGATCACCTGGTTCGGCGTTTTCTACACGCTCAATTCCTGGAACCAAACTTCGACGGCAGTGCAAATGCCCATGTCAATTCCGCTGTCCGTCATCCCGCTCTCGGGGCTGGTCTTCCTGCTGCACGTGCTGGCAGACATGACACAACAAAAAGCGGCGCCATGATCATCGTTCTACTGTTCTGCCTGATGTTCCTGTTGATGACGCTGGGGCTGCCTATTTCCCTGTCCATTGGTCTGCCTGCCATTGGTCTGATCGTGACACCGGGTGTGTTCCCTGATACGGTGGCGTTCACGGCGCTGGGGCAGACCGTGGTGCAGCAACTCTTTTCCGGGGTGGACTCGTTCGACCTTTTGGCGGTGCCCCTTTTCATGCTGGCCGGCGCCATCATGGAAGTCGGCGGGATCTCCCGGCGCCTAATTGATTTCTGCGACAGTCTGGTCGGCTGGGCACCGGGCGGCCTGGCGGCTGCCTGCATCGTCGCATCGATGATCATTGCCGGCATCTCCGGCTCAGCGGCCGCCGACACGGCAGCGATCGGCGCGGTGGTCATTCCCGCGATGATTCGTCAAGGCTATCCGCCGGCCTTCGCAGCCGCCGTGGTGGCGGCGGGCGGCTCGATCGGCATCATCATTCCGCCGTCGATTCCTATGGTCATCTTTGGTTTCATGACCAACATTTCCACCTCGCAGCTCTTTGCCGGCGGCTTGATGGTGGGCGTTCTCATGGGACTGTCCTTCATGACGGTTGCCGTGTGGACTTCCTGGCGACATGGCTACGGGATTCGCCAGAAATTCTCCTGGGCCCAAGTGCTGCTGACCGGCAAGGCGGCGATGTGGTCATTGGGAGCGCCGGTGGTCATCCTGGGCGGGATACTGAGCGGCATCGTCACCGTCACCGAGGCCGCAGCGCTGGCGGTGTTTTACGCGCTGTTGGTGGGAACGGTGATCAACAAGGAATTGCCCTGGAGGGAATTGCCGGGCCTGATTGTGCGTTCCCAGGTCACTGCCGCCGCCATTCTGTTCATCATCGCCATGGCCAAGATTTTTGGCTGGCTGTTGGCCATGCAGCAAAGCGCCCGCTTGCTCGATGTGTTTGTCAACTCGCTGGCCTTGCCACCGATAGGACTGCTGCTGCTGATCATGGCCATGCTGCTGGTCATTGGCTGCGTCATGGAAACCACGGCGGCTTTGCTGCTGGTGGTGCCGGTGTTGGCTTTGTTGACGCCGCAGATGCAGGTGGACCCGGTGCAGTTCGGGGTGCTGGTGGTGGTCAACCTGGCCATTGGCATGCTGACGCCACCGGTGGGGATCTGCCTGTTTGTCAGTTGCGGCATCGCCAATGTCTCGCTTGGCAAGATCTCGCGTGCCGTGATTCCTCTGGTTAGCGTGGCTTTTCTGGACCTGCTGATCGCCTGTCTGTGGTCGCCGCTCACCATGTGGCTGCCCACCCTCCTTTACCGCTAAGCAAATGAACCCGCGCATGGACACACCGACCCCGAACTCTCACCTTGTTCCTGAACTCCACCTGCGCCCCGTACCGGCGGCGCTGATCGCAGCTTTGAAGACGCGTTTTGCCGAGCGCTGTGCCACCGCGCTGGTGGTGCGCGAACAGCACGGGCGTGACGAGTCATCGTTTGATGCGCCGCCGCCCGCGGCCGTGGTATTTGCCGAAAGCACGCAGGACGTTGCCGCTGCCATCAAGCTGGCCAGCCAGTACAGCGTGCCGGTCATCCCCTTTGGTGTCGGCACGTCGCTGGAAGGGCATTTGCTGGCGGTACAAGGCGGCATCAGCATAGACCTGAGCCGCATGAACCAGGTGCTGTCGATCAACGCCGAAGACCTGACGGTCACGGTGCAGCCGGGTGTGACGCGCAAACAGCTCAACGAAGCCGTCAAGAGTACCGGCCTGTTTTTCCCGATTGACCCTGGCGCCGATGCAACCCTGGGCGGCATGAGCGCCACCCGTGCCAGCGGCACCAACGCCGTACGCTACGGCACCATGCGCGAGAACGTGCTGGCGCTGGAGGTGGTGACAGCCCAGGGCGAGGTCATACGCACCGGCACCCGCGCCAAAAAGTCCAGCGCGGGCTACGACCTGACCCGCCTCATGGTGGGCAGTGAGGGCACACTGGGGGTGATCACCGAGGTTACCGTCAAGCTCTACCCACTGCCCGAGGCGGTGATGGCGGCCACCTGTTCGTTTGGCAGTCTGGCGGCGGCCGTCAACACCACCATCCAGATCATCCAACTGGGCGTGCCGATTGCACGCTGCGAGCTGCTCGATGCCAATACCATTCGCATGGTCAACCAACATTCGCACCTGACCCTGCGCGAGGGTGCCATGCTGTTGATGGAGTTCCACGGCTCGCCCGACAGCGTCAGGGAGCAGGTGCAAACCGTGCAGGCGATTGCCGACGACTTTGGCGGCGAGGCCTTTGAATGGGCCAGCACCCCCGAGGAACGCACCCGGCTGTGGACGGCGCGGCACAACGCCTACTTTGCCGGCATCCAGTCGCGCCCGGGCTGCCGGGCCATCACCACCGACGCCTGCGTGCCCATCTCGCACCTGGCGGACGCGCTGCTGGACTCGGTTACTGAAGCCGAGGCCAGCGGCCTAACCTACTTTCTGGTCGGCCACGTCGGTGACGGAAACTTTCACATGGGCTATTTGATTGACCCCGACAAGCCCGAGGAGCGCGCGACGGCCGAGCAGCTCAACCAGCAACTGGTGCACCGCGCCCTCAAGCTCGGCGGCACCTGCACCGGCGAGCATGGCATCGGTCTGCACAAGATGGATTTTCTGGTGACCGAGACCGGTAGCGGCGCGGTGGACATGATGCGCAGTATCAAACGCGCGCTGGATCCCAAAAATATCATGAATCCAGGCAAGATTTTTACGATGTAGCCTCATCGTGCGTGAAGACGTTGACTGGTTTACGCGCCTACTGAGACCTGTTCACCCTGCCCAGACTTTGGGGGAAGCGGGGTTCGATAACAGGATCATGCGCCACCGCTAGGTTCCATGTTGAAATTGAATTGACTTTGCTTGGTTTGAGATGGGTTGTATTTGTTGGCTTCATGGAAGGCAATTTGCGCCATTCGTAGCCCAAAAAACAATCTGATTGAAGCTTCTCCAAAGTTTGCCCATTCAAGGGGAATGATAGGCGCTGGTTGAAATGACTTTAACGGCATCATGGCGAAATCATGATGGGAGCGATGTCCACCGGGTGGTACAAAAATGGACTTAGAACAATTCGATATACAGCATTGCCTGTCGGCACTGCCGCTATTCAGCGATCTGTCGCCGCTGGAGCGCGAACGCATAGCGCTGGGTTGCCACTTGAAACGACTGACCCGCGGCGAAATACTTTTCAGGGTGGGTGATGCATGCGAAGCTTTCTATGTTGTAGTTTCAGGACAAGTAAAGTTGTACGTTTCATCACCGTCCGGCCAGGAAAAAGTCATCGAAATCATTGGCCCCGGCCATAGCTTTGCGGAAGCCTTGGTGTTTCTGAGACGCCCTCACATTGTGAACGCTCAAGCGCTGGCTACCACCATGATGGTAAGCGTGACCAAGCAAGCCGTATTCAGTGAGGTAGAACGGGACCCGCGTTTCTCGCTGCACATGCTCGCTGGCATATCGCGCCGACTGCACCGGTTGATTCAGGACGTTGAGGGTTATGCCTTGCAAAGCGGCATGCAAAGGCTCATCGGCTACTTGCTGCGCGATGTCGAGGTCGAAGCTGGCATTAGCGGGGGCGGTATCACCGTGAACTTGCCCGCGAGCAAAGCAACGGTTGCCTCACGTTTGTCGCTGACTCCGGAATATTTTTCTCGGGTATTGCACGAGCTCGAAGCCCAAGACCTGATCCACATCGACAAACGCAATATCCGTATTCTTGACGTGCAACGACTCGCCAGCTTTGGCTCACATTGAAGATTCGTCCTGAAACGTGCATACTTGCGCGCGCTGGGGCAGGCCGGGTCGAACAAATAGTTTGCGTTCTTAAGTCATATTAAGTTGGCAAAGGTGCTGTTGGTTTACATTTCTTCACGTCATCTTTATGGAGAATCTTATGATACGAATAGTTCGTCATGCGTCGCAAGCGGTTTGGGCAATTGCCTGCCTGCTGATGCTGTCGCTGGCCAGCCCGACCTGGGCGGCCAATCCGGTGGCCACTGCAAAATCTGTTGCCGATACAGCCATAGGCCAGAAATGCATTAGTTGCCACGGCCCTGCGGTTGAACCAGGCATTTATGGCGAATGGAAAAAAAGTGCCCATGCTGCCAATAATGTGGATTGTTACGATTGTCACAAACTTAAAGCCGGGGAAAAAGGAGCCTTCCTGCACAACGGCTTCTCGATTCAAGTGATCGTTACCCCCAAAACCTGTGCCAATTGCCACAAAGCCGAGGTCGAACAACAACAGCGTTCACACCACGCCAAGGCCGGTAATATTTTGGCTTCGGTCGATAACCTGTTGGGTGAAGTGATCGGTGGTCCGGCGGCCGTCAACGCTGGGTGCAAGCAGTGCCACGGCAGTACCGTCGAACTCGATAGCAAAGGCAAGCCGACACCGCAGACCTGGCCCAATACCGGCATTGGACGCAAGAACATCGACGGCTCTTTGGGTTCATGCTCTGCCTGCCACGCGCGCCACAGTTTTTCGTCGGCGCAGGCTCGCACCCCCGAGACCTGCGGCAAATGCCATATCGGGCCGGATCATCCGCAACTCGAAATCTATAACGAGTCCAAGCACGGCATTCTTTTCAATGCCAAGAAAAGCGAAATGAACCTGAACTCCAAGAACTGGGTAGTCGGCGTGGACTACACCGCCGCGCCCACCTGTGCCACTTGCCACATGGGCGCCACTCAAGACCAAAAGGTCACACACGACGTTGGTGAGCGCATTTCATGGACTTTGCGCCCCGCCGTTTCCACCAAGCTCAACATGGTTCGCTTGGCCAGTGGTGACGAATTCGACCAACCTGAAGGGCAGGCGTTACCGAAAGTTGGCGATGCGGTCAAAGGCTCCAAGGTTGTGGAAATTCTGACCTGGGAACAGCGTCGGGACAAGATGAAAGATGTTTGTAGTGCTTGCCATAGCAACACCACGGTGGAAGGCCACTACAAGCAGTTTGACGATGTGGTGGATCTCTACAATGAGAAGTTCGCCAAGCCGATCGCAGGTGCGATGAAAGAGCTGGAAGACAAGGGCTACCTGACGCACCAACCGATGGACGCCAAAATCAAATGGACCTGGTTTGAAATCTGGCACCACGAAGGCCGCCGCGCCCGTCATGGGGCATCCATGAATGGGCCGGACTACACATGGTGGCATGGCATGTACGAGGTCAGCCAGCACACTTATTTCAAATGGATTCCGGAACTCAAAGAAGTGGTCCGTCAGAAAGATGGCAATGAAGCTTTTGCCAACATGCTGCTGGAGAAATACTTCAAACCGGTGGCCGGCCATGACTGGTTCTTCAACGGCATGGGCAAGGATGCAATTGAAAAAGTACGCAAAGGCTATGAAGAACGTTATGGCAAAGGCACGATGAAATAAGCACCCTAATAACGGGTTACGAAACGGCTCTTCTGCTGCAGAAGGGCCGTTTTTTTGATTTGAGTTCACCGCGATAAAAGGAACACCATGGGTGCAAAACTTCGACAAGGTATTTTGATCGGCTGCACAGCGTTGATTACCGGGTTTGTGATCTGGTCGGCCCAAGCAAAAATGCCCAGCACCCTGATCGCCCAGGGCGACCAGCAATGGGCTGCGGGTCAGCTTGATCTCGCACAACAAACGTTTGAACAGGCAGTGAAGGCCGAACCGCAGTCAGTGAGCGCCTACATGAAGCTTGCCGGATTGCAACTGTCCCGGCAGGATTTCAAGGGTTGCATCGACACTTACCAGCGTGCCATCGGGCTCAACGCAAACAACGCCAAGGCCTGGCTGGGTCTGGGTTTCGCGTATCTTCATACAAATCAAAATGATTTGTCGCTGGCCGCATTTGAAGAAGCCATCCGCGTCGATCCGGCCAACAAGGAAAAACTGGCCTCGATATTGGTCAAACTCGGTGCTCATTAACTCGCTAGCGCATTGTCCGTCTTGCACTACGGCATCGCGCTTGCGGGGCTATTTCAACCAAGAAACTGAAAATCCGACAGGCCGCTAGCAGTCCAGCGTTCATCTATATGTCCTGTCCACCACGTTAGAGTGAGTCCGTGTCAGGCAAGTGATTGCGGTGATCGGCGTGTCGAAACTTTGTCGCTGCTCAAATGGAGCTAAATACAGCCACAGTGGTCGACCATCGAGGCCATACAAGGCAGCATGAGGTTCAAGCGATGTGGCCTCAAATTCAAAACTCACCAACCAGGCTCCCGGCCTAAGTTGAATCTGCGCTTTTTCGACCGCGCGCGGCATGCTTTCGGGTCGCTGAAAGAGATATACCAAGTCGTAAGGTGCCCAGTCGGCACGCCAAATGTCACCCTGACGGATGCGTGCCCATGGACATCTCAATGCGCACAAGGCGCGCAACGGCCAGCTCCATTCCAGGCCATGCAACTGCGCTTGCGGGTAAGCCTGGCGCAAAGCAATAAGCCCATCGCCCAGACCGCAACCGGCATCGAGCACCAAGGCGGCAGCGGGCACCGGGGCGCAGCGGGCCAGATCATGCAATGCGTTGGCAGGCGTAGGAAAGAGCGGCGCATCACGCCAGGCCTTGAAGGGGTAAATCAGCAACAGCGCCAGCAGCAACCAGGCCCAGGTTGGTGCGACAACGGCACCCGAGAGCGCGAGTGACAAGGGAAAACCCAAGCCAATGATGGCGCGGCGCCACCACGTTGCCTCCAGCAGGCAAAACAGGCCGCCCAGGGTTGCTGCGGCCAGCAGCGACGCCCCGGCCGACAGACCCAGGCCTTGCGCACCCCAGAACAAGCCCCAGGCAGCGCCCCAGGCCAGCAGGGCTGCCAGCGGCCAACGCACGTGAACTTGCCTTGGCATGCTGCTCAAACCGCGCCTGTGCCCTACGCCTGACGGCTGCTGAAACGGGCTGCGGCTTGGGTCGCTGCGAAAGTGAGCTTGTCGATCAAGCCATTGAGTTCGTCGAGTGAACCAAACTCGATGCTGAGCTCACCCATCTCTTCCATGCGTCCGGCCCGCTTCATGCGCTTTCTTACCCGCACCTCAACCGCAGCGGCAAGCAGGTCCGAGAGCTCTTCTTCGATCCGCTTGAGGTCACGCGACTTTTCCTTTTTAGGTTTGGTCGAGGTGAGCATGAAATCGGCGCTGAGTTTTTTGGCCAGTCTCTCGGCCTCACGCACCGACATTTTGCGAGCGCTGATCTGGGTGGCCGCGGTGATCTGGGTGGCCCGGTCCAGCCCCAGCAGGGCACGGGCATGGCCCATATCCAGGTCTCCCGCCATCAGCATGGTTTGCACCGGTTCCGCCAGGTTGAGCAGACGCAGCAGGTTGCTGGCAGCACTGCGCGAGCGCCCCACTGCCTGCGCCGCGCGCTCGTGCGTATGCCCAAATTCCTTGACCAGGCGCTGCAAGCCCTGGGCTTCTTCCAGCGGATTGAGGTCTTCACGCTGAATGTTCTCGATCAGCGCCATGGCAGCGGCATCTTCATTGGCCACATCGCGCACCAGCACCGGCACGCTGTCCAGCCCGGCCAGCTTGGCCGCCCGGAAACGGCGTTCACCCGCAATGATCTCAAACTTGCCCTGGTTCGCACCATCCTTAAGCTGGCGCACCAGAATCGGCTGCATGATGCCCTGCGCCTTGATCGATTCGGCCAGCTCGTACAGGGCACCTTCGTCCATGCGAGTACGCGGCTGGTACTGACCCGCCACCATCTCGGTGAGGAGCAGCAAAGTCGGCGGACCGGCGCTGTCGGTGTCGGTTGATTCGCTGACCTTGGGACCCAGCAATGCTTCAAGTCCGCGGCCCAGGCCTTTTGGTTTTTTGGTAACCATTGATTTGCTCCTTTTTGATTCCTTGCGGGACAGCGTCTGTACCCGGCCCTCAATTGATTAACGACCGCAGCAACGCCTGCCCCTGGGGCCACTCGCCCAGACCCGACTCGGCGTTGATGTGACCGCACTGGCCAAGGTCAACGAACTCGGCAGCCCAGGCACTGGCAAACGCTTGCGCCCGCTCAAAGCTGCAGTAAGGGTCGTTGCGACTGGCCACCAAAATACTTTTAAACGGTAACTTGCCCATATCAATGGGGGACCAACTGGCCAAGATCGGACGCAACGCTTCGCGCTCGGCATCACCGGGCGCCACCAACAACGCCGCTTTGACAAAATGGCTGTGGTGCGACTGCCTCGCCCATGCCGCCACCAGCAAACAGCCCAGACTGTGCGCTACCAAAACGACGGGTTGCGCGTTGTGCAGCAGCACGTCTTCCAGTCTGGCAATCCAGTCACCGCGCAAGGGGCGCAACCAATCATGCTGCTCCACGCGCTGGTAGCCATAGGCCTCCTGCCACAGACTTTGCCAGTGGGCCGGGCCAGAGTTTTGCCAACCAGGCAAGATCAAGACTTGGGATGGAGACACTTCAATGTTCTTTGTTTGCTATTACTTCTATAGCTGTCGGCACAACAATGGTTAACGGTCGATCAAAGTGTTGCGATCCGCTCCACCATCTCCTGTGCAAAAGCCAGAAAAGCCTGCGCACCCTTGCTGGCGGGATCAAACACCACGCCCGGCACACCGTAACTTGGCGCTTCCGCCAAGCGCACATTGCGCGGAATCACCGTGTTGAAAACCTTGTCACCAAAATGCGCCTTGAGTTGTTCACTCACCTGCTGCTGCAAGGTGATGCGTGGGTCAAACATGACGCGCAGCAGGCCAATGATGGCCAGGTCTTTGTTCAGGTTGGCGTGCACTTGTTTGATCGTATTGACCAGATCGGTCAAACCCTCCAAGGCAAAGTATTCGCATTGCATGGGCACGATCACGCCGTGCGCACAGCACAGGCCGTTGAGCGTCAGCATCGACAGGGAGGGTGGGCAATCAATCAGAATGAAGTCGTAGTCGTTTTCCACTGCGGCCAGCGCCTGTTTGAGCCGTTTCTCGCGCCGCTCCAGGTCCACCATCTCGACCTCGGCGCCGGCCAATTCCCGGTTGGCGCCCAAAATGTCGTAGCCGCAGCCTGCTGCCACCAATTTGTCACCTTGCACCCGTGCTTCTGCCACGCTGGCCGACTCCAACAGAACGTCATAAACGCTGAGCTTCAACTGGCGCTTTTCCACACCCGAGCCCATGGTGGCATTTCCTTGCGGATCCAGGTCCACCATTAGCACACGTTGCCCGACCTTGGCCAAACCAGCGGCCAGATTGACCGTGGTCGTCGTTTTGCCAACGCCGCCTTTTTGATTGGCGACACAGAAAATTTTGGCCATGGAATTATTGCCTGAGGTTGGGGTTAAAGATAGAGCGCGAGCGTTGCTGTTTCACGTGAAACCATCGTGAATAAAAAATGGAGGGGTCACTGAACCCTCATTTTCGTCATCGTGAGGCTGCGGGCTGTGACACACCACGGTGGAGCGCAGGCAACGTGGAGGGCTCCGCTGCACGTGCAACGACAAAGCGGGTATCTTTCCAATTTACAACCCTCCAAGAGAGTGCTGGCAATGGTTGTCATTGCTTATCGCGACAGCGCCAGCTTGACGCCAAAGCCGAGCAAGAACACACCGGCCAGTTTTTCCAGCGTCCGGGAGATCATCGGGTTGGCGCGCAAGCGCTCAGCGAGGAAGTGCGTGAGCAACACCACCGTCAAACCATAGGCAAACGTCAATGCGGCAATGGTCATCGCCATAAAGGCAAACGTTGCCAACCCCTGATGGTGGGCCGGGTCCACAAACAAAGGAAAGAACGCCATGTAAAACACAATCGCCTTGGGATTCAGGAGTGTGATGGTGCAGGCTTGCCGCAGGTAGTGATGCGGTTTGATGTTCAAAATGGGAGCGGCGCCCGGTTTGGCAAACAGCATCTTGGCACCCAGCCAGGCCAGATAGGCAGCACCGAGCCACTGCACCGCGTAAAAAGCGGTCGGGTAAGCCGCCAGCAAAGCAGCCACACCGGCCACGGCCAGCCACATCAAAACCTGGTCGCCGACGATGACACCCAAGGTTGCAGCCAACCCGCCCCTGACGCCACCCTTGCTGGTCGAGGTGATCAAGGCCAGATTGCCGGGACCTGGAATGAGCAAGAAAATAAGAATGGCGGCGACAAAAGCGCCGTAGTCAGCGATACCAAACATGGTGGATTTCTTTCGGGGTGAGGGTGCGAGTTTACGTTAGGTTTTGCGCATCCACACAATGCAGCGCTCAGCAGCCAAACCCGGAACAAACAATTGTTCCACGTGAAACGCACTCACCTGCGCCGGCAAGGCGGCAACCTCGTCAGCCGGATTTCTGCCCTTCATGGCCATCCAAACCCCGTGTTCGGCCAGGGCTGCTGATGAAAGTGCAACAAAATCAGACAAGGATGCAAATGCGCGGGAGGCAATAACGCCGTATTTTTCCGTTAGATTCTCCACCCGCGCGTGCAGTCCGCGCAGATTAGGCAGTTTCAAGGTGAGTGCCGCCTGTCGAACAAAGGCCGCTTTCTTCGCCACCGCATCGACGCAGTCCACCCGGAGAAGGGGGCAACAAATCGCGATGACCACACCCGGCAAACCCGCACCCGAACCAACGTCCAACAGTTGCAGCCCTAACGGGGCACTGGCGGCGCATCCCGTCACCGCCTCCCTGCCATGCGCCGGCAACGCACCGCACAGGATCGCCAGTTGCCTTTGCAGCGGTGCGATGACCGCCAAACTATCCAACAAATGATGTGTCAACATTTCAAACGGATCACGCACCGCCGTCAGGTTGTATGTCTTGTTCCACTTTTGAAGCAACGCCAGGTAATCCAGCAGTTGACCTATTTTCGAGTCATCCAGCGGCAATGCAAGACCTGCCAACCCTTCACGCAAAGCATCTTCGAGGACGCACATCAAGGCACAATCCCGTCATGACCGCCAACCCAGGTCGGCACCGAAGCATTCAAACCCGAATCAGGTAGTTGGCTAGGACTGACAGCCCCCCTGAACATGGTTTTTTTCAAATGAACCAATAACAAGGAAATGGTTGCCGGCGTGATACCGGAGATGCGTGAAGCTTGGCCAATAGTCTCGGGCCGCAGCTTGTTCAGCCGCTGGCGCGCTTCAATGCTCAAGGCAGTCACCTGCATATAGTCCAGCTCCGGTGGCAGCCTGAGGTTCTCATAGTGCGCTGCACGACCCACTTCGTCTTTCTGACGGTCAATGTAGCCCGAATATTTTGCAGAGATTTCAACCTGTTCAATGACCACCGCCGCGAAGGACTCCTCCGATGACAGCGGGGCACCGGTTCCACGTGAAACGTTGGCATCCAATTCTGCAGTGCTGTATTTACCGTCGCCCAACGACATCAGCGCGGCATAGCTTACATCCGGACGACGCAACAAGTCCGCCAAGCTGTGCTCGTGATCGATCGCCTTGCCCAACACGCGACTCGACTCGATCGCCGCCAGGTTCTTCGGGCTGACCCAGATCGAGCGCAAACGCTCTGTTTCACGTGAAACAGCATCTCGTTTACGACTAAAAGAAGCCCAGCGCAGGTCGTCCACCAATCCGAGTTGGCGTCCGGTTTCAGTCAGGCGCGCGTCCGCATTGTCTTCCCGCAGTTGCAGCCGGAACTCGGCCCGGCTGGTGAACATGCGGTAAGGCTCGGTGACTCCTTTGGTGATCAAGTCATCCACCAACACACCCAGGTAGGCCTGGTCGCGCCCAGGCACCCAGGTATCTTGCGCCCACTGCGTTTTAATGCCCGTCTGCAAGGCGGCGT
>Ga0315272_10001104_pt1 | contig 13563 bp, 8 predicted proteins | sample C3_middle_MG_FD_203918 | JGI IMG/M metagenome (GOLD analysis project Ga0315272, IMG submission 203918) | Sediment microbial communities from Yellowstone Lake, YNP, Wyoming, USA - C3_middle | ecosystem: Environmental > Aquatic > Freshwater > Lake > Sediment | place: USA: Wyoming | collected...
AAAGGATTATCTTCAAGGACGTCAACATCAAGTTCGCCCCTGGCAACTGCTACGGGCTCATCGGCGCCAACGGCTCCGGCAAATCCACCTTCCTCAAGATCCTGGCCGGAGAAAAAGAGGCGGACAAGGGCGAGATCGTGGTCGGCCCCAAGGAACGCATCGCCATGCTGCGCCAGGACCATTTCGCCTTTGACGAAGAAACCGTGTTCGATACCGTGGTCATGGGCCACAAACAGCTCTACGAGCTGATGCACGAGCGGGAGGCGCTCTACGCCAAGGCGGAACTCAGCGAAGCGGACGGCATCCGGGCAGGAGACATCGAGGCGGAATTTGCCGAGATGAACGGCTACGAGGTGGAATCCGAAGCAGCCGTCCTGCTCAAGGGCCTCGGCATCCCCGAGGAGTTCCGCGACAAAAAAATGAAGGAGCTGGAAGGCGGCGACAAGGTGCGGGTGTTGCTCACCCAAGCCCTGTTCGGCAACCCGGACGTCCTGCTGCTGGACGAGCCCACCAACCATCTGGATCTCAAGTCCATCACCTGGCTGGAGGATTTCCTCTTCCGCTTCCAGAACACGGTGATCATCGTATCCCATGACCGTCACTTCCTAAACCAGGCCTGCACCCATATCGCCGACATCGACTTTGGCGAGATCCGGGTTTACGTAGGCAACTACGATTTCTGGTACCAGGCCAGCCAGTTGTTCGTCAAACAGAAGCAGGACGAAAACAAGAAGACCACGGCCAAGGCCAAGGAGCTCACCGACTTCATCCAGCGCTTCTCCTCCAACGCCTCCAAGGCCAAGCAGGCCACCTCGCGCAAAAAGCTGCTGGACAAGCTCACCATCGAAGACATGCCCGCCTCGTCGCGCAAATACCCCTTCGTGGTTTTCAAGCCCGAACGGCCCTGCGGCGACATCATTCTCGAGGTTATCGGCCTGGGCAAGGAACTGGACGGGGTCACGGTCCTAAACGACTTCAACCTCACGGTCCACAAGGGCGACAAAATCGCCTTCATCGGCGCCAACTCCGTGCCCAAGACCGCGCTTTTTGAGATCCTCACCGAAGGCATGACCCCGGATCGCGGCAGCTTCCGCTGGGGAATCACCATGTCCACTTCTTACTTCCCCAAGGAAAACAGCGCCTTTTTCGAAAAAGAGATGACCCTGGTTGAGTGGCTGAGCCAGTACACCCCGCCCAGCGAAGGGGAAAACTTTGCCCGGGGGTTCCTGGGCAAGATGCTGTTCTCCGGAGAAGAGGCCCTGAAAAAAACCAGCGTACTCTCGGGCGGCGAGAAGGTGCGCTGCATGCTCTCCCGGATGATGCTCACCGGGGCCAACGCCCTGATCCTGGATGAGCCCACCAACCATCTGGACCTGGAATCGATCACCGCCTTAAACAACGGGCTCATCGCCTTCCCGGAGGTGATCCTCTTCGCCACCCACGACCACCAGATGGTCGCCTCCACCGCAAACCGGATCATCGAAATCCTCCCCAACGGGATTATTGATAAGCGGATGCCGTTCGATGATTATCTGGAAGATGCGGAGGTGATAGCACTGCGGGAATCGCTTTGTAATGGAGAGGTGGCACTGAGCCTATAGCCGAAGCAATAAATGGAATACGCTTTGTCCTTCTGTTCATTTCTTTGTTTGCCCAAAGAAACGAACCAAAGAAAGGGCACCCTGTGTCCCTTGTCCCGCCGTTGGCGGGATACCCTGCGCTCCTCGATGCTGCCGGGGCTTTGCAAACTCGCTGCGCTCAAACAGTGCAAATCCCTTTTCGGCAGCCTCTCCGGTGCTCGGCTGCGTGCCAATGGGATTTTATGGTTCGACAGGCTCACCACGAGCGGAAAAATGGCTCTGATTTAAACACAACTACCGCTCGCCCTGAGCCTGTCGAAGGGTGCTTTTGTTTTTTGGGCAAGAAAGGCGCAAAAAAGCTATTTCCCCGCGCCCTCCACCGCCTCCCGCGCCAACTGGCTAATGCGACCCCAATCCCCCTGAGCCACCGCCTCAGCAGGCGCCACCCAGGACCCGCCAACACAAGCCACATTGCCCAACGCCAAATACTCGCGGTAATTCCCCAAACCAATCCCGCCGGTCGGACAAAAAATCACTTTAGGAAACGGCCCAGCAATAGCCTTGAGCATGGGAATCCCGCCCGCCGCCTCCGCTGGAAAAAACTTAAAATGGCTGTACCCCCGCCGCAACCCAGTCATCAGCTCGGAAATCGTGGCAATCCCAGGGATCAGGGCAATATCCCCCTGGTTGGCAGCATCCAGCAACTCCGGGGTAAGCCCAGGGCTAATGGCAAAAACAGCCCCGGCCTCGCTCACCGCCGCAAGATCCTCCGCCGTGGTCACGGTCCCGGCCCCCACCACTGCCTCCGGCACCGCACGGGCAATCTCCCGGATAGCCTCAACAGCAACAGGGGTCCGCAGGGTAATCTCCAGCACCCTGATCCCGCCCGCCACCAAAGCGCGGGCCAGCGGCACCGCATGGGCGAGGTCCTTGATCACCATGACCGGCACCACCGGCCCTTGGGCAAAAACCTCGGCAGGGGCCATCTTCCAGTTTCTTGTCAGCGTCATCCTTGATTCCCTCGCAACATGTCGTCACACCGGTGAAATGTTAAGTACGTCTCCGAGATGTTCCCCTCAGCCGAGGATAGACAAAACGACAAAAGGCACCAGATTGAACAGAATGATTCCTATTTTGAAGATGCTCATCCCGGCGTAGTGAACGGCGTCGAACTGGTCACGGGACAGATGAAACCATTTGCCATGGATACGCTGAATCCAATCATGCGCGAACACGAAGACCAGGAACCACACCAGCAATACTCCGTAGTTGATGGCCGAACACCATAAAAGAAAATTTCGGATGACTTCGATGCTCATCTTCTCCCCCCCTTCGGCATCTAACAAATCATTTTAGCGGAGGAAAGGTGTATCGAGTGTTCGCTTACCGGTTTGCTCCTTTTGCTTTATGATCTCCATGTGGTTAATGCCAGAAAAACTAAGGGAGCCGTTTTCTCTTGATTCGTGCAGATCTCCGAGCAATTGCCTTTCGTCATCAAATTGCGGGTCGTTCTCGTAATGGCTGTCAGAACAATTGTTTTCTCCATGCCACCTTCAAACATCGACGTTCTCCTTTGGGCCCAACCTTTGACTATCAGGTCAACTTGCTTTCAAAAAAACCAGAGACACTCCCCTGTTTTTTTTGAAAATATACGGGGAGTATCCGCGGTTATTGCCTATTCCGGTTTCAAATCAGCCATTCTTTGTTAGCGATGCATCTCCCAGCTACCTGCGTAATCTCCAATATGCCATTGTCCAGCTGCGGTGTTCCCCGAAACAACGCCATTGTATGCGACTTGCGGTTTACCGTCGCCATAGGTTTTCGTGAAATAAATTTGCATAGTTTCAGTATTAAAGGTGCCGGAAATATTTGCCGTTCCGACTTCACTGTCTCTTATACTTCCAGAAATCCCAGAGCCCTGTTGATTCACAGTCATGGTGAAACCAATTACCTCGCCAACACGCGCTCTGTCGTAATAACGATAAGTGCCACGCCATTCGCCCGAAATCTGCAAGGGGATACTGCGTAATTCATTGAGGGCAGCTTTAATATCAACTGTTAGTGTTGCGGGAGCGAACCGAAGATCGTTGGCAAATCCATCAGGGCTAACTTTTATTATAGGGATATTCGCCGCAACTGACAGTGCCCTTGAAGCAGCATTTGCACAATCAATAAGGGCGCCAAAATTTTTATTCGTGGCAATATCCTTTGCGCTCTCAACCAGTTTTTTTTGGTTCAAAGTATAACTGCCATTCAAACGGTAAACGTCGAACTGTGCATGGTTTATGTTATCAATGAGAAACTTTTCCTCATTGGAAATTCGTCCTCTAAACGGCCCATTTTTGTTCGTAGTAAAATCCAGAAAAATTTTCTCCCCTGTCGCAGTATCTTTACCGAGATACATTCCAGTATGCCCATACTCACCAGTGCTAAGAAATGCCCCACCACCCCCTTTGAAATTAATCACATCCCCAGGTTGGAGAATTACGTTCCCCAGAAGGATAAGGTTTTGACTGTCGTCATCCGCAAAAGTAGAGGTAGGCAAAAATGCCGACATGAGTGCCAGAAAATAAACCATTGAAAGCCCAATGACCGTTTGAAGCACTTTCTTTTTCATGATTTCCCCCAAACAACACGTTGATTTGCAGGCTGTGCCCAATTATTCACCGACCCGAAGCACCATTCTCTTTAAAGCCCTTCCGCCACAGCGCGGACTACGATATCCGCTGTTTTTTCCAATATTGCTTTGTCGAACGATACAGCAGGGCTATCCGGCATGACTACTTTGGCATTCAATGGTGGGACGTGGATAAAACCGCGACGAATGTTCAATGTTATTTCAGCCCCAGAAAAATTCATCAAGTTGAAAAAAGTTTCGTTACACAGATATCCCCCAGCGTCCTGCGACAAGGTGACTGGTATGCCGCCCTCATGCAGGCGCTCGGTTATCACGTCCGTATTCAGAGAAGTGCGGAGGGTGGGTGGCGCGGAGGCTGAGATAAAATCCGTTGATGGCATTTTTTTAGCGTTGTCCCCATACATATCGCGGGTATTTTTGGCAACTATCTCCACTCTTACTGGCTCTGCCCCGGCCTCTCCAAAAGCAACCACTGCCACGGGATGATATTCCCGAATCAATGCCGCTAGCTTTTCCGAGGCTTTCTCCCAGATCACCGGCAGTTGACAAACAACTACTTTTTTGTTGGCTATAACCGTTCCATCAAGGTGTTGCACGGCCTCCCATGAGCCGTTGGTTTTTTCGCCGCCAAATGGCTCAAACCCGGTAACCAAAATGTATTTTTGGTTTGCTTGCACTTTGGTCTTTGCCCAGACGACGCTAGGCGTGAAGCACGAGAGGAGCAAAAGGGCGATCAGAATATTGACAAGGGTTTCAACGATCTTAATCTTTTGTTTCCATCCCGCAGTTGTTTGAAAAGAGGAGGAATTAACTTCACCAGCTGCCCACAAGCGTTCTGCCATTTATTTCTCCATATTTTAAAAGCTGCATCTATAATGATGTTCTTTACGTCACAGGCTACATCTCTGCCGAAAAGTTCACCTTGCATTTCTCATGAACATAGGTGAACAGCGAGCTGGCGCCTTCCTCTGCCCCCAGCAGATCACTGCGCAAGGCAGCAAAAATCTGCCTCCCCACACCGTACCGCTGCTCCCCAAGCTCGGCCTCGGCATACTCCCGCTTGGCAAGCTCCGCTGCATCCACCAGCAACTCCAGACTTCCCGCCCCCACATTGATCCGGATCATATCCCCGTCCCGCACCTTGGCCAGCAACCCGCCGCACAAGGCCTCCGGCGTCACATGGATGGCGGCGGGCACCTTGCCAGATGCCCCGGAGAGCCTGCCATCGGTGACCATGGCCACTCGAAAGCCCCTGCCCATGACCACGGCCAGCGGGGTGATCAGTTTGTGCAGCTCGGGCATACCCGTGGCCTGCGGCCCTTGGAAGCGGATAACCGCCACGACATCCCGGTCCAACTTGCCTGCCCGGAAGGCCTCTTCCAGTCCGGTCTGGGTGTGAAATACCATAGCCGGGGCCTCAATTTTGGTGGCCGCCCCGTCCGCCAGGGACGAGACCTTGATCACCGCCCTCCCAAGATTGCCGTCCAACACCTTGAGTCCACCGGTGGGGGAAAACGGCTGGGCCACCGAGGCGATGACCTCCGGCTCCAGCGATTTCCCTGGCCCCGCAGACCATTGGGCCTTGCCAGCCACCAACGCCGGGGCCTGGGTATACCGCTCCAGCCCCGGCCCGGCCACGGTCAGCACCTCATTGTGGAGAAAGCCCCCGGCCAGCAACTCGCCAATCAGCACCGCCATGCCGCCTGCGGCCTGGAAGCTGTTGATGTCGCCGGGGCCGTTGGGATAGATCCGTACCAACAGCGGCACCGCTTCGGAGAGTTCGGAAAAATCATCCCAGTTGATCCTGATGCCCGCAGCCCTGGCAATAGCCACCAGATGCATGGTCTGGTTGGTGGAGCCGCCGGTGGCCAGCAGCCCGACGATCCCGTTGACCACCGACCGTTCGCTCACCACCTTCCCGATGGGGGTATAATTCTCCCCCAGATGGGTCAGCTCGCAGACCCTTGCCGAAGCCGCATTGGTCAACGCCTCGCGCAGCGGATCATCCGGGTTGACAAAGGAGGCGCCGGGCAGATGCAGGCCCATGATCTCGGCGATCAACTGGTTGCTGTTGGCCGTGCCGTAAAAGGTGCAGGTTCCGGCCCCGTGGTAGGAGGCGCACTCCACCGCCAGCATCTCGTCCTTGCTGATCTTGCCCTGGGCAAACTGTTCCCTGGCCTGGGTCTTTTCCCGGTTGGAAAGCCCCGAGCGCATGGGTCCTCCCGGCACCAGAATCATGGGCAGATGCCCGAACTGCAAGGCCCCCATCAGAAGACCGGGCAGGATCTTGTCGCAGATCCCCAGGAGCAGGGCGCCGTCAAACACGTTGTGCGACAGGCCGATCACCGTGGACATGGCGATGACGTCCCGGCTGATCAGGCTCAAATCCATGCCCGCCTCGCCCTGGGTAACGCCATCGCACATGGCTGGAACACCTGCAGCCACCTGGGCCGTCCCGCCCGCCGCTGCCACCGCTTTTTTTATGATAGCCGGATACTGCTCGTAGGTGTGGTGGGCCGAGAGCATGTCGTTGTACGAGGTGATGATCCCGATATTGGGGGCCTGGACGCCGCGCAGGGCCTGGCATTCCCCGCCCTGGCAAACCGCCATGGCATGGGCCAGATTGCTGCTGGGCTGCCGGTGGCGAAACGGTCCGGCCACCCTGGATTCCTCCATATGCAGCAGATAGCTTTCACGATGGGCCAGGCTGCGGTTGATGATCCGATCGGTGACCTTTTCGACGATGCTGTTCATACCCCTTCCTTTTTTATGGACACCAAAAAACCGTAACCGGAGAAATCGTTTGACGTAGCACGGCCCGGATGGGCATCTCGCCCACTGGTCCCTCAGCCAGCGCCTTTTCGTACACTGCCCGTTTATCCGCCCCGACAAGGTGGAGGATGATCTGGCGGCTTTGCAGCAGGGCAGGCAGGGTGAGGGTCATCCGTTCATGGGGCGCACTCGGAGGGGTGATGGCCATGCACAGTTGGCCGGAGTCCAGGGCCAGCGCACTTTTCAGCCGCGCGGCCTCTGGAAACAACGAGGCGGTATGACCGTCGTTACCCATGCCCAGGATAAGCGCATCAAAAGGCCTCGGCACCTCAGCAAGCCCATCAGCGCACTCTTTTTCGCCTTGGACTGCGGTAAGCTCCCCGGTTTTCAGCCCCACAAAGCGGGCCAAGGCCGCCCGATTTTGCAAAAGATGGCGCCGGACCAGATGTTCATTGCTGGCCGCATCGCTCGTATCCACCCAACGTTCGTCCGCCAGGGTGACCGTCACCTCTTCCCAGTCAAGCTCATGCTCCGAGAGGGCGGCAAAAAACGGCACCGGGGTAGAGCCACCGGACACCACCAGACTGGCCCGGCCCCGCGCTTTGATTCCGGCTCGCAGCAGATCGGCAACCTGGGTGGCCAGCGCCGCCACCAGGGTGACGGAATCATTGAACTCCTTAAATTCCGGCATGATCCAACCTCTTATTCGTAATCAAGCAAAACAGACTCAATCTGAAAAAAGTAAACGCCCAACAACAATGCAGATGCAAGGAAGAGGCCTGCGAAGTGTGCTATTGCACATGAGCACGCCGATGACACCGCAGATGCGTTGTTGCTGGACGTTTACTCATCCCAAGCCCGGCCATCCCTTGCCATCAGCGCCACCGAGGCCACCGGCCCCCAGGTGCCTGCGGGATACGGCATGGGCGCATCGTTGCTGGCCTGCCAGGCGTCCTGGATGGAATCGACCCAGGTCCATGCCTGCTCCACCTCATCCCGCCGGATAAAAAGGGACTGACTTCCCTCCAGAGCCGCCAGCAACAAGCGCTCGTAAGCGTCGGCAACATGCTCCGCCTGGAAGGCCTCGGAAAAACTCAAATCCAGGGTGGTCCGTTGCAGCTTAACCCCCGAGGCAATGCCCGGCACCTTGTTCAGCATCTCGATCTCCACCCCCTCGTCGGGCTGGAGGCGGATAATCAGCTTGTTGGAAGGCAGGCTCTTATAGCTTTCCCGAAAGATATTGTGGGGCAATCGCTTGAAATAGATCACCACCTCGGAAAGCTTTTGGGTCATACGCTTGCCAGTCCGCAGATAGAAAGGCACTCCGGCCCATCGCCAGTTGTCGATGTCCACCCGGAGGGCGACAAAGGTTTCCGTGAAACTCCGGGGGTTGCCCCCCTCCTCCTCATGGTAGCCCGGCACCGATCCGCCCTTGAGAAATCCGGCGCTGTACTGGCCACGCACGGTTTTCTCCTCGACGTTGTCGCGGGTGATGGGGCGCAGGGCCTTGAGCACTTTAAGCTTTTCGTTGCGGATGCTCTCACTGCCCAGGGTGACCGGCGGCTCCATGGCCACCAAGGTGAGGATCTGCAAAAGATGATTCTGCACCATGTCGCGCAACTGGCCGGACTTGTCGAAATAGCCCCAGCGGCCCTCGATGCCCACCTCCTCGGCCACGGTGATCTGCACATGGTCGATGGTGGTATTGTCCCAGTTGGTGGTGAAGATGGAGTTGGCAAAGCGAAGGGCCACCAGATTGAGCACCGTTTCCTTGCCCAGGTAATGATCGATCCGGTAGACCTGTTTCTCCTGGAAAAACTTGGCCACCGCATCGTTGATGACCTTTGAGGAGGCCAGATCGGTGCCCAGGGGTTTTTCCAGCACCACCCGGGTCTGTTCCGTGATCAGCCCGGCCTGGGCCAACCCCTTGCAGATGTCGCCATAGATGGAAGGCGGCACGGCGCAGTAGTTGACCATGACCCGTTGGCCCGGATCAATGATCTCGCAGAGCTTGCTGTACTGGTCGTGGCTGGCAAGATCGATCTGCACATAGCGCAGACGTCCGGCAAACCGCTCCCAGACCTGAACATCCACTTCTTCCTTCATGAAGGTGGCCAGGCTTTCCCTGGCCATGGCGACATACGCGTCGGTAGCCATCTCCTTGCGCGCCACCCCGACAATCTGCATCTCCGGTTCAAGAAGTCCGGCCTTGTCCAACTGATACAGTGAAGGCACCAGTTTGCGGGTGGCCAGATCGCCATGGGCTCCAAACACGACAAAATCACATGGTTGCATTTTTTTCTCCCTGATCTTCTCGGCGCTTTTCAATGGATGAACCCGACAGACACCCGCTTCTCTCAAAAGCCTACGGCTGTTTCAAAAATGAAGTCAAGGAAAATGTGGGGATAGCCGCGCAACCCGACGCGCATTCTGGTCGCGCACAAAGAGGGGGGGGAGCTGAGCGGCGGACAGGGATTCCCTGCCCGCCAAGGGGAAGCGAAAGATTTTTAGCGCAAACGAAATTGCGGACGGTCGAGCCAGTACGAGGCGGCCACCCCGCCTCGGTAGGCGTCAAGGGTCTCGGGGGAAGAATTGACCCTAAGATTGCTGTAGCTTCCGTCCGCGTTTTCCCAGCGTTCATGCCAGTAGACCGCAGCCTTTACCCTGGGGTATTTCGTCTGCAAATTGGTAAACGCCTTGGCGATAAATTCCGCCTTGCTGTCCGGCGGGGATTCAGCAACGCCCCATTCCGCCAGGATCACAGGCTTGTGCGGGTCCAACTGGCAGATTTCCTGATACGGGGCGTCCATCACGCGATCGAAAAAGTTCCAGTCCTCCGAATTGAGCATCTTTCCGTAAACACTCAACCCCAGCCAGTCCACGTAATCCGTCCCGGGATAATAGTTGGCCATCATGTTCCATGGTACATGGGGCATGGTGTAATGGTTGACATGAAAACCCCAGAGGATATTGGTCGCCTTCCGTGCCCTTACCCGATCAACCACATGCCGGTATGCCTGTTTCACCAATTCAGGCCCGGCATACAGGGGCTGGCCGTTTTTCTTGCCTATAACCTTGCCCCCGCCATAATAGACGCCTGACCAGGGAAACCAGGTGCCGTTCATCTCATCCCCCCAGGACACCAGAAGGGGTTTCCCGTAGTTCCGCGCCGCATCCGCCCACTGGTCGATATAGGCGTCCCATTTGCCCGCCACGATATCGGGCAGATTAAAACGGTCCGGCCCATGATTTTCCGCATAAGGTCGGTCCCATGGCGACCAGTAGATCAGCGGGATCGCTCCGTATCCAGAAACGATGCGCACCTTCTTGGCGGGAAAGGCCTGTTCGCCCCAGAAATTACCAAAGCCCACAACGGCAAGATGCTTGCCGGTCATCTTCTCAAAGGCTGTTATCGCATCGTAGGTGACATGGTCCTCGCCCTCACCGAAATCCACATACGCCCCAGTATAGGCCCCTTTGCTCGGCATCACGAGTTCCTGCGGGCCTTGGTCCTTGGCCTTAGCAGCCTCCTCGTGCTGACAGCCAGCGCACAGGATCACAAGGCAGAGCAACACTGCGACACAGCCAAGAACGGTTTTCGTTTCAGCGACTGAACTTTTCGTCATCATTGCCTTCATGGTTCCTGTTTTTTCCTCATACTTTATAAGTGACCGAGGCGGTGCGGTCGAGTTTGCCCCAACCGACCAGCACCCCTTTGCTCGCTTTGACAATGGCTTTTATTACGGCATAACTCAGCACCGGCCGGGAAACAAACCGCATGGGCAAAACCAGCCATATCTGGGACAACGGCTCCCTCTCGATGAGGCAGGCAACCGCTGCCAGCAGCAGGTCGGCGCCGATAAAAACCAGAAAATAAAAATAGAGAATGCTGTTGGCCGGGCTCATCAGCAATGAGAACAGCAGAATCGCATCGATGATCGGCCCGAGGGCCACCAGCAGGATGTTGAAAAACCAGGCGCTTGGCAAACTGAACCAACCCAACGCCCTGTACTTTACATCAAACAACATCTCCCGGTGTTTCCAGAGACACTGCAAGGTGCCGAAGGCCCAGCGGAACCGCTGCTTGGCAAAGGCCCGGATGGTTTCGGGAGCCTCGGTCCAGGCCACGGCGCGGGGGGCATAACAGATTTTAAGACCACATTTGTGCAGGGTTAAAGTCAGGTCGGTGTCTTCCGCCAAGGTGTCGGTGCTGATCCCGCCAGCCGCGAAAACCGCGCTTTTCTTAAAAGCGCTGACCGCACCCGGCACCACGGTGATGCAGTTGAGCAGGTGATAGGCGCGGCGATCCAGATTAAAGCCGCAGGTATATTCAAGGGACTGAAACTTGGCGACAAAGGTCTTTGGGTTGCCGACCCTGGCCCGCCCGGAAACCGCCGCCACGTTAGGATCGGCAAAGGGGCGGACAAGCTCGCCGATGGTGGCGGGGGTAAATTGGGTGTCGGCGTCCAGGCTGATCACAATCTCGTGGCAAACCGCGTCAAACCCGGTCTTCAAGGCCGTGGCCTTGCCAAGATTGATTTGCCTGAGCAGATGGATGCGCTCCTCGCTGTGCGCCATTTCGGTCACGACCTCGGCGGTTGCGTCTTGTGAGCCGTCATCGACCACCACCACTTCAATCTCGCCGGGGTAGGTGCTGTTCAATACCGCCCGCAGGGTTTGTTCGATAACCTTTTCCTCGTTATAGGCGGCGATCAAAACGCTTACCGGCGGCCAGGCGCCAGGGACCGGAGTTGGCAAACCGTCCTCCTCGTCCGCCCTTCGGCTCCGGATCGCCAGCCAGGCCACAGTTAACGTCCTCACCACCACCAGAGTGGTGGCCACGATCATGAAGGCCCAGAAAAATTGCGCCGTCGCATGGATCGCCGTAAACCCGCTTTCGCTCACCATCCTGCTCATGGACCGCTGACTCTGGGGCACCGGCGGCATCAATTGCTCCAGCGGAATGCCAAGCAGCGCGGAGAGGGAAAGGATGTTGTCCCCCCTGGCCTGCAAATACTCGATGATCTTGGGCAACGCCTCGATGGTCTGGCTTCGATCCCCGCCCGCATCATGGAGCAACACGATATTTCCGCCCTGCTGGCGGCCTTTTTTGATATTTTCCACCATGGCCGCGACCCCTGGCCGCGACCAGTCCTCCGGGTCGATATCTTCTGTCACCGTGATGTAGCCGAGTTTCTGGGCAAGCTTGATGGGGACCAGCTCTTCCGGATCATGGGGGTTGGTGTCGGCGTTGTAGGGCGGCCTGAAAAGAATGGTGGAATGCTTGGTTATGGACTCGATCAACCGCTGGGTAGCATTGAATTCCAAATAGGCCCGCTCCTCGGAGACCAGGGCGATATTCGGGTGGGTATAGGTGTGGACCCCAACCGTATGCCCCTCGCGAACAATACGCCGGACAAGATCGGGATATTTCTCCATGTTCGTGCCAACCATGAAGAACGTGGCGCTCACCCCCTTGGCTTTAAGAATATCGAGGATCTGCGGGGTCCACTTGGGATCGGGGCCGTCATCAAAGGTGAGGACGACAGAATCCTTTGCCCCTTTGCCCTGATGCACAATGGTGAGGTAGCTTGGAAATTTCTCATAGCGTTCGGTCACCGGATCCTCAGGGTCACCGTTTTTATCGAGCATAATCCGTCGCGCCCCGTCGGCGCGCTCGTCCGCCATGGTGATGAAATTCCCCCTGCCGATGTGGGCTATGGCCGCGCCGGGCTTGAGAGTCTCCAGCGGCGCAATATTTGCGGGGGTAAGGGGTTTGGCGGTATCCAGCTTCAGAACTTGCCAGATGCCGGGATCTTCCGTGCCAAGCCGCGAAATGGCAATGCCGCCGACCTGTTGCGCTCTTCCGGCCTTGAGCTGGTTGAGGAAAGTAACCGCGTCCAAAAACCAGAGGGTATGGACCGCGCCGGAGTCCTCATAGACAAAATGCGGATTGTAGGTTGGCGCATCGAAATCACAAGAACTGAGCGAAGAACGGCCTGCTCGGCTCATCACATCCTGAAAACGGACGGTCTCCGCCTCCTTTTCCCCCTCGGTCCAATCATAGCCATACGAGCCAAGGGCCAGCACCCACTGTGAGGATTCTCCGTATTCAATAATGGTTTCAAGCCAGCCTTCGAACCATTCCTGCGAGGCAATAGGCCCCGGCGGGTCAGACTCGGAATTTTCGTCTTGGAGCATGGCGACAAAATGATCGACATGATCGGCAAGGATATCCAGATCAAGAACCTTCAACTCCCTGCCCATGGGTACGCACAGCCACAGCTCCAGCCTCTCGGCATGGAGCGCCGAAGAAAGCTTGTTCAGCAAAGCGGTCATGGCGCCCCGATAGGTAGGATCAACCTGCTCCCAATCGATGATGACCCCACCCGCGCCCATACCCTTCAAGCGCCCCTTGAGATCGGCGATAAACTGATCTTGACGGGCGGCTGGCCCGTTGATAAGCCCTTCCACCGCCTCGGGCCGCCACCCCCCTTCCCCCCCCATATTGCGGAGAAGAGGCAACAGGATAAGGCCCCGATCCTTTACCAGATCAAGGGCCTTTTGCTCTAT
>Ga0315272_10001106_pt1 | contig 13538 bp, 14 predicted proteins | sample C3_middle_MG_FD_203918 | JGI IMG/M metagenome (GOLD analysis project Ga0315272, IMG submission 203918) | Sediment microbial communities from Yellowstone Lake, YNP, Wyoming, USA - C3_middle | ecosystem: Environmental > Aquatic > Freshwater > Lake > Sediment | place: USA: Wyoming | collected...
TGTATACAGACCAGCCCTGCTGGGTCGTGGTCGGCGGTTCGATTGCACGGGCAAACCCGCTTCCGGAGGGCGGCTGCCAGGTGGCAATCCAATTTGCCACGACAAATGCAGCCATTGAGGATGCCATCGCCACCTATGCGCTCCAAAAACAAAAAAAACAACTCATCAGTCAGCGCTGGCTGGAGTCCTGACCTTTCCGGTTCGGCGGAAATAATCCCGCGTTGGGCGCAAGACATCAACACAATACGCATTCCATGAGGAAACAGTTACCAACATGTTTACAATCATCGGCATAGCAATTGTTCTGGGGTCGGTTATCACCGGCTACGCCATGGGACACGGCAACTTCAGCATCCTGTTCCAGCCGGCGGAGGTACTCATCATCTTCGGCGCAGCCACCGGCGGCCTGATCATTGCCTCGCCGGGCAAGGCCTTAAAAGTCATTGTCGGACATATCGGCAGCATCTTTTCCGAATCCCACATGAACAAAGCCCATTACCTGGAACTGCTGCTGCTCATGAACGCCGTTTTCTTCAAAATCAAGAAGGAAGGTCTGGTCGCCATCGAGTCCGACATCGAAGATCATCCGAAAAGTCCCCTGTTCCAGAAATACAGCAACATCATGAAAGACCGCGAGGCAGCGGACTTCATCTGCGACACGGTTCGCACCATGCTCAGCGCCAATTACCCGGCCTACGAACTGGACAACCTCATGGAGATCGACCTGGAGGCCAACCAGCACGAACGGATGCTCCCCGCCCACAGCATCGCCCGGGTAGGCGACGCCCTCCCCGGCCTGGGTATTGTCGCGGCGGTTCTGGGTATTGTTATCACCATGGGCTTTATCAACGAAACGGCCGAGGTCTTGGGCCACCATATCGGCGCGGCCCTGGTCGGCACCTTCTTTGGCGTACTTGCCTGTTACGGATTTGTCGGACCCATGGCCACAAAACTGGAACACCATGCCCAGGAGCGCGAGACCTATCTGCGGGTAATCAAAACCTCCCTACTTGCCGCCTATTCCACCAGTTTCATGGTGCAGTTCGCCGTTGAGGCTGGCCGACGCGCCATCCCCGGAGACGACCGCCCCTCCTTTGCCGAGACTGAGGAGGCCATCAAGAAATGGAAGACAAAAGCATAATCATCAAGAAGGTCAAGAAGGTCCAGGGCGGCGGCGGCCACGGCGGCAGCTGGAAGGTGGCCTTTGCCGACTTCATGACGGGCATGATGGCTTTTTTCCTCCTCATGTGGCTGGTCAACATGACCACCAAGCCGCAAAAGGAAAAATTGGCCCATTATTTTCAGGAATACAGCATCTTTGCCGAGGGCGGCGCGGGCGGAAGCGCGGAAATGATCGCCAAGGAAGACGCCCAAACCGAGGCCCAGATCACCGTTACCCAAGCCCCGGCAGCCGCCGGGACAACAACGGAAGGCGAAGGAACCGCCGCAGGCCTGGAACGGCTCAAGGACCAGCTGCAAAAGGAAATCGAGCAACGGCTTACCGATCTCAAGGATCAGGTGCACATTGAGGTAGTCGAAGGCGGGGTCAAGGTGGACATCATGGACAAGGAAGGAAACCCCATGTTTCCCTTGGGCAGCACGACCCTGACCGAGAGCGGGCAGAGGATTCTCAAGGTGCTTTGCGACAACATCAAGAACACCTCAAACCGCATTGAAATCGAAGGCCATACCGATGCGGTGACCTACGCCAAGAAAGAATTCGGCAACTGGGAGCTTTCCACCTCCAGGGCCTCTGCCGCGCGGCTTGAGGTGGAAAAAAACGGCATCCCGTCCAGCCGCCTCCTCCGGGTTTCGGGCTATGCCGCCACGCAACCGATCATCAAGGAAAACCCTTTTGACCCCCGCAACCGGAGAATAAGCCTGCGTCTCTACCCGGAAAAGCAGGGCCAATCCCCTGCCCAGACACAGCCCCAGGCACCTGTTCCGCAGAAACCGCCGCAGCAGGCCCCGGCTCAAGTTGCCCCCCAAATCACGCCGCAGGCCCCGCCCCTGGTTCAGCCAGCACGGATGAAGTAATAGAGGGCAGAATCTGCCTGGCGAACCGATCAGTGAGGCTTGGTCCGCAACTATCCTTAGCAACAGGAGCTGCCGCCCGGTTTTCCCTCCACCGAACAGCAGGCTTCGCCGCTGCGGCCCAGCATGGCATTGAATACCGCCTGGGCACAGCCCACTCCGCTTTGCACCCAAATCGCCCCAACCGGGCAATTCATCATGCAGGCCCCGCACTCCATGCAGGCGTCCTGTTCGCTGATCCGCACCTGCTTGCCGTGCCCCACCACGGCAAAAACCTCCTGCGGACAAACCGTCAGACACATGCCGCAGCCGATGCAGGTCTCCTGCTCAAGCCGCAAAGTGGCAACCCCTTTGAGATACAACAGCCTTCCCGTTCCGGTCATTGCAACCTCCTTGCCCAGACCAGCAAAAGCAGCCCGCATATTCCCGCCGCAACCTGTAGCGGCACGGCAAGACGCATCTCCTTCTTCACCCCGGAAAGCGAGGTGTAGGTTGAGGCCCCGGTGAATTCCATACCGAGAAAGGAGGCGATTGCCGGAATGAGCAGCAGCCAGGCTAAAGCGGTAAAGCCGTTGCCCGAGGCCCCTGAGCGGGAGAAAAAGACCGCGAGGAAAACCAGGGCGGCCAAGAGACCCGCAGCCCCCCCCTTCAAGGAAAAGGCACGGCTTGGCAGCACCGGCAACAGCAAGGGGGTCAGCACCGTCCCGGCAACTATTCCGCTCCATAGCCCGCCCATTGTCCAACCGCCATGCTCCTGCACATTCCCCCAGAATGACGCCGAACCAAACAGGCCGCTCGCCCCATACAGCACAACGGACAGGGGCAACGCCCACTTGCAGGCGATGACGAGTTCCACCGGAACCAACACCGCCCGTTCCGCCAGGAAAAAGGTCTTGCGCCGCATTGCCGGGGTGGCCTGCATCCCGCGAGCCAGAAACTCCGGAAGATGCCGGGCCATGACCGGCCCGTACACCACGGCAAATCCGCTCTGTTTTTTCACCGCATGCGCTGCGATGCCCGACGCGCCAAGTTGGGGAACAACAAGCTTGCGATGCCGGACCAGTTGGGCAAGTCGGCTCGCGACTACCTGGGCACAGAGCGCGGCAGTGCCAAAGGTCCCCTTGCCCGCCGCGCACCAAACATTGATTCCGTTGGTGTCAAGCACCAGAACCCAGGCACCCTGCCCGGCCAGGGCTATACGCAAATGGTCGAAACTCAACTTGTAATTAGCCGTGACCAGAACGGGCGAATCCTCCTGAGGAGCGCCAACGGCGTACAGGCCAGGTTCAACGGTATATTGCATCCGCCCGAAACCCAGACGAACCCGAAGCGCACCCCAGCGATCCCGCCGAGCAAGCACGGTGGCGACCCGCGGCACCGGCCCCACCGAAGTCTCAATCACCCCGGTCACAAAAGCTTGTCCGGCTATGGCCACTCCTGCCCGAGGAGGAATCTTCGGGCCTCAACAGCTTTGCTGGCCGCCGGGTAAAACGCTTTCAGTCTGTTCCATCTGTCTTATCTCCACCTTCTTTATTACTCTCTGATATTTCAGCCTAGCCTTCGGATAATCACTCGTCAAGCCTGATCACGCACTCGCAAGAGCCACCTAAGAAATCTGTTGACAGTATTTCTGGCCCTCTGTTATGTGAATAAGCATTCACATAAAGGAGCGCTTGTGCCACCCCAAAAAAACACCCATGTTCGCCGGGAAGAGATTGTCCAGGCCGCGCTTCAGGTTATCGGCGAAAAGGGCGTACATGCTCTGACCATCACCGAAATTACTGGCCGGGCCGGGATGAGCGACGCTAACATCTACCGGCATTTCAAGGGTAAGCAGGAGATTCTCGAAGCGCTGGGGGATTTCATCGGCGAGAGGGTCATGGGCAAAGCCGCCGAGATTGCGGGCGGGAAAGAATGCGCTCTGGCCAAACTCGCCGCCATTTTCCGGGGACACACCGCGCTGATTGCCGCAAACCCTGGCCTACCGAGGTTCATGTTCTCGGAAGAAATCCATCTTGGAAACCGGGAGCTGGCTACAGCCATGGCAGGCAGGATGGCAGGCTACATCGAAACCTTGAGCAGTCTCATCGCTGCGGGGATCAGCGCCGACGAACTCCAGCCGGGTCTCGCCCCACGGGAAACCGCGATCGCCCTGCTTGGCATGATCCAGCTTACGGCCTTGCGCTGGTCGATCACCCCGGGGGCTTTCAATCTGGAAGCAGAAGCGACCCGGCTGTGGGAAAACTTTGTCCGGCTCATCCGGCGCCAGCCGGTGACCCATCTCACGGAAACACTTGCCATGGACTCTGTATGAAAAAAGCACTCATTGCCCTGCTGCTCCCCCTGCTCTGCGCTGCGCCAGTCTGGGCGGCGGAACCGCTTACCCTGGCCGAGGCCCTGGCAACCGCGAAAAAAAATCATCCCCAGATCGAGGAGGCCACTGCAGCCCTGATCGCCTCGGATGCCAAGCTCGGGCAAGCCAAGGCCAATTACTGGCCCCAGATCAATCTCGCGGCTGACTGGAACAAGAGCGACACCTTTCTGCCAACCTTAGGCGCCATCAAGGAAACGGAAATGTCCTCCACCGCCGTGGTGGTCCGGCAGAATATCTATGATTTTGGCCGCACCGCCGGCGCTGCTGCGGCAGCCCGGGGCGTCAAGACCGCCGCCGCCGAAAGCCTCGCGGCCAGCCGCCAGGACGTGGCCTTCCGGCTCAAGACCGCCTGGTATCTGCTGTTTGCCGCGGAACAACAGGTGGAGGCCAGCCGAAAAACCGTGGCCGCACGCGAAGCGCTTGCCCGCCAAGCCACGGAATTTTTCAAGCATGGAACCCGTTCCAAGGTGGAAGCCGCCCGCGCCGAGGCCACCCTGTTTGCCGGAAAAAGCCTGCTGATCCGGGCCGAGAACAACCGTGATCTCGCCAAGCTGGAGCTGGCCAACGCCATGGGCGTGATGAGCCTTGATGACAGGCCCCTCCTCGAAACCGAAGCCGTTACCAGCCCCCTGCCCGAAAATCTTGCCACTCTACGGGACGAGGCGCTGAACGGCAGAAGCGAGATGAAACGGCTTATCGCCCTGAGGGACGCGGCCTCCGGCTCCCTGCATTCCGCCAAAAGCGGCTATCTGCCCACTCTTTCCGGCACGGCAAGCTACGGCGACGCCGGGCAAAGCATGCTGCCGGAGGAGAAGGCCTGGATTCTAGGGGTCAATCTCTCCCTGCCGGTCTTTTCGGGCTTTGCCACCAAAGAACAGGTGCGGGAGGCAGACGCGCTGATCCAGGGAGTGGAAGCCCAGCAAAAGACCTTGCGGATGCAGATCGGCAAGGAGGTGGAATCCGCTTGGCTGGGAATCAAGGAAGCCAGAGCGCGCTTTGAAGAAAACGCCAAGGAAACAGCGGCGGCCCAGGAAAGCCAGCGACTGTCCATGGAGCGCTACAAGGAAGGGCTGGGAACCATGGTCGAGGCCATTGACGCCCAGGCTCAGGCAATGAACGCGGAAACCGCCCGGATTCAGGCCGGATACGATGAAAAAATCGCCTTGGCCAGACTGGATCGCGCCTTGGGCAAGGAATAAGCAGGATAGGGAGAACACCAATGCAACCTCTGGCAATGCTGAAACACAAGAAAACCCGCTTCATCCTGCTGGGTGTGGCCATAGCCGCCGCCCTTTTCCTGCGGCTCGTTATCTTTGGCGCACCGCAGGTGCAGGTTGTCCACGTGGAAAAGCGAGATCTGGCCGCGCAGGTGTATGGCAATGGCACGGTTGAGGCCAAGTTGGTGGTCAATATCGCCAGCAAGATCACCGGTCGGATCGTCGAGGTCAACGCGGACCAGGGGGATGCGGTCAAGCGGGGGCAGGTCCTGGCGAAACTGGACCTCAGCGAATTGCAGGCCCAGAATCGGCAGGCCGAGGCCAGTTTGGCGCTGGCGACAAAGAATGCGGCCCGGTTCAAGGCCCTGGCGGCCAAAGAACTGGTTTCGGTGCAAGAGGCGGAACAGTATCAAACCGCTTATCTGTTGGCCAAGGAGGCAGTAGTCGCAAGCCGCTCCCGGCTGGATGATGCCACCATTGTGGCGCCGGAGGATGGCGTTATCATCCGGCGCGATTTGGAACTTGGCGCCACAGTGACTGCGGGCCTGCCGATCTTCCTGATGGCCAATCCGGAAACCGTCTGGGTCAAGGCCAATGTGGATGAATCGCTTCTCAAGGGAGTGGAGCCTGGACAACCGGCAAAAATTACTCTCCGTTCTGCGCCAGGCGAGAAATTTCCCGGCAAGGTTGCCCGTCTTGCCTGGGAAAGCGACCGGGTCACCGAGGAACTTGAGGTGGATGTGGCCTTCACCCCGGCCTTGTCGCATTTCCGCTTAGGCGAACAGGCGGAAGTGCTGATTGCGGCAGGCGCACGGCAGGGAGCGCCCTCCATTCCCAAGGCCGCGCTGGTGACCAGGGAAAAACAGCGTGGGGTCTGGGTGGTGGAAGGGAACCGCCTCCGTTTCCAGAAAGTCGGGACTGGCATTGAAGACGCCCACTTTATCGAAATCACCGCTGGCCTTGCTGGCAAAGAAGCCATTGTCCTTGCCGCTCCGGAAAAAATGCCCCAGCTCACCGAAGGCCAGAAAGTCCGGGTACACAAATGAATCTCGCCCTCCGCGACATCCGGCATCATCGAAGCCGCTTCATCCAGACCTGCCTGGGCCTCGGCCTGCTCCTCGGCGTGGTGATGAGCATGGGCGGCATCTACCGGGGTCTGTTCACCGATGCCACCGCTATCCTGAATTCCACGGCGGCAGACCTCTGGGTGGTGCAGCAGGACACCACCGGCCCCTTTGCCGCCACCTCCCGTATCCCAGAAGACATCAAGTTCCGGATTCGGGCGGTGCCCGGGGTGGAACAGGCCTCAGCCCTGTCGTTTCAGAATATCCAGAGCGAGCGTAACGGCAAGCCCTTCCGTTTTTTTCTGATAGGCTATGAGCTGGGAGGCATGGGCGGGCCGCCAACCATCGTGGCCGGCAGGCCTATTGGCCAAAAACATTACGAGATCGTGGTGGACCGCGCCATGAAGATCGCCCTGGGCGAACAGCTGCGGCTGGCGGGCGACGACTACACCGTGGTTGGACATACCGCCAAGATGGTTTCCTCAGCCGGCGACCCGGTGGCTTATGTAACCCTGGCCGACGCCCAGAAGATCCAGTTCAAGGATGACAACAACGCCATCCGCAACAGCCGCGAAAAACTTGCAGGCCAGCTTGCCCGCCTGCCCTTTCTTTCCCGAAACCAGGCCGACCAGCTCACTCCGCAGGTGGCGGAAATTGTCGGCTCGACCCACATCGCCAACACCGTGGTGGCCCGGCTCGCGCCAAACGCTGACCTTGCCTTGGCGCAGGAGCGGATCAACCGCTGGAACCATTTTCGGCCACTCACCGCCTCGGATCAGGAACGCATACTCACCGAGGGCATGATCAAGAAGGCCAAGATGCAGCTCGGCCTGTTCCGGGTCATCCTGCTCGTCATCTCCGGAGTCATCATCTCGCTGATCATCTACACCATGACCCTGGATAAGCTGCGGGTCATCGCCACCCTCAAGCTGATCGGCACCAGAAACCGGGTAATCGTCGGCCTGATCCTTCAGCAATCGCTCCTCATGGGAGTGATCGCCTACGCCATCGGCTTAACCCTGATCGAGCTCACCCATGACAAATTCCCGCGCCGGGTGGACCTGGTGGCCATCGACCTTCAGCTCCTGTTCGGCATCGTGATCCTGATCTGTATCGGCGCAAGTCTGGTGGGCATCCGCAAGGCCATGCGGGTCGAACCGGCGGAAGCCCTGGGAGGATGACGATGTACGCCGTGCAAATTGAAAAACTGACTAAAATTTACGGCAGCGGCGACACCAAGGTCGTAGCCCTGGCCGACGCCACCTTTAACGTGGCACCCGGAGAACTGGTGGCAATTCTTGGCCCCTCGGGCTCCGGCAAGACCACGCTGCTGACCACCATCGGCCTGGTCACCGAACCGACCCGTGGGAAGGTGGTGCTGGACGGAGAGCTCATTGCCGAAGATGGCTGGCCGGTGGGGCTCGACCTCAAACGGATCCGGCGGGAAAAGCTGGGCTTCATCTTCCAGTCCCACAACCTGATTCCTTTTCTCACCACCGTGGAAAACGTAATGATCGCTCTGGAAAATAACGGGGTTGGAAGCAAGGAGGCACGGGCGCGGAGCATTGTAATTTTGGAAAGCCTGGGTCTTGGTCACCGCCTTGATCAGTATCCGGCCTTGCTCTCCGGCGGGGAGTCGCAACGCACCGCCATTGCCCGCGCCCTGGCCAACCGGCCCAGGGTGATCCTGGCCGACGAGCCCACCGCCGCCCTGGACACGGAAAACGGCAAGCATGTCATGGCCCTGCTCAAAAAACTGGCGGTGGAGAATAACTCCGCCATCCTGGTGGTCACCCACGACCAGCGCATGGTGGAAGGTTTTGACCGGATCTTTACATTCAGCGATGGACGGATTGTTGACGAGAAACGGAACAATGTGAGTTGAGACGTTCGTTCCGCTAAAAAGAAAAAAGCCCGGCCTTTTAAGGTCGGGCTTTTTTTGTGCAGGCTCTATTGTTTCTCAGTGTTTAAAAGACCGCTGGCCCGTGAACTTCATGGCCACCTGCGGCTTGGCCTCGTTGCAAGCCTGGATGGTCTCGAAATCGCGCATGGAGCCGCCCGCCTGGAGAATGGCGGAAACCCCCTGCCGGATGCCGACATCGGCGCCGTCGCGGTACGGAAAAAAGGCATCGGAGATCATCACCGAGCCAGGCAGCCCGGCCTTGTCCGCCTTGGTCTGGGAGTCGATCTTTTCCTGATCCGCTTTGTTCCTCTTGCCCTGTTCGATCTCCAGCACCATGTCCGCATAGGGCAGGCCGAAGGTGTCGAAGCAAAGCATGTCGGCATACTTGGTGTAGGCCTTGTACACCGCGATGTCGGCCACGCCGACCCGGTCCTGCTCGCCGGTGCCGATGCCCACCGTGCAGCCGTCCTTCACATAGATAACCGAGTTGGAAGTCACCCCGTGCTCCACAGCCCAGCCGAAGATCATGTCGTCGATCTCCCGCTGGGTGGGCTCGCGCTCCACCTTGTACTCCTGGCCCTTTGAGATACTGACTGCGGGCTTGAGGTCCGTAACGGAACGGATGGAGTTCACCGCCGACTGCTGGACGATGAGCCCCCCGTCGATCAGGCTCTTGAAATCGACATAGCGGTATTTCTCATAATCGGCGAGCCGGTCGATGCGACTGATCCGCACCACCCGCAGATTTTTTCGGGCCGCGAGGATCTCCAGGCTTCCCGCCTCGAACTCCGGGGCGCAGACCACCTCCAGATAATTCTTGCTCAAGAGCTCGGCGGTTTCCTTGTCGCAAGGCCGGTTCAAGATAACGGCTCCACCGAAGGCCGCAATACGGTCCGCCCGGTTGGCCCGGTCATAGGCGCGGGCCAGAGTCTCACTGCAGGCGGCGCCGCAGGGGTTGTTGTGCTTGAGGATCACAGCAGCGGGTTTGCCCATGAGATACTTGATGATGTTTAAGCCGTTGTCGATGTCGGTGAGGTTGATCTTGCCGGGATGCTTGCCCACCTGGAGCATGTCCTCCACCTTGATCCCGCTCACCAGCCCCTTGCCCGGCTCAATGAACCGGCAGTCGCCCAGCACCAGATTGCCGTTGGTCAGTTCATACAAGGCCGCTTCCTGGTCGGGGTTCTCGCCATAGCGCACGCCGCGCTCATCAACGCTGCCGTCCTCGGCCACAATCTTCCAGGTCTTCTTCCGGTAGACCAGCTCCTGGTCGCCAAAGGTGATTTTCATCTCCATGGGAAAGTGGTCACCAAGAATGGTGGTGTACATTTTCTTCAGATCTGCCATTGGGTTCACCCCTCCTTCCTTATGGTTAATATCCTCAAAACGCGTGAATTCAGGCCGAGTTGCGAAGCAGTTTCGGTTTAAATGAACTGTTATGTGCCATTGCTACCACACTTGCTCGTGCCATGGCTTTTCCGTCAGACCGTGATAGCGACCACCAAGCATGCCCAGAACGAACCCAAACCATGAAACAACAAACATGGCCCAGCAAGCGAAAAAGCCCACAGTGAAGAATCCCATTAAAAGTGGAAAACCAAACAAAGTTGCGACAAACGCAAGCAAGCCAAAGCCTAATCCTGCGAGTCCGGCGATAATACCCATGATCCAAAATTTTGGTTTATTTTTCGGAATGAATGGGTGGCCTTTGCTCATGACACCTAACCATATTCTTTATCGTTCAGGCAGCCTGCTGCCTGTCTCCCTTTGCTTGAAAAACAGCATCCCAATCCTTGCGGACCGGATCGAAACCCTTCTGTTGGATGGCGGCGCTCACCTCGGCGAGGCTCCGGCTGTCCCCGACCTCGAACTGCTCCCCGCCCGCGTTTTCCAGGCCGTATCCTCCCGGAGCGGTGCAGGAGCCCGCAGAATAACGGGTCGGCCCAAGGCCGATCATCCCGTCGCGGTACCGGGCCTCCTCGCGGGTCGAAAGGTACAAGCCGACATCCGGATCAAAAATCCGCAGGGCAAAAATCATCTGACTAAGATTTCTCTCGCTCACCGGCAACAACGGCTTGAATTCCCCTTGAGCCGGACGCATGCGCGGAAAAGAAACCGTCAGTCCGGTGCGCCAGTAATTTTTCCTCAGCCAGGCAAGATGTTGGCCCAGGGCAAGGCCTTCCGCCCGCCAGTCCGCAAGGCCAAGCAGAGCGCCGATCCCTACTTCCCGCATCCCCGCGGCGGCCGCCCTGGCCGGAGTCTCCAGACGATAGTCAAAATCAGCCTTCCGACCTGCCAGATGCACCTGTTTGTACACTTCCCGATCATAGGTTTCCTGATACACGGCCACGGCGGTTATCCCAGCGTGGAAAAGTCTCGCATACTCTTCCGTTGCCAGAGGCTGTACCTCGATGGACAGGGCGGCAAACCGGTCGCGCAGCCGCAGAGCCAACTTTTCGAGATAGTCCACGCCAACCTTGGCCGGCGCTTCCCCGGAAACAAGAAGAAGATGGCTGAATCCCCGCTGATGCAGAATCATGGCCTCGCTTTCCGCCTCGGCAAACGTCAAGACCCGCCTGGCAATGGTATTGTCCGCAGAGAAACCGCAATAGGCACAGCGATTGGCACAAAAACTGGAGAGATAGACCGGCGCATACATCTGCATGGTCCGACCGAAGCGCTGGCTGGTGACAACGGCGGAGCGTTTGGCCATGGCGGCAAGATGGGACTCCGCCGCAGGCGACAACAGGGCAGCCAACCCTGCCAGCCTAGGCCGATCAGCGTGCAGGGCTCGCAGCACCTCTGCCTCGGTGGCACGACTGATCGCATCCTGCAATACGGGAAATTCGGGGATCGTGAACATGGGCTAGCGCAAAAATCCCAGCCCATCCTCGGGCGAAGAAGGGGCGGCATCCTTACGCACCGCGCCAAGACCTGCTTCGTAGGCGATCCGGCCAGCCTCCACCGCCATGGCAAAGGCCCGGGCCATCCGCACCGGATCGCCGGCCACGGCAATGGCCGTGTTGACCAGCACCGCGTCGGCACCCATCTCCATGGCCTCGGCCACATGCGAAGGCGCGCCAAGCCCTGCGTCAACGATAACCGGCACCTGGGCCTGGGCAATAATGATCTCAATCTGGAACCGGGTCAGCACTCCCTGATTGGTGCCAATGGGCGAGCCAAGGGGCATGACGGCAACCGCCCCGGCATCCTGGAGGCGCAGGGCCAAGATCGGATCGGCGTTGATATAAGGCAGCACCTTAAACCCTTCCTTGACCAGTTCTTCGGTGGCCTTCAGGGTCTCGATGGGATCAGGGAGCAGGGTTCTGGGATCGGGGGTCACCTCGAGCTTGAGCCATTCTCCCCCGCCGGACGCCCTGGCCAACCGGGCAAGCCGGACAGCTTCCCCGGCATCCCGCGCCCCGGAGGTATTGGGCAAAAACAGATAACGATCACGATCCAGCACACGCATGATATCATCAGCCGGATTATTGAGGTCAATACGACGCAGAGCCACGGTGACCATTTCACAACCCGAGGCGGCAAGCGCCTCCTGCATGACCTCAGGAGAAGAAAACTTCCCGGTGCCACCAAAGAGCCGTGAGCGAAATTTTCTGCCCGCAATGGTCAACATCTCAACCGCCCCCCACAAACCGTATCAATTCAAGGACCGAGCCATCCTGCAATGCATGGCTCCCGTATTCTTCCCGGGTCAGAATCTTCCCGTCACACTCGACCACCACCGAGGAGGCATCCAGGCCAAGCTGAATGAGATAATCAGCCACCCGGGTGCCGGGGGCGATCTCCTGTGCTTCGCCGTTACAAAGGACCTTCATCTAGCCAGCCTCATTTTCCGCGCCCAAAAGGAGCCGGACCACTTGGTTCGCCTGGTGATGGGCGGCAATCCCCACCCGGGCGGCCATAAGCCCCTCTCCCGGCGCCGCAGCGCTTACCTCATCGCCGACAAGATAGATTCGCGGGTACAATCGCCTGGTCCGAATCGCATTGTTCTCGCCATAACCAGCGAGGCCCGAGGCACACACATAAAAAACCCCGGGGAGATGATGCAGGGCGGCCCGCAGGCCGGCGGCCTTCATGGCCGGATCATCGAAACACTCCACCAGGACCTGGACATCCTTGAACAACACGCCGATATCGTCCTCGGCAAGCCGCCGGTCAATGACAGTCACGGTTACATGGGGGTTGACCCGCTGTAGGATATCCCGAAGCGCTGCGGTCTTTTTCTGACCGATCTGATCCACAAAATACTGCTGCCGATTGAGGTTGGTGGGCTCCACCACATCATAGTCGGCAAGGAGCAGGGAACCGATGCCCATGCGCGCAAGGGCAATCGCCACCAAGGAGCCGAGGCCTCCCAACCCCATGATCCCAACCACTCTTTCCTGAAGACGGGCCTGCACGCCAGGGCTGTGCCGGGCATACAGGAGATGCTGCATCTCTTCCGCAGAAGGCGCCTTGCCCCGCTTCCACAGCCAGCATTGATCTCCGTCGGACAACGCGGTTTGCAAGGTAGCAGGGTAGCCATTCACGAGCAGGATGTCGAGATCACCGCCCTGCGCCCGCACTAGGTCGGCAAGGGTTATTCCTGCATGAAAGGGGACCTCGTTTTCATTTACCCGCAGCATGCCCTGATGTCCTTTTAATCAACTCTGCAAAAGGAGTAATACTAACCCACAGACACCAACGATGGTATATTTTTTTCCCACCCAAAACATCGGGCCGAATAGCAGCTCAGCAAACATGCTACGTCCTCTCAGAGATCGTCAGCCTGTTCGCGGCAGATTTTACGCATAAAAAAAGGGGCTGTCCTAGATAATGAAAATTATTTAGGATGGCCGGATGAGAAAAAGTAGACTGGGTAAAACCAAACAAGACCGACTGATCGAACACTTTGTTGCGGGTACAACAGCACGTACAACTGCGGT
>Ga0315272_10001107_pt1 | contig 13535 bp, 26 predicted proteins | sample C3_middle_MG_FD_203918 | JGI IMG/M metagenome (GOLD analysis project Ga0315272, IMG submission 203918) | Sediment microbial communities from Yellowstone Lake, YNP, Wyoming, USA - C3_middle | ecosystem: Environmental > Aquatic > Freshwater > Lake > Sediment | place: USA: Wyoming | collected...
TCTCTGTGTGTGAAGGGATGGGGGGGATAGGGGTAGGTATACACATGGGAACACAGGTATACAGGCATACATGGATACATGTGTATAAAGGTACACACGGGAAAAATGTAGATTATTGTTCAGCGTATAGGACGTCGTCTGGGTTTATTCCTTCAGGTAGGCATATTCGGTACTCAACTTCGTATCCCTCTATCATGTTGAACCTGCCACAGAACTCTCTATCTTCTATTGAGATAACTGCATACTTAGGTATGTCGCATACATGTACGTTCTCAAATGAGACAATAACAATAAGCCCCCAGTCACCAACCATGTATTGACCACTACATTCCTTCTCGCTTGGAGCTACGAACTTAGCCTTCTTGCCGGAGATGTTGAAAATTATATCTTTATCCAAACCGCTGACGTCTATCTGGTACTGTACATATACCTTATTTATCTTAGACATATATGCCTGAACAGGAACCACCTTTCCGTCTTTAAGGACAAGCCGGGTGTCGACAACCATAGACGGAACACCCTTAACTGTCCTAACTATGTACAGCCTAGGTTTCTCTTGAGACATGGATATTGAGAAAACAGTAATATTTAAGCTTTTCTTCGAAGGTAAATCAACGGCTTCTTTGCGTTCAAAGGGAAAAGTTTAAATATACCCACGAAAACGACCATATGAACAACACGGGTGAGTGGGATCCATTTGTGATAGATGAAGGAGACGTTAAGAAAGAAGACATGAAAAAGAGCTACGCGAAGCTATGCGAAGAGATATACGAATTAATTTTGTGCATAAGAGATAAGGTATATGAGGAAGAGGAGTACTGTGGTCGCTTAAGCGCTGAAAACGACATAGATTACGATAAAGAGTGTAGGTGTTTATGCTTTGCTAATAAGGTATACGAAATAACGGAGAAGATATTGCCAAAACTTAAGGCACTGTGTAGGAAGATATACCTAGAGCTTGAGGCAAAGAAGTAAGACATGGAGAAACCATCCTACATATTGTTCTGCCAAGATCTAAGGGAATACATGGAGAAGTATGTCGAGGTTGCTAAGAGGTATAGGAGGTGCTGTGTATATGTGTTGCTGAGGAGGATGCTGAGGAAAGACGGGAGGAGGAGGTACCACGCACCCTACGCGAAAAACCTAAAGAAGCTGTTTTCAAAGTATATGTTCAGCAGAGGAACATACATCATACCGCTAGAAGATGCTGAGAACATATTGGCAAATATAGACACACTATGTGAATCACTAAAACCGACAAGGCAGTACCAGTATAATGAGAAGGAGAAGATGGAAATGGTATCAATAAAGCTACCAAAGGCGATGATAGAAGAGCTAGACAGATATGCTAAGATGAAAGGGTTGAAGAGGGCAAAGGTAGTAAGGATGGCAGTAGAAGAGATGCTGAAAAAATATAGGGTTGTTAAATATTTAGTTGGCGAGCGAAAAGTTTAAATTTGCGTTTGTTTTTCATAATTGGGCCCGGCGGTGTGAGTCCCTGCCTGCCTGAGGCTCATAACCACCTCCAAGCCGCAGGCCAGCAGGTAGGCGGGGAGGAAAGCCGCCGGGTTTACAGCCATTAATTTTCTTAAATAATATCAACAATACGTAAAACCGTGATACCAGCTATGAATATGACGACAACTAACACCTTTATTATCGGGTCTAAGGTAATAAAGAAGTATATTACCCAAAGAACAGCGGCAATAGCTAAGATGATTGCAAATGCGAGTAATATAACTGCGGCAATTGAGCCTATGACAATCCCAAGACCCTTAAGCAGATACCACAACGACTTGAAGAAGCACCTAAGGTTTATCCTACACATGGCCTAAACCCCATAGAGACAAGACTTACGCTTCTTATATTTTCGGTGTTTACATCTATGAATGCCCTATAGTAAACGTAGTATACTGTTATGCCAGCATATTCGCCGCATATTTCCTCTTTTGATCCATCATCATATACAACGATAAGCTTTGCGTGTTTCTTAATTTTATGCACGTCGTCAACCTCTGCGTGGAACTGGTAGAGGTATGAGTCTTCACTTTTAGGGTTTGGCGTACATTCAGAACCTTCGTATATCACATCTGAAACTTCATAAAACGGCCTAAGCTCCCTAGTATCCCAATGTCGGTACAGGACTTTAACCTTCTCAACCCTCTCAAAGACAGCACACGCCTCAACTACTGAGCCATCTTTCATCTCGATTTCAAATGTAGCAAACACAAAAGGATCCCTACTGGTTATCAGCTTTATCATTAAGACCATAAATTAAAGAAAAAACAGAAATATTTAAACTTTACTCATCATTGACTTCTTCTTCGTCATTATTATCCTTTTCGGTAAGCCTGGCAACTGTGTAGCCCATGAAGAACGACATCAACATTGAAACCATGAACATGGCGAATTTGCCACATGGATTATCGACAACACACTGAGCCGCCATCCCAACTGCAATGGCGTATGATGGTATGATGAATACATACATCGCTACAACAGCCACAATGAGCACTATAACTAAGCCAAACATTACCCAGTCGACAACTTCACAGTCCATGTAAAGAGAAAAAATGAAAATATTTAAGCCTTACTCCGGAGCTATCCAATATGTCTCTAGACCATCATCACTATCGGTAAATTTTACATACTTGAACCTGCCCTTTATAATTTCGCCGTCAACATCTACTTCGACCCATTTGCCGGGCTTCCTAATTCTGGCCTTCTTCTTACCCTGAGAGCCTTGGTCACTTCCTGCAGGAGATTTAGGAGGTTGATTTGCTGATGGTGGATTACCCTTGTTGCTCATACTGTACCAGTGGGAGGCTGGTTATATGCATTTCTCGCATTAAGCGAGTCAAGCCAAGCCTTAGCAACGGAGGAGTCTGACGAGGGCTGGAGCACCTTAATAGCAACGGGAGTCAACCTGTTAATAAGCCAGTCGGGCACATAGTCTGGGGTAAGGTTGTAGAGGTAAAGCGTGTACGTCTTGTCGTCATACACTGCCCATGCCCTGTCCGGATAGATTTCTTTCAAAACGCGGACAATGTCGTCGGCATTCCACCCAGGCTGATCAACGCCGGTTATAGCGTAACCAAATGCATTACGTAACTCTTGATATGGAGCATAATCTTTATCATAATCAAGTGGGATAATCGCAAGAGGAGAAGACTCGTATGCCCATACTACCCTAACATCGCCGGCATACCAGGCGTTGTCCAAATTTGCTTCATAGACAAATAGGTACAGAGTAGTTGTGAAAAGCGTGCCGCTCCACCTCAAAATTGCTACGTATCCATACGTTATTGTATATGGATTGTAATATGCTTTAAAGTTGTAAACTGGTTCATAAATAGGCCACGAAGATAGCTCATAATTAGGAGAAGGCAGAAACCATGTATAGAAAATACCAGTATCAGGTCTGATAAAGAACGGAGTGAATGTTTGTATGTTGTAATTAAATGGAGGTGAGGACGAATGAGACCTAGACCAGAAGCTTTGGAGAATACATTGCTTACCAGAATAGCTACATATTGTTGAAAGTGTTCTGTTCGTAGTAGTAGTTGTATATCTAGTACATGTCCCATCTTTTTCACATGGGAAGGTACCAGACGGGTATGTGGTGGTGTCAGTCTGTATGAAAAACGCTGTACCGGATATAATGTTGTAGCATTTACCGTAATCTGATTTAGACTTATCGTTTACGCAATAGGTATTATAACTATATGTCGAGTTATCAAGACCATATTTATATACTGCAACTGTAGTATTAAGCGTCATAGGCTATTTTACTTTGCACAAATATAAACTTTTCACAGCGGAATACCTCCGGCAATTATGGTGCCGAAGTAGCCGGCCATAAACGTAGCTATGTCCTTGTGGATAGTGTCGTGCTTGACGGCAAATTCAGATAGCTGATACGCCAGGTACAGCAGTACACCTACCATCACGTCGACGTACATCCCGTGGAGGGACAGATTGGCTAGTAGGGATCCAAATGCGGCGTGGATTATGTCTCCCGTTTGAACATCGATGGGTAGCTGAAACGGCCTAACCCTAAACCTCTTCTTGAAGAACCAGTAGGAAAAAAGGAATGCCGTTAACGCTAGCGACAGGTACATTGACACTCAAGGAGCTTCTGGCCCTGGTACTGCTCTACACTGTGTACCACCGCACGGGAGAGTATATTTGCGCTGTACTGCACCGCCTTAAACACCAAGATGATGGCGGAAACCACCAGGTACGAGATTCCGGCTATGCCTATGTACAGACCGTAAGCCGCTATGTAGTTGGTGGCCCACCACTGCACCGCAGACCCAACCACAATCATGCCGAACCCCACGCCGAACAGCTCAATAACCCTCCTCCTAATTGCGTAGTGGATAAGCGCAACCACAATGCCTACCCAAAAAGCCAATGCAGTTGGAGTGATTTCACTTTCGAGTGGAAGCATGGAAAAAAACACGTGGGGATATTTAAGCTTTATCTGCCGCAACTATTAAGTCTAGGGCTTCAAGTTGCTTAACCTCTGGAAGGCGGGGACACGTTCCCGCCGGGAACGCGTTTGTGCCGCTGTACCCCGGCTTCGAGAAGCCCCTAGCGAACCACGCATACACGGGATATATATTGCCATCGATCTCATACTTCACAACTCCCAGGTCAACTATCTGCCACGTACCCAATACGTACTTCTGAGCATCGTAATCGTACGACACTCCACATATCTCCTTATTGATCCACTCCTCTGGATTAGAGACATACGGAGCGAAGAAAGATATGCCAGGAGGCTCAGTACCACCACTTAATGCCCCAATTGGCCTTGATGTGAACTCGTTCCCGCCGTCGATAATCGCCCAGTCCTTATTCAAACAGCTAACTGTTTTGCCAGTAAGCAGGTATTCAATGAAGCACCAAAACAGCGTCCACCTAGTCAGCGGACTCCACGGATTCGCTTGCACAATTTTGACATACACGCCGTCGCTCATCATGACTTCGCCGCTGGATCTGGTAATCCCTACGCAGTGCTGAGCCGTCAGGAATCCGTTCCCGCCGACCCTGAAGTCAGGCGAGCACCCAAACGGGTACCGAAAAAACGGCCTAGGCTCACCTATCACCTCAACCTCACCATACTCCCTAGGAACAACGGCAGGAGACTTAACATACACCTTATTCCTAACCAGCGAAAAGCCGACAACGTTTTCATCCTTAAGTAAGCGCCTAAGAAGCTTAAACATGCGGCTACTGATACTGGAACCCAACGGTGTATATGTAGTAGTAGTAATCAGTCGATGCCTTAGTTACAGAGCTGGAAAGGGCATACCTAAACCAATGAATTACACCCGATGTTGATGTAGCCATTCCCAGCCCAAGATAAGCTATTGTATAGGACGCCGTACTTCTGTCTTCAGAAGTATACCTTACATACTTAACCTTATTTGAAGAGTCATCGCAACCAACTGCCCTGATAAGAACCTTACCGGAAGTCTCAGTCTTGCCACTGAGGGCATAAGCTGATGAATATACTGGACACGGTCTAGAAAATGCCACTATGCTAGTAGTGTCAGTATATGATGCAGGTGCGGTGCTATGAATAAACATATACGGCCCATAGGCGGTTGAAAGAGTAATTACACATTTACTATAATCTGTTCCACCTACGGCAGAGCTGGAATAACATGTACCACTCGACTCAAACTGGGGATCTAGACAGTTGTTCCAGTTTGCAGACGCACCAGCGGGTGCGCAGAACGTCTGGAAGAATGCACTCGAAATATATATTGCTCCCATGTCAAACAGAGGATCACCGGCATATGTATTTACCCCGTTTAGACACTGAGGTGTGCCACCTATAGTTTTAACATCCGGTGACAATATTGACTTTGCGTGGACATAGTAGAACTCTTTGTTGCGCAAATCCTCAGGAGCCCACGTGTCTGAGAACTTCCCGACGTAGTACACGCCCTCTCCGTCGCCGCCTGCAATGGGAGAGGGCTCTACCTTGACCATCTTCTTCAACAGCCACTGGGGTACATCCATAACCACCTCGTAATCACTTTTTGGAATAGGCATATGTGTTAAACTTCACTGATTTATAAACTTTACAGGCTGACAGACGTGATATCAACCATCGCGGTTAAGAAGTCCTTCTTTGTGCCGGGAATTATCCCCCTGCCTCCCGCAAATAGTGCAATTGAGATCGGCGTAATGTATGCCACGTTTGAAATCCTAAGCACTATCGGTGCTTGACTTGAGCTGTAGTAGTTCAGCGGAGATGCCCTTACAAATGCACAGTTTCCATACCCACCGTTTTCAAACCCAGACACTTGGGAGTAGTATGCGAAAAACACAGTAGGGCCTTTGACGTATGTATCTGCAGTTTGGTTGCCAGATTCATCCTTACAGTACACGAAAAGGTCTTGATCATTCTTCAGGAGGTCGTAGATGAACATGTACAGTACTCCCTGTGCTATTGCAACGTCGTTGTTGACTGGGTCAAAGCTCGAACTACGCTTAGAAACCACTAGGATTTCGCTTGATGAAACACTAGCCAAGCTGTATGCCAAACCCGCATCGACATCAGATATTGCGTAACCCCTCTCCCCAATTATTCCCCTGGTACCTGCCGGAATAGCTACAGACCCGCACTTCCACTGCCCATTAAAGTATGTACATACATTCGCATCGACCGGAAGAGGAGTACCAAGGTAAAGCGAGGCATAAATTCTGTCAAACAGATATGTATTGCCGCCTATGTTGGCCTTCGCCACTCCACCAAACACAGGCATACCTACTACTACAGCTTCACAATATTTACGTTCTCCCATATTCCAACGACGTCGTAGGCATGCACCGACCTCTTAACCATTGCCACACTGTCGCTTACCAGGTAGTCAGATGCATTCACAGTTATCACCCTAGGCCCAACCCACGTAGATTCATACGGCACCACCTTGTCGAATACTGATATACTGCGCATGCCGACGTTAGCATACAGCGAAATGTACCTGATGTCGCTTGGAGACATGCTTGGCACACTGTCGTAGATTATGTAGTCAGATGCAGTTACGGTCTTTATCAAGACAGCAGAGGCCGAGTCGTACAACACATAGTCCGACGCAGATATGCCAATGTTTTTAACAACGGCATAGTCAGCCACAGCAACAACATCAGATACAGACACCATCTTTATCTCCACAGCACCAGCTGAATCGGCAGTAGCCGCATAGTCGGATACACTTAACGTCATATATCTAATCGGTATCCTCCTCTGGAATAGCGAATAGAAGAGCGGTAAGTAGGACTTAGACGTCGTGACAGAGTCTGAAATCAACACGTCCAATGCAGATACCATCTTTGCCACAATTGCTGATACAGATTCCGAAGCGGCAATGTAGTCACTTACGCTTACTGCCTTCGCCGATATTGCAGATGCAACATCTGTAATTACAACGTCGTATGCATTTATCGCCACGTTTATCGGCAACAAGCCGTCAGATACCAAGCCGTAGTCACTAACCGAAACAATAACGAACTTCTTTACCGAAGCGCTGTCAGCAATAGCAACAGTTCCGTCAAGTATCGACAAGGTACAGTAGTTTACTGGTATCCTCCTCCCTAATATGCTGAACAGCAAAGGCGAATACGACCTGGATGTTGAAACGGAGTCTGCAACTACTGCATCAAACGCAGTTACTGAAGGTACTTTATTTTCATTTGTATAGTCGCCTACTGTTGCATAGTCTTTTGCCTCTAGCGCTGTTGCCCCTATTGCACTGCCGTAGTCGGCTACAGATATAATGTCATAAACGGCAATAGTCCTGTTGTTAAATGAGGTCAAATCGGTCAGCAAGCTGTAGTCCGGCACTAATACAGTTATTGCACCTTTTGCAGATGCAGAATCACCTATCGTCGAATAGTCGCTGGCCGGTATTATGATAATCTTCTTCGCGACAGCATAGTCACTAATACCAACGTTGTCCGAAACAGACAATGTCAGATACCTAATCGGTATCCTCCTCTGGAACAGCGAATAGAAGAGCGAGTTGTACGACTTAGTATATGACGGGTCTTCGGTAATCAGCTTGTCGAATGCCGTTATTGCCCTTACGCCGTACAGCTCAGCCTTGTCATAAACAGTTACGAAGTCTGACGTGAATATGGTCGGTGCGGTAAAGGCAAACGCCAGCTCAAACGGGGTGTAGTAGTCGAAGAGCTTAAGCGCCTTGTTTACACGAAAAAACCACTCCGGGATGGTGAGTATATCTGTAACCGAAAGGGTGACGTTGCCGGACTTAGTAACCGAATCAAGCTGTGAAATTACGTCGTAAGCATGTATGACGTTCCTCCTGCTGGCGTAGGCAGAGTCGTATGCGGTCAAGACATCGTACGCATGGACGGTATCTATCCGAGATGCAGAAGCGTAGTCAATTATGGGTACGACGTCGTAGGCATGTACTGACCTCTTTATAGCGGTGGCCCAATCCCTTAGCGTATACAGTTCAGACGGGTATACAACATCGATTGGCTGTACTATGAACTGTTCCAATATCGGTACTATGTCGAGTATCGAAAGCTCAGTTCTGGCCGATCCCCACGACTCCTCGAAAAAATCCGATTACATCGAAGACGTAAAGGTATTTGCCCCTCCTTATCACCAACGATCCCATGATTAGGCGCCGATGGTGCCTTCTTTCACCTCAATGACGTCATATGCCTCGATTGTTCTGTTAGTCATGATCGCAGTGGCACTGTCAACTACCAGGTAGTACTCATAGGCATACCGGTACATAGGAGGCGGAGTGTATACGGGTTGCTGTATAGGTGCACTTACTGGGGGAGCAGATACCGGCAGTGGCGAGACAAAGCCACAGTCCTGTGCAACCACTGCCGCCGGGAGGACTATACCAGCCGCCACGTCTATAACCGACCTGAACCTCCTGCCCGATACCCAATCTTCTACGGCACGATACATCGTAATAAACGGCGCTACATATTGTACATACGTACACAACGCCTTTTTGACTATGGTGAAGACGCTGTTAACGGCCGCAATAATCGCCTTGGCCACCGGCACGACTAGGTACTTGATGATGAACGCACCTAAGGATAGCAATGCCTTAAGTGCGTAGTACGCCAAGTTCCACAGAGCCCAGTAGATGAACGACCCAATCCCGGCAAACCCACCGATTATGCCCCTAGCTATTGCACGCAATGCGTTCCTGACCGTACATGCTATGTAGTCCCACCCGCCACACTGTTCATCGGGAAGCGTAGCGTTGATCTGATTCCAGTTGATCTGGAACATAGGCGGCTCTGCACCCAATATTTCCTTGGGATCGTAGCCCTCCATCCACCTGGCGAATTCCATAAGCGGATCAACTACATTTGGATCAGGTGTAAACTGCTCAATAAGCTTGATGCCTACTACCGCCAGCGGGACACCCTTCTTCGGGTCAGCCAAAACAGGCCAAACCTTCTCAAACGCCCTATACCCAATATCACCCAGCTCCTTAGCCGTAGAGAAAACCCTCTCAGCTACGCCCGAAATCGAGGCACCAAGACCAAGGCTGGAGAGGGCCTGCACATTACTTACTCAAAACAGTGTTTAATATACTTTCCACATCAGGAACGACCTCAATATACAGTGTACTACCATTGAGTCGGTATTTTGCATCTTTTATTGGTACGTTCATTGATTTCACCATACAGTCTAAGTCAACTTCGACTTTCAACACGCCGTTATCCACCTTCTGTCTCGTGCACTGGTTGATCATGGACACTCAGTCTTACCCAGCCAGTCACAGCAGTACTCAAGAGCCTTGATTTGGTCGGGGTCTTTAAGCCTGTCAGCCAGCTCCCTCAGTATCTTCACCGCCTGGGCAATCTCTTCATCCTCAGCAACCAGCACAGCCCTCTGCCTAGCCTGCGCTAATGCCCCAAGCACACCTTTTATTATGCTTTCTCCAGCCTCAATGTTTCTAGCAACGATCTGTTTACATGCTGATGTCACAGCCGCCTTGGCCTGTACTATGTAGTACCCATACGTCGCGTTTACTCCACCAGCCGCTTTCTCCTCAGGAAACAGAATCCTCTTCAGCTCCTCCGGATTATCAACCTCTATCTGGACTCTGTACCTAGGCATTACTCCTCTGAGAACTCCTCTTCTTCGAAGCCAAACATCTCTTCCTCCTCCCCCTTACCTCCCTTCTCCTTGCCGGGTCGTTTTATGATGATTCGGGAAGGCTCAATAACAAGCTGATCAGCCACAATCCTAAGCTTCTTGACCCTGATCTTCTTCTCTTCGGAAGACATAGGGTAGAGTATGTACTAGTATTTAACCTTTTCCGGTAGATGCGAAAAAAGGGGGTTGTTGGTTTATTGGGCAGGGGGAGGGGCGGCTTAGAAGAGGCCTATGAACTGGGCGATGGATCTCCTAATCACGCCGGCGTATCTGTAGATCAGGTAGCCGGCAACAGTCACCGTCAGTATCAGTGGGGCGTACTGCACCAACGTGTTGAAGAAGCTACCTAGGAACTGTCCTATGGAGTTTAGTATTGACCCGAGGTCTATTGTTTGTACCGCGGACATAGGTCGATGGTTTCTGCATACATAAATATCTGATCGTCGACGAAACGCTTATAAACTGACGGGGGTGTGTCTCACATGTCTGTTTCAAACACACCTCAAATCGACAGAAAAATCGCCGAATTCATAGCAAAGATGAACGCACTAGGTCTTACACCACTTATCGACATAAGGGAAGACTACGCATTGATTGCCTTCTCGGAGAAGGAGTTCTTAGCTGGGATGAAGAGGAGCCTCATAAAGTCAGGCGTACCCGAAGACAAGCTTACCATCGAAATAGTGCCGTTTCAAAATGACCGGTACATAAAAGTCCTCGTAAAGAAGAGATGAAGCCGGATGAAGAAGTTCCTGAGGAGGAAGTAATCAAGGAGGAAGAAGAGGTTGAAGAGGAGAAGCCGAAGAAGAGGAGGGGTAGGGCTATAGTGGATATTGACCTGGATGATGCGTTGTATAAAGAGGCGCTTAAGGATGTGCTGGCGGTTAACGAAATGTTGCCGAGTGAGCCCGACGTCAAGAGCCCTGTGCTTAGGGAGTTTATTGCCTTTAGGGAGGAGTGCGAAACTTTGAGGAGACTGCTTAAGCCGTATGCCAAAAACGACAAGTTCGACTTCTTGTCGGATGAATTTGACCTCAAAAAAGCGATGGAGCTGGCGAAGGAGATGATTGCGGTAAACAGCAACGAGGAAGAAGTCATCGATGGTGAACCATCGCCGCATGTGCAGGAGCTGTTTAAGAAGCTGTGGCAAATGTATGTCGACTGTAAGTGGTTTGAAGCCATGATGAAGGGTAAGAAGCCAGTTACGCCTAAGGACTTGAAGTATGTACAGGCACCGGAAGATTTGATTAAGGCGTCTGGCGAGAAGATATGAGCGAGTATGTAAAGACTCTCATTCTTAACGACCTAAGGAGGATGTGTCTTAAACAAATCGAACGGAATATATACATCATCGAGATCAAGACGGCGTGGATATCGAGGCACTATATATTGGCCGGCATACCTGACTCTGTAGTTAAGGTGTCATGGCGTGAAGTATACAGAGAGCTGGGTAAGTGCGTGAGGAGAACGAAAAAAGGGAGGGTTGTTGTTTTCTGTGGGTGCCTGGTGTGATTATCCCTTGACTTTGCCGGTTACGAAGTACTCTCTCAGGGCGTTCTTCACTGGGTCAGGCAAACCAAGGCCGTTAATCGCGGCTTCAAGCTCGGCGTCGGTGGCGCCGGCTAGTTGCAACCTGGCGAGGTGAACAACAGCGCTTCTAAGAGGCCCCATGATGTGCCTGTAGGCGTCTGCCACGCCTTTGCCTTCCAAATACGCTTTAAAGCCCCTCCACATCCCTTCATAATAGCCGAGGGCAGAGGCATATTTGTACACGCCCTCAGCCGCATGCTGGGCAACCACCTCATCCGGAGCGTTGGGGAATTGGGCCTTGACGGTGTTTAGGATACGCATGTAGAGCTTCTGGAATTTTGCCCCACCCCTGTTAATTGCAGACTTCCTGGGCATGCCCCATTGAAAACCAGTACCCTATATGTCTGACTGCCCACATACCTACGCCACATATCAGCACCTAATAAAAATGACTTCACATCGATTCGGATAGTAAACAAAAATAAAAGCCATCAATAAGTGTGGGATAGTATCCGTGATTATATGAATTTGGTATATAACTTAGGGCTGTATCTCTGTCTTACTGCAGAATAGTCAATGGTCATATTCATTGCCTTCTTTACGGCTTCGATAAATTGGTTAATATCTCCCCACCGGAATATGAACCACCCCGGCTCCAACATGTACCTCTGATCCACGTAACACTTCTGTTCAACGTTGGTGGGGACAAATACTGCCTCAGGCATTGTTTCGCGAAACACAGGTATGTCCCATGACACAACCGGAGTACCCATAGCCAAAGCCATTATGGGATTGAGCCCAAACCCCTCATGCGTACTGAGGTTGGGATACACTTTTCCCAGTGCCAGCAACCGATATACATCCTCGATTGTGGCGTTGCCGTAGCCCACTGCCCCATCCACCTGGGCACAGGAGCTTACGAATCCCAACGCGTCTGGGAACGCGTTCCTGATGTCCTTCCACCACCTCCACCCCTTCCTCTCGCACTCCATACACGGCGTCACTTCAAGAGGACGGCACAGGAAGCGATAATAGGCGTTTAGGTACACCACACTCACACTCCTCTCCTTCGGCGGATCGGGGATCGGCGTAGGTAGGGCATGGGGAATCACGTCCTGCACCTTGACTCCATGGCTCTCGAACACCTCCCTCCCCCACTTAGTAGGTACGTAACACCTTGTCTTTTCGCATATGCTTCTGACCTTTGCCCAGCTCTGCTCCGACATGAACTCCCCCTCCACCGTGATGTAGATGAACCTGAGCTGATTTGCATAGGGAAGTATGTGGTATGCCCAAAACGCAACGTCGTATTGAGAAGCCACTATGAAGTCTGCAGGCAGATGCGGAAGGGTGTAGATTGGGCACCGATACTCATTTACCCGACATATTTGTTCCGCAATGATTTGGTAGCTTAGTGCCTTAGCCGTAGAAACAGTTGCAACCTTGGTAAGGGTCATACTAGTTGCTGGTTGAAGCACATGTTTCTGAATGCACAGTATTCACACCACTTCCCCTTCTCAGGCATAGGCGGCGTATTCTTATTCAACGCCTCCTCTAAGTCATGGTATCTCTTCTCCATCTCACTCACTACTTCCAGAGGATTATCCACCTCCACTACATCTATGACCCACTTATCAAGGGCAAACGAAGACACTATCAATACCCCAATGGCCTTATGTCCGGTCATTACTTGTTCTAACGCCACGTAGTACTTCAACTGCCTATACCAGAATGGGTAGAAGGGATTATTCTTATACGGCAGTGTAGTAAATTTAAACTCAAATATTATCCCCACTCCGTCTTTATTGACACAGTATAGGTCAGC
>Ga0315272_10001109_pt1 | contig 13525 bp, 11 predicted proteins | sample C3_middle_MG_FD_203918 | JGI IMG/M metagenome (GOLD analysis project Ga0315272, IMG submission 203918) | Sediment microbial communities from Yellowstone Lake, YNP, Wyoming, USA - C3_middle | ecosystem: Environmental > Aquatic > Freshwater > Lake > Sediment | place: USA: Wyoming | collected...
TGAGGGGCTCGCCACCCCTCCCCCCTTCAGGGGGCCCGAGGGCGCAAGGTGGGGGCCAGTAACCTCGCCGCGGAGGTCATGGGGCGGCGCGGTCCCCGCGGCACGGTGATACCCCGGCCCGCGGGGCCTGCGGTGGCCGAGGGGCCGCTGGAGGGCGGCCTCCACGGCCTTAGCCGGGCTAACCTGGCCAGGCCCGGAAGGGAGCAACCTAACCCGGCCGTAGGCGTTCGCGGCGCCGGGGCTGGAGGGGCCACGGGGGTCAAGGCCGCGCCGCTCCATGACAACGCGGCGGGGGTCCGCGCGCCCTCCTCATGTGAAGGCTAGGACGACGGCCAAGGCCACCAGGACGGCCCCGCTCACCTCAAGGGCTGAGGGCCTCTCTGAGCCTGTCGCCCAGGCTATGCCCTGGGCCATGAGCGGCATTGAGCCCACTATTACCATCGACCTGTCAACGCCTATGAGGCCGAGGGCCAGGGCGAATAGCGCAGAGCCCCCGGCTAGGTCGACGGCGGCCACTATGGGAAGCCTGGTCCTGGCCGTGCTCGTGAGCGTCTTGGTCAGCCCCCCTCCCCTGGCCACAGCCACTAGGGCAAGTATGAGGCCAGCTACGCTGACCCTCAGGAACGCGGCGGAGATGGGGCTGAGGCCGCCTACGTCGGCGACCCTTATCATCACCCAGCCCGAGGCCCAGGCTACGGCGGCCCCGAGGGCCAGGGCGACGCCCCTCGGCCTGAGCCTCCCCCTTGGCCCCCTGCTTATCAGAGTCACGCCAAGAACCACAAGGGCCCCTCCTGCTATGAGTAGGGGAGTCGGCCTCTCGCCTATGGCTAACGCCATGACCTCAGCCATTATTATGAAGGTGTACGAGACGGGGGCCGCCACCGAGACCCCCACGAGGCCTATGGAGGCCAGGTACATGGTGTCGCCTGCCCCTAGGCTCAGGACGCCGCCGGCCAGGGCCCAGAGGGCTGCCGGCGTCAGTATGCCGGAGATTACAGCCGGTATGACGGAGGCTATGGCTGCGTAGAGGGCCCTCATGACGTTGACCTTGAGGGCGCCGTGTCGCTCTATGAAGGGCCTGTAGGCGACGCTCGCATAGGCCCAGACCGCCGCGGCGCCCAGGGCAGCGAGCTCCCCTTCCGTCCTGGCTCCCTCGTCAGGGCATGGCCTAGAGGTTATAAAGCGGCCAGCTACCGCCTCACAAGGAGCGACCTTGAGACAGCTAGACGAGCTGGAGGGCGTCAGGAGGCTCAGGAGCGGGATTCTCCTGCTCATGCTGGTCCCGCTGCTCCTCTTCATAGTTGCCGTCATGGCGGCGGCGGCCGCGTTTGTGGCCTTAAGGCCGGGCTATCGCGTCACCGTGGTGACGTCTGGGCATGTCTTCGCCCAGGCCGACAGCTACTTAGGCCCCTCGCTTGCAGCGGTGGGCGTAGCAATACTTGTAGCGGCCCTCGCCCTGGTCTCGCTGGTCCTCATAGTAATGGCGTTCGGGAGACTCAGCGGGGGCTTCAGTCTGCTCTCGGCGGCCGGGAGAGGAGGCTCGATAGGCGTCGCGGGGACCTGGCTGGTCATAATAGCCATTATAATAGCCCTGCTGGGGGCGGCGCTCTTCATGTTCGGCGGCTTCATAGCCATGTGGGTAGCTATGGTCTTAGCGGCCGTGGGCTTCATACTGATCGGCGTGGGCCTCTTTGAGATAGGCTCGTCCTACAGGAACGGCCTCCTGGAGGCCGGCGGCATACTGGTCGCCATACCCTTCCTGATAACGAGCTTCATAGGCCTCATACTCAGCTACGTGGCCCTGGGCGACATCGAGAGGGAGCTGCAGGCTAAGGCGAGCCAGGCGGGCGCCCAGCAGGTCACAACGACCTCGTAGCTCAGGTAAATAACTTTAACACGGGCTGCACGAGCAGGGCTGGGAAGCCGCTTGGGCAGGCTCTTCGGCACAGATGGGGTCAGGGGCATAGTTGGGGAACTGATGACCCCTACCTTCGCGCTCAGGATGGGTCACGCCATAGGGGCGTACTTCGGCAAGGGCTCAAGGGTCCTCATGGCAAGGGACGTCAGGGCCGGCGGCGACGCGCTCGCCAGGGCTCTGGCGGCCGGCCTCATGGCCGAGGGGGTTAAGGTCTACTACGCTGGCCTCGTCCCGACCCCTACGCTGCAGTACGCGGTCAAGGCCATGGGCTTCGACGGGGGAGTAATGATAACGGCTAGCCACAACCCGAGGGAGTACAACGGGGTAAAGGTCATAGAGGCCGACGGCGTTGAGATACCTCATGAGAAGGAGCCTGTGATCGAGGACTACTACTTCAAGGGCCACGAGACTAACCTGCCATGGAGGTCGATGGTCTACGACGTCGTCGACTTGAGCCAGGCCGTAGTGGACACCTACGTGAGGGCCGTGCTGTCCCAGGTGGACGTTGACCTGATAGCTAAGAGGGAGTTCAGGGTCGTGGTTGACTGCGCCAACAGCGTGGGGGCCGTTACGACGCCCCTGATACTCAGGGAGCTCGGCGCCAAGGCTCTGACGCTGAACTGCAACCTTGACCCGACCTTCCCGGGCAGGAACCCGGAGCCCAACGATGAGACGCTCGTCCTGACCAAGAGGGTAGTGGTTGAGGCCGGGGCCGTCATGGGGGTGGCCCACGACGGTGACGCCGACAGGGCCATGCTGATAGACGAGAGGGGCAGGATCATATGGGGCGACAGGGCCGGCGCCCTCCTGACGAGGTTCGTCGTGGAGAGCGGGAGGTGGAAGGGCTACCCGCTGAAGGCGTACACGGCGGTCTCGAGCAGCGTAGTGGTTGAGGAGTACCTGAGGCCCCTGGGCGTCGAGGTCGTATGGAACCCCGTAGGGAGCGTCACGATAGCCAGGAACATACTAAGGGACGGGGGAGCGATAAGCGGCTTCGAGGACAACGGGGGGTACATGCACGTCCCCCACCACCCGGTCAGGGACGGCGGCATGACCACGGCCCTTGCCCTCTACATGCTGGCCTCCACGGGCTCAAGGCTCGGCGACCTGCTCGACTCCCTCCCCCACTACTACACCATAAAGGCCAAGGCCCCGGCCACGAGGGAGCAGGCCCTCTGCCTCGTGGAGGCCGTCAAGAAGGACTTCTCGGGCTACAGGCAGATAACAATAGACGGCGTCAAGGTCATAGGTGACGACTTCTGGGTCCTCGTCAGGCCCAGCGGGACAGAGCCCATAGTAAGGGTCTCGGTTGAGGCCAAGAGCGAGGAGAAGGCGCAGGCCCTCGTCAAGAGGGTGCTATCGCTTTACGAGGCGAGCTGCGGGGGGAAGGCCGCTTGAGGTACTTCTTCTTCGAGCTCCTGGCCTGTCCGGTCTGCAAGAGCCCTGACCTGATCCTCGTGGAGTTCAAGGTTGAGGAGTCCAAGGCGAACGTGGACCCTTCCAAGGTGAGGTGCCGCGAGAGGTGCTACTTCCTCAGGAAGCCGGCGGGCGAGGTCCCCCTTGACGTCTGCAAGGGGTGCGTCAACAAGGACGTCATAGAGGGGGTCCTCGTCTGCAGGAGCTGCGGCAGGTGGTACCCGATAATTGACGGCATACCGAGGATGCTTGACGACAAGTTCAGGAAGGTCAAGGAGGACGTGCAGTGGATGCTCTCAAGGATAGACAGGGTTCCTCCTGAGGTAAGGCAGCTCATGAAGTACCCCGAGCTTCCTAAGGCCTAAGGCAATTAACCCGTGGCCCTAGGGCTTACCCAGGGGCCATGGCCAGCCTAGGGCTGTGGATAACGGTAGGCGTGATCCTGATATTCATAGGAATGGCCGTGATAATAGTGGCTACGCTCCTGTCAGCCCTTGGGCAGCAGCCCTCCCAGCAGAAGGCCGAGGCCGGTGGCGTCATCATGATAGGGCCTATCCCGATAATATTCGGCACCTCGTGGAAAATGGCCGTAATCGCCATAGTCCTGGCCATAGTCCTCATAGCCGTAGCCCTCGTTATGATGCTTCTGGCCGGGAGAGCGGTGGTAGTGCCGCAGGCGGGCCAGGCCGCGGCCTTCCTCAGGGCCCTTGTCCTCAGCTCTTTCACGCTGTAGCAACTGTGTTTTTAAGATGGTCGGGCTCGGGATTCCCTGGTAAGGTGTGGGATGCCTGTGAAGAACTACGTCCTGTGGTTCGAGGAGGCCAACTGGCGCGACAAGAAGCTCCTTGGGGGCAAGGGGGCCTCGCTGGCCCAGATGACCCAGCTGGGCCTCCCTGTGCCCCCAGGCTTCATAATAACCACGGAGGCCTGCAGGGACTTCTACGCTGCCAAGAGGGCCGAGATAGACGCCCTTGAGCGCGAGCTCAGGAGGAACCCGCCGCCCCAGGTGAGGGACGAGATAATAAAGAGGATATGGAGCCTCATAGACCAGTGCGACCTCCCCAAGGGCCTGATGGACAGCGTAAGGGAGCACATGAAGGAGCTAGAGAGGAGGACAGGCAAGAAGTTCGGCTCAGCTGAGGGCGTACCGCTTCTGGTCTCTGTAAGGTCAGGGGCGGCCCTCTCAATGCCCGGCATGATGGACACAGTGCTAAACCTAGGCCTCAACGACAAGAGCGTCATAGCCCTGGCGAGGGCCACCAACAACGAGTGGTTCGCCTACGACGCCTACAGGAGGTTCATACAGATGTTCGCGAGGATAGTGCTCGCCCTCGACGAGAAGCCCTTCGCCCAGGCCTTTGACGCCAAGAGCGAGCAGTTCGCCCGTGAGGCCGAGACCACGTACAGGGACGAGCTTGAGGCGATAAGGAAGGTCTACCCCGAGTACGCGCCGAGGCTCGACGCCCAGCCCCCGAGGGACCTGGCCCCAAGGATGTGGCAGAGGTCCCTTGAGCTGATCAAGGAGCTGGTGGAGGAGTACAAGGCGCTTGTCAAGAGGATGTGGGGCGAGTTCCCGCAGGACCCGTACGTGCAGCTTGAGCTGGCGATAAGGGCCGTGTTCAGGTCCTGGATGAACCCCAGGGCCATATTCTACAGGATAGCCAACAACATAACCCCTGAGATGGCCGACTGCACGGCCGTCAACGTTGTGACCATGGTCTTCGGGAACATGGGCTGGGACTCGGGCACAGGCGTCTACTTCACCAGGGACACGGCGACCGGCGAGAACAGGCCCTACGGCGAGTTCCTGCCCAACGCCCAGGGCGAGGACGTGGTGGCCGGCATAAGGACGCCGCTCAACCTGGAGGAGCTGAGGAAGAGGATGCCCGACGTCTACAACCAGCTGATAGAGGCAGGCAAGAAGCTCGAGGCGCTGAACAAGGACGTCATGGACATAGAGTTCACCATAGAGAGGGGCAAGCTCTACTTCCTCCAGAACAGGGCCGCGAAGATGACGCCTCTCGCCAGGGTCAGGACGGCCGTTGAGATGGCCAAGGAGGGCATAATAACCAAGGAGGAGGCCCTCCTCAAGGTGGACCCAGAGCAGGTCAGGAGGCTGCTCTACCCGACCATAGACCCTAAGGTCAAGGCCACCCCGATAGCCAAGGGCCTCCCGGCCTCGCCTGGAGCCGCCAGCGGGCAGGTAGTCTTTGACCCAGACACCGCGGTCGAGTGGGCTAAGCAGGGCAAGAGGGCCATACTGGTGAGGGTCGAGACCAAGCCGGATGACGTGCACGGCTTCTACGCTGCCCAGGGCGTGCTGACCTCAAGGGGAGGCTTCACGTCGCACGCCGCAATAGTCGCCAGGGCCATAGGGAAGCCCGCCGTGGTGGGGGCCGAGGCCATAAGGATAGACTACGACAAGAGGCAGTTCGAGGTAAACGGGAAGGTAGTGAAGGAGGGAGACTGGATCACAATCGACGGCAACACTGGCAACGTGTACCTCGGTGAGCTGCCCACGGTAACGCCTGAGATAGGCGGCTGGCTCGACGAGCTGCTCAGGTGGGCTGACGAGGTGAGGAAGCTTGGCGTCAGGGCCAACGCAGACGTGCCGGAGGACGCGATGATGGCCAGGAAGTTCGGCGCCGAGGGCATAGGCCTGCTGAGGATAGAGAGGATGTTCAGGAGGCCCGAGAGGCTCGAGGCCCTGAGGAAGGTGATACTGGCTGAGACTGAGGAGGAGAGAGAGGCCCACATGAGGGAGCTGGCCGACATGATAAAGCCTGACTTCAAGGAGATGTTCGAGATAATGGACGGGAAGCCCGTCGTGGTAAGGCTGATAGACCCGCCGCTCCACGAGTTCCTGCCCGCCAGCGAGGAGCTCCTGGCGCAGATCTACGAGCTCAGGGAGAGGAAGGCCAGGGCGGAGGCCGAGGGCAGGACCTCTGAGGCAGCCGAGCTGCAGAGGAAGATAGAGGAGGTGGAGAGGCTCTACAGGAGGGTCAAGGCGCTCCAGGAGGCCAACCCGATGATGGGCCACAGGGGCGTGAGGGTGGGCGTCACCTACCCGACCATCTACTACCACCTGACCAGGGCCATAGCTGAGGCGGCAGCCGAGCTCATAAAGGAGGGCAAGCACCCTGTGGTCGAGATAATGGTACCTCAGGTGGCTGATGTCAACGAGATAAGGTTCGTGAAGAACAACGCCGTCCTGCCGGCGCTGCAGGACGTCGAGAGGCGCTACGGCGTGAAGCTTGACGTAAAGATAGGCACCATGATAGAGACCGTGAGGGCCGCGCTGACGGCCAGCGAGATAGCCCAGGAGGTGGACTTCTTCAGCTTCGGCACAAATGACCTGACCCAGGCCACCTTCAGCTTCAGCAGGGACGACGTTGAGAACAAGTTCATGGCCCAGTACCTGGATAAGGGCATACTGCCCTTCGACCCCTTCGACAGGCTTGACGAGAAGGGCGTGGGCATGCTAGTTGAGATAGCGACCAAGGAGGGCAAGCAGGCCAACCCGAGGCTTGAGGTCGGCGTCTGCGGTGAGCACGGCGGCGACCCGGCCTCAATCAACTTCTTCCACAGGGCCGGCGTCGACTACGTGAGCGCCTCGCCGTTCAGGGTGCCCGTAGCTAGGCTGGCGGCGGCCCAGGCGGCCGTCAGGGAGAAGCTCGGCATAAAGGGCCCACTGGGCGAGTAAAGCCCTTAGGCCTTCTCTTTACTTCCGGCTTTCTTACCTGAGCCTCCTCGCGGCCTCCCTGTACACAGGGTCGAGGAACTCATAGTCCTTAACTATGCTCAGCCTCTCAAGGGTCCTCAGGACGTTGTCGAGCACGCTCGATGATATCGTGACCCCCTCGCCCTCCTCAACGCACCTCTTGAGCGACGACCATGAGTTCCTGCCCTCAGCTATGCATTTGAGGGCCAGCCTGTACCTCCTGCCGGCTGAGGGCGAGGCCCTAGACTTCTCCTCTACTAGGTTCTCCAGCTCCCTCAGGGCGACCCCTATGGCCCTCTCCCTGACCTCCTCAAGGCTCCTCGCGGCCAGGTACTGGTTGCCTGCGAAGGTGAGCCAGCCAGGGATGCCGTCGAAGAGCCTCACCATTTCGTCAATCACTTCCTCGCCGACCTTGAGCCCAGCCTCCTCGAAGCCCCTCCTGAGGAACTCCGCTGACTGGTCCTCGCTGAACCTGCCCAGCTGGACCTCGTGGTAGTACCTGCCGTAGAGGGGGGAGGACGGGTCGTCAACGCCTATGAGCTCGTGGAGGAGCCCTACCTCCGAGCCTGTGAGCACGAAGGTGAGGTTCCTGTCGTAGTCATAGGCGTGGGCCAGGGCCTCCCTGAGCTCAGCCCCCATGGGGCCCCTAAGCCTCTGGGCCTCGTCTATGGCCACTATCAGCCTCCTCCTGTTAAGGGCGTCAAATAGCTCTGCCAGGCTTATGTAGTCCCTCCCCCTCCAGCTTATCTCGACGTAGTTGCCCATTATGTTGACGCCCCTGACCCCCTTAAGTACGTCGGCTAGCCTCGACAGCCTTGAGGAGAGGGCCTTGGACAGGAGGGAGTAGAGGTCCCTCCTTCCGTAGTTGGCCTTGAGCTCCCTTGCGTCGATTAAAATGTAGTCGTGCCCCAGCTCGTTAAGGGCCACGAGGAGGAGCGAGGTCTTGCCTATCCTCCTCACGCCGCTCAGCACTAAGAGCGGCCTGTTGATGTTGTTCATTATTGCCGCCAGCTCGGCCTCCCTGTCGAAGAGGTCCTCCCTCCTCTCCTTGGGCCTCTCGTCAAAGAGCATGCTTCTGCCCCAGAAGTTAACTTCTGCCCCAGAACCTTAAATACGCTTAGACATCAGGCCTCGGTATGAGGGGAAGACCCTTGGAGGTCAGCGTCAAGGGCAGGAGGGTAAAAGGGTCTGTTCACATGGTGGTTAATAGGCCTGCGGTAGGTCTCGTCGCCGCCGGCCCTCATAGTGGTGGGCAGGCCTAGCCGCAGCCCTCATGGCCATCACTTCAGCTTGTTGGAGGCTTCGCCCTTCAGGGCGGGGAGGAGGTCAGCTCAGAGTCCCTCCCGAAGGGCCTGTCGGTCGGGAGCCCGTAGATGAACCACACCAATTTGCGGGTACCCGCAAAATCAAGTCTTTCTGCTCCTAGCAAACGAACTTCGGAGAAGGTCTTCGTTAACTCCCCGGTTAGCGAGGCATGAACAAGCCCTTTACCCTCGGCCCAGCCTGAACAGCTTGAAGCGCCGTGACCCTGGTAGTCGCGACGCTCGCCGGCGAGATTGGGATAAAGGGCAGGTCGACGAGGTCACAGATGGTAAGGGAGCTCGTGAGGAACATCAGCGCTGTGGTCCAGCTCAGGTCATGGTCCGCCGAGGGCGGCGTCCTAATCCTTGAAGTGGACGGGGACCCCTCGGCCCTCTCAAGGGTATTCGGCATAGCCTATTACGCGACGGCCACAGAGGTCAGGTACTCAGACCTGGCCGACCTGGTCTCCAGGGCCTCCCAGCTCCTCTCTGAAACAGTCAAGGGCAGGAGGTTCGCCGTCAGGGCCAGGAGGGTAGGGGAGGACAGGTTCACGAGCCTTGACGTGGCCAGGGAGCTGGGGGCTGCCCTGAGGCCCCTCTCGGCGGGGGTTGACCTAGAGTCCCCTGAGGTGGAGGTCCATGTAGACGTGAGGTCCAGGGGCCTCGCCTACGTCTACGTTAACCCGAGGGAGGGCGTCAGGGGGCTGCCTGTGGGCGTGGCGGGCAAGACGGTCGCCCTGGTCTCGGGGGGCATAGACTCGCCAGTGGCCACTTGGATGATGATGAAGAGGGGCGTCGTGCCCGTCATTCTGAACCTGGCCTTAGGAGGGGAGCAGCACAGGAGGGCAGTGCTTGAGGAGGCAAAGGTGCTCAGGGCCTGGTCTGGGGCCCACGACCTGAGGGTCTACTTCGTTGACGGCCTCCCCGTGCTCTCAGCCCTTGCCAACGTTAAGGGGTACCTGAGGGTAGTCGTCCTCAAGAGGGTCATGTACAGGCTCGCGGAAACGCTCGCCAGGGCGGTCGGGGCCCACTCAATAACGACTGGGGAGTCGCTCTCACAGGTCTCCTCCCAGACCATGTGGAACCTTGAGGCCGAGGAGAGGGGCATATCCCTGCCCGTGCTGAGGCCCCTCATAGGCATGGACAAGGACGAGATAGTGGCCCTGGCCAGGAGGGTGGGGACCTACGACATATCGGCCCGCGTGCCCGAGTACTGCGCAGTAGCCCAGGAGTCAACCACGAGGGCCAGTCCTGAGGAGGTTGACGAGGCGGAGAGGGCCATGGGGCTTGACTACAGGGGCCTCATAGAGGGGGCCGAGGTCTACAAGGTGGGCAGGGCTGAGGTCGTGAGGGTTGACGGCCAGCGGGCCGCGGAGGGGGAGGCCGAGAAGAGGTCGACGTCGTCTGACATAGTCAGCTCCTAGGCGGCGCAGGACCTCCGCGCGGCTACGTCAGGGCTGGGCTTTCCTCCTTACTATCGCGTCCGTCAGGCCGACCCAGGAGAGCGAGTAGCCCATGGAGGTCAGGGCCTCCTGGACCCAGGGCCCGTACCTTGACGACAGCTGGGAGAGCCTTGCGCCCTCCAGCCTTTCGTTGGCCAGCGCCCTCAGCAGCTCCTCCCTCACAAAGTAGCTCCTAAGTTTCACGTAGCCCCTCGGGGGCTCGAGGGACCTCAGGGCGTCGACGCTAACGCCAAGCCTCGAGGCCACCTCCTCGAGGCTCTCATAGGGCTTCTCAAGCTCAAGCCTCGCCGGGGCCGTGGCCTGAGGCGCCCCCTGGAGGAGCCTGGACTTGACCCAGAGGTAGACCGGGGCGACGTCAACAGAGTCCCTGTAGACAACGACCCCCTCGCCCAGGCCCGCGAACCTCTCGGGCCCCAGCTTTTCATTTACCACCAGCAGGACAGGCGCCCTGAGGGAAGAGAGCTTCCTCAGCTTCGACCTAAGGTACTCCCTTGTCCAGAAGCCCACGACCTCTATGTAGACGACCCTGTCCCCCAGCCTGACGCCGAAGTCAGGTATGAAGAGGTCCCCGGCCTCCGTGGCGAGCGCCTCAGGCTCCCTCAGCACCTCAGCCCCCGTCCCCCTCAGGGCGCTGACGAGCTTCCTGTAGAGCTCCTCCTCAACGGAGCTGTCGAAGGTCACCTCCTCGCGCCTCGGGGACAAGGGCATGGGGGCCTCGCCCTCCTGGGCCCTGACCCTGTAGACCCTCCCCGACCTGCCTACCATTACCTCGGCCTCGAGCCGCCACCCCTTGCTGGAGACTATGAGGGGGACCAGCCTGGCCAGCGCCTTTCCGTACCTCTCGGTCAGCCTGGCCAGCGAGGCGGGCCCGTAGAGCTCAACAGCTGCCGGCCTTCCGTGGGCCTCGTACATAAGGCCAAGCCTCTTGGCAGCCCTCAGCAGCTCCCTCCAGCCCGACGATGCCTGAACCCTGACCCTGAGGGCCCTGAGCATGAGGCCCTGGAGGGCGGCAAGGTTGTACTCCCTAAGCAGTTCATCGGGCCTCAGCTCGGGCACGGACGTTATGACCCTCTCTATGTCTAGGTCTGAGTACATGTACTTAGTCGCGTCAACTCCCAGCCTGGCTGAGACCTCCCTCAGCCTGGCCTCCCTCTCGGCCTCATCAAGGGCAGGCCCTCCCTCGAACAGGGCCCTCCTTATCAGCCTCGGGTCTACGGGAGAGGGGGTCTCAAGCTCCACGCGCCTCATTACTACGAAGGCTATGCCGTCAACCAGCTTGGGGTCGTAGACCCTCCTGAGGGGCTTGAGGGACTCGAGCACCTCCCCTAGCCTGAGGCCCTGCCTGAAGTGCGCTATAACGTCCTCGAAGGCCGGCAGGTCTTCCTCGCTCGCGAATACTACCCTCGCCTCCCCCTCCCCAGTCCTCCTGAGCCTGACCAGGCTAGACCTCAGCACCGCGCCTCCTCCTCGCGCTGAGCCTGTAGTCAGCCGTCCCCTTGGTCACGAGCTCTATCAGGAGGGCCCTCTTGCCGCCCTTCGGCCTGAGGACCCTGCCCAGCCTCTGTATGAGCTGCCTGGAGGTCCCGTAGCCGCCTACTACTATGGCCACAGAGGCGTCGGGCACGTCAACGCCCTCGTCGAAGACCGTTGAGGCAACTATGACCCTGTACTTCCCCTCCCTGAAGGCCCTCAGGACCTCGGCCCTCTCTTCCTTAGGCGTCTTGTAGGTGACAGCGGGCACCAGGAGCTCCCTTGAGAGCCTGTAGGCCATCTCCGTGTCCCTCGTGAAGACCAGCACCTTCTCGTCCTTAAGCTCCCTCAGCAGCTCCCTCACCTTCTCAACCTTGGCCTCGGAGTTCACCGCGAGCCTGAGGGACTCGTACCAGGCCTCGACGGCGTCCCTTGCCACCCTGTTCCTGGCCGCCATGGAGAGGAGCCTGTGGAAGTCGTCAAGGCTCCTCAGCGTGATCCCCAGCCTCCTCAGGTCCTCCGAGAGCCTCCTCCTGAGCTCTAGGTACCTCGAGTACTCGCTGTCGGTCAGCTCAACGTAGACCCTCTTCACGTCGTAGTCGGCCAGGTAGCTGCCCCTGAGGTCAGCAGGGGAGAGCCTGAACACTATGGGGCCCACCAGGTCGGGCAGGAGCTCGTGCCTTCCGTCCTCCCTCTCAGGGGTTGCCGTCAGGCCCAGCCTGTAGGGGGCCGCCAGAAGCTGGGCCACCTCCATGTAGTTCGGCGACGGGAGGTGGTGGACCTCGTCAAATATGACCAGGTGAAACCTGTCGCCGAGCTCGTCTGCCCTTGAGTAGGCGCTGCTGTAGGTAGTTACTGTGACCCCCGAGACCCCCTCCTCGCCTCCCCCCAGCACCGAGGCCTCGAGGCCCAGCCTAGCTGAGAAGGCCCTCCTCCACTGGTCCAGCAGGTCTATGGTCGGCACGACGACAAGCGTCGCGGCCTTCACCCTGAGGACAGCCTCAAGGCCCACCAGCGTCTTCCCTGCCCCGCTAGGGAGGACCACCACCCCCCTCCTGCCCGCGGCCTCCCAGGCGTCGACGGCCCTCCTCTGGTAGTCCCTCAGGGGCAGTGATGTCCTAGCCGGCTGGGGGAAGGGGAGGGGCCTGAGGACCCTGTCCTCTACCCTGAGGCCCGATGACCTAAGGTACTCCAGCACCTCCCTGTACTTGTAGGGGAGGCCCACGTAGAGGCCCAGCCTCTGGTCGTACCTCAGGCCGGGGGCCGGGACGTCGCTGGTCAGCAGGCCCCTGTAGTACCTGAGCGTGGCCAAGCGCTTCCTCAGCAGCCTAGAGCGTCAAGAGGCCTTTTATCGCTAGGGCCTGGGCCCCGGAAGGGCCAATGACGTGTTAACTCCCCGGTTAATTAGAATCCTCCCGATCTGAGGGACGGGGCTGGCCTGGCCGTTGATAGTCTTTAAGCTTCCGCTACGAAAGTAACTTCCGGGGCGGAAGCTTGCTCTTTGACCTCAGACCAAAGGCCAGGAGGGAGGACCTCTTCGACTTCGACGAGGAGCTCGGCAGGCTGACGAAGCTTCTAGGGGACAGCAGGACGAGGCTCATAGCGGTGAAGGGCCTCAGGAGGACTGGCAAGACGTCGCTCATACTTACAGCGCTTAACAGCATTGGTTCCCCCTACGCGTTCATCGACGTCAGGGAGGTCGTGAGGTCAAGGAGGGGGCTCTACATGGCCCTCGAGAGGGCCATCAACGACCTCCTGAGGCTCAGGAGCCCGGTCACGGCCGAGCTCAGGAGGGCTCTCGAGGCCGTGAGGGGCGTCAGGGTCGCAGGCCTTGAGGTCTCCTTGAGCTGGGGAAGGGACAGGCCTACGATGAGCGAGCTCCTCAGGGAGCTGGACGAGGCCGCCTCAAGGGTTGGCGTCAGGCTGCCGCTCGTCATAGATGAGGCCCAGAGGCTGGTCGGTCCCATCGGGCATGAGGTCTGGAACGCCCTGGCCCACGCCTACGACTTCCTTGAGGGTCTCGTCATAGTACTCTCGGGCTCAGAGGTAGGGGTCCTTGAGGGCGTCCTGGGCGACCCAGGCTCGCCCCTCTACGGCAGGGCCTACGCCGAGGTCAACACCAGGAGGCTGAGCGACCGGGAGTCCCTGGAGTTCCTCAGGAGGGGGTTCAGGGAGGTTGGCGTGAGCGTCCCAGAGGCTGAGCTTGAGGAGGCAGTGAGGGAGCTAGATGGGGTCG
>Ga0315272_10001111_pt1 | contig 13476 bp, 22 predicted proteins | sample C3_middle_MG_FD_203918 | JGI IMG/M metagenome (GOLD analysis project Ga0315272, IMG submission 203918) | Sediment microbial communities from Yellowstone Lake, YNP, Wyoming, USA - C3_middle | ecosystem: Environmental > Aquatic > Freshwater > Lake > Sediment | place: USA: Wyoming | collected...
AATAAAGGATTATCTAAAGTTGAAACTAAACCTTTTGCTTTAGCGACTATGGTAGAAGAACAAATTAAAATACTTCCTAAAACTATTGCTCCTGCTTTAGAAGAGCAAACCAAACAAAGTTTTACTTTAAGAAGTATCGAACCACAAAAAGTACAATCTTTAGATTTAGATTCTAAAACTGCAACTAAGTTAGATACTTTAACGCTTACTAAAACAGATTCTAAACTAGATTCTAAGTTAGGATTAAGAATAGCTACAAGATTAGATTCTATACTTGGTACTAGAACTGGAACTAAGGTAGCTCAAAAAACTAATGTTGGACTTGTTGCTAAGATGAAAGAAATGTTAAAAGTAAAGCAAGAACAAAAATCTGCTTTAAGAACAACTACAACTACAATTCAAAGAACTTCTAGTAAACCAAAGTCTCCTAAGAAACCAATTATCAAACAACCTAAACTAATGATGTTACCATCAGATAATTTAGCAAAGAAAGCTAACCTTCTAAAGAAAGCATACCAAGTTATAACTAGATTAAGAGGTAAGGAGATTAAGGTTGGGGGCATTCTTCCTGAGGGGAAAGCTAAGCAATTAGGAGTGAAAACTACTCTTGAGTCTGCCAGAGCCTCCTTCAGACTTAAGGAAGTTGGATCAACCACTCAGGAAGATATTCCTTTCAAAATTCCAGGAGAATTATTTGGAATGAGTAAAAGAGATTCAGGAACTTATGTTCAGAAATTAACAAGTAGACTTGGAAGACGTGGAGAACTTAAAGAAGTTATTAAATCAAGACGTGGAGGTAATAAGTTCAAATGGTTATGAATAAGAGAGGACAAGTAATATTCTATGTCTTTATGCTTGGAATTGTTTTATTTGTTTTAGCTCTTGCCCTTACTCCTGTTGTAAAGATTTTTGTTGATGATTCTAGAAACACAACAACAGAGACTAGATTAGGAATGGATTGTGATAACTCTTCAATTAGTAATTTCCAACAAGCACAATGTCTTATTGTTGATTTTACATTACCTTACTTTCTAATAGCTTTACTCGGATTAGCAGCCGTTGTATTTGGAGCAAGAGTTCTATTTGGAGGAGTTACACAATGAACAACAAAGGAGCAGGAATGTTATTGGCATTAATAACTGCCGCATTATTATTCATGGTTGGGATGTTAGTTGTTGATTTCTTTAAACCTGAAATAGATAATTTTAGAACGTCCATGGGATGCGGTGGTAATGAAACAAGTGATGGAACTAAAGTAGCTTGTCTTGGTGGAGATTTAACTATTCCTTACCTTATGATAATTATAATTAGTACAGCTGGAGGAGTGGTTCTATCACGATTAACATTATGAAATATAAATTAATTATGTTTGCTTTTGCATTTATATTCCTTTTATCATTTGCAAGTGCAGGACTTCTTGATAGCAAATCTTCTATTGATATTGGGAATAAACAATCTATCACATTAAATAAAGAAGCCATACCTTACTCTCCTATTTGGGAAAAGTATAATCCAGTTAAGATAGATGGATTACTTGGATTAGGTTCTACTAAGTGGGCAGGAGCAATTACTAAACATACTGATAATTGTGGAAGTGATTGTGAAAGCATAATTAGAGTTTGTAACTATGAAGATACTGCTTTGTATGAAGAATTAAACTTCTATGATATAACTAATGGACAAAGAAAACTAATTAATATAAATAATAATGTTCAAATACAAACAGGAACTACTCCTATTGTAGTTAATGATTATGAAGAAGTTTGTGATTATACTTCCAAGGGAAATGAAACTATTAAAACTTGTGAGAAAGTTCTAAGTGGAACTCATACAGAAAATCAACCTATCTTTGAAGATTATAATTTAGAAAAAGCTAATGGTTGTTGGAATTTAAAGATAACTGCCGAGAAGGAACTTATGCAAGTCGTTGATTGGGTATTAACAACTAAGAATGAAGAGATAACTGAATGGGCTGTTTATGGTACTGGATTAGTTGCTTACTTTGCTCTTGAAGAAACCTCTGGAAATGCAACAGATATCACAGGAGAATTCACAACTAATACTATCAATATAACTGCTTACTCTCAAACTGGAAAAATAGGAAACGCTTTTAATTTCTCAAGAAGTGGAATAGCAAATAATACTAACTTAGGAATTTCAACTTATCCTTTTACTTGGAATGTCTGGGTTAAATCTAATCAAACACAAGTTTATTCTGAACCTACCTTCATCGCAGTTATGAATGATAGCACTAACACAGATATATTTTTAGGTTTTACTTCTGGAAATTATACAATATTTACAAGAAATGAAAGTGGTAGTAATAATAAGGTTACTTCAAATATAACGGCTAATAATAATAGTTGGGTTATGGTAAGTGCAGTATTTAAGAATGAAACTAATAGGCAATTATGGATTAATGGAGTTAATGTTGGAAATGATACAACTAATATAAGACTAGATAATGGTATTCAAAGATTTTCGATTGGAGAATTTTATAATAGGGGAGCTCCTTATGTAGGAATGTTAGATGAAATAGGTATTTGGAATATTGCTTTAAGTAAGTCTGATATAGCAGAATTATATGATGGAGGAAATGGCGTGGGTTATCAAACTAATGTTAGATTAATTTCTCCATTAAATGCTTACTCTACACTAGCTAATAATTTAACCTTGTTTAATATAAGTGCTACTTCACTTCTTTCTAATATAACTAATATTTCTTTACTTACTAATTATTCTGGAACTTGGGCTATACTGAATACTACAACTTTTACTCCAGATAATACTTCAAGGACTGCACAATTTAATAATACTTTTACAATCGCAGGAACTTATCTTTGGGGAGCAAGAGCTTGTTTTAGTGATGGAAATTGTTCAAATTCTATAAGTAATTATACTTTTATTGTTACTAAGTTAGCAGTAAATAGTATAAGTTACAATTCAACCTCAGTTAAATCAACTACTGAACCATTCGTATTAAATATAACAACTGATGGAACTCAATCTCCAAGTGCAATCTTATATTATAATGGAACGGCTTATACTTCAACTAAGTCAGGGAGCAATCCATTTACTTTTACAAATAGTATTGTAGCTAATGTAACTGGAAATAATAGTTTCTATTGGAATATTACTTATGGAAGTAATACTTATCAAACTCCTACTAACTATCAAGTAGTTTCAGCTTTGCAATTAGGATTATGTAATGCAACTCTAACTGTTCCTTATCTTAATTTTACATTCAAAGATGAAGTGAGTAGTTCAACAATTAATGCAAGTGCTGATGCAGTTACAATCTTATATGGAATAAGTAGTCAAAGTGAAACTTATACTTATTCAAATACTTCTCTTAATTATAATTATGCTTTCTGCGTTAGTCCTTCAACTCCAAATCTAACTGCAAGTGCAACATTCAAATATGCTAAGACTAATTATCCTCAAAGACAATATTATAATTCAAGTATGACTTTAACTAATTCAAGTACTAATATAACTTTATATCTTCTTGGAGTTGCAGATGGAATCTATACTAGCTTCCAAGTAGTTAGTGGTTCAGTAACTCCTATTCCTGGAGCCACAGTAACTATTGCTAGAGCTGGTTACGGAACTATTGAATCTAAGAATACTGATGACTCTGGAATAGTTACCTTCTTTGTAAATCCTAATTTTGTTCATACTTTAACCGTAAGTAAAACTGGATACACTACTTCAACTCAAAGTATTACTCCAACTCAAACTCAATATACAATTACTTTGGAGGGCGGAACAACTGGCCGTGGTGCAACAGATTTGAGTAGAGGAATAAGTTATTTCTTCTTACCTAGAGGTAGAACATTATTCTATAACACTGTTTACAATTTTAATATTACTCTTAACTCAACATATTATGTTCTAGATAATTATGGAATTATTATTAAAGATGTAAGAAATAATGTTATTGTTAATTCAAATGATACTTCAACTGGTGGAGGAACTGTTAATGTTCAAGTAGATACCAAGTTAAATAAAACATTATACATGATGGGATATTATACTATCAATGGCACTACAGTTTATATTGGTAGCTTTGCACTTAACGTCTTAAATGAAAGTGATACTCAATATGGAATTAAAAGATTCTTTACTGATTTAAGTGGATATCTTAATGATGAAAGTGATGAAGATGGGTTATATGGAATTAAGAATGATTCAAATGGAAAGTATAGTTTTAGTTTAGCAATTATATTATTTGTTCTTATATTTGGTACAACTGGATTTGTAGGTTATCAATTTGGATTAAATCAAAACTTTGTAGTAATGTTATTTATGACTTTCATGGCATACTTAGTTGAAGTAGCATATCCATTAATAGATGTTTGGAGAGTTACAGGAATAAATCTAGTCCAAGGAATACCAGTTATAACAATAGGATTAGCTTTGATAACAGCATTTGTAGTTCTTTGGGAGGGTGGAAGATAATGGGTAAACTATTAGTTTTAATAATTATATTGTTTATGACACAAGCATTATTTAGTTGGTTTGGGTTTGAACAGCAATCTGTTATAGAAGGTTCTCCAGTTTCAAATAATCTCTTTAGTTATTTTAAGGTGTTTAGTAGTCCAGAGAATATTAAAGATGTTTCAATTTATGATTTGATAAAAGGAATATTTGAGACTGTAGGAGTTGGAGCCATAGTTGCTAGTTTCTCTGTTAGTAATAATAAAGAGAGTTTCTTACTCGGAGGACTAGCAATTGTATTCTTAGGATTTATAGCTGATTTTGCTTCGGTAATAACTTATCTTACTTCTAAAGCAGAAATGGATGGTCTTCTTGTTCCCGATCCTTTTGCCTATGTTGCAATATTTATCTATGGAGGATTAATAGTAGCTTATTTCTTTGCTATAATTGATTGGTGGAGGGGCAACGCCTAATGGTAAATGCACCATTTGATTTAAGCTATTATATTGCAACTCTCTTTGCAGGAGATGGAAGAATATTTTTAGCCGTAGCTATGATTGCAATACTTTTAATGGCAGCATACTTTAGAATGAGTAATATTGTAGCTATATCTGGATTAGCCCTGTTTGCTTTCCTTATGATGCCATATGGATATACAGAAACATTAGGATTAGTCATAATGATTATCTTAGCAATAATTGGAGGAGTTATATTTGTAAGAACTATTTCAAGATGATTAGGGGCTATTTATATACTTTAACTAGGAGAATTGAATATGGGTATTAAGGACTTAATTAATAGATTCGGAAGCAAGGATGAAATGCTTAAACAAGCTCTTGAACAGAGACGTGTGGAGAAAAGAGTTATGGAACTTGAAAAGACTTCTAATGAAAGAGAACTTGAAAGATTTATGAAAGAGGAAAGAGAAGATATGATTAAAAAAGAACTTGAAGAGTTTAGAGCTAAGAGACAAAAGGAATATCAATATGGAAATAAGATACTTCAAGTAAGAAATATGTTCAAAGGTGGAAAGAATGATGTTCTTAAAGATAATAAGAAATTACTCAAGACTGATCATAAATTATTGAAAGGTGGTAAAAGATTAATATGAATAAATGGCAATCACACGTGAAGGAAGTAATGGCTGATAATAAAGGAAATTCTTTGAAAGAAGTTTTAATTATCGCTAAGAAATCTTACAAGGGAAATAAATAGAAATGGGAAATATAATTGAAAGATTAGAAGGTAAAACAACTGAAGAGTATATTGCAAACCAAAGAGTAGCAAGAGCAGTTGCTAAAAGATTAGAAAGAAAAGCGACTGAAAGGTTAGTTGCAAAAGAAAGATTAGCTAGAGAAATAGCTATAAAAAATAAACCTTCTGCTGAAGGCAGTTTTACTTCTATTGATAAATATCTTCCAAAGAAACCAGATAAAGTAGATTGGGAAAGTTTAAAAGAAAAGGTCAAGAAAGATAGAGTAGTTAATAGAACTGACAAAGAAGTTTGGAAAGATAGAGCTAAAAAGTATTTAGTAACTAATCCTACTAAGATAGCAAAGGAAGTTGGAAAGAATTTAACAAAGAAAATAAATAAATCTCTTGCTTCTAAAGCAGTTTACAAATCAGTTACTAAGAAATCTCCTAGAGCAATGGTTATGGTTAATCAACCAGTTTATAGTGAAGATAAGAATAGATTCTTTAAAGAAAGTTGGGATGAAGAGAAGAGGTCTCTTTACTTTAAATGATTTCATATTTGTTTGGGGAGGGATGTGAAGAGAATGAATAAACAAGGACAAACGGCAAGTGTCGGATTAATGATAAGTTTATTTGTAGGTATTATAGTAGTTATGGCACTATTAACTGGAGCAATATTTCCAGCAATAGGAACTATGACTAATACAGTTGTTGTTGCAAATGAGAGCTTAGGTGCTACTACTGTAAACAATACTGCCCAATATCTTACAAGTTATAAAGTCTTAACTGATGTAGTGGTATATAACCAAACTGGAACATTAGTTATTGCTGCAGGAAATTATACGATTACTAATAATGTAGTTAATAATGGAGCAGAAGCAGTTAAAATAACTCCTAGTGTTGATGCGGCTGCATACTTAACAAAGTGGAAAGTATCAGGAACTGCTCAACCTTTGACTTACGCTGCTAATGCTGGAGCAAGATCAATGATAGGACTTATTGCAATATTCGCTGCTTTAGCAGTCGGAGTATTCGCTATATCACCAACTTTGAGAGAGAAATTGTTTGATGTCTTTTAATTAAGATGACTTACAATCAGATCTTGAAAGTTATTCCAACTATTCAAGCTGCTGCATTGGTAGGAAATTCCGTAAGGTTTCTGAAAAAGAAAAAGAAGAGACCTACGGATTTCCTATCAAATGCTACAGAAACTATGGTTGGAGCAGCATTTATTAAAGAAGAAGCAAACTTCCTAAGTTAAGAGACTATTTTATTTTACTTTTTATCTCTTTTAATTTATCTCTTTGCCTTTGAGCATAGAGAAGTCGTTGAGCATAGTAATAGTTATTAGAACAAATATGGGAGCAAGTAATTGTTCCTCTCTTCCTAACTTTCTTTCCTTTAGGATTAAATAGGATAGACTTAGAAGTATTTGAATATCTATAAAATAGTCTATCACAGATTATACAATTAACGTGTTCTACTTTACACATATTAACAAGGAAGAATCTTCTTGGGTTCGGTTGGCTGTTGCTTTTGATAAGCCCAATGGTTCCTACGAACTGCAAATTTAATTGAGTTAATCTTAGACTTAGCTTCTGATGGAGACATACCTCGTTTCATACATTCTCTCCAGATTAGCTTTTGTTCTTCCCAAGAGATATAAGGCATAGGTCTATCTTTATTTATTATTCTTCTTTCAGAATGCCATTTAACTTTATTAGTATAACCTACTAAAGGCATATTCTTTCTTCTTTGACATGAACGACAAACGTGTCTTCCAGCAAAGTAAACTAGACTTCGTCTAGGATGTTTGAATAGTTTTTTACAACCTTCACATCTTTCTCCTTCCCTAATCTTCTCACTCTTTGTATGTATTTTTAATGGTTCTTCCATATTTATCTCCGAGTAGTTTAAAGTATCACTCTCTACTTTTAAATATAAGGATAAGAAAAAAAATAAATTAAAAAAGATATTTCTTATCAGTTCTTTGATGATTTACGTCTGTTAGAACATTGATCTTCAATTTTATTCTTTAATGAACACTCTAAAATTCTTAAATCTTCCTTTGTAGCTACTATAAATGGAAACGTTACTATCTTATATAGAACATATCCTAATCCAACAATTATTCCAATTGTAATTGTAACTGGAAAGAATATGCCCAACAGTATAAATATTTCTTCATCTGCTTCATTTTCAAATATAGTTAAAGATAACTTATAAAATAAGAAAGCAAATATAAAGTATATAAAGAATATAGCCATCCAAGCTAACATTAAAGTTTCTTCAGGACAACCACAAGCTGTGCTTAAACAAAATCCCATAACTTATATAACCTCCTTATAATTCTTTTACTCATAGAAAATTTAAGAAGTTATTCTTTATAAATAGACTTATGCTATTGACAATAGTATGAATAGATTTATAAATAGATATTTTAAGGATATAGTTCGTATTAAATTTTAAAATGGTGTAACTAAAAAAGCATAACAAATAAAATAGATTATTCTATCGACGATAAATAATATTTAATGTAAATCTTTAAAAAGAAAGTTGTTTACTGAAAGATACTTAATTTAATTATTAAGGGGGCTGATTAGTGTGATTGATAAAAGAAAGATAGTAATGTATGATGAAGCAACTAATATTTCTAAAGAGCAAAGAGAGGTTGTTAAAAATATATTCAAACAAATAACAAAGAAGATAATATGTATTGGTTGCGAGGATGTTATAGAAGTTCCAATAATGTCCAGGAAGAACTATTGTGATTCTTGTTGTTTAAAGAGAAAGAAGTCTGGAGCTAATCATTCTGCAATAGTTCGTTTAATTATTAGTTTACATAAGGAGAAAGGGAAATGAAGTGGGCATTATTTAATAATGAAAGAATAATTGCTAGGCCAGGAATTAAAGGAGTTTGTCCTTTATGTAATGAAAATGTTATTCCTAAATGTGGAACAATTAAAGTTTGGCATTGGTCGCATTTAAAAGATACTGAATGTGACTCTTGGGGAGAAGGAGAAACTGAATGGCACTTATCTTGGAAGAATGAATTTCCTAAAGAACAACAAGAAGTAATTATTAAACCTCATAGAGCAGATATAAAAACTCAAAATGGAGTTATTATTGAATTACAAAATAGCCCTATCTCTCCTGAAAATATTTTAGAAAGAGAAAGATTCTATAAAAATATGATTTGGTTAATAAATGGTAAGAAGTTTGCTATAGGACTTAACTTAAGAAAGAAGGATAAGATATATACTTTTAGATGGAAGAATCCTCCAAAATCTTGGTGGTTAGCTAAATCTTTAGTGTATATAGATTTAAGTTATAAAATAAACGAATTAAAAAAAGAATTATATAGTTTTGAAAATGGAATTAAGATTATAAAACCTATTAAACAAAAAGAATATAATGAATATACTGGCGAAACTTATTGGAATACAAATAGTTATGTAGATGTAACTTCAGAAACTATTATAAAAATGAAACAAGAAATAGTAGAGTTAGAAAGGCATCCTATATTTTTAATTAAGAAAATATATAATAAAATTCCTTGTGGCGGCTGGGGGATACTACTATCAAAGAAAGAATTATTAATTAAATTAAGAGGTAATAATGGAACAGCAAATAACTAAAGAAGATAAATTAAAGTTAATAGAAGTAATTAAAGTTAAAAACTTTGCTGAAAAGTGTCCAGGATTGTCTGCTCAGAATTTTATTGATATGGGATATGAACCATTTGCAGTTGCTAAAGTATTTAAGAAGGAAGAATCTAAAGAAGAGGAAGCAAAAAAACAAGTATATCTATCTAATCAAATTAATTGGCTTGAAGAAGATTACTTTAGTTCTTGGAATAAGATTAAACCTTTTATGATTAATAGACTTAAGGAGGAAGATAGTCTATTTTTCCTTGCACATTCTAAAGATAAGATTATAGGTAAACCTCAAATGATTAGCGAAGTTAAATCTTCTATTCCTTTAGTTATGAAAGTTGAGAAAACTGAAGATGGAGAAAAAGTGACTCAGTTTAAATTTATTGATGATAGGTATGATAAAAGATATGATGGATATGAAAAAGATTCTATGGAAATGTCTTTTTATATTTACAGAGTAATCTGTAAGGATATTGAATATATGGTATTCTCATGTGAGAAATTAGAACCTGAACTATATACTTTTACAGGAATGAAGATTAAAATGCCAGTAGGAACTGAATTAACTAAGACTTTAAAGATAAGAAGTATTGCTTATATCTTCTTTGCTAAAGAAGCACATAGTTCTATAAAAATAGTTTCAAAAGAAGAACTAATAGAATTTACTAAAACATTAGGAAAGGATTTAGGAATAGATAAACAAGGATTTTCAGATTTACTATTCTTACATCCAGATGGTAAGGTATATAATCATTCTCCAGTTTATACTAAAATACGAGTAGCTCAGATCCTATCTGGGAAATGGGAAGGTTATCCATTACATATTCTTAATATGGGTCCACTAGCTAAAGGAAAGACTAAGGAGTTAGAAGCGTTAGATTTTAAATTTCAAGAAGACAAAGGTATATGTGAAGCAGGAAACAGCACTCCTAAGGCTCTTGTACCTTCCTATAAGGAGAAACCTGCAAGCCCAGGATATATTCTGAACTGTGTTAGAGTTGCTTTAATAGATGAACTTATGAAAATGGTTTCTAATGCTATGGGGGGAACAAGACAGGAAGACTTAGTTAAAAATGCTCTAGGGCAGCTTAATATGATTCTTGAACATAAGAAAAGGCTTATTGGTTCAGGTAATGATAATTCTTTAATAGCTAAAGCAACTGCTAAGTGTTTATTCCAAAGTAATCCTCTACCTGGAAAAAGGTTACTTGAAGATCATTTAGAAATAATAGATAGCTCAACTTTAAGTAGAATGTTATGCGTTGTTCAAGATAAAACAGAACAAGATTTTATAGATTCAAATATACCAAAGTTCGTAACAATTTGTGGTAACACAAACACAAACATATATACCCTACTAGAGGGGGGGTTATATACTTGGAAAGGTGTTACCACTAATATCCCCTTGTTAATATATGATAATTGTCAGAATTGGGTATCTACTTTTAATATGGATCGGGTTAGGGAATTGTTCAAAGTAACTGTAACTTTGGCTCCAGACAAAATGAGACAAGTTTGGAAAGGTAGAGGATTACATCATACTATTTTACTTTTAGATGGTTTAGTTAAGTGGAGATGTTTATTCAGAGATTATGATTCTACCTTTACAGCAATAGATGAAGATTACTTAGAATTAGAAGGATTACTAACTAATATTATTTTGTCTTGGAAAACAGATGTAAGTAATATGTCTTCTTGGAAAAGTTATTTTTCCACAGGAAATGAAGGTGTACCTAAAATATGACCTCTCCAAACTACAAACTCTATGATAAATTAAACGAACTCTTTAAGTTTTGTCCTAATGGCATTTGCCCCTTTTGTCACAAAGACATTTTAAATGGACAGCCTATAACTCCTAAGATTCTAAGTCCAATAACTAAATGTTTGAGTTGCGAGAGGAGTTTGGTAGAATGAAAAGTAAGATGCCTCCTAAGAAGTCTAACTATTCAGATATGTTTATGACTCCAGACAATGCCATAAACATTTTATTACCTTACATTAAGAAGGAATGGAATATATGGGAATGTGCAAGTGGAACTGGAAACATAGTTAAATTCTTGAGAGAGAGAGAGTATAATATTTTTGGAACAGATATTAAGCAAGGAGATGACTTTCTAATGTCAAATAGATCTGATTTTAATTGTATAATTACTAATCCTCCTTTCTCTTTAAAAGATAAATGGCTCGAGAAATGTTATTCTTATGGGAAACCCTTTGCTTTACTTTTACCTATAACTGCTTTAGAAGGACTTAAACGAACTTCTTTATATAAAAAGAATGGAATTCAACTTATAATTCCAAATAGAAGGATAAACTTTATGAGCCCATCAGGTAAAGGTAAGGGGAGTTGGTTCGCTACTGCTTGGTTTACCTTTGGATTTAATTTACCTAATCAATTAAACTTTGTGGAATTAATATGAACTCCTTTAAATTTCAAAAGATACGTAATATTAGAAATGCTTCTTATAATAAAAACATTATCTTCTTTCATTGTATAATCTGTGGAAAAGTCTTCCCCTGCTGGAAATACTCACGTAAGGGTGGCAGAAAGGCTTCAGGCGTAAAGAAAGTAGGATCTATTACCTGCAGCACTCAATGTAGTAAAAGAAGAAATGGGGGGTTCTCAATCAATGTCTGATCCTTTAACATCTGAAGAGTTATTAGCCCAGGGTAAAGTTATTAAGTTATTCTGTATTATCTGTGGAACTCCTTTCTATATCTGGAAGTCTAAACGTAAAGGTACCTTTGCTCAAGGCATGAGATGGGCTAACTCAGTTACTTGTAATAATTCTTGTTCAGAAGCTAGAAAGAAGTTATCTTCAAGTTTATCTAGAAAGGATCAGGAGAATACTAATGTATCAACTTAGAATAAAAAATAGCCCTAAGATAATAAATCTTCATTGTATCTATTGTACTAAACCATTTAGAAGACTTAGAGCTAATTGTAAATCTGCTAAAACTCCTAAGAACTGTCGTCCTAAAAGATGTATTACCTGTTGTAGAAAATGTTCAGCTAATTTATTAAGATTAGAAGTTCATGGTTCACTTTCTTAAAGACTTTATTTATAAATCTATCTATAGTAGTGACAATAGCATAGACACTTATTTAAAAGGACTTTCGTTAGCCAGATTATGAAAAAGAATAAAACTATTATTATCGAGCATAGAATTACTGCAACTAAGCAGCAATTAAATAAGATCAAGAAGAATCTTCCTAATTATATTAAAATGATTAAGAAGGTGGTTAAATGAATCTTCTTGATCTATTCTTAAAGTGTTTGTTTATTTTCTTTTTCCTAGGATTATTTATATTTGCTTTTCCAATACTTTGGATTGAGTCAAATGCAAAAGATAAGTTTTGTCAAGATAATGGTTTCGATAGATATGGTGAGTATTGTATTACTTATGATAAAGAACATTCTTCTTTAATTACTGAACAATCAGATAAAAAAGTAATTTGTGAATATGGATTTTATAAAGTATTTAATTGTGAATGGATGAAGAATACTATAATTATTCAGGTTGGGAGTTCAAAATGAAAGACATAACTAAAGACACTCAAGCACTCAACAAGAGAATGGAAAGATTAATACAATCAGTAAAAGAACAAACTGCTCAATCTGGAAACCCTTGTGAAATGAGATTTACAAAAAAAGACGAATGGAAAGGAGAAACACAATGACTAAAATAGGAACAAGGATGGGAATGAGAAATGTAGATAATCCCTTTGCTTTACAAAACGCTTTAAATAAAATATATGTTGTAAGAAAAGTAAAAGTAACTGGGAGATATACTTATGGGTTAGTTCATTTGCCAGAAATTTTAGCAGGTAAATCCATAAAAATAATATTAGTGGAGGAAACACAATGAAAGACATAACTAAAAACAATATTACTTGGATATTAAATAATATTAGTAAGATACCTGAAAAGTATTGGACTAAAGCAGAGAATGATAGAATAGTATTCTGGCTTTTAGATAGAGAAGATGGAACGGCAGGTTCTTATGAAACATCACAGGAAAAGTTTGGAATAACTCTATCTGGAGAATTAATCTGGGGCTTTAGTTCGGGATGCTCATGTTGGAGTGGATGGAATGAAAGTGATTATCAAAAATCGATATCTTATAAAGAATTTATATTAAAGAATATTATAACTTATAATCCAACAAATGAAAATTATTATTC
>Ga0315272_10001112_pt1 | contig 13473 bp, 14 predicted proteins | sample C3_middle_MG_FD_203918 | JGI IMG/M metagenome (GOLD analysis project Ga0315272, IMG submission 203918) | Sediment microbial communities from Yellowstone Lake, YNP, Wyoming, USA - C3_middle | ecosystem: Environmental > Aquatic > Freshwater > Lake > Sediment | place: USA: Wyoming | collected...
ACAAACATCAAAAGTAACGCCTTTAGAAATAAGCTTTTCAATTCCAATATTGTAAGGATTGCCATTTTTATCTTCGGCTTTATCCATCATAAAATCTACGCCCTTGGCATGCCCTACCACAACTATCTTGGCAGTTGGATCAACATCCAGATGATTGCCGATATTACGCAGCAATGCGGAGGCATTTTCGCTATCATTGATATGATAAACCACTTTATCTTCAGCAGAAGCGCCTGCGCTCCAGATAAGCGCTGCAGTTACTGCCAGTATAGATAGCCCGCGTTGATATACATTTGCCATTGCTCTTCTCCTGTGGTTGGTTAACGAATACTTTTCTTGCTCCTGCCCTTCTACCAGCTGCTTTCCAAAAACTTAAGTATTGCCGTTGATGTCAAGCACTGATAGATCATTTCATGTTTCAAGATGGGGGGGTAATCTTAGCTTGGCTACCACTCCCCCTGCAACCTGTTAATTAATAGGGGTTATATCGCTAGCAGGTCTTTTGCGTTTTATCAATGGCTTATTATATTTTCTTCTCATTTAGGAAGAAGAGATTCTCCATACCTTGTGATGTTAAAGGCTGCGCGGAATAAGTGTTTGTTGTCGCGATTGGGTTACTTTGGGAAGTCGCACACTCACCTGAAAAAAAAACCCGCCTGGAGGCGGGTTTGCTGTTAACGAATACAGTGTCGGTTTCAAATACTCAAATACCGTAAATACCCGAGTGTGCGCCTGCTGCCATGAAAAACAACATTGGAATGGAAAGCATGGTGTTGGTACGCGATGCCAGAAAGGCGATGCGACGAGACTTGGCTTTTTCTTCGTCAGTTGCAGGCTTCATGCCCAGCACCTTTTGCTGATTCGGCCAGATCAATACCCAGACGTTGAATAACATGATCGTGCCCAGCCATGCGCCAATACCGATAGCCACGAGGCCGGTATGCAAGGTGAATGCAGCAACAAAATTAGCACCGAGTAAAGTCGCACCTGCAAGCCATGTTGCCAGGGCAGCCCAGCGGAAATAGAACAAGGCATTTGGCGCAATATGCTTGGTGATACCCGCTGCGGTGCTGTCAGCCGCAGCCGCCTTGAGCGCAGCCACTTGAACAAAGTTGAAGTAATAAAGCAGGCCTATCCACATCACACCTGCCATCAGGTGAATCCAGCGGGCAATTGCCGGTACGTAATCCATTTATGATCTCCTAAAAATAGTGAAACATCCGATGCGATCGGATATTGAAATTATCGAGCTATCGCCTGAGCGACAATAACGAGCGCAACAGTTAATACGAGACCTGAGATTACAGTGCCCCACAGAGAGTCCAGCGGATTTTTCATGAGATATGTCCTTTGAGATTTGAGGTGGTTCGATAGTTAAGTCAATACCTTACTGCAGAACTAAGGTATAACTTTAAAGCATTTCCAGCACAACGGCAATAGGTGCGTATTAAATTCTGCACTCCCAACGCTAAGTCTCACGGCAGCAAAACCCTGAGCAGGTCAGCGATTGGGTCAATTGCTTCATCGGTATCTTTCTAGCGCTTTGTCATCGACCCGTTAATATTTTCTCTGCTTCGGTCAGCAAAAATTCCTTGAATGCCAAAGCCGCGCTGGACAGGCGTTTGTTATTGCGATGAGCGACGAACCATTGTCGCACCAGCGGGAAGTGCTCGACGTGGAGCATCGCGAGGCGCTTGGTTTCCAGTTCCAGTTCGATGCTGTGCAGCGACAGGATGCCCAGCCCCATGCCGGCCTGCACCGCCTGCTTGATGGCTTCGTTGGTTTCCATTTCCATGCTGATGTGCGGCTGTATCTTGTGCTGTGCGAACACGCGTTCCATCGCGCTGCGCGTCCCGGAGCCTTTTTCCCGCGACAGGAAAGTTTCCTCTGCAAGCCTGGAAAATTTGACATGCTTGAGTTTGGCGAGCGGATGGTCGGGTGCGGCGATCACCACCAGCGGGTTGTCGAGAAAAGATTCCGCGCTGACATCGATCTCATCCGGCGGTTGCCCCATGATGGCCAGATCGGTGCTGTTGTCGGCAAGCTGCTTGAGCACGGCATCGCGGTTGGCGACTTGCAGGATCACATTGATGTCGGGATGACGCTGGCAGAATTTTGCGAGCAATTGCGGGGTGAAGTAGTTGGCGGTGTTTACCACCGACAGCGTGAGCTTGCCATGTCCCAGCCCTTTCATTTCGCCGAACACGGCTTCCATTTCGGCAAGCTGTTGCGCGATGTTCCTGGCGTAATGAAACAGTTCACGTCCAGCTTCAGTGAGAAAGATCTTTTTCCCTATCTGCTCGAATAGCGGCAGGCCGATGCTGGTTTCGAGTTGCTTGATCTGCATCGATACCGCTGGTTGCGAAAGGAACAGCTCCTTGGCGGCGCGCGAGTAGTTCAAGTGATTGGCCACTTTTTCAAAGACTTGCAGCTGGCGTAAAGTAAAATGCAGCATGGGGGCTATGCATCGTGAATGGAGTGTGATGATTATATCAAACTATAAGTAATTCTTATGGTTCTTATAAAAACAATTGACTGTTATTTATGGAGTGTCGATCCTATAGTGCGTCCCACAGTACTGACCGAATTTAATTTTAATCGTTAACAACAGGAGAAAAAGTAATGGATCAATCGAGTCGTTATGCCGATCTGAGTTTGAAAGAAGCGGACCTGATCAAGGGCGAAGGTCACATCCTCGTCGCTTACAAAATGAAGCCAAAAGCTGGCTACGGTTACCTCGAAACCGCCGCTCACTTCGCCGCTGAATCGTCTACTGGCACTAACGTTGAGGTGAGCACCACCGACGAATTCACCAAGGGTGTCGACGCGCTGGTTTATTACATCGACGAAGCAACCGAAGATATGCGGATCGCATACCCGATCGACCTGTTCGACCGCAACATCACCGACGGCCGCATGATGATGGTCTCCGTGCTGACCCTGATCATTGGTAATAACCAGGGCATGGGCGACGTCGAGCACGGCAAGATTCATGACATATATTTCCCCAAGCGCGCACTCCAGTTGTTCGATGGCCCGTCCAAGGACATCAGTGACCTGTGGCGTATCCTGGGTCGCCCGATGAAAGACGGCGGTTACATCGCCGGCACCATCATCAAGCCAAAGCTGGGTCTGCGTCCTGAGCCGTTTGCGAAGGCTGCCTACCAGTTCTGGTTGGGCGGTGACTTCATCAAGAACGATGAGCCACAAGGCAATCAAGTGTTTTGCCCGGCCAAGAAAGTTTACCCATTGGTCTATGACGCGATGAAGCGCGCCCAGGATGAAACTGGCGAGGCCAAGATCTTCTCCGCCAACATCACCGCAGATGACCATTATGAAATGTGCGCGCGTGCTGACTTCATTCTGGAAACTTTTGGACCGGATGCGGACAAGGTGGCGTTCCTGGTTGACGCTTTTGTTGGCGGCCCCGGCATGCTGACTACCGCTCGTCGTCAATATCCTGCCCAATACCTGCACTACCACCGCGCAGGTCACGGCATGATCACTTCGCCATCTGCCAAGCGCGGCTACACCGCGTTCGTGCTGGCCAAGCTCTCCCGTCTGCAGGGGGCTTCCGGTATCCACGTCGGTACCATGGGCTACGGCAAGATGGAAGGCGATGCTTCCGACAAAATCATTTGCTACATGCTGGAGCGTGACGAGTGCCAGGGCCCGATCTACTACCAGAAGTGGTACGGCATGAAGCCCACTACTTCCATCATCTCCGGCGGCATGAACGCGTTGCGTTTGCCTGGTTTCTTCGAGAACTTGGGCCACGGCAACGTGATCAACACCTCGGGTGGCGGCGCATACGGTCACATCGACTCCCCGGCAGCCGGCGCGATCTCACTGCGTCAGTCCTATGAGTGCTGGAAATCGGGCACCGATCCGATTGCCTATGCCAAGGAACATAAAGAATTCGCACGTGCGTTCGAATCCTTCCCTGGCGATGCGGACAAACTGTATCCAGGCTGGCGCGAAAAGTTGGGCGTGCATAAGTAAGTTCGATGTAGCTGGAAACAAAATCGCGCCCCCACAATGTTGGGGGCGTTTTTTTCCAAAATCAAAAACCGTATAGTGGTGAATGTTGGGAGATAACATGACTGATATAGATCAATACAAGATTAAGCAGGAGCCGTTCTACGCTGCGCAAGGCAACGAAGTGACGTTATACCAAGCTGCCTACGCGGCACGCCTGCCGGTGATGGTGAAGGGTCCCACCGGCTGCGGGAAATCGCGGTTCATCGAATATATGGCCTGGAAGCTCAACAAGCCGCTGATCACCGTGGCGTGTAACGAGGACATGACCGCCAGCGATCTGGTCGGGCGCTATCTGCTGGATGCCAACGGCACGCGCTGGCTGGATGGTCCGTTGACCATCGCGGCGCGCATCGGTGCGATCTGCTATCTCGATGAGATCGTCGAGGCACGCCAGGACACCACGGTGGTGATCCATCCGCTGACCGACCACAGGCGCACTTTGCCGCTGGACAAGAAGGGCGAACTGATTTCAGCGCATCCCGATTTTCAATTGGTGATCTCCTATAACCCGGGCTACCAGAGCCTGATGAAGGAATTGAAGCAATCCACCAAGCAACGCTTCACCGCGTTTGATTTTGATTATCCCGAAGCCAGCGTCGAGGCAGGTATCCTCAGTAAGGAGGCGGGCATCGAAGTTGGTTTGGCTGCGCAACTGGTGAAGGTCGGCCAAGCGGCGCGCAACCTGAAGGGACATGGCCTGGATGAGGGGATATCCACTCGTCTGCTGGTATACGCAGCCACCTTGATCAAGGGCGGTGTGGCGCCTCGTGATGCCTGCCGTATGGCCATGGTGCGCCCGATCACCGACGATGCGGATATTCGCGCAACACTGGATCACGCCATCGATGCGGTGTTTGCGTAAAGGCAGCAGAGAATAAATCATGGAAACGGTCATGATGCCCGATGAGATCCAACCCTACTGGGCGAAGCTGCAGTGCGGCTTTCCGCGGGTCGAGCCGGTGTTCGCCGATTGCATGCGCGAGGCGCTGGCGACACTTTCCAAAAAAGGGGTGGATGCCTATATCGAGTATGCGCACTTTCTGGGCAAGATGGGACGCGGCGCAGAACCGATATTGATCTTCCTGCAAGAGTGGCCGAGAGTCGCCAAGATACTGGGCGAAGATTCACTCCCCGCGATAGCCGAGTGCATACGCAGGATGTACAAGTCGCCCAACGGCAAGGCGATCACCCCATTCCTGCAATCGTTACCAACTGCAGCACGCAGGTTGCAATCGCAGCAACTGGTGAAGGAATATCTGGACATCGTGCTGGATCTGATGGAGCGAACCACCGGTTCGATCCACGGTATCCACCAGACCTTTCCGAGCCCCGGATTGCCGGAGCTATTCAAGCAGACACCCGCGCTGCTCGGCCAGCTTTCCCTGGCAGGTCTGAAGAACTGGGTTGACTATGGGGTGCGTTATTACGATGACAACCCCGACCGCCAAATCGAATATTTCAGCCTGCAATCCGCGGACAGCATCGCCGTGCTGCAGCGCGAGCGGCAGGGCACCCTGCTGGTGGATAACGAGCGCAAGTTGGATATGTATTTGCGCGGCCTGTGGCGGGACGAAGATTTGCTGATCCCTTACTCCAGCGCATTTGATGAGTTGCGCCAGCCGGTTCCTTACTATGACAAACTCGGCATACGTTTGCCGGATGTATACAGCGATGCGCATGGCATCGCCGGCATCGATCGCTACCGCGCCGTGTTGGCGCATATCGTTGGGCATCGTCGCTGGACCACGCCGATCTTTGCCGACAACATGAGTCCGTTCCAGCGCATGGCGACGGAGTTCTTCGAGGACAGTCGTGTGGAATATCTGGCCATGCGCGAGTATCCCGGACTGCGCCATATCTTCATGGCGCTGCATCCGATCCCTGCGGAAGACGCCTGTGATCCTGAAAAAGAATCCGGAGTGCGCCATCGTCTGGCCATGTTGTCGCGCGCGTTACTCGATCAGGCTCACCCGTACAAAAATCCACATATCATCGAATTTGTAGAGCGCTTCAATGCGCAGATGCAGCAAAGCGAAATGAGCACGCAGGAGATGGCCGATATGGCGATTGCCTTCGTTGCCAAGACACGCCGCCAAAGCGATCAACTCGCCAAGACACACTTCAAGGACACGGTGATCGATTACCGCGACGACAATCGACACATGTGGAAATTCATCGAACAGGGCGATGAAGAAGAATCCTTCGACGAGGAACGCAAGGCAGAGCCGGGCGAGGAACTCAAAGGCCTGCCGCCGCGCCATTATCATGAGTGGGATTACAACACCCATAGTTACCGCCCGGACTGGGTGAGCGTGTATGAGGCTTTGCATCCGCGCGGCAGCCCTGCGGATATCGATAAGCTGCTGGAGAAACATGCAGCACTGGCCAAGCGACTAAAGCAAATGTTCGACCTACTCAAGCCGCAGGACAAAGTGCGCATCCGCTATCAGGAAGAGGGCAGCGATCTGGATCTGGATGTCGCGTTACGCTCGCTGATCGATTACAAGAGCGGATCGACGCCCGACCCGCGCATCAACATGAGTCATCGCAACAACGGGCGCAACATCGCGGTGATGATATTGCTGGATCTGTCCGAATCGCTCAACGAAAAAGCAGCCGGCTGTGACCAGACCATTCTGGAGTTGAGCCAGGAAGCGGTATCGCTGCTGGCGTGGGCGATTGAAAAACTGGGCGATCCTTTTGCCATCGCCGGGTTTCATTCCAACACCCGACACGACGTGCGTTTTCTGCACATCAAGGGTTACAGCGAACATTGGGACGATGAAGTCAAGGGACGGTTAGCGGCGATGGAAGCCAGTTATTCCACGCGCATGGGAGCGGCGATGCGACATGCCGCGCACTATCTGGATCAACAACAAGCCGATAAAAAGCTGATGCTGATACTGACCGATGGCGAACCGTCTGACATAGACAGCAAGGACGGGCGCATCCTGATCGAAGACGCGCGCCAAGCTGTGGTGGAGTTGGACCAACTGGGGATATACACCTATTGCATCAACCTTGATCCCAAGGCGGACGAGTACGTGGCGGATATTTTTGGCAAGCAGTACACCATCATTGATCGTGTCGAATCACTGCCGGAAAAATTGCCGCAGCTATTTATTTCCCTGACCAAGTAAACTGGCCGCAGCACTGCTTTGCTAATCGTTGGCGCAGGGTGTTGAGATTACATGAATCATCGCGCATGGGTCGTGTTGACAATTAGATATCACTATTGATACTATTTGATAATGAGTGGGACCGAAAAAATCCTTGATCAGATGAAGCGCGAGCCAGCCAATGTTCGTTTTATTGACCTGCAAAAAATCTGCGAGATTCACTTTGGCAAGCCTCGGAATCGTGGTGGCAGCCATTCAATATTCAAGACACCATGGCAAGGCGATCCGCGCGTCAACATTCAGAACGACAAGGGCAAGGCAAAAGCTTATCAGGTGAGGCAAGTACTTTTGGCAATCGAACGACTGGGAGTCAAATTATGAATTTAAACCATTACACTTATCGAGTTACATGGTCGCAAGAAGACGGTGAACATGTAGGTTTGTGCGCTGAGTTCCCTTCTCTGTCGTGGCTTGCGCCTACGCCAGAAAAGGCGCTTGCTGGTATTCGTACCCTGGTTGGAGAGGTAGTGGCCGATATGCAGGCCACAGGCGAACCTGTTCCCGATCCGTTATCCGAAAGGCAATACAGCGGGCGATTCATGGTTCGCGTTCCTTCGCAAGTGCATCGCGCACTGGCTACCGAAGCCGCCGAGCAGGGCGTAAGCATTAACCGTCTAGTGAGTGCTAAGCTGGCGGCCTAGCAGTGGGAATGCGCGGACTTATGTTCAAGGGCAGGATGCCGTGCCATCAACCTCCTGTTGCAAAATCCTCAGACCAACGGATTGGCAACGTATAGCTACACCCGGCGTGCCAGATCAGCAGCCATCCCGATGTAGGTATCGGGCGTAAGTTTCAGCAAGCGCTGTTTTTCCGCATCGGGGATGTCCAGCGTTGCGATGAAGGCGCGCAGGCTGTTCTGGTTGATGCCGTCCTTGCCGCGCGTCAATTCCTTGAGCTTGTCGTAGGCGTTTTCGATGTTGTAACGCCGCATCACGGTCTGGATCGGTTCGGCCATCACCTCCCAGCTTGAGTTCAGGTCATCCGCCACGCGTTGCGGATTGGCTTCCAGTTTGTTCAAGCCTTTCAGGCAAGACTCGTAGGCGAGCAGCGTATAGCCGAGCGCCACGCCCATGTTGCGCAGCACGGTCGAGTCGGTGAGATCGCGCTGCCAGCGCGAAATTGGCAGCTTCTCGCTGAAGTGGCGCAACAGCGCGTTGGCCATGCCGAGATTGCCTTCGGAATTTTCAAAGTCGATCGGGTTGACCTTATGCGGCATGGTCGATGAACCGACTTCGCCCTTGACCACTTTCTGCTTGAAATAGCCGAGCGAGATATAGCTCCAGATGTCGCGGTTCAAATCGACCAGAATGGTATTGATGCGTGCATAGGCATCGAACAACTCGGCCATGTAATCGTGCGGCTCGATCTGGATGGTGTAGGGATTGAAGGTGATGCCGCGCGCAGTCACGAAACGCTGCGCGAAACCCTCCCAGTCCACGTTCGGATAAGCGGCCAGATGCGCGTTGTAGTTGCCCACCGCACCGTTGATCTTGCCGAGGATCTCAGTTGCGGCGAGGCGTTGTTCTGCGCGCTGCAACCGATACACTACGTTCGCCATTTCCTTGCCCAAAGTGCTCGGAGTGGCGGTCTGGCCGTGGGTGCGGCACAGCATCGGCAGGTCGGCGTGCTGGTGCGCATGATTTTTCAAGCGTTCGATCAATACCTTCAACGTCGGTATCATCACAGCATCGCGCGCGCCCTTGAGCATCAGCGCGTGACTGAGATTGTTGATGTCTTCCGAGGTGCAAGCGAAATGGATGAATTCCAGAACCTTCGCAGTCTCGGGATTGCCGGACAGCTTCTCGCGCAGCCAGTATTCCACCGCCTTCACGTCATGGTTGGTGGTTTTCTCGATAGACTTGATCGCTTCCGCATCCGCCTCACAGAAGCGGGTGTTCAGCGCGTCCAGTTGTGCGATGGTCGCAGCGGAGAAAGGCTTGATCTCAGCGATGTCAGTTTGTGCACTGAGCGCCTTCAGCCATTCGATCTCGATCAGCACGCGAAAGCGGATCAAGCCGAATTCGCTGAAGTAAGCGCGCAACGCATCCACCTTGCCGTGGTAACGCCCGTCGAGCGGGGAGAGCGCGTTTAGTTGGGTGAGTGTGGTCATGGCAACACCTTGAATCGGGAAGTGCGTATTTTACGCGAATCAGCCGAGGCCTTGTTCGATGATTGCGCCGCCCAGGCAGATTGCGCCGTCGTATAAGACCACTGATTGTCCGGGTGTCACAGCCCATTGCGGTTCGTCAAAGGCGACTTCACATGCATCGTCCGAAATACGAGTAAGGTGACAGGGCGCATCGGGCTGGCGATAGCGCGTCTTGGCTGCATAGGGATGATTGAGCAGCGGTGCGGTGCCGCTTATCCAGTGGCTATCCAAGGCGGACAGGCTAGGCGCTAGCAGGGCGGGGTGGTCGTGGCCTTGTACCACGATCAAACGATTGTTCGCCATATCCTTGCCCGACACGAACCACGGCTCACCGGAGGCTTCCTTGGCGCCGCCGATACCCAACCCCTGGCGCTGGCCTATGGTGTAGAACGACAGCCCCATATGCTGGCCGACCACCTTGCCGTCCGGCGTGCGCATCTCCCCGGGTTCGGTAGGCAGATAACGATTCAGGAATTCACGGAACGGGCGCTCGCCGATGAAGCAAATGCCGGTGCTGTCTTTCTTGGCGTAGTTCGCCAAGCCATGCTGCTCGGCAATGCGGCGCACTTCTGATTTTAAAATATTGCCGAGCGGGAACATCGCATGACTTAATTGCATCTGATTCAGGCGGTGCAGAAAATAGCTCTGGTCCTTGCTGCCGTCATCGGCCTTGAGCAATTGGAACAGCCCATCTACCTCACGCACCTTGGCGTAATGGCCGGTGGCGATAGTGTCTGCGCCCAGTTGCATGGCGTGATCGAGAAAAGCCTTGAATTTGATCTCGGCATTGCACAGGATATCTGGGTTGGGCGTGCGTCCGGCCTGGTATTCGCGCAGGAAATAGCTGAATACGCGCTCTTTGTACTCCTTGGAAAAGTTCACCGCCTCGATGGGGATGCCGATGACATCAGCCACCGAGACCGCGTCCAGCAAGTCCTGACGCGTCGAACAATATTCGGCATCGTCATCATCTTCCCAGTTCTTCATGAACAGACCGATCACGTCGTAACCTTGTTGCTTGAGCAACAAAGCCGTGACCGAGGAATCTACCCCGCCGGACATGCCGACCACGATGCGTTGTTTATTCATAGTGCACCAGCAGGTCAAGCGGATAACGTTTACCTGCCAGATAGTCTTCCACGCAACGCAAGATCAGCGGGCTGCGATGGCGCGCCTGTGTGGCGCGGATCTCATCAAGGGTCAGCCATACGGCATGCAGTATGCCATTATCCAGTAGACGACCGGCCTCATGCCCGGTGATAGCTCCGGTAAAGGCAAAACGCAGGTAAGTAATGCCGGATTCAGTGTTGTGCCAGCGATAGATGCCGAGCAGATGTTGCGGGATGAAGTGAAAAGCGGATTCTTCCAGGGTTTCGCGCACAACGGCGGCGACCAAAGATTCGTCAGCTTCGAGGTGCCCGGCAGGCTGGTTATAGCGCAAGCCTTTTGAGGTTTCTTCCTCAACCAGCAGAAATTTACCATCGCGCTCAACGACAGCAGCAACAGTGACATTGGGTTTCCAGATCATGTATGCATTCTACAAATAAAAAAAGGCAGGGTCACCCCTGCCTTCTTCGAAGCGAGTGCCAGATTACTTCTTGGCAGCTGGAGCAGCGGCAGCAGCAGGAGCGGCGGCAGCAGGAGCAGCAGCTTTTGCAGGAGCAGCGTCAGCCTTAGGAGCAGCATCTTTATGCTTCTTTTCTTTCTTGGCTTTCTTTTCTTTCTTGGCTTTCTTTTCTTTCTTTTCAGCTTTTGCAGGAGCAGCTTCTGTCTTGGCGGCAGGAGCAGCAGGAGCTGCCTTGGCTGGTGCCATCGCTGCGTCAGCAGGAGCGGCAGCCATATGCTTTGCAGCAACGGCGTTGAAACTCAGGGTTGTAGCGAATGCAGCAGCGATCAGTACGGATAACAGTTTGCTCATTTGTGAACTCCAATTTTTAAGTAGATTAATAAACGTTTATGACACTACCGTGTCGGCAGCTATAACGCACTGAACATTTGTTCGGTTGACACTGTAGAAAGGCTTGCCTGTATGGTGCCGGGGGGGGGACTCGAACCCCCACGCCATCGCTGGCACCGGATTTTGAGTCCGGCACGTCTACCAGTTCCATCACCCCGGCCAAGCGGGGCGCATTATCCATGAAGCAACACCCCATATCAACCACAATCGAGCCTAAAGTTGATCTGAGTCGGTTTTGGCTATATTTACGCTTGGATTGCCAGGTTGTTGGATGATGATATCCGACGTTTGGTCAGCGAAAATACACGCTCAGTGATAAGATGCGCGCCATTGATCACTGTGGGGCAGGACATTGCGTCAGTACCTTAAAATGAGCTTGCAAGGCATTTATACCGTCAGTTTGGATACACAAGCATGAAAAATCCCGGTCGGCACGTTCAAATCGTGCGAACACTTGTTGTCGGCATTTTGATCGCACTGCTGGTAGGTTGTTCGATGGCTCCGGGAATGCGCCTCGATGATAGCAACGCCAAGTTCGAGCCGGCTGAAGGCACGCCTGCCGCCACTGCTGTCGTTAAAACCATCACGCCACAGCTGATCCAGCAAGAGCGGCAACTTGCCAAGTCTGAGACTCAAGTCGACCTTACCGAGATAATGACACCACCACAGCCTTACAGGATCGGCGCGGGAGATTATCTGGCAATAACGGTGTGGGATCATCCCGAGCTGGTGATGCCGGTAAGTAGCATGACTGGAGCCACGGCCACGATAGCGGGAGCGCTGCCGGCGGGTTACACCGTCAGCTCGGAGGGAAAGATCCAGTTCCCTTACGCGGGAGACTTCAAGGTTGAAGGGCTGACTGAGCTGCAAGCGCGTGATCTGCTCATTCAGCGCTTGTCGAGCTACATCAAAAAGCCTGAAGTGACCCTCAGAGTCATGAGTTTTCGCAGCAAGCGAGTGTATCTGGATGGAGAAGTCAAACTCCCGGGCATCGTCCAGATCGACGACATCCCGCTGTCCCTGCCGGAAGCGATCAATCGTGCCGGCGGATTCACCGCACTGGGAGACCAAAGCCGCATCAAGATCACTCGCCAGGGAAAAAACTACCTGGTAGACATGACTCGCCTGATAGCGGATGGCATCGACCCATCGCACATCATGTTGAGCAATGGCGACCTTCTGCGCGTGAGTTCACTCGAAGAAAGCAAAGTGTTCGTCATCGGCGAGGTGGTCAAGCCGATCTCACTGACCCTGCGCCATGGCCGGTTGAGCCTTAATGAAGCGATTGGCGAAGCAGGGGGTGTAAACCCGGAAACCGCCAATGCCAACCAGATCTATGTGATACGCAACGCGAGTGCCGCACAGCCGATCATTTACCACCTTGAGGCACATTCGCCGGTCACGTTTGCGCTTGCAGAAAGTTTCGAGCTCAGGGCCAAAGACGTTGTATATGTCGATACTGCTTCATTGGTGCGATACAACCGCATCATCAGCTTGATCCTGCCGACCGCACAAACTTTTTATTACACCAAATATAGTGTCAAATGATCCGGCGAGTGTTGGTCGTATGCATAGGGAATATCTGTCGCAGCCCAATGGCTGAAGGTTTGATCAGGCAAGCGGTGCCGGGAGTGCAGATCAGCTCGGCAGGAGTGGCGGCATTGGTGGGTCATGGAGCCGACCCGATATCCGTAGAGATCATGGCGGGAGTAGGAGTCGATATTTCCGCCCACCGTGCACGTATGCTGACCGATGCGATCGCGCGTGAGGCAGACCTGATATTGGTGATGGATGAGCAGCAAAAGCAACACATCGCATCGCAATATCCCTATGCGCGCGGCAAAGTGTTCAGGCTCGGAGAGGCAAGCAAGCAGGATATCCCCGACCCGTATCGGCAAGACCCGGAAGTGTTCCGAATGGTTTTCTCGCAGATAGAAAACGGGGTAAACGAATGGGTGAAGCGCATTAGCAGCATAGGTTAGCGGCAGCCGTTAAAAAGGCTAAAGCGTAGGTCGGGCTCTGCCCGACAACAAGTTCCGGTGGCGGGCAGAGCCCGCCCTACAAAAGCAGGATTGGTTTGGAATGAGCAGGTAACCGATAAAGCAGAAGAGATAATAAAGCGTAGGTCGGGCTTTGCCCGACAACAA
>Ga0315272_10001113_pt1 | contig 13470 bp, 17 predicted proteins | sample C3_middle_MG_FD_203918 | JGI IMG/M metagenome (GOLD analysis project Ga0315272, IMG submission 203918) | Sediment microbial communities from Yellowstone Lake, YNP, Wyoming, USA - C3_middle | ecosystem: Environmental > Aquatic > Freshwater > Lake > Sediment | place: USA: Wyoming | collected...
AGTTCAAAGAACGAAAAAGGCCTCAAGGAGAGGTAGAAACCGGGGCAGCGCCATTCCGCTGCGGCTTGATCGGGGACCATCTTAAACTCGACCCTTTATTGTCTTGACAGAGGGGTCCACTTAAAGGGGCCTGATTGACCATGTTGAAAAGACCTTGAACACTCCACGACATCGGAGAGAGATAGAAGGGTAAAGGTTGAAACATGCAGTGCATAGATCCTTCTGCACTCGTTGAAGGTTCCATTAGTGCAATACATGAATTTACAACCGTATTCTTCAGCAATATATCCTTAAAACACCATCAAAACTCCATCGAACTCTCCATCGAAATCTCCATCGAAATCTTTGACATCGCCGCTGATTAGGCATATATTCATGTCGAACTTATCGTTGAAAATAACCATGGGCACTGACGCCACGTTGTTACATGGACAACACGCTCGTCCCAGTGCGGATAGGTTTTCGCGATACGGCTTTGCGGGACCAAGCCAAGTCGGCACAGGGGAAATGGGATCCGGAGGCAAAGGCATGGTACATCGAATACGGTAAAATCAAGGGCACTGAATTGAAAAAGTTTATCATATCATAAACCGCTAACGGTACGGAGGTTTATGCTATCATAAACCGGCTTCCGAATAGACTGGTTAGTCGTAAATCGATATGAGATATAAGACGATCACCACAGCGATTATACTTTCTCTCGTCCTGGCAGTGCCATGCTTGGCGAAGCGTGCCGCGCCACAAAAGATCACGCCTGTTATACATGAAGGCGTCCGATACGAAGCACCAATAGATCAGATGGGATTTGTTGTTGCCTTTGATAATGCAACGGGGAAGAAACTTTGGGAAAAAAGAATATATAAGGTCTGGTTCAAGTTTTGGCTGGAGAAAGATGTGCAGACGATTTACATCACGGAGATGAAAATAGAGAATCAGAGAATGATGATTAGAAACGAAAAAGACGAAGTATATTCCCTGGACCTAAAAACCAAGAACGTAAGTAAATTATGACAGTCTCTGAGGCAGGCGAAACGTTATAAGTAGCGCCCCTTGATAGAACCGTTAGAAGCATGCACAGGATACGCCATGAACGTCAAAACATTTCTTTCTGCATTACTGCTCCTCTCCCTCTCTGGCTGTTGCAGCTACATGCCCGCTGATCTCATGTTTGAGGTAAAAGGCGTCGCGCCACATGACGCTAAATGCGAATTGAATCTTCAGGTTGACGGTCAAGTGATATCGACCAGAGAATCTGTTGCCAACAAATTCAATTCTGTCTTTTACGTTTCGTTTTGCAAGAGATCGTATATAGTTCAGGCGGTTTGTGATGGGCGCGTGGTTCTCGAAAAAGCTGTCATCTTTCCAAACAAGCAAACCCAGCAGCCTTTTGATCTAGGGTTGCTGCCCAGACAACCATTAAAAGAACATTGATTCTAACGAGGCGGGTCCACAGCGACGCGCCAAAAGGCGGCGCGTGACCCGCATCGTTAGACACAGGACAGCAAATGATAGCAATTAAAAACGCTGAAGAAGGATTTATACGGACGATAGAGACGCTGAAACTCCTATTCGGTCTTGAGCCTCATCGTGAGCAACCATTCATGATGTTCAGCCAGTTTGGCTTTCATGGCTACACGATTACAGTGTTTCGATCCCACATCGACTATCTCGATTCACTCAATTTGGCACTTGTACCTGATTTGCCTGCATTCGATCGTGATGCAATTAATCGCTGGAAGCTTGTCAACGAGCTATTGCTGACTGGCTTTGTTAACCCCCCTTCAGGTGCGTCTCAACTTTCCGATCAATTCCCAGCCTTAGCAACACTCGCGGCGTTTCCAACACTTGAAGAAGTCGCACGCCGTCTTTGCAATCGTTGGGATGAAGAGGGTAAACTGTTGGCAGATGTTCCAGTATCAGACGGCGTTGTCACTTGGAAGCCCGACGGGACAGAGGAACCGAAATCCTACAAAGCAGGCCATAGAATTGTTGTCCTTTCACACAAGTTGCAACTGATGGACCTATCACTCGATCCAAGACTAAGGAAGACGATTGCTAGTCTTGATGCAGTTCTTCGGCACCCAATGATCGAGGGCGTGAAACAACCAATGAGTCCTCTATATGAGCGTTTGCAGTTTTTTCGTGATAATTGGGTGCATGGGCGAAGGTTCGAGGGATGGGAAGCGCTATTGATCAGTCTCTTTATGGCACTTGTGTACTTTGGCACCCGGAGGCTACGACTGGCGGTAGATGATTTATCAACCATAAAATCGCCCTAACCTGCGAGCCCAACGCGCAAGAGACGCGCGTCTCACCCGCACGTTAAAGAAAAAATTATGAAAACAAAATCTCCTACGGGTTGGTATTTGTCTGTAGAATCTTATCTTTTGACAGCAAAATTAGTATCTGCTGAAGTTAGAGATTCAGCAATAGAATTGATTAATGAAAAAAAATTAAAAAATTCAATTCATTTGATTCCACTTATTTTTTCTGCGATATTTAATGCAAGACACGGCGTAGAACTTTTCTTAAAATCACTTATTGTTATTCAAAAGGATGGAATATATCCCAACGATAGAACTTATAAAATACATAATCTTGAAGATCTTTATAAATTCCTAAATGAAGGCCGAGATGGGTTAATATCAATTTCTTCCATAACGAAAGATTTGCCAGGCTTAACTTCTTATTTTAATTCGCTGCAAATATTAGTGCGTAAATATCAAAAGTATAAGTTTGTTCATCTTCCAATTTTTTTAAATAAAGAGGTGTTTGAAAATATTGAAGATAAAATGAATATGACTTTTAGATTTCCAGAAGATGAGTCCGTAAGTCAAGCGATTAGATATTTATGGGACGAGTACCAAAATGGCGGCGTTGATGCTAACTGGAACATAGATAATGCTCAAGATAAGTATATAGAAAAAATTCGTCCCCATCTAGATAATATTATTAAATTATCAAAAGAAATAGAGGGTGATATGGATAAAATGCTTGGCATTATTAGTCCTATTGGAAATACTGTAGTAGCTATAATTTATAATAAAAACAAGACAAAAACCGTAAATTAACATGCGCGTCCACAGCGACGCGCCAAAGACGGCGCGTGACGCGCATTAACAGCCAGACAATTGAGGTGAAATCGTGCGATACCTTGTCATCGTGATAGCTCTTATACAGTTCTTTATCCCGTCACAGGAAGTCCGTGGTCGCCAAGCTGGCGAGTTTTCTCTTCACGAGTCACTTTTTTACAATGAAATACCTGAATATTCTCCTTCACGCCTGGATGTCTCACATTTTTCGAAAGAATTGCAGGGTAGGCTCATCACATACATAGAAAGAGCTAAGAAATTCCGTTCGAAATTAAAACAGCCTCATGGTCCTACTGAAAACAAAATGGGATTTCCTAAATTGGTTCAAGTTGAAAAAGGAATCGTCTTATTAATTTATAGCGCAGGAATTGAGGATACAGCCGCAACATATGCAAGAAATGCAAAAATTTACCTCGAGTGGGAAGGGATGAGCGATGGGCCGCTTGAGGAAGCTCGGTATGCTGAAAACTATTTAAAACAAAATCCAAGCACACCAATAAAGCCATACCTCCTGCTATTTCTCGTTCACCGATATCGCATTGCTTTCGAATGCCTTGATAATGAGAAAGATGACGAGCGGCAGGCTGAAACTGCCGCCAAATATCAACAGTATCTGAAGCTGGCGCGGTCTGAAAAAGACCCACTCATCGGCGCGATTGCTGATGACATAAACAAGCAGAGCTATTTATATATCAGAACTATAAAACAGCCATAACGGACATTAACAAATCGTTCATGTGCACGTTACGATCCGTATTTGATAATAGTTTCGACGACCTGAATTTGCAGACGTGGAGATGTACTGATCAAAATTCATTATAACGACTGATACTGCAGATAGACTGAGATAGGAAGCTGCCGTAAAGCATGTCATCGGACCGAAAGAGCGGGTAAGCGTCTTTCCCGCCACATTCCAACAGGAGGTGTTACCATGAAGTCATTGTCGAGCTACAATTCCCAGGGTTACGCGCTGATGCGGATCGTCGTTGGATTTCTTTTCCTTTGGCACGGCGCCGAGAAGCTGTTCGGTTTCCCGAGCGCGCTGCCTCCAGGGGTCCCCGCGTTTGTTACGTACATCGCCGGTCCGATCGAGCTGATCGGAGGCGCTCTGGTCATGATCGGGCTCTACACGCGCTGGTCGGCTTTTCTCGCAAGCGGTCTGATGGCTTTCGCCTATTGGATGGCGCACGGGACGAGGGCGGTGCTGCCGATCCAGAACGGTGGAGAGCTCGCAACGCTTTACTGCTTCGTGTTTCTGTTCATCTCCACGCAGGGCGGCGGCATCTGGAGCGTCGATGCCGCGCAGGAACGACAATAGCCGCCGGAACATGACTTCCTTCGCTCACGCGGCTACCTAAACGGAGCTTGGCATGGTCTCGGCCTGACGACGGAAGGTATTTTCGGCAAGGAGTTCGAGTATAATGAAAAAATGCCCCTTCTGCGCTGAAGAAATCCAGGACGACGCGATAAAGTGCAGACATTGCGGCGAATTTCTGCGTACCTCCGCCGCTCCACGCCATGCACAAGAAAAACTTCCCTGGTTTTTCCGAACGTCCTTTATTATCTTCGCGGTCCTCTCTGTGGGGCCTCTGGCGCTGCCCCTGCTCTGGTGGCGTCCACAAACAACGCGGGCCTGGAAGATCGGGCTCACCATAGGGATCCTGGTGCTCAGCTGGCTATTGTTCCAGGCGACGATGGAATCCATTCGCACGATCAAGGAGTATTACAAGCTCCTTGAAGGACTATGAACCGTTCATCATGAAAAAGCTTTTGGACGCTGATAAAATCGGATAAACGCGGATAAAGACAGACAGAAAACCCTTTAGAAAAAAAATGATCACCCTTATGGTGAAGGTTCCTTCAGCCTGAACACCTGGTTTGATCTGCGAAAATCTGCGTCGCTTAGAAGCGCCTACTTTTGGTCATCCGCGTCCAACTGCCGTTTTTAAGTTCATTAAAAAAAAGGGCCGGCATGCGATGAACATGCCGGCCCAGGGAGGATAAACGACGAAGTTTAGATCGCCGTTTCGCCGCGTTCTCCGGTCCTAATCCTGATGATCTCCTCCAGCGAGGAGATGAAGATCTTGCCGTCTCCGATCTTTCCGGTCTTTGCCTTGTCCATGATCGCAGCCACAACCTTGTCCGCCATCGCGGCAGCCACCACTATTTCAAGTTTCACCTTCGGGATAAAGGCAACATCATACTCCGCGCCCCGATAGAGTTCCACATGGCCCTTCTGCCTGCCGAAGCCCTTCACCTCGGTCACGGTCATTCCCTGAACGCCAAGCGCGTTCAAGGCATCCTTCACTTCATCCAGTTTGAATGGTTTGATGATCGCTTCGATCTTTTTCATAGTATCTCCTTGTTCTGAGTGAATGCGTCAATGCGTGGAAGCGTTGATGCGTGAATGCGTGGAAGCGGAAAGTCACACAATGAATTTCAAACGAGATTCCCCGCATCGACGCTTATCCGCATACACGCTTATACCCATATACGCATTTACTCATTCTCGCATTCACGCCCTAGTTATTATACGCCCGCTCACCATGCTGGCTCTCGTCAAGCCCTACCGACTCTTCCTCGGCATCAACCCGAATCCCGACAACGACCTTGATGACCATGAAGATGATGAAGGTCATGATCCCGCTGTACAGGACCGTTACGCCGACGGCGATAATCTGCGTCCAAAGTTGACCGGGATTGCCGTAGAGCAGCCCCGTTCCCGCCGGGTTGATGGCCGGGTCCGCGAACACGCCGGTCAGGATCGCGCCGAGCGTGCCGCCGATGCCGTGAATACCGAAGGCATCGAGAGTATCGTCATAGCCGAGCAGGGGCTTGAGCTTTGCCACGGCATAGAACGGAATGATACCCGCTGCAATGCCGATGACGATGGCGCCCATGATGTTCACGAAGCCCGCTGCCGGGGTGATGGCCACCAGGCCGCCGACCGCGCCCGAAGCCAGGCCGAGCACGGTGGGTTTGCCGGAGTGCTTCCATTCAATGAACATCCAGGCCAGTGCCGCGACCGCTGCTGCCGTGTTCGTGTTGATGAAGGCCGCGCCTGCCAGGCCGTTCGCTCCGAGCGCCGAGCCGGCATTGAACCCGAACCACCCGAACCACAGGAGCCCGGCGCCGGTGATGACCAGGGTCAGGTTGCCCGGCATGATCGCTTTTGCGCGCCGCTTGCCCAGGACCAGGGCGCCCACGAGCGCCGCAATACCGGCATTCACATGCACCACCGTTCCGCCGGCGAAGTCCAGCGCTCCCAGCTTTGCCAGGAAGCCGCCGCCCCAGACCCAGTGCGCCACCGGGATATAGACCAGGGTCATCCAGAAGATCGAAAAGAGCACCCATGCCGAGAATTTCATGCGCTCGATATAGGCGCCGCTCGCCAAGGCCACGGTGATCGCGGCAAAAGTAAGCTGATACACGATGAAGATAAACTCAGGTATCGTCCCGAAGAGGCTGTTCGAACCGACCCCTTTCAGGAACAGCTTCTCCGTGCTTCCGATAAGACCGCCCATGTCCGTGCCGAAAGACAGCGGATAGCCGTAGATGACCCAGAGCAGGCTCACGATACAAAAGGTCACGAAGGTCATGGCCATCGTATTCAGTGAATCCTTGGTCTTAGCCAGGCCGCCGTAGAACAGGGCCAGGCCGGGTATGGACATGAGCATGACCAGAGCTGTTGCCACGATCATCCAGGCAGTGTCGCCGGTGTCGAGCTTCGGAGCAGGAGTAGGGGCCGGGACCGCCGCGGCTGCCGCCTGAACCGGCGCTGCTGCATCCTCAGCCGTAACCAATGCCGGCGCCAGGAGCACCGCAATGATCAGGAACATCGCTGCGAAAACACTTAACTTCAAATATGCTGCTTTCATGGTTTTTTCCTCCCTTATATGCTGCCTTGATCAACTATACTACAGCTGTTATTAGCAAGGCACATGCCAAAGGAGTAACCATGAAGCACAAACAGGAACAACACTGATTTTATTGCATTATTATTAACATGCTCGCATTCTAACCTTCTGTTCAGGCATTCATCACGGTCATTTTTAAGACGCTAAATGAGGCATATGGCTATAAGTTGTGCACGCAGAGTAACGAATCTAAATGCGTTTGTATCAGCAGGTCATAGTGCCGCTATACCGCTTTCGTTGGTCCTGATGCGTATGGCATTGGCCATGTCATGAACGAATATCTTGCCGTCTCCTGCCTCACCGGTCAACGCGGCATCACGTATGGCCTTGATGATCGTCTCCGCGTCTTCGTCTTTTGCGACCACCTCCACCCTTGTTCTGTTCAGCAGGTTTTCGGTATAGGAGGCGCCGCGGACGTGATGTACCCACCCCTTTTGGTCGCCATGCCCCGCAACCTGGGAAAGCGTCACCTCAGAATGGCCCGCTTTTTCCAAGGCAGCGCATACCGCTGAAGCTTTTTCCGGACGGATAATTGCTTCGATCCTTTTCATAATAGACTCCTTTTGTAACTATCAGCTTGTTTTTGTATGCATCATTAACATTGCAAAATAAAACCAATTTTCGCGCAAAGCCGCAAAGGCGCCAAAAAAGTCGAAAGGAAAAGACGCCTGGTTTTAAACCAGGACTGAAAGGTTTTCTTTGCGGGCTTTGCGGCTTTGCGCGAGACGCCTTGCTTTTTACCTGAATAGTTACCTCCTTTTTTTAATTGAGTATCCCTGCACTACCAATAGAGTATCCCGAAATAGAACGCCATCAGGAGCGATCCAAAAGGCACTCCCACAACAGCCCATTCCCTGCTCGATATCCGGAGTTTAGACGCGGCGATAATGTTCGGGATGTTTCCCGGGATGAGCATCCCCCCGGAAATGATGATCCCCATGATGATGCCCTTCACCTGGGCAGCGGTCATGTGCGGACCCAGTTCCGCAGCGGCAAGCGTGGCATTATCCAGGATAGCAGAGGTGATGTTCACCCAGTACAGGATCAAAGCGGGCATCTTCGAGATATACAGATCGATCAGCGGCTTGAACCCCGTGCCGAGCAGGACCAGCGCCATGATGAAGATATAGACCTTGAACGCCCGGAGCGCGATGTGGGAGAACGGTTCTTCAAAATCCTCGGTCAGGCTGTCAGCGCGGCTGACCTGCGTCCCGCGAAATAACCCGCCCACGAGCGAGATCAGGAGGAGGCCCGGAAGGATATACCAGCCGAAGACGCGCATGAGCATCAGAAAATCGCCTTCCAGCATCCCGCCCCGCAGTTTGGCAACGGCAATGGTCGACAGGGGTTCGCCGATGGGAGTAAGGGCCGCGCCCATGCCGATGGAAAAACAGGCAAACACGACCAGCCGCGTTTCGTATTTTTTATCAAGGTTGATGGCGCTCACGACCTCGCACAGGATAAGCGCGGCAATGATCGCCGTGATAACGCTCGAAATGAGGCCGAGAACGAATATGAGCAGGAACGCGAATTTCCGCGGCCCCAAGCGCTCTTCGATAGTGACGACCCGCTTTTTCAGCCCCTCCCGCACGGCCCGGAAGGCCAATCCAAAAACCAGGGTCGCGAGCGTAAGATTGATCGGTTCCAGGAACGCGGACTCGATCAGCCGGACGGTCAAGAGCGGCTCAGGTCCCAGAAGATGGGAAAGCACAAGCGTCATGCTGCCGATAAGGAGCAGGAACAGTTCGAGGTTATGCTCGACCTTTTTTATGAGGATCGGGAAGAGCAGGATCACTAGAAATATGAGAATAAGGACATAGATAATCATGATGGACAACCCTTCTTACCGCAAACATCCAATATCCTGTAAACAGCAGTTAGCCACATAAAGCACATAAGTCACATAAACAAAACGAGAAGTTAAAACAACTAGAGTCATCAGCTGATCGGTGGGGTATAACCGAAGCACGTGGAGCTGATTTTTTTATGAATTTTGTGCATTTTGTGGCTCAACTGGTGCTTCTAAAAAATCGGGCCGGCATGAATGCTCATACCGGCCCTGTGTTCCCCCAGCAATCTGGGAGGATAATGGGGGTAATCGTTTAGATAGCTATTTCACCCTTCTCACCGGTACGGATCCTGATAACGTCCTCGATCTTCGTCACGAAGATCTTGCCGTCTCCGATCTTGCCGGTCTTGGCTTTTTCCATGATCGTCGCAAGGACCTTTTCCGCGATGCTGTCCGCAACAACCGCTTCGATCTTCACCTTCGGGATGAAGGATATCTCGTATTCTGCGCCGCGATACAGCTCAACATGGCCTTTTTGTCTGCCGAAACCCTTGACCTCGGTCACGGTCATTCCCTGTATGCCGATCGCGTTCAGCGCATCCTTCACTTCATCCAGCTTAAACGGCTTTATGATCGCTTCTATTTTTTTCATTTCTTTCTCCTCTAGCGATGGGTCTTGCGCATGTTAAAGTCAGGATAGGCGCTCACCGCCACTTCCGCCTGGTCGAGTCCTTCGATCTCCATTTCCGCGGAAACTCTGAGCGGAATGATCTTGTCGAGGACCTTGAAGAACACATACATGATGGTGAACACGAAGATAATATTCGTCAGCGCCCCGACCATCTGTGCTGCGAGCTGAGAACCGCCGCCGCCATAGAAAAGGCCCTTGACCGTCCCGGCAACGCCGTTCAGGCCATCGCCATAGGTGCCGTCTGCAAAGAGTCCGAGAGCCAGAACGCCCCAGGCCCCGTTCACACCATGGACCGAGATTGCGCCGACAGGATCATCGACCTTCATGGTCCGCTCCACAAAGAACACGCTCAGGCAGACGAGGATGCCCGCTACTGCGCCGATGATCACGGCCGAGACCGAGTTCACAAAGGCGCAGGGCGCGGTGATCGCCACGAGTCCGGCCAAAAGACCGTTTGCGATCATCGAGATGTCCGGCTTGCCGAATCTGAACCACATGTACAGCATGGACGAGAAGGCCGCTGCTGCCCCCGCAAGCATCGTGTTCGTCGCAACCACGCCGATCCGAAGATCGCCGCCTGCCAAAGATGAACCTGCGTTGAATCCGAACCAGCCGAAAGCCAGAATGAAGCAACCCACGATTGCCATGGGAATGTGATGGCCGGGGATCGCGTTCGGCGTGCCGTCAGCCTTGAACTTGCCGATGCGCGGGCCGAGCACGATGGCGCCTGCAAGGGCTGCCACACCGCCGGTCAGATGCACGACCGAGGAGCCGGCAAAGTCCACATGCCCGTGGCCAAGCCCGAAGTTCTTGCCGATCTGCGAGAGCCAGCCGCCGCCCCATACCCAGTTCGCGTAGAGCGGATACACGATTGCCGAGATGAAGAACCCGTAGACCACGAAGGACTTGAAGGTCCAGCGTTCCGCCATGGAACCCGTCGGGATCGTGGCAGTCGTGTCCATGAACACCATCTGGAACAGGAAGATGGTGAAGATCACCGCGTCATAGGACATGCCGGACAGGAAGAATCCCTTGGTGCCGAACAGTCCGAAGTCCTTGCCGAACAAATGGATCACGAACTCGCTGTCAAGCGTGGTCCCGCCGCCGAGCGAGGCAGCGCCGCCGGAGCCGCCCATCTGGATCGCAAACCCGATGGCCCAGTAGCCCAACATGCCGATGACATAGATCATGAAGTTCATGGCCATGGTATGGCCCGCGTTCTTGGCCTGGGTGAAGCCCGTTTCCGCCATGGCGAATCCGGCCTGCATGAACATGACAAGGAAGCCGCAGATCAGGGTCCACATCACGTTGATCGCGATGCGGTTGTGACCGATCACGTCCGCAAGCTTTACTGCCAGAGGCTCCGCAGCCGCCATCTTCTTCATATCATCGGCAGATGGTGCGCCGGCGGTTACACCGACCACATCCCCTGCTCCGCCGGTGTTGGCGCCTGACGGATCGGGTGTTGGCGCCGGAGCTGCTGCGGGCGCTGTTGCCGCAGGGGCCGGCGAGGATGGAGCAGGCTCTTCGGCAAATACCCGCACGTTCATGACGAGCAGGATGCCGAGGAGCATAATTATAGAAGCTAACTTCTTCATGATAATTCCTCCGCGTTAAATATTATGAGAGGGCCTGCCGCATACTGATTCATACGGCAGGCCGCCAGTCTTAGAAATTGATGTCGAGCTGCGTTGTCCACTTCGTGGCGCCGTTGATCGCCTTTTCGTTGAACCATACCGGACCGGTGAGCAGGCTGATATCCTTGGTGAAGAAGTAGTAGATGCCGACTCCGCCGCCGCCGATCGCGTTCTTGCCCGAGGCATAGTCTGCGGCAAAGACCCACTTGTTGTAGTCGGCGCCCGCGGCGTCCTTTGTCGGCATGAATCCGTGGTCTAAAGCGGCCATGTAACCCGTATTTTCCTTTTCACCGTTTGCGTTCAGCAACACCTTACTGTTGCCTACATACGGCCCCGCAGACAATCTCCCCAGAAAGGGAATCGTCTTGCCGATTACGCCGTAAACGATGTCCTGATTGGTCACATCCTTCCTGGTCCCCACGTTGAATATGCCGATCTGAAGAGCGGGTGCGCCGGAAAAGAGCGCGCCTTCGGGTGCGCCGATTTTCGCATTGAAATAATACGGATTGTCCGAGGGATACATCGCGTCGATGCCGATCTCCATCTGAATTTTCTCAAAGGGCAGTATGCCAACCGTCAATCCCAGGTCCGTCGGGAAAGCGCCCTGTTCCCCCGAATCTGTTTTTTTGTTAACCGTGTAATAGTTGTCGATCCCCAGGTGCACTACTTTGTAAGCCTGAATATCCATCACCATCGGCGTCCAGTATGTCGTTGACGGCGTTGCCTGTGCCGCGCCCGCTGCCACCAGCATGAAACCCAGGACCAGTAGAATCTTTTTCATAGTATCCTCCTCCCCCGTAATGGGAACTCTCCTGCCATGAGCATGGGCAGGTCATGATTTTTGAAAGCCTCCGGAGCCTTCTGTCAGTTGTTATGCAACAACCTCTTGCCCTGTCTATTAGCAAGGCCTGTGCCATAATATTTTTCAACGGACAAACACTGCAATGGTCTGTTTCCACGTGCTATTTTTTCTTCACGACAAAAGGAATCGTTTTGATCACTGAATATCCAGGCGATATTAATTAAGCAAATGATTAAAATATGAACACGGCAGGGGTGAGGGGGATTTGCAGGTGTAAGTAATTACGACGTACTGCACTACAGCGCCACGCGTGAGAGGACCAATCCGAAAAGCATCGACCCCCAGGCAACAAGCACCAGCGAAGCAGCAAGCTTTCCCTGGTCGAACCGGGGAGCTCTTGCGATCCCGAAGGACGCTGCAAAAACCGCAATACTGAATATGAGGACTCCGATCACCATCATACGAACCTCCCTGGGGACGCAATCATCATCTGATGCTTCCGCTGTTCTTTTTCCGCTGGTGCTGTGCGCCTGGTTTCCCCGCAGACCTCGCACTTGTCGTCCCGGGCTATGTTCATCTTCCTGAATTCCATGTCCACGGTATTAAAGACCAGCATCTTTCCCAGAAGCGGCTTCCCGTAGCCCGTGAGCAGTTTGATCGCCTCAAGTGCCATCATGCAGCCCAGCATGCCCGACACTGCGCCGAGAACCGGGAAACCCATCTCTTGCCAGGTCGGGTCGTCCTCCGGATACACGCAATGCAGGCAGGGGGCAACTCCAGGCAGGACATTAAAAAGATAGCCTTCCATGCCGTTCATGGCCGCCTCGACCATGGGGATGCCCTTCTCGATGCAGGCCCGGTTCAGGATGCGTCTCTCGTCGAAGTTCGGCCGCGCGGACAGGACGATCTTCGCCGATCGGACCAGCATGCCCACATTGGCTGCCGTGATCCGCTCATCGAAGATCTCGATCTCCACATCAGGGTTCATCTCCTGGATCGTCTTCTTCGCCTGGACCACCCTGCTCTTGCCGATCCCCTTATGCTTCATGAGCACCTGGCGGTTCATGTTCGACAGCGTCAGGTTCCCGGCGTGCACCAGGATAAGCCTGCCGATCCCGGCTGCGGCCAGATAGAGCGCTGCCGTGCCGCCAAGGCCGCCGACGCCCGCCACCAAAGCCGTGGAGTTCCCGAGCCATCGCTGATGGTCGGGTGTAAAACCCTGAAGCATGAGCTGGCGACGGTATCGCTCCGATTCACTCGCTGTCATAACGCGGCCTCCTGCCACAACCTCAGAACAGACCTTTGACACGGATCAAATCCGATAACGGCTATGATCAAGGCGGATAAGTCAATGACGTTGTCCTGTTTCTTCATAAACAAATCCGCCTTTATCCGTGTCCAGGGGTTTTTAATTCTGGACTTGCTGTCTCCTGCCACGACCACAAACAAACCTTTGACACGGATCAAATCCGATAACGGCTATGATCAAAGCGGATACGTCAATGACGTTGTCCTGTTTCTTCATAAACAAATCCGCCTTTA
>Ga0315272_10001114_pt1 | contig 13450 bp, 10 predicted proteins | sample C3_middle_MG_FD_203918 | JGI IMG/M metagenome (GOLD analysis project Ga0315272, IMG submission 203918) | Sediment microbial communities from Yellowstone Lake, YNP, Wyoming, USA - C3_middle | ecosystem: Environmental > Aquatic > Freshwater > Lake > Sediment | place: USA: Wyoming | collected...
CATTTCGACTTCGGTCGCCGCGCCCACTTTGATGATGGCCACGCCACCCGCCAGCTTGGCTTTGCGTTCTTGCAGTTTCTCTTTGTCGTAGTCGGAGGTGACTTCGTCGATCTGCTTGTTGATCTGGGCGATGCGGCCCTTGATCGAATCGACATTGCCCGCGCCATCAATAATGATGGTGTTGTCCTTGCCGATTTCGATGCGCTTGGCGCGGCCCAGATCGGTCAGTTGCGCTTTTTCCAGCGACAGGCCGACTTCTTCGGCGATCACGGTGCCGCCGGTGAGGATGGCCATGTCTTCCAGCATCGCCTTGCGGCGATCGCCGAAGCCCGGAGCCTTGACGGCGCAGGTCTTGAGGATGCCGCGGATGTTGTTGACCACCAGGGTGGCGAGCGCCTCGCCGTCGACATCTTCGGCGACGATCATCAGCGGCTTGCCGGCCTTGGCGACTTGCTCCAGTACGGGCAGCAGGTCACGGATATTGGAGATTTTCTTGTCGAACAGCAGGATGAAGGGATCTTCCAGCAACGCCATCTGCTTGTCGGGGTTGTTGATGAAGTAGGGCGACAGGTAGCCGCGGTCGAACTGCATGCCTTCAACCACGTCGAGCTCGTTTTCCAGACCCGAGCTGTCTTCAACCGTAATCACGCCTTCTTTGCCGACCTTGTCCATGGCGGAAGCGATGATGTCGCCGATCGACGAATCCGAGTTGGCGGAGATCGCGCCAACCTGGGCGATTTCCTTGCTGCTGGTGCAGGGAACCGACATTTTCTTCAGTTCGCCAACAATCGCGACCACAGCTTTGTCGATGCCGCGCTTCAGATCCATCGGGTTCATCCCGGCGGCGACGAACTTCATGCCTTCGTTGACGATGGATTGCGCCAGCACGGTGGCGGTGGTAGTGCCGTCACCGGCCACATCGGAGGTCTTGGAAGCGACTTCCTTGACCATCTGCGCGCCCATGTTCTCCAGCTTGTCCTTCAGCTCGATTTCCTTGGCGACCGACACGCCGTCCTTGGTCACGGTGGGCGCGCCGTAAGAACGGTCGAGCACCACATTGCGGCCTTTCGGGCCCAGGGTTACTTTAACGGCGTCAGCCAGAACATTGACGCCTGCCACCATGCGGTGACGGGCGGAATCGCCAAAACGTACGTCTTTTGCAGCCATGTTTATTACTCCTGAATAGTTTGGGTAGGGGAGAAGCGGAACGCGGAAGGCTTAAGCCTCGACCACGCCCATAATGTCTTCTTCGCGCATCACCAGCAGTTCGTCGCCATCGACCTTGACGGTCTGGCCGGCGTACTTACCGAACAGCACGCGGTCGCCGACTTTCACATCCAGCGGAATCAGCTTGCCCTGGTCGTCTTTTTTGCCTGTGCCGACGGCGATAATTTCGCCTTGGTCGGGTTTTTCGGTCGCGGCGTCGGGGATGACGATCCCGGAAGCGGTCTTGCGCTCTTCTTCCATGCGTTTGACAATCACACGGTCGTGCAGAGGACGGATTTTCATAGCAAAGTCTCCATTGCGTTGCGGAATAAGTGGCTGTTACGCCAGAAAAACGGAAGCGGCGAAGCTGCTGTTGGCACTCGCCGCCGTTGAGTGCTAATTATGGGGACGCCGTATGACAATTACAAGCCCACAGATGACCCCAGTGAATGATTTAATCAGTCGCACCCGCGCCGCCGTCTGGCACCCATGCACCCAGATGAAACAGCTGGAAGCCGCCCCGCCGCTGGCTATTGCGCGTGGCGAAGGGGCGTGGCTGATCGACACCGACGGGCGGCGCTACTTTGACGCGATCTCCAGTTGGTGGGTCAACCTGTTCGGCCATTGCAATCCGCACATCAACGCCGCGATTACCGACCAACTCGGCAAAATCGAACACGTGATGCTGGCGGGGGCGACCCACACGCCCGTGGTGGAGCTGTCCGAACGGCTGGCTGCGCTGACCGGACTGGGTCACGCATTTTATGGCTCGGACGGCGCATCGGCCACCGAGATCGCGCTGAAAATGAGCGCTCACTACTGGCGTAACACAGGCCAGCCGGAGAAAAACAGTTTCATCAGCCTGCAAAACGGCTATCACGGCGAAACCGTCGGCGCGCTGTCAGTGACGGATATTCCGCTATTCAAGGATACCTACGCGCCCTTGTTGCGGCACTCGGTGCAAGTGCCCACGCCGGACGCAAGGCTGGCTGATCCAGGAGAGTCCGCTGAAGCGTTTGCCCTGCGCTGTGCCGATGCGCTGGAAGCCCATCTGGCTGAACACGCCACCACCACCGCCGCGTTCATCGTCGAGCCGCTCGTCCAGGGTGCCGCAGGCATGGCGATGTATCACCCGACATACCTGACCCGGGCGCGTGAACTGTGCAATCAATACGCCGTGCATCTGATCGCCGACGAAATCGCGGTCGGTTTTGGCCGCACCGGCACCATGTTCGCCTGCGAGCAGGCGCCTCCGCTTCCGGGCATGAAGACAGTCCGTCCCGACTTCATCTGTCTGTCCAAGGGCATCACCGGCGGCTACCTGCCGCTGTCGGCGGTGCTCACTACGGATGAGATTTACGCCGCGTTTTACGACGATGCCACCGCGCGTGGCTTCCTGCATTCGCATTCCTACACCGGCAACCCGCTCGCCTGTCGGGCGGCACTGGCAGTGCTGGACATCTTTGAAACCGACCAGATCATCGCCACCAACCGCGACAAGTCCGTCGAATTTACGAAGCTTTTGGGCGAGGTGGCCGCTCACCCACGGATACGCCATTTCCGTTCATGCGGCATGATCTGGGCGTTCGATGTGGCGGACACCGCGCCCGATTTCGCCACCCGCTTTCACCGGGAGGCGCTGGCGCGCGGCGCGTTCATCCGCCCCATCGGCAACACGGTCTACATCATGCCGCCTTACATTGCGGAGGCGGCTGAGATTGCCCTGCTGGCGCAGGCATTGTTGAGTTGTCTGGCGCGAACGGAGTCTGCGAAATGAAGCTGACTTTAACTGCTGTCGGCGCTGTCGCGCCACTGGGAGCTGGATGACGAAGCCAAGCAAGGCGCGTTTCTGTTTCGCCCACACCACCCCAATTATTTCCTGCTGATTAAATACAGCAATGCGCCCAACAACACGCCGTTTCAGGCAGCGCATGCCCAGCCCGATCAGGGGCTCGACCCCGTCGAGGCCGAATTGCAGCTGAGCTTCAAGATCAAGGCGATGGAGGGCATGTTCGGTCACGACAACGCCGACCTGTGGTTCGGCTACACCGTCACCTCGTTCTGGCAGGCCTACAACGGCACCATTTCCTCGCCGTTCCGCGAGACCGACTATGAACCGGAAGCGATGCTGGTGTACCGCACCGATTACGAGATCGCCGGTTTTCGTGGACGCTTCCTCAACCTCGGTACAGTACACCAGTCGAATGGCCGCTCGGAAGGCCTGTCGCGCAGCTGGAACCGTATCTACGCGCAGTTCGGGTTCGAGCGCGACAACCTGGCGCTGCTGATCCGGCCCTGGTACCGCATCCCCGAAAGCGCCGAGAAGGACGACAACCCCGACATCGTGGACTACATGGGGCACGGCGATCTGGTAGCGGTCTATCGCGATGAGCGCAACGCCTATTCGTTATTGCTGCGTAAAAATTTCGACACTGGCTACGGCGCGCTGCAGCTGAGCTGGAGCTTTCCGCTGGTTGGTCGACTGAAGGGTTATGTGCAGTATTTCAACGGCTATGGCGAGTCGCTGATCGACTACAACCATTACCAGCAGTCCTTCGGTATCGGGGCGAGCCTCACCGAGGGCATGTAGGCGTTAGGGCGCTTTCGGCAGCCCCTGCTCCAGCAGCCGGTGCACATATTTCACCGGGATAGCGTAGCTGATCCCGCTCGGCGCGGAGAGCGCGGCTTCCTTCGCGCCTTTCACATACACCGAATTGACCACGCCCAGCACCTCGCCAGTATCCGGGTGCCATACCGGGCTACCGCTGTTGCCGGGATAGGCGACGGCGTCGAGCTCGAAAACCTCATAGGGCTCGTTTGCCTGCTTGAGCGTGCGCGCGTTCAATTGCGATGCAGCCGCAACCGGGGTGAAGATGGGAATGATGGCGGCAAGGCCGGCGCGGTGGGTGGAGGGGTTGAGTCCCAGCACCGAGCCGATAGGGTAGCCGGTGAAATACAGCTGTGTACCTTCGCGCACGTGGCTGGAATCGCCCAGCTTCAACACGGGCAGCGGCTCCCCCACGATTTTCAGCAGCGCCAGATCGTGCGCCTTGTCGGTGGCGATCAGACTGGCGGCGCGCGCCGCCATCTGGCTGTCGCGCCCGATAAAGATGGCATAGGTTTCGTTTTTCTCGCTGTCCAGCGGCTTGCTGAAAATGTGCGCGCACGTCACGATGGTGCGCCCATCCAGCACCGCAAAGCCGGTACCCTGCAGGTTGCCGCGCGGGCTGCCAGTGGGGTTGAAGGTGCCGACGCCAACCACAGCGGGCTTGATCGTCAGCAAGATGTCGGCGACGTCGGCAGCAGCAGGCAAACTCAGGAATAGCGCCAGCAGCGCCAAGACCGCCCGCAGGGCGGAGCGTGGTTGTTGCCGATTTATCGGCTTTACAACCACGGCCTGCTCCTTGCGGGCGAGTGCCCTGAAGGGCATGAACGTCTGGCGGCGTACTCCTTGCGGGTGCGAGACCCATTTGGCATGACGCTTGCAAAGACTGCGTACCGGTTGGGGCCGACGAACCGGCAACGTCGCACAAATTCGATACAATCCGGGCGGCAGCAAAGACTTTCTATTCATAAGGGAATCCAGGCATGAGCGTTGTTGCGGTTGTTGGGCTGGGCTATGTGGGCCTGCCGTTGGCGGTGGAATTCGGCAAGAAAATGACCACCATCGGTTATGACCTGTCGGTTGAAAAAATCGAACATTACCGTCGATACTGCGACCCCACCGGCGAGGTTTCAACGGACGACCTCAAGGCCGCCACGCAGTTGACGGTGACCACCGACCCTGCCGATCTGGCGAAGGCCGACTTCATCATCGTCGCCGTACCCACCCCGGTGGACGCAGCGCACATCCCCGATTTCTCGCCACTGGTCGGCTCCAGCACCACCGTCGGCAAATACCTGAAAAAAGGTGCGACCGTCATTTACGAATCCACAGTCTACCCCGGCGCCACCGAAGAGGTCTGCATCCCGATTCTGGAAAAACAATCGGGCATGAAATGGTTGCAGGATTTCCACGTCGGCTACTCACCCGAGCGCGTCAACCCGGGCGACAAGGAACGTACGATCACCAAGATCGTGAAAGTGGTGTCGGGCGATGACGCCGCCACCCTGGATAAAGTGGCCGCGCTGTATAGCAGCGTCATAGTCGCCGGGGTGCATCGCGCCAGCTCGATCAAGGTGGCCGAGGCCGCCAAGGTGATCGAAAACACCCAGCGCGACCTCAACATTGCGCTGATGAACGAACTCTCGCTGATTTTCCATCGCCTCGGCATCGATACGCTGGAAGTGCTGAAGGCCGCCGGCACCAAGTGGAACTTCCTGCCTTTCCGCCCCGGTCTGGTCGGTGGCCACTGCATCGGCGTCGATCCCTATTACCTCACCCACAAGGCCGACATGCTCGGCTACCACCCGCAGGTGATCCTCGCCGGTCGCCGCATCAACGACGGCATGGGCGCCTACGTAGCGCAGGAAACGGTGAAGAAAATGATCGCCAACGGCGTGCAGGTGAAGGGCGCCAAGGTCAACGTGCTGGGCCTCACCTTCAAGGAAAACTGTCCCGACCTGCGCAACTCCAAAGTCGTGGATGTCATCCGCGAACTGCAATCCTTTGGCTGCGACGTGCATGTGCACGATCCGCTGGGCGAAGCGAAAGAAGCCGAACACGAATACGGCCTCACGCTCACCGCATGGAACGCACTACCCGAGTGCGACGCCCTCGTCGCCGCCGTATCGCACAACGAATATCTGGAAAAACCGTTCAAGGATCTGACCGCCAAACTGAAAAAAGGCGGCGCGTTCACCGACGTCAAATCGGCCTACGATCCCGCCACCGTCAAGGCCGCAGGCTTTGCGTTGTGGAGGCTGTGATGGCCGCGTTCGACGCGCTGAAAACGCAACTCCCGACCGCGCCCCAAACCTGGCTGGTGACGGGCGTGGCCGGTTTCATCGGCAGCAATCTCGCCGAAGCGCTGTTGCAACTCGACCAGCGCGTGGTCGGGCTGGACAATTTCGCCACCGGCCACCAGAGAAACCTTGACCAGATACAGGCCAGCGTCGGGCCCGAACGCTGGGCGCGCTTCAGCTTCACGCGCGGCGACATCCGCGATCCAGACACCTGCCAAACGATCTGCAAAGGCGTGGATTACGTGCTGCATCAGGCCGCGCTCGGCTCGGTGCCGCGCTCGCTGGAAGACCCGCTCACCACCCACGCCGCCAACAATACCGGCTTCATCAACATGCTGGTCGCCGCGCGCGACGCCCGGGTCAAGCGTTTCGTCTACGCCGCGTCCAGTTCCACCTACGGCGACCATCCCGGCCTGCCCAAGGTCGAGGACGTGATCGGCAAACCACTGTCGCCGTATGCGGTGACCAAGCTGGTGAACGAGCTGTACGCCGACGTATTTGGCCGCTGCTACGGCATGGAATCGATCGGCCTCAGATACTTCAACATCTTCGGCAGAAGGCAGGATCCCGCCGGCGCTTATGCCGCCGTGGTGCCCAAATGGGTGTCGAGCATGGTTCACAATGAGCCGGTGTACATCAACGGCGATGGCGAGACCAGCCGCGACTTCTGCTACATCGACAACGTCATCCAGGCCAACCTGCTCGCCGCCACCAGCCCGCATGCGGACGCGGCCAACCAGGTTTACAACGTCGCCGTCGGCGACCGCACCACCTTGAACCAGCTGTTCGAAGCGATCCGCATTCTGCTTGCACCGAAGTTTCCCCACCTTGCCGACGCCAAGCCGGTGTATCGCGACTTTCGCGCCGGTGATGTCCGCCATTCGCTGGCGGATATCTCCAAGGCACACACCCGGCTGGGTTACCAGCCCACCCATCGTATCGGCGAAGGCCTGGCCGAGGCGATGGACTGGTATGTGGCGGATCTGTCTCACTGACCCCGTCTGATAGTCGCCGCCAGCCTTGGCTGGCGGCCGCTTTCACTTGCCGTGGTTTGATCTAGAGTACGAAGCGAGGCCTTGTTTCGTACTCTAGCGGGGGAGCCATGGCAGGCATCGAGCACGTGTCACTCACGTATTCAGCCGATTGCGCACAGCGCAATTCCCGCTCCTGTCTTGTCCGCGGCCTGATGGCCGCGATCCTGGTGATGGCCGCTGCTTTCGCCTGGGCAGCCCCCGCTCCACCCGCCGACACCGCGCCGAAGGCTATCGCGGCGCCCCGCCAGCTCCCGGTTGCGGGCAAAAAATGGGCGGGCGATTTCGACCAGATGCTCGAACGCCGGACGATCCGTATGCTGGTTCCCTACAGCCGCACCCTGTTCTACAACGACAAAGGCCGCGAGCGCGGGATCGCCGCCGAACTCGGGCGGGAGTTCGAGCGTTATATGAATCTGAAATACAGCAAAACCCTCAACAAGCGGCCACTCACGCTCTATCTGATTCCCGTCACGCGAGACGAGCTGTTTAAAGGCCTGATCAGCGGCGAAGGCGATATCGCGGCAGGCAATATCACGGTCACGCCGGAACGCAGCAAGCTGGTCGATTTTGCGGTGGTCGACCCAACGGCCACGCTATCCGAAATCATCGTGACCGGCCCCAAGGCGCCACCCATCAACACGGTGAACGATCTGTCGGGGAAGACGGTGGATGTCCGGGTATCAACCAGCTATTACCAAAGTCTGTTGGCACTGAACGCGCGCTTCAAGCGTGAAGGCCGTGCACCGGTAAAAATCGTGGCGCTACCCGATGCGCTGGAAGACGAAGACAAGCTCGAAATGGTGAATGCCGGCTTGCTCAACATCGTCGTGGTGGACGACTGGATCGCCAAAATATGGGGGCCTGTGTTGCCGAAAATCACCCTGCACAATGACATCAAGCTGCGCGAAGGGGCGCATGTCGGTTGGGCCATGCGCCAGCACAGCCCGCAACTGCAAGCCGCCGTAAATGACTTTTTCGTGAATCATGTCAAAAAACAGGGCGGCATCGCCTACCGGGTGGCGATGGTCACCAAACGGGTCAAGCAGTTCCGCGACAGCAGCGAGGCTGCGGAGTGGAAACGCTTTGAGGACACCCTGGCGCTGTTTCAGAAATACGGCAGCCAGTACGGCTTCGACCCGCTGCTGTTAGCCGCTCAGGGCTATCAGGAATCGCAACTCAACCAGAACGCCAAGAGCCATGTCGGCGCAATCGGCATCATGCAAATCATGCCCGCGACCGGCAAGGAGCTCCAGGTTGGGAACATCCGCATCGCAGAAAACAATGTGCAGGGTGGCGCGAAATACATGGATCAGCTGATGACGCGCTACTTCAAGGACGCGCATTTCGACGAAACTGACCGGTCGCTTTTCGCCTTTGCGGCGTACAACGCCGGCCCCGGGAATATCGCCAAAATGCGCACCGAAGCGGCCAAGCGCGGACTCGATCCGAACAAATGGTTCAATAACGTCGAAATCGTGGTCGCCGAGAAAGTCGGCGTCGAAACCACGACGTATGTGCGCAACATTTATAAATACTATGTGGCGTACACGCTTGCCCTCGAAGCGCAAAACGAACTCAGGAAAGCGCGTGCGCGCGTGGTGCCTGGCACCCGGTAGCGCATCAACGCCAGCGCATCACTTGGCCTTGGCCGACGCTGCAACCGGATATTTTGCAAAGGCGGCGGTCACTGCGGTGTCAATGGCCGACTGCATGTTGTCCTGCATCTTGTGCGTCACGGTGTCAGTGACAACGCCTTCCCACACCAGTTGCTTGCGCGCCGCGTCAACGATGTCGATGTTGAGCGTGCCCTCCTGGTACGGCGTGACGGTCGTCTGATCCTGGTACATCGGCCACGCGCCGTACATCCCCGTGCGGTAACCGTAATAGCCGCTATCTATACCCATGCCCGTGCCCATACCCATGCCCATCATGGGCACCGGCGTGCTGGTCACGCGTTCCTTTTCTTTAAGCGCCGCATTGAAGTTGACCAGCAGTTGCGGGGCGCTACTGACCAGGCGCATGCCGCGCGCTTCCATCTCGCGCTGCGTCGCCGCCGTCAAGTATTGCGACACGATGCTCTGGTAACCGTTGCGGTCGGTGCCGAGCGGGCTGGCAAAGCCGAAGGTCTTGTATTGCTTGAAATCGGCCGAGCGGTCGTAGTCCACCCGCACGTCGGGCCCGCTGGCACAGCCGCCCAGCGCCAGCAGTGCGGCGGCTACGGCAAACGGTAAAACGGTTTTCATCAGTCGGGCATTCATGGTTTTGGAGTCTCCAGTGTTAAAGGGCGCGCGCGAGCAGGCAGTATAAAACCTTTGTTTGCGAAACGACGTTGGAAAGGCGGAAGCGGCGTGCGCGCATAGTGGATTCCGGTGTGAAGATTCAGCAAACCCGGAGCCTACTCCATGGCACGTTCTCCGCCAGCGTCCTCCGGCATAATGGCGCGATGCGTACCGCCCGGTTTTCTCTTCGTCTTGCCACGACGCTGCTGCTCGCGGGCCTGTTCATTGCCGCGCACGCCGCCGAGCTTCCTGCTGCCTTTACGGCTGCGCTGAAACAGGCCGACATTCCGCTCGACCACGTGGCGGTGGTGGTGCAGCCGCTGGATACGGCGGAGCCGCCGCTCACGCTCAACGCCGGGGCGGCGATGAATCCGGCATCGGTGATGAAACTGGTGACGAGTTTCGCCGCGCTGCATCAGCTGGGCCCGCGCTTCACCTGGGCGACCGAGGTGTGGGCGAACGGGCCGGTACGCGATGGCGTGCTGGAGGGCGATCTGATCGTCAAAGGTTACGGTGACCCCTCGCTGACGCTGGAACGCATGTGGCTGATGCAGCGCGAATTGCGCGCGCGCGGGGTGCGCCAGATCCACGGCGATCTGGTGCTCGATACCCGCCATTTCGAGTTGCCGCCGATCGACCCCGGCGCCTTCGACGGCGAACCGCTGGAGCTGTACAACGCCGCGCCGGGCGCGCTGGTGGCCAACTTCAATGCGACGACGCTGCGGCTTCGACCGGACGGCGACACCGTGCAGGTCGTGCCGGACATCGCGCTGCCGGGGGTGACGATCCGCCCGAACATTGCGTTGACTCAGGCCACCGCGTGCAACGGCTGGAAGGATGCGGTGACGGCGAGCATTCCTGATCCCGCACGCCGCGAGCTGGTGCTCAGCGGACGTTATCCGCGTGGCTGTGGCGAGCAGACGCTGTCGCTGAATCTGTTTGACCCCGCAACGACCTTCGATCACATTTTTCGCGGCCTGTGGGCGGAGACGGGCGGCACCCTGTCCGGCCAGACCGTGCCCGGCATCGCGCCCACCACCCCGCCGCTGCTGCGCGTCGAGTCGCCGCCGCTGACCGATGCGCTGACCAGCCTCAACAAATATTCCAACAACCTGATGACGCGCAACCTGTTCCTGACGCTGGGCGCGGAAAGCTTCGGCGCCCCCGCGACGCTGGACAAGGGCGCGCGCGCCGTGCGCGCTGCGCTGATCCGGCAAGGGGTGACGGTGGACCGGCTGGTGCTGGAAAACGGCGCGGGCTTGTCGCGTATCGAACGGGTGAGCGCGACATTGTTAAGCGAGCTTCTGCGCGCGGCCTATGCCAGCCCGCTGTTTGCCGAGTTCGAATCGGCGTTGCCCATTGTCGCCATCGACGGCACCCTCAAGCGCCGCTTCAACGGCAGTTCACTGGTCGGCAACGCCCATCTGAAAACCGGTACCCTGCGCGACGCCAGCGCGCTGGCCGGTTATGTCTACACCGCCAGCGGACGCCGCGTCGCCTTCGTCATGCTGGTCAACCACGACCACGCCAGCCGGGCGAACGAGGCGCAACGGGCGCTGCTGGAGTGGGTGTGGGCCGACGCGGCCACGCCCGCTTTGCCGGGCAAATGAATCGTCTGATTGACCGGGCCGGGCGACAAGGATTCTGTAGGGTGGATAAGCGCAGCGCATCCACCGACGATTACACGATGGTGGATGCGCTGCGCTTATCCACCCTACAGTATTGCCTTGACCCGGTTGCGGCGCTGAACCGCCGCTCGATCAGTTGCGCGCGTCCTTCGGCTTGTTGCCGGTGGCGTAATCGTTTTTCGCCGGCGCATAGGGTGGCCGCGGCTGGTGCGTGACGAACTCGGCCACGTCGATGGCGTCCCGCTCGCTCAGCGTGTTGCCCTGCCCCAGTGGCATGTTGTGCTGGATGAAGGCAGCGGCGGTGTAGGTGCGCGCCATGCCCGCGCCGATATTGAACGAGGCATCGCCCCACACCGGCGGGAAGAGATAGCCCCCGGCCGGGTTTTTGGTGCCGTCGCCGTTGGCGCCGTGGCAACTCGCGCATTTTTGCGTGTAAATCTGTTTGCCATGTCCCGCGTTCGGCGCCAGCGCGGTGTTGACCTTGCCCACGCCGCGCCCGACCACCTCCGTGCCCACCGGCACGCCGGTTGAAAGCCACTGCATATACATCAGCATGGCGTTCATTTCTTTCGAATCGTAGGCCAGCGCCTTGCCGTTCATCGAGCGCTGAAAGCAATCGTTGATGCGCTCCTGCAGTGAGTCGATACTGCCGTTCCGGCCCCGATATTCTGGAAACACGCCCCACAGACCGACGTAAGGCGCGGCGAGGGCGACCATGCCGCTGCCGATATGGCAATTGGTGCAGTTGAGGCCGCTGCCCACGTTGTTCGGCAACTGCTTGCGGGTGTCCGTGACGAGCAATTTTCCCAGCTTGATCGCATCGCCTGCCGGGCCTTTCGGGATAGTCGATTCGGCAGGCGGGCTGAACGGCGCGGGCGCGGCGTATGCCGTCATTCCGGTCGCGGCAATGAGTACAGCGAATAAGCAGGCGGAAGAACAAAGTGGGTAGGACATGTTTGCTCCTTCTCTCGGGTAAACCATGATTGTTCGTTGGACTGCAGGGCGCAGCCTACACTCGCCTTACACGTCGAGGTTGCGCACACCCAGCGCGTTGGTCTCGATGAAGTTGCGGCGAGGCTTAACGTTCGAGTTGAGCACCTTGCTGACCGCAGGGTAGCAAGTGTGCTCTAACGAGCTGTTGAACGAGGAAGAGGCCGGCGCAAAGCACGACTTCTACTATGTGTGACATGCCAGCCCCCAGAACTAAAAAATGAAGAAGACCGAAGCACCGCTCTCGCGGTGCATCGGTCAATATCATGATTTCTCCGTTTTATACACCCGGCCTGATTGTGCTTACGGCAATACCCATATGGAAATTACGCACAGAGGCATTTTTCGCGAGCAACGTGAAATATGCACCTTGATAGGTGCATATTTCACTAAGTTGACGCTGTATAACACGACCAATTTAGTTTTGTTCCTTTGTTTTTGCTGTGCTTTTGTTTTGCAAACAGGGCTGATGGAAAACACAAATGCCCCAATGTGGGGAAACCACTAAAAACCCCGCTCACACATCCAGATTTCGCACACCCAGCGCATTCGTCTCAATGAAATTCCGCCGTGGCTCAACTTCATCCCCCATCAACGTGGTGAAAATCTGGTCCGCCGAGATCGCGTCGTCAATTTGCACTTTCATCAGGCGGCGCACTTTTGGATCCATGGTGGTTTCCCACAATTGCTCGGGGTTCATTTCGCCCAGCCCCTTGTAGCGCTGGATACTCATGCCGCGTTTGACTTCGGCCAGCAGCCAGTCCATCGCTTCGCGGAAGCTCTGCACCGGCGCTTCCTTTTCGCCACGCTTGGCGCGGGCGCCCAGGCCGATCAGGTCGCGCAACAGGTCGCCCACTTTGACCAGCTGGTTGTAATCGCCGGATTCGAGCAGATCGGCTTCGAGGAAGTTGACGTGGGTGTTGCCATGCGCATGACGGGTGATGCGCAAACGATGGTTATCGGTCTCGCTGATAAATTCCGCCGCGACTTCGAATTTTTGTGCATCCAGTGCGGCGCCCAGACTGGCTTCGCTCAGCATGGCGGCGCCACTATCGGCCAGGTTCAAACGCGGGATGCGCATCAGCGCCTGCAATACATCGCTGGGCAACAAGCGCGCCAAACGATCACACACCGCCTCGGCGAGAAAATATTCGCGCGCCAGGGTTTCGAGCGCATCGCCGGCGATGGGCATGGCGCCATCCATCGGGGTCAGCTCGGCGTCTTTCATCGCCTCGGTCATCAAGTGTTCCTTCATCGCGTGCTCGTCCTTGAGGTAACGCTCGGAACGTCCATGCTTGACCTTGTACAGCGGCGGCTGGGCAATGTAGATGTGGCCGCGCTCGACCAGTTCGGGCATCTGGCGGTAGAAGAAGGTGAGCAGCAGGGTGCGAATGTGCGCGCCGTCGAC
>Ga0315272_10001116_pt1 | contig 13423 bp, 13 predicted proteins | sample C3_middle_MG_FD_203918 | JGI IMG/M metagenome (GOLD analysis project Ga0315272, IMG submission 203918) | Sediment microbial communities from Yellowstone Lake, YNP, Wyoming, USA - C3_middle | ecosystem: Environmental > Aquatic > Freshwater > Lake > Sediment | place: USA: Wyoming | collected...
GGGCGCGCTGAATGCAGCCTTGCCCTGCGTCAGCAGGTCGTATGCCTGTTGCACGCGATCCCAGCGGTTATCCCTGTCCATCGCATAAAAGCGGCCGACGATAGTTGCGATGCGCCCGGCACCGAGAGCGGTGCATTTGTCCTGCAGACGCTGCAGCGAAGGTTCGGCACTGCGCGGCGGAGTGTCGCGACCATCGAGGAATGCGTGCAGATAAATTTTGCGCAGACCGGCGTGCGCCGCCAACTGCAACAGCGCGTGGATATGATCTTCATGGCTGTGCACGCCGCCGGGCGACAGCAGCCCCATAATGTGCAATGCGGTGTTATTTTTTTTGGCCTGCGCGATGGCTTGGGTAAACGCCGGATTGGTGTTGAAGCTGCCGTCCTGTATCGCCACGTCCACGCGCGTGAGCTCCTGATATACCACGCGCCCCGCGCCGATGTTGAGGTGGCCGACTTCAGAGTTGCCCATCTGCCCTTGCGGCAAGCCCACAGACATTTCCGATGCATTGATCAGGGTGTGCGGGTACGCGTGCCACAGACGATCCCAGTTGGGCTTGCGTGCGTTGGCGATGGCATTGTGGTCGGGGTTCTCGCTGTACCCGAAGCCGTCAAGAATAAGCAGGAGAGAGGTTTTCATGCTGGACTTTTGGGGTGGCATAGTATCAAAATATAAGAGGTCGCTAATTTAGGTGATATTTTAGCTGATTTTGAAGCGTTGCATCGTGCAGCGTAGGTGAAGAGGGAAATATGGCAAAGAAGTTGATCGACAAAGATGAAGATATTCTGCAGGCCTCGCTGGCAATCAAGGCGATTGCCCATCCCTTGCGGCTGAAAATCCTGTGCGTGTTGGGGGATCAGGAGATCAGCGTGCAGGATATCGTCAACGACGTTGGGACTACACAGAGCAACATATCGCAGCATTTGTCCATCCTGCGTGACAAAGGGGTTCTGATCACGCGCAAGGATGCCAATCGGGTGTATTACCGTATCGGTGATCCGCGCACACTCAAGCTGGTGGAAATGATGCGGGAAGTTTTTTGTACGGTTTAGCCGGGTTTGCTTTTTGAGCAATATTAGAATATTCTAATATTGTAATTTAACTAGTGGATATTATTGATATGAGACATCGCGCCCTGTATTTGCTGGCATGGAGTTTCCTCCCTGTGATGCTTTTGTCCGACGTGCAGGCGGCTGAGCAGTTGGCCGCAGCACCCGTGCAATACCGCGAAGTGGCACAAACGGTCAGTGCCGATGGCGTGGTCGAGGCGACGCGGCAATCGACGGTTTCTGCGCAGATATCCGGGCGCGTGACAGCGGTGCTGTTCGATGTGGGTGACACGGTCAAAAAAGGGCAGGTCATTCTGCGCATAGACGAGCGCGCCTCCGCGCAGGCTATGGCGGGCAGCCAGGCGCAGGTGATGCAGACACAGGCCGAGTTGCAGAATACCAGATCCAGCTACGAACGTTCGCGCCAGTTGTATACGCAGAAATTCATCAGCCAGGCCGCGCTGGACAAGGCACAGGCCGATTATCAGGCGGCACAGGCGCAGGCTGCTGCGAGTAAGGCCGGGGCTGAGCAGTCGGTGCTGGAGCATGCGCATACCGCTGTGGTTGCACCATATGGCGGGGTGGTGGCGGCGCGCTTGGTGGAGTTGGGTGAGATGGTTACCGTCGGCAAGCCGCTGATGACCGGTTTTGATCCCGCGCAGATGCGCGTGATAGTCAATGTGCCGCAATACCGGTTAGCAGAAATCGGTGCCCGACCACAGGCGGTGGTGGAGCTGCCCTCGTTGCAGCGCCGCGTGAAAACCACTGCCGTTCTGGTGCAGCCGGTGGCCGATGCGCGCACGCACAGCACACAGGTGCGCGTGACCTTGCCTGCCAACGAGGCGGGCGTCTATCCGGGCATGTTTGTGCGCGTCAATTTTGTTGTGGGCAAGGCAAGTAAATTGCTGATTCCGGCCAGTGCCGTGCTGCGCCGCAGCGAAGTGGTGGCGGTTTATGTGGTGGATGACAAGGGCGCGGTGAGGCTGCGCCAGGTGCGTGTGGGCGAAACCACGGGGCAGAATGAAATCGAAGTATTGTCCGGACTGAACGCGGGCGAGCAGGTGGCGCTGGACCCGGTCAGGGCGGGCATGTCGCTGCATACGAAATGAAGAGAACATTCAGCCACGGATTAACACGGATGATCACGGATAAAACACGGATAGGCCATGGCTCCTGGAAAATATGGGAGATGTTCGGTGAACTTAAAATAAACAAAACTTTTATCAGTGTAAATCCATGTTCATCCGTGGCTAATTGCAGTTTTTTGGACTAATTTAAATGGGAATTTCGGGACGCATTGCCAGGTATTTTCTGCACTCACAAATGACGCCGCTGCTGGCGCTGGTGGCGGTGCTGCTGGGCGTATTTGCGGTGCTGGTGACGCCGCGCGAGGAAGAGCCGCAAATCAATGTCACGATGGCGAACGTACTGATCGCCTACCCCGGTGCATCGGCGCAGGATGTGGCGAATACCGTATCCACGCCGGCCGAGCAGGTGCTGTCGCAGATCGCCGGGGTGGATCATGTGTATTCGGTGTCGCAGCCGGGCATGTCGGTGCTCACTGTGCAATTCAAAGTGGGCGAGCAGCATGTCCCTTCGCTGGTCAAACTATACGATGTGATCAATTCCCACGCCGACTGGTTGCCGCCGACGCTGGGCGTGGCTAAGCCCATCATCAAAGCCAAGGGTATAGATGACGTGCCGGTGGTCGCATTCACGCTGTGGCGCGAGCAGGCCATGGACGGTGCTTTGGCGCTGACCCAGGTGGCGCATGCGATGGAGGCCGAGTTGAAGCGCGTCAAGGGGACGCGCGAAGTGTCTACGCTGGGTGCTACGCAGCGCATGGTGCGCGTGCTGCTTAACCCGGAAGCATTGAACGCCTATCAGCTTGCGGTGCCGGATATCCGTGCCGCACTGCAGGCCGCCAATGTTTCTCAAGATGCCGGTAGTCTGGTGCAGAACAACCGCGAGGTGCTGGTGCAGACCGGAAACTTCCTCAGCGATGCGAGCGAGGTCAGGCAGTTGGTGGTGGGTGTGGCCGACGGCAAGCCGGTGTTCCTGCGAGATGTGGCGGAGGTGCGGGATGGGGCTGATCAGCCGTCCAGTTATGTCTGGCTGGGTACGGGCCCGGCGGCCGGTGACAAGGGCATCAAAGCGCACGGCGAGTTTGGCGCGGTGACCGTGGCGGTGACCAAGAAGCCGGGCGAGAACGCGGTGGATGTCGCAGACAAATTATTGCAGCGCGTGGCCGAGCTGAAGGGCAGCGTGATTCCCTCCGATGTGCAGGTCACCACCACGCGCAACTATGGCGAGACCGCCAACGACAAGGCGAAAAAGCTGATCCAGAAGCTGCTCTTTGCCACCACAGCGGTGGTCGCGCTGGTATGGATTGCGCTGGGACGGCGCGAAGCATTCATCGTCGGCGTGGCTGTGCTGTTGACGCTGGCGGCGACATTGTTCGCTTCATGGGCGTGGGGGTTTACGTTGAACCGGGTGTCGCTGTTCGCGCTGATTTTCTCCATCGGTATCCTGGTGGATGACGCGATCGTGGTGGTGGAGAATATTCACCGCCGCCGTGAGCTGGCGCAGCACCAGCCGCTGTCCGAGATCATACCCGAGGCCGTGGATGAGGTCGGCAGTCCGACCATACTCGCCACCTTTACAGTGATCGCAGCGTTGCTGCCGATGGCATTTGTCAGCGGGCTGATGGGGCCGTACATGAGCCCGATCCCGATCAACGCCAGCATGGGTATGCTGATTTCGCTGGCCATCGCCTTCATCATTACCCCGTGGCTGGCGCTGCGTTTTTCCGCGCCGCACCACGGAGAAATGAAGGACGAGCGCGACACTGCGCTGGCGCGTTTCTTCCGCGCCCGTTTGTCCCCGTTCCTGAATGGAGAACATGGCAAATCGGCGCGGCGCAAATTGTGGCTGGGCATATTCGCGGGATTGGCGCTGGCAGTTTCGCTGGGCGTGGTCAAGCTGGTGGTGCTGAAGATGCTGCCGTTCGACAACAAGTCAGAATTCCAGGTGGTGGTGGACATGCCTAGCGGTACGGCGCTGGAGCAGACCTCGGCAGTGTTGCACGAGATCGGGGCCTATCTGGCCACGGTGCCGGAAGTGGTCGATTACCAGGGCTATGCCGGGACTGCTGCGCCGATTAATTTTAACGGTTTGGTGCGCCAATATTATCTGCGCAGCGCGGCGGAGCAGGGCGACCTGCAGGTCAACCTGAAAGACAAGCATCAGCGCAAACGCAGCAGCCACGAGATCGCCAGCAGCGTGCGCGAGCCTGTGGAGGCGATCGCGAAGAAATGGCACGCGAAAGTGAAGATCGTCGAGGTGCCGCCGGGTCCGCCGGTGATGTCGCCGATTGTGGCGGAGATCTACGGGCCGGATTACGACGGCGCGCGCAAGGTGGCCGGCAAGGTGCATGAGCAGTTCAACAAGACTGCAGACATCGTCGGCATAGACGACAGCGTGACCGAAGCGGCACCCAAGCTGGTGTTGCATGTGCTGCAAAGCAAGGCGGCGCTGCTCGGCGTCGCGCCGAATGATATCGTGGATGCGATTCATGTTGCGCTGGCCGGACAAGACGTGACTACCTTGCACGATGCCAACGCAAAATATGCGCCGGCGTTGAAACTCGTGCTGCCCGAGGAAAAACGCAGCCGCATCGATGACGTGCTCAAGCTCAAGGTGCGCGCGCGCGACGGCGTGTTAGTGCCATTGTCGGAGGTGGTGCAGGCGGTGCCGGTGCAGCGCGATTATCCGATTTACCACAAGGACCTGCTGCCGGTGGTGTATGTGACCGGCGATATGGCCGGCAAGCTGGACAGCCCGCTGTACGGCATGTTTGACATCAACACCAAAGTGGCCGGCGCACCTTTGGAGCAGGGCGGCACGCTTACGCCGTATTTCTTCAAACAGCCATCCAATCCCTACGCGGGCTATGCGCTGAAATGGGACGGCGAATGGCAGGTGACGTTCGAGACCTTCCGCGACATGGGCATCGCTTACGCGGTGGGGTTGGTGTTGATTTATTTGCTGGTGGTGGCGCAGTTCAAGAGTTATGTGGTGCCGTTGGTCATCATGGCACCGATTCCGCTTACGCTGATCGGCGTGATGCCCGGCCATGCGTTGCTGGGCAGCCAATTCACCGCCACTTCGATGATAGGCATGATTGCGCTGGCCGGCATCATCGTGCGCAACTCGATCCTGCTGGTGGATTTCATCAATCTGCAGGTGAGTGACGGCGTGGACTTGCAACATGCGGTCGTCAATGCTGCCGCAGCGCGCGCCAAGCCCATCATCCTGACCGGGCTGGCGGCGATGCTGGGTGCGTTGTTCATCCTGGATGATCCGATTTTCAACGGGCTGGCGATCGCGCTGATATTCGGCATCCTGGTATCAACGCTGTTGACGCTGGTGGTGATTCCGGTGCTGTATTACGCCACGTTGTACCGCAAAATCGGGTAAAATTTTTCAACTTAAATAGAGGAGTAGTTCATGAGTGCTGAACGCGTTGTTCGAATTATTGCAGGATTGTTTGTTATGTTGTCGCTGACGCTGGGCATGGAAGCAAGCCCACTTTTCGTCAGCAAGTATTTCCTGTTTTTTACTGCCTTTGTCGGCTTTAACCTTTTCCAGAGTGGCTTCACCAAGTTCTGCCCGCTGAACAATATTCTGGCAAAATTTGGTGTCAAGGGATCTGCTTGCTGAGGATGCTGTCTCCCGCATCGTTTCCAACACTGCGGCAGTGCGTAGCTAAAATTGGCTGGACCCACATCAGCCTGACGTTAGTCGGGATGATGTGGGTTTTGCCTTTTCTGTATTTCTATCATCAATTCCCGCTTACCACGTTCTATCAGGAATGCGGCGCAGCTCTGCTCGGCCTGGGCGCGATGTCGTTGCTGGCGTCGAAACGCTATTGGCAGCAGCCGCACATTCCGCGCATCGTGCTGTTGCCATTGGGGCTGGCGCTGGTCGTGCTGGTGCAATTCGCCCTGGGACGGGGAGTGTATTTAAACTATACCCTGCTGGTCATGCTGTATTTGTTGTGGGTTGCGCTGTTGATGATGCTCGGCCAGTACCTGCGCGAGGAGCTTGGCCTGCCGCTGCTGGCCACGGCGCTGGCGGCTTTCCTGCTGCTGGGGGCGGAGCTGAGCGCGATGGTCGGCATCCTGCAGAATTATCCCTGGCGCTCCATCCTGGATTATGTGGTGTCAGTCAAAACGGGTGCCGCTGTGGTGGGCAACATGGGACAGCCCAACCACTTCGCTGATTACACTACGCTGGGTTTGATTTCGCTCGGTCTGCTGCGCCTGCGCTGGAATATGCGCGCCTGGCAAACAGCGCTGCTGGCTGCGCCGCTGCTGTTCGTGCTGGTGTTGAGCGGTTCGCGCAGCGCCTGGCTGTATTTGTTGTTCCTGGCAGCGCTGGCCTACCTGTGGCAGCGCCGCGACAAATCCTGTCTGCCATTTTTGCATTACAGTCTGTTGCTGTTGCTGGGCTTCGGACTGATGCATCTGGTGGTGCAAATCCCCTGGCTGGCTGGTTTGAACGGCAATGAGACCAGCATGGATCGCATGATTGCTGCGGGCACCGCCAGTTTTGGGGCGGGCGGAAGCAGTAGCATCCGCTTGCACATATGGCATGAGGCTTGGCTGATCTTCAGCCAGTTTCCGCTGCTTGGGGCTGGATTCGGCCAGTTCGGCTGGCAGCATTTCCTGCTCGGACCGTCGTTGCACAACACTAACATTCAGGGCTTGTATAACAACGCGCATGATTTGGTGATGCAGACTGCCGCGGAAATGGGGCTGGCCGGATTGCTGGTATTGTTGGGCACGCTGGCGCTATGGCTCAGGCAGGCGCGAAGTGCAGCGCATACCGTTTATCACTGGTGGGGGTATGGGTTGCTGGCCGTGCTGGCGATACACAGTCTGCTGGAATATCCGCTGTGGTATGTCTACTTCCTGGGCGTGGCAGCGCTGGTGCTGGGCATGCTGGATAACACCGCTTACCGGTTGGGATCGCGCGTTGTGGGGCGCTGGTCTTTGACTGGTGTGCTGCTGTTGGGAGCGTTTACGATGTGGCAAGCGGCGCAGGGCTATGGCAAGCTGGAAATGTTGAATGCCCATATTCGTCCTGAATCTCAGCGGGATGGCAGCGATGCGGAGCAGCGCATGGAAGCACAGCCTATCAGTGATGGTCTTATGGCTATACAGGGCATACAGAGTTTGCTGCTGCGTCCCTACATTGAGTTTGCCCAGAGCCGGGCTGGCTGGGATCACGTGACGGACAAGGGTGCGCTGAATGAACGTGTGATGCGTTTTGCACCGGTCGGCGTGGAGGTCTATCGCGAGTCATTGCTGCTGGCGCGTGCGGGTCGGCAGGACGCGGCAGCAGCGCAAATGGAGCGCGCTATCTGGGCTTTCCCGGGGGACTTTCCGGCGACGCTGGAGAAATTGCGCGCACTGGCGCAGATGGATGCAGACCCGGCGCGTTTTCCCGCGCTGCTTGAGTTCGCGCTGCAGAAATATCAGGAGCATCAGCATGCCAGCCATTCAGAATAGTCCTGCGATGGGTGGCGTGATTGCACGCTGCTCGCTTCATTGGGCTGACATTGCCGAGGAAATATATGCCGATTAAACTAATTTTTGGTTCGTTACGATGGGCGCACATCAGCCTGCTGCTCGTCGGTTTGATGTGGGTTTTGCCGTTTCTGTATTACAAGCATGCCTTGCCGATCACGACCTTCTACCAGGAGTGGAGCGCGGCCATGTTGGGCGTATGTGCAATGTCGTTGCTGGCGTCGAAACGCTATTGGCAGCAGCCGGAAATCCCGCGCATCGTGCTGCTGCCGATAGGTTTGATGCTGTTGGTATTGTTGCAGTCCTTGCTGGGTCGGGTGGCTTATTTCAGCCATGCATTACTCAGCGAGTTGTATCTGCTGTGGGCGGCGCTGTTGATCATGCTGGGACACCGCTTGCGCGTGGAACTCGGCTTGCCGCAATTGGCCACCGCGCTGGCTGTGTTTTTGCTGCTGGGCACGGAGCTGGGCGCATTTGCCGGCATTCTGCAAAATTATCGCTGGCACACGGTCCTGAATTATGTGGTGTCAGGCAAAGTGGGCGCTGCAGTGGTCGGCAACATGGGACAGCCCAACCACTACGCGGATTACACCACGCTGGGACTGATTTCGCTCGGTCTGTTGCGCATGCGCTGGAACATGCGCGCATGGCAGGTAGTGCTGCTGGCAGCGCCGCTGCTGTTCGTGCTGGTGTTGAGCGGCTCGCGCAGCGCCTGGGTGTATTTGCTGTTCCTGACTGCAATGGCCTACCTGTGGCAGCGCCGCGACAAATCTTGTGCACCGTTACTGCGTTACAGTCTGCTGCTGTTGCTGGGCTTCGGACTGATGCATCTGGTGGTGCAGATCCCCTGGCTGGCCGGGGTGGGCGGTACCGAAACGACGCTGGACCGTATGAGCCGTCAGGTCGGCGGTAAAAGTATCCGGATGCACATCTGGCAAGAGGCATGGCTGATTCTCACCCAATTTCCGCTGCTGGGTGCCGGGTTTGGCCAGTTTGCCTGGCAGCATTTTCTGCTCGGGCCGTCGCTGCACAACCCTGATATTCAGGGGCTGTATAACAACGCGCACAATCTGGTGATGCAGGTTGCAGCGGAAATGGGGCTGGCCGGGTTGCTGGTCTTACTGGGTACGCTTGCACTATGGCTGTGGCAGGCACGCAAGGTGGCGCTCACAAGCTATCATTGGTGGGGATATGGCGTCGTAGCCGTGCTGGGAATCCATAGCATGTTGGAATACCCACTGTGGTATGTTTATTTTCTTGGTGTGGCGGCGTTGACGCTGGGGCTGATGGACAACACCACCTTCCGGCTGGAGTTGCGCGGCTTGGGACGCTTGGCGCTGGCGGCGATGTTGCTGCTGGGGATGTTGACGTTGTTGCAGGCGTGGCAGGGCTACCGCACTCTGGAGGAATTGCGCACGTTGCGCCCGGTGTCGGCAGTGGATGAGGACTATTCCCGGCGTGTACGCGAGGGGTTGGTGGCGACACAGGGGCAAGCCTTGCTGCAACCCTATGCTGAACTGGTGATGAGCAGCCTGATAGAAGTCAGTCCCGATCATTTGGCTGAAAAGCGATTTTTGAACGAAAGCGCGATGCATTTTGTGCCGAGCAACGGGGCAGTGTACCGCGAGGCATTGTTGCTGGCACTGTCCGGAGAGCAGGCGGCAGCACAGCTTCAGATCGAGCGCGCGATCTGGAGCTATCCGGGAGATTTCCAGCGTACACGCGAGCAGTTGCGCGCCCTTGCGCTGAAAGACCCCGCTCATTTCGCCGCTCTGCTAGAATTCGCGCTCAAAAAATATGAGGAGTATCAGCTTGCAGTTTCTACAAAGTAATATCTGGTTGGTGTTAGTCGCGCTGAGCAGCGGTGTGATGCTGTTGTGGTCGTTATTTGGAAATCGCCTGCGCCGGGTGAAAGAGGTGAACACCGTTGCTGCGATGCAGCTAATCAACCACAAAAATGCGCTCATTCTGGATGTGCGGGAAAACGACGAATTCAATGCGGGCCACATCATGCATGCGAAGCAGATTCCGCTGGGCAAGCTCAAGGACAGGCTGGGTGAGCTTGAGCGCTATCGCGAGCAGCCCATCGTGGTTGTCTGCCGTAGCGGCCAACGTTCTGCTACGGCCTGCGTAGTGATGGCCAATCGCGAGTTCAGGCAAGTGTATAACCTGAGCGGAGGTATGATGGCTTGGCAAAAGGCGGATTTGCCGGTGGAGAAGTAATGGTCAAGGTGTTGATGTATTGCACCGAAGTGTGTCCATACTGCGTGCGGGCTGAACGTTTGTTGCAGGCCAGGGGGGTGCTGGAAATAGAGAAAGTTCGCGTCGACCTGCAACCGGAATTGCGTGTGGCAATGGTGGAAAAGACCGGGCGGCGCACCGTGCCGCAAATCTATATCGGTGCGCACCATGTCGGTGGTTATGATGATCTGGCGGTGTTGGATCGCAACGGCGAATTGATCCGTCTGTTGAACGAGTAATTAAAATATTTTAAGGATAAAACCAATGAGCGAAGCCGCAGCAGCACAACCGTTGTTCAACATCGAGAAGCTTTACGTCAAAGATCTGTCGCTTGAAATTCCCCATGCGCCGGCTATATTTCTGGAGCGCGAACAGCCGCAGATCGATCTGCAATTGCAAAGCAATTCCAGCGCGGTTGGAGAAGGCGTGTATGAAGTGACCATCACGGTCACGGTCACAGCCAAGCTGAAGGAAAAGAACCAGGTGATGTTTTTGATAGAAGCCAAACAGGCCGGCATTTTCCAGCTGCGCAACTTGCCGCAGGAAGAGCTGGCTCCGGTATTGGGTGTGGTCTGCCCCAATATTCTTTATCCCTATCTGCGCGAAGTAGTGTCGGATCTTGCGGTGCGTGCCGGCTTTGCACCCGTGCTGCTCAATCCGATCAATTTTGATGCGCTGTATCAGCAACAACAGCAGCAGGCGCAGGGCGAGCCCGTCACCACGCATTGAAAATGAGCCTCCGGTTCGCCCGTGTTTATTGCATTGCATTGCTGGGCCTTTCATCGCTGGCAGCAGCCGGGTATGCGCACGCGGCGGACTATGTGTCGGTGGCGGAGGGTTCGGCTGTGCTTTACGATGCGCCTTCGCTCAAGGCAAAAAAGGTGTTTGTCGTCAGTCGCTATTTGCCCTTGGAGCAGGTGGTCAGCCTGGATAACTGGGTCAAGGTGCGCGACAGCTCGGGCGGTTTGGCCTGGATAGAAAAGCGCGCACTAAGCAGCAAGCGTTTCGTGGCTGTTACAGACACGCTTGCTGCGATACGCCAGACACCCGATGTGAATGCTGCCATTGTGCTGCAGGTGCGCCAGCAAGTGGCGCTGGAATGGCTGGAAAGTACCGGAGCCGGCTGGATCAAGGTGCGCCATCAGGACGGTGCGACGGGTTATGTGAAATCGGCCGAAGTGTGGGGCGACTGACCTGTCAAGCAGATTTAGCCACGGATTAACACGGATTGACACAGATAAAACCCCCAAACGGATTCTCAGTTTTTATCCGTGAATATCCGCACCCGCAAGGGGTAGGCCGTAGTTGTACAGCCGCTGAAGCGGCAACAACCACGCTCTGTTAATCCGTGGCTAATTGTTGTTCCAGAAGTTTTACCTTTCTCAGGATTGACGTACTGACATCATGAATATCGCCATATTAGGTGCAGGCGCATGGGGCACAGCGCTGGCCGTCAGCCTCTCGGCGCGTCATCGCGTCACGCTGTGGGCGCGCGACGCAGCGCAGGTCGCATTGATGTCCGCCAGCCGTTGCAATCAGCGTTACCTGCCGGAAATTCAGTTGCCGCAGCAACTGCACCTTACCGCCGATCTGCATGCCGCACTTGATACCGCCGAACTGCTGTTGCTTGTGGTTCCGATCTCCGCGCTGCGCACCACCTTGCAACAGATTGCAAAGCTCCCGAAGCCGATCCCGGTGATCTGGGCGTGCAAGGGTTTCGAGGCGGAGACTGCGCAATTGCCGCATCAGGTGGTGGCGGAGACGCTGCCGCCTACTGTTCCGCATGGCGTGCTGTCCGGTCCTAGTTTTGCGCTGGAAGTGGCGCGCGGCCTGCCTACTGCGCTGACGCTGGCATCGAGCGATGGCGAATTTGCGCGGCAGATGGCGCATGCGCTGCATCATCCGCGCTTGCGCATTTATTCCAGCACTGACGTGATCGGGGTTGAAGTGGGAGGCGCGGTCAAGAATGTGCTGGCTATCGCTGCCGGCATCTCCGACGGACTCGGCTTTGGTCACAATGCTCGTGCCGCGCTGATTTCACGCGGGCTGGCCGAGATGACGCGGCTGGGGCTTAAGTTGGGCGGAAGTGCGGAAACGCTGGGCGGCTTGTCTGGCGCGGGGGATCTGATCCTGACCTGCACCGGCGATTTGTCGCGCAACCGCCGCGTCGGTATGATGCTGGCACAACAGCAGGCGCTGCCGGATATTTTGAGACAGTTGGGGCATGTGGCAGAGGGCGTGTATACCGTGCGCGAAGTGCATCAGCTCGCGCAACGGCTGGGGGTTGATATGCCAATCTGCGCGGCGGTCTATCGCGTGCTGTACGAGCAGGTTGCGGCGGCGAGCGCGGTGGAGGATTTGCTTAACCGTTCTCCGAATACCGAGTTCTGAATTTAGCCACGGATTAACACGGATTAAACACGGATGAATCACTAAGCTGGATGGAATTCTAAACTCACCCGGAAGGTATATGGATTAAGGCATGGAGCCATGCCAATAATCCGTGTGTATCCGTGATAATCCGTGGCTAATTAATTTTTTTGGTTAGGCAGCCCCCGCAAATCCGCACTGTCTCCATGCTTCAAACACCGCCACCGCCACTGTGTTGGATAAATTCAGGCTGCGGTTGTCGGGCAGCATCGGCAGTCGCAGGCGCTGCTCCGGCATTAACGATTCCAGCAAATCTGCAGGCAAGCCGCGACTTTCCGGCCCAAACAGCAACGCATCCCCGGCTTGATAACTCACCTCATGGTAAGCACGTGCGCCCTTGGTAGTAAAGGCGAATAGTCGCACACCCGGCAGCGATTGCAGGCATGAAGCGAGGTCGTCATGCACGCGCAGGCGGGCATATTCGTGATAATCCAGCCCGGCGCGGCGCAGTTGTTTGTCATCCAGTTCGAAGCCGAGTGGGCGTATCAGGTGCAACTGTGAGCCGGTGTTTGCGCACAGGCGAATGATGTTGCCGGTATTCGGTGGAATCTCCGGCTGATACAGGATTACGTTGAACATTATTGGATATTGTCGGTAATGAGAAAAAGGCTAACTTCCAAACAAGCGGGGTTCCCAAGGTCAATTCACAAAATAGGCTCTAAAATTTTGTGCGATCATTCTGTGTGCATGGGTGTAAATCCGCGCAGCAAGAATAAGCTGCAATAACATTATTTGGGAAGATATTTCATGGCAGAGCGTCCGAAAAAAGTTCGCCTCGGTGAATTGCTGGTGCAGCAGAAGCTCATTTCATATGAGCAACTCACATTCGCGCTTGAGGAGCAGAAACGCAGCGGACGCAAGATCGGTCGGATACTGGTGGATAACGGCTACGTTTCCGATGACCAAGTCGCGGAAGTTCTTGCCATGCAACTCGGCATTCCCTATATCAACCTCAAGTTTTACAACGTCAACCCCGACATTATCCGCCGCTTGCCGGAGAATCAGGCGCGGCGTTTTCGCGCGCTGGCGCTGGAAGAACGCAATGGCGTGTTGCTGGTCGGCATGGGCGATCCGACAGATCTGTTTGCCTTCGATGAGCTCACGCGCTTG
>Ga0315272_10001118_pt1 | contig 13398 bp, 10 predicted proteins | sample C3_middle_MG_FD_203918 | JGI IMG/M metagenome (GOLD analysis project Ga0315272, IMG submission 203918) | Sediment microbial communities from Yellowstone Lake, YNP, Wyoming, USA - C3_middle | ecosystem: Environmental > Aquatic > Freshwater > Lake > Sediment | place: USA: Wyoming | collected...
CTTACAAGGAGGGAGCGGCATAAGTTATTGAGGCAATGTTATGGGGTATTAAAGAGCAGGACGCCATTTAGGGTAAAGGAGAAGGAGGTTACCCCTTGACAATGGACATAGAACATCCCGAGGCGCGCATGCGCCGAGGGACCCCTCGCTTCGCTCGGGGCGACAAAAAAAGAGAGGGCTCGGGGCGACAAAAGGTAGCGTTCGGGGCGATAAAGGGGGCTCTGCGCGACTTGATAGCGATTCTTTTTTATCTATAATACTACTCTATGCTACCCGTTGTCTTAACCATTGCTGGTTCGGATTCTGGCGGGGGTGCTGGTATACAGGCAGACCTTAAGACCTTTTTTGCTCATGGAGTTTACGGCACAACTGTAATCACCGCTATCACCGCTCAAAACACTCTGGGAATTTACGCCATCGAAGATGTTTCGCCAGAGGTCATCTATCTTCAAGCAAAAGCGGTCTTCGAGGATTTTTCTCCAGCTGCGGTAAAAATCGGGATGCTCTCAAGGGAAGAAACAGTTGCTACCGTAGTAAAAATACTAAAAGAATTTAAGCCCAAATGGGTAGTTCTTGACCCGGTTATGGTAGCAAAAAGCGGAGCCCCTTTGCTTAAGGAAGGGGCTATAGCGCTTTTTAAATCTCAACTTTTACCCTTAGCCTCCGTCGTTACCCCAAACATTCCTGAAGCAGAAGTCCTTACCGAAATTAGCATAAAATCTGTTGAAGATATGAAGGAATCCGCAAGGTATCTTGTTGAGGCACTCGGCGTTGGCTCTGCCTTAGTAAAGGGTGGGCACTTAGAGGGTGACCCTACGGATGTATTCTATGATGGAAAAGAATTTTGGGTTTTATCCGGAAAAAGAATAACAACTAAAAGCACTCATGGAACTGGCTGCACTTTATCTTCAGCCATTGCCGCAAACTTAGCTTTAGGCTACGATTTGCTAACTTCAGTAAAAAGGGCTAAAGTTTATGTGGAAAAGGCTATTGAAAGGGCAATTCCTCTTGGGAAGGGAGCCGGTCCATTAAACCATTCGTGGAATGTAAAGTTTGAATGGAGCTAAGAGAATTTTGGTGGAGGCGGCGGGAATCGAACCCGCGTCCGAGGTAAGCCTCGGGTTAAACCCCTACAGGCTTAGCCTGTGGTTTAAATCTCGTAGAGAGCCGGTCACAGGCACCCGGACCCTCTACCAGGTGGGATTTTCTCTCGGGTATAAGCCTCCCACCGGGGCTTATACCCAAAGCCTGCTTCGGTCGCGCCCCTTAAGCACCGCAGGCAGGTAGCTTAAGGGACGTGGCAGCTCTTAGATTAGGCTGCCAAAGCGTAGGAGTATTCGTTGGCAGTTGTGTTTTTGCACCCTTTTTTACGTGGCGGGCGCAACCACGGCCTGCAGTTTAACCCTATACTTACCCCGTCGAGCCCTTTCGCCCCCTACTTTTTAAAGACCTAAATAAAAAATAATGCATCTTTCTCCCTTGTAAAGAGCCCATTTACAGCCAACCTTTCTCTTCGTAAACTATTCTTCCTGTCCCAGCTGGAATGAGCCTTCCAACGATAACGTTCTCCTTCAACCCTCTTAGATAATCTACCTTTCCAGCAATAGCCGCCTCAGTAAGCACTCTTGTTGTCTCCTGGAAGGAAGCAGCTGACAACCAAGAATCGGTCAGTAGAGCTACCTTCGTGATACCCATGATCACTGGTTCCGCTTGGGCTGGTCTTCCTCCTTGGGCAAGAACCTTTTCGTTAACCTCTTCAAACTTCACCTTATCCACTATCTCGCCAACCATAAAATCAGTATCTCCAGCCTCTTTGATCTTCACCTTCTTAAGCATCTGCTTTACGATAACCTCAAAATGCTTGTCGTTGATCTTAACACCCTGGGCACGATATACCTGCTGAATTTCTTCAACCAAAAACCTGGCCACTCCTTTCACACCCTGAACTTTGAGTATATCATGAGGATTGGGCGTTCCTTCAATCAAGGCATCACCAGGCTTTATGTAATCTCCCTCTCTTACGACGATATGCTTCCCCTTGGGAATCTGATACTCAATCGGCTCGCCAACCTCAGGTTGAATGGTTAAAACCTTTCTACCCCTGACATCCTTCTCAAAAACAACCCTACCCTCGATCTCGCTCACTATGGCATGGTCCTTAGGCTTCCTTGCCTCAAAAAGGTCAGTAACCTTGGGCAAACCACCAGTTATGTCCTTAGCCTTGACAGTTTCTCGCGGAATTCTTGCGATGATATCGCCAGCCTCGACATAATCTCCCTCATTTACGCTGATGATGGCTCCAACGGGTAGCTCATACCTTGCCTTACCACGCCCTTCAGGAAGGTCAATCGTCCTACCTTTTTCGTCCTTTATTGAAATACGTGGGCGATAATCTGTGAGCTTATAATCTCTTACAATACGCATCATACGCCCTGTAGTGGGGTCGATCTTCTCGTCTATGGTCACGCCCTCTATAATATCTCCAAACTTTACTTTACCTGAAACTTCAGTGATGATGGGTATTGTATACGGGTCCCATTCCACAAGGAGGTCGCCGGGTTTTACCGCTTCCCCCTCCTTTACTTTAATCTTTGCCCCGTAAGTAACAGGATATTTTTCTAACACCCTGCCATCAGGACCGATGATGGCAATCTCTCCCTGTCTGTTCAGAGAAACAAGCGTCCCGTCTGGACGTTCCACATATCTGATGTTTAAATATTTAACCACTCCGTGGCTCTGAGCGATGTGTTCGCTACGCTCCCTTGCGCCGCCAACGGCACCACCGATATGAAAGGTTCTCATGGTTAACTGAGTCCCGGGCTCACCGATCGACTGGGCAGCAATGATCCCAACCGCCTCGCCAAGCTCAACAAGCCTACCAGTGGCAAGGTCCCTGCCATAGCACATGCGACAAACACCAAACTTTGCTTCGCAGGTCAAAACAGACCTAATCATCACCTTGTCAATTCCAGCTTCTTTTAACTTCTTTGCCTTAGCCTCGTCGATCTCCTCGTTTGCCCGCACTAAAACCTCTCCAGTTACCGGGTCAACGATGTCTTCCAAAGCTACCCTACCAAGCACCCTATCCCAAACGGGCTCTACGATCTCACCGCCTTCAGTAAGATGTCCTATTTCAATGCCGTCGATAGTCCCGCAGTCCTCTTCGGTTACCATGCAATCCTGAGCAACATCTACAAGTTTTCTTGTAAGGTATCCCGCGTTTGCCGTTTTCAAAGCGGTGTCTGCTAAACCTTTACGAGCACCGTGGGTTGATACAAAGTATTCAAGCACTGACAACCCTTCACGGAAATTACTCTTAATCGGCGTGGGAATGATCTCTCCCGAGGGCTTAGACATAAGACCACGCATTCCAGCAAGCTGTTTAATCTGGTCCTTTGAACCGCGAGCACCGGAGTGAGCCATGATAAACACTGGGTTAAGACTTGGTCCGATAACCCTTTCACCGTTCGGTCCGATGTACTCTTTTTTCTCCATGAATTTCATCATCTCTTCTGTCACTCGCTCGGTAGCGTTTTGCCAGACATCAACTATCTTGTTATACCTTTCAGATTCGGTGATCAAACCTTCATTATACTGCTCTTCGATCTCCGCCATCTTCTTTTCAGCTTCGGCAAGGATCTCAGCCTTCTTAGGAGGAATGGTCAAATAGTCAACGGATATGGAAAGCCCTGACCGTGTAGCCATGGCAAAGCCTAAATCTTTGATCCTGTCCGCAAAGATAACCGTCTTCTTATTGCCAGCCCGTCTGTAAGAAATGTTGATCAACTGCTGAAGCTCCTTTTTGGTCAAGGGCTTGTTGTATTCCTCAAAGGGTATCTCTTCGGGAACGATGGTAGATACTATCACCCTACCTACGGTAGTATCAACAAGCTTTCCGTCAATTTTTACCTTTATCTTTGCCTGAAGTTCAACCTCACCGCTCTGATAAGCTAAGATCACCTCATCCCTGTCCTTGAAAATCTTGCCCTCACCCTTAGCAAAGGGCTTTTCCATCGTCATGTAGTAAAGCCCAAGGACCATGTCTTGAGTGGGATAAACAACGGGGATTCCGCTTGCTGGAAGGAGGATGTTGTTTGTTGAAAGGATTAGCACCCGGTTTTCCACCTGAGCCTCAACGGAAAGAGGAACATGCACCGCCATCTGGTCGCCGTCAAAGTCAGCATTATATGCAACGCAAACTAAAGGATGAAGCTGGATCGCTTTAGTATCTATGAGCACTGGTTCAAAGGCTTGAATACCAAGGCGGTGAAGCGTTGGAGCCCTGTTGAGCATTATAGGATACTCCTTGACTATCTCTTCAAGGGCATCCCAAACCGCTGGATGCTCCTCCTCTACAAGCTTTTTTGCAGTCTTGATGTTTGAAGCATAGCCATTCCTTTCAAGCCAACCATAGATGTAGGGCTTAAAAAGCTCAATTGCCATCTTCTTTGGAAGACCGCATTGATGCATCCTTAGCTCTGGTCCAGCAACGATCACCGACCTTCCTGAAAAATCAACCCTTTTCCCAAGGAGGTTTTGCCTAAACCTACCCTGCTTACCTCTCAAGACATCTGAAAGGCTCTTCAAGGGTCTACGGTTTGGTCCAGTTACCGGTCTCCCCCGGCGACCGTTATCCAAAAGGGCATCAACCGCCTCCTGAAGCATCCTCTTTTCATTCCGCAAAATGATGTCAGGGGCATCAAGCTCGATCAGTTTTTTCAAACGCACATTCCTGTTGATTACCCTACGATAAAGGTCGTTTAGGTCAGAGGTGGCAAATCTTCCCCCCTCAAGCGGAACAAGCGGTCTAAGCTCCGGAGGAATTACCGGAAGAACCTCAAGGATCATCCACTCTGGCTTGTTCCCAGACTCTAAAAGGGCTTTGACCAATTGAAGCCTTTTCCCGAGCTTCTTCCTCCTTGCCTCCTGCCTTGTTGCTTCCATCTGGGCTTGAATATCCTTAGCAAGCTTCTCAAGGTCAAGCTTCTTCAACAACTGCTGAATGGCGCTCGCACCCGTCCCTACCTTCACCTTATCACCATAGTGCTCCATCACATAGGAAGCCTGCTCTTCCGTTAGGATCTTCCCAACGGGATGCTCGTCAACCTCGCTTTCTATCACTACATAGCGCTCAAGATAAAGGATAGATTCTACTTCTTTTAAATTCATATCAAGAAGTAAGCCAATCTTTGAAGGGATGCTCCTCAGATACCAGATATGAGCAACTGGCGAGGCAAGCTCAATGTGCCCCATCCTTTCGCGCCTAACTTTGCTATGAATGACTTCAACACCGCACTTTTCGCAGATAACTCCACGGTGTTTTATCCCTTTATACTTTCCGCAGAGACATTCAAAATCTTTAACAGGTCCAAAAATCTTGGCACAGAACAAGCCGTCCCTCTCAGGCTTCATGGTGCGGTAATTTATGGTTTCAGGCTTTTTAACCTCGCCAAAGCTCCACTCGCGTATCCTGTCCGGGCTTGCAAGACCAATCTTAACCGCCCTTATTCTCATCCAATCCTTTGGTTTTTCGAGGATCGACAACAGATCCTTCATAGGGTCTAAACCTCCCTTTTATTTGGTTTGTTAGGTTTTTAATCTTCGATCAACTCAACATCTAAACAAAGCCCTTGTAGCTCCTTCGTTAAGACCCTAAAGCTTTCGGGGATACCGCATTCAAGGAAGTTCTTCCCCTTAACAAGCCTTTCGTACATCCTTGCTCTGCCTTCCACATCATCGCTCTTCACAGTCAAAAACTCTTGCAGTGTATAGGCTGCACCGTAAGCTTCGATAGCCCAAACCTCCATCTCTCCAAGCCTTTGACCACCAAACTGAGATTTTCCGCCAAGAGGCTGCTGAGTAACCAAGGAGTAAGGTCCCGTTGACCTGGCATGGATCTTGTCGTCCACAAGGTGGTGAAGCTTTAGCATATGCATATATCCTACTGTGACAGGCTCTAAGAAAGGCTCCCCGCTCATACCGTCATAAAGAACCGTAGTCCCTGATTCTGAAAGCCCAGCAAGCCTAAGCCACTTCTTAATCTCCTCCTCTTTTGCTCCGCAAAAAACCGGTGTGGCTATGGGTATACCATCCATGAAGCCTTTAGCAAGCTCAAGCACATCTTCATCGCTTTTCCCTTCAACCAACCTCTCGTATTCCTCCTCTGTAAAGATCTCTTTCAAGAGCTCCTTAACCGCAACAACCTGATATTCCTCGGCAAGCTTAGCCACCTTCCTTCCAAGTTCCTTGCAAGCCCACCCGAGATGGGTCTCAAGAAGCTGCCCGATGTTCATACGGGAAGGAACGCCAAGAGGAGAAAGTATGATGTCAACAGGCGTGCCATCAGGAAGATAGGGCATATCTTCAACGGGAACTATCTTAGAGACAACGCCCTTGTTTCCGTGGCGACCTGCCATCTTATCGCCTGGCTGAAGTTTCCTCTTCATGGCTACATAAACCTTGACTATCTTTAGAACACCTGGCGGAAGCTCATCCCCCTTCTTCAAACGATTGATCCTTGCCTCATACTCTTCGGCAATTGCTTTTTTCTGCTTTTCAAAGGCTGAAAGTAGCTCTTGCACTATCTCTTTTTTCCCCTTAGGGACAATTTCCTTAAGCTTTGGGAGAACAGCTGGTGGGAGGTTTTTGAGTAGTTCCTCATTTAGAACCTCTCCCTTCTTGACAAATACTTCTCCCTCAACCTCAAGGTTTGATGCTGCCTTCTCTCCTGCTAAAATTTCTGAAAGCTTAACCACAAGATGTCTTCTCAAAACTTCAAGAACATCAGATTGCCTTCTTAAAAGCTCTGAGATAGCCTTTTCTTCCTGCTGTTTAGCTCGGCTATCCTTTTCTAAGCCTTTTCTGGTTAAAACCTTGGTGTCGATAACAATCCCCTCGATCCCAGCTGGCACCCTGAGAGAGGTATCCTTAACATCCTTAGCCTTCTCTCCAAAGATAGCTCTTAGAAGCTTCTCTTCAGGAGTAAGGGTTGTTTCACCGCTTGGAGCAACCTTACCGACAAGGATATCGCCCGGACGGACATAACTACCAATCTTAACAATCCCACTATCATCAAGATGTTGCAGAGCCTCCTCGCTCACATTGGGAAGGTCTCGAGTAATTTCCTCCTTCCCAAGCTTTGTTTCCCTGGCAACGCACTCAAACTCCTCGATATGGATGGATGTGAAAACATCGTCCTTGACAAGCCTTTCGGAAATGATGATAGAGTCCTCAAAGTTATATCCTCTCCAGGGCATAAAAGCTACGAGAACATCTTTGCCAAGGGCTAGCTCACCTCTATCCATTGAAGGACCATCAGCTAAAACATCCCCCTTCTTTACCCTCTGACCAGCTCTAACAATAGGTCTTTGTAAAAAGGTTGTATTCTGGTTTGTCCTTTGCCATTTCACAAGGTCATAAACCTTAACCCTTGGTAAAGCTCCATCCTTCCCAAAGTAGCTCACCACAATTCTTGTGCTATCAACCTCCTCCACGACGCCATCATCTTCCGCAACGAGTAAATACCCCGAGTCTCTTGCTACAACCCTTTCCATTCCAGAGCCAACAAGCGGAGCCTTGGTTTTAATAAGAGGAACAGCTTGCCTCTGCATGTTAGAACCCATGAGGGCTCGGTTTGCGTCGTCGTGCTCAAGGAAGGGTATGAGCGAGGTTGAGACGCTCACAACCTGAGCAGGATATAGGTCAACTAAGTCTACCTCATCCCGTCTTGCCATTATAAATTCACCGTTTTTTCTGGCAGGAACAACCTCATCAAGGATGTTCCCTTCTTTGTCAAGGTTGATCGTGGATTGGGCTATGACCAAGTCTTTTTCTTCAGCCGCGCTAAGGTAAACGACCTCATCCGTAACCTTTCCGTCCTTTACTACCCTAAAAGGTGTTTCTAAAAATCCATAAGGATTAACCTTAGCGTAAGTGGTAGGAGAGACGATCAAACCGATGTTAGGACCCTCTGGTGTTTCGATCGGACAGATCCTACCGTAGTGGCTTGGATGAACATCTCGGACCTCAAAGCCAGCCCTTTCCCTGGTAAGTCCTCCGGGACCAAGAGCAGATAGCCTTCTTTTATGGGTTAAAGAAGAAAGAACATTCGTCTGGTCCATGAATTGAGAAAGCTGACCCTGAGCAAAGAATTCCTTAACCGCAGAGATCACAGGCTTGCTGTTTATCAAGTCGCTTGGGGTGAGGTTTTCTATCTCCTGAAGTTGCATCTTTTCTTTGATAACCCTTTCCATCCGCATCAAACCAAGGAGGAACTGATTTTCCACAAGCTCTCCCACAGACCTCACCCTACGGTTGGCTAAACTATCGATATCATCCCCTTCCTCTTCGTTAGCCCTCATCCGCATAAGCTCTTTAATGATGGCTATGACATCCTCTCTGGTTAAGACCCTAACATTTATGGGAACATCAAGGTTTAGCCTTTGATTTATCTTGTATCTTCCGATCTCAGAAAGGTCATAGGTCTGAAGGTCAAAAAATAGGGAACGGAAATAGGCCTCAGCTACCTCAAGGGTCACAGGAGATGAGGGTCTCATCTTTCTGTAGATCTCAAGGATGGCTTCTTCCTTTGTTTTTGCCTTATCAGCCTTAAGCATATCCCTTATAGCCGTAGAATAGCGCTGAAGGCTTGTGAAAAGAACTTTTACCTCCTTAAATCCCTTTTCTCGAAGAAGGTTTAGCTTCTCTTCTGTTATCTCTTCGTTCAAACTAAGCAGGACCTCTCCCGTCTCTGGGTCGATAACATCCTCAGCGGATATTTTCCCCAAAATTAGCTTATCCTCACCCTTTAAGCGCTTTACCCCGGAGCTAAGTATCCTTTTTATAAGACCTTGACTGATCGCTTTTCCTTTTTTAATCAGGACTTCTCCTGTTTCCGGGTTTATAAGGTCAACCTCTGCTTTAGTTCCCGCTAAAATTTCAGAATTGACCTCTCTTTCCACTCCGTCTTCCAGGAGATAAAAGGTTTCCACAGGATAGAAAAGCTTCAAAATCTCCTCCTCAGTAAAACCAAGGGCTTTTAGAAAGACGGTTGCTGAGATGTTTTTTCTTTTATCTATTCTCACATAAAGCCTTCCACGATAGTCAAAGGTAAAGTCGACCCAAGAGCCTTTTACGGGAATAACCCTTGCTACATAGGTAAGCCTTCCAGCCCGAGCATGGGTCTTGTCCTTCTCAAAGATGACGCCAGGGGAACGTTGAATTTGATTAACTACCACCCTTTCTGTTCCGTTGATGATAAAGCTACCCCTTTCGGTCATTAAGGGGATAGCCCCAAAGTAAAGCTCCTGCTCCTTGATATCTCTTATGCTTTTTACGCCGGTATCAGGGTCAACATCAAAGCTTGTAAGCCTTACCCTTAACTTCATTGGGGCTTCATAGGTAAGCCCCTTCTCCTTTGCCGTATCCGGATCATACTCTGGAGGCATGATTTGATAGTCAAGATATTCTAAGACTGCTGTATCAGCGTAATCCTTAATGGGGAAAACAGCCTTTAAGGCCCTGTGAATTCCTACATCTTTCCTTGATTCTAAAGGGACGTTGCGTTGAAGAAAATTTTCGTATGATTCTTTTGGTATGGCGATAAGATAAGGAACATCCATTATCTGCTTAACCTTAGCAAAGCTTTTCCTTACACTCTTTTTTCCGTCCATCTTTGACATTACTTGATTCCTCCCCTTGGGATTCTATGGACTAAAAAGACAATTAGGGTGTCCCCGTGAAAGGACACCCTTTAACAATTTAAACCAATGATATAGGATTGTCAAGATTACTTAATTTCGACCTTTGCGCCAACTTCCTCAAGCTTTTTCTTGATTTCTTCGGCTTCAGCCTTGGACACACCTGTCTTAACTGGCTTTGGTGCGCTCTCAACCAAGTCCTTAGCCTCCTTAAGACCAAGCCCCGTAATCTCTCTAACAACCTTAATAACATTGATCTTGTTGGCTCCAGCCTCGGCAAGAATAACATCAAACTCCGTCTTCTCTTCCTCAGCTTTAGCCTCAGCTTGAGGAGCAGCTGCTCCTGCAACCGCTGCCACTGCTGCTACTGGGGCGGCCGCTGTTACCCCAAACTTCTCCTCAAGCTCCTTGATAAACTGGGAAAGCTCAAGCACCGTCATGTTGGAAATAAACTCGATTACCTCTTCCTTTGTTACTGGCATCTCCTACCCTCCTTTTGTTTTTTCTTTATTAAGCCTCTCCCTTAGCCTTCTTTTCTTCAATTGCCTTAAGCACATAGAGGAAATTCCTCAAAATAGCAGAAAGCACTCCCACAAAATTGGCAACGGGCGCCTGAATTGTCCCAAGTAGTTGGGCGATGAGAACTTCCTTCGGAGGAAGTTTAACCAGCTCATCAACCATCGCCGCATCATAACCCTTATCCTGCAAAACAAGCCCTCTCAAGGTAAGAGAGGGATGAGTTTTGATGTACTCTTTCAAAACCTTGGCTATCTCAACCGGGTCTTGATAAGTAAAGACTACCGCCGTCGGCCCTTCAACATAGTCATTTACCACCTGCTTCCCCTTCTTTTCGCTTGCAATTCTCAGAAGAGTATTCTTAACTACCCTGAACTCTCCTCCCTTCTCCCTAACAAGCTTCCTTATCTCATTACTCTCGTGAGCAGTAAATCCTTTGTAAGAAAGAACAAAAAGGGCGTTTGCTCTCTCAAGCTTCTCCTCAAATGATTTTAAAATTTCGGCTTTTTTAGCACGCGTCTTCAAGGCTAAACCCCCTAATCAAATTTTTGGAAGGTACCCTTCCGCACCTACGGTTGGCTGGCTAAACCATTTAAGCCCAAAGGGCACCAAACCGTCTCTGGCCAGAGGGCCCTCTATAGAAGAGGGCACCTTCAGGCCCTCAAACGATAGCTGTTTAATCTCCAGAGTACTTCTGGAGTAAATTCCTTATGTCGTTTACATCAACCTTAATCCCAGGTCCCATCGTCGTAGAAATGGTTACGCCCTTAATATACTGCCCTTTAGCTCCAGGTGGTTTAGCTTTAATAAGTGCATCCATAAAGGCTGCCAAGTTCTCAAGGAGCTTTTTCTCCCCAAAAGAGACCTTACCGATCGGAGCATGGACAACGCCACCCCTATCCACCTTAAAATCAACCTTACCCGCCTTAATGTCTCTTACAGCTTTAGCTACATCAAAGGTCACCGTGCCTGTTTTAGCACTTGGCATCAACCCCCTCGGACCAAGGATCTTACCAAGTTTGCTAACCTGGGGCATCATGTCAGGGGTAGCGATTACTTTATCAAACTCAAGCCAACCCTCCTCTTGGATCTTCTTTATAAGGTCTTCATCCCCAACATAGTCAGCTCCTGCCTCAAGAGCTTCCTTAGCCTTATCTCCTTTAGCAAAAACAAGAACCCTAACAGGTTTACCCGTTCCATGAGGAAGGACGACGGAACCTCTCACCATCTGGTCAGCATGCCTTGGGTCAACCCCCAAGTTAACCGCAACCTCAACAGTTTCATCAAACTTGGCAGTTGCCGTGTCCAAAGCAAGCTTTACTGCCTCTTCAAAGGTATATTTCTTTGTCCTATCTACCTTGGCTAAAGCTTCTCTGTATCTTTTACCCCTTCTTGCCATAGCCGTTCCTCTCCTTTAGTCTACTATTTGCACACCCATCGACCGAGCTGTTCCCTCTATACAGCGCATAGCTGCCTCAAGGGTTGCACAGTTCATATCCTGCATCTTCGTTTTAGCGATCTCTTCAAGCTGTTTGCGAGTAAGCTTCCCCACTATCTCCTTGCCTGGTGTGTGAGCTCCCGTCTCAATCCCAAGAGCCTTTTTGATAAGGACTGAGGCTGGAGGCGTCTTAAGCTCAAAAGTAAAGGACCTATCAGCATAAACCGTGATGATGACAGGGATGATAAGACCTTCCTGCCCGCGGGTCTTCTCGTTAAAAGCCTTGACAAACTCCATAATGTTTACACCATGCTGACCCAAGGCAGGACCAACTGGAGGCGCAGGAGTTGCCTGCCCTGCTGGCAGTTGTAATTTAATCTGGGCTATAACCTTCTTAGCCATACCTCAACTTCCCCCTATGAAATCTTCTGAAGATTGGTTAGCTCTATCTCAACGGGCGTTTCCCTACCGAAGATACTCACAAGCACCCTTGCTTTGCCTTTATCTGGCTTTATCTCATCAACAACGCCGATAAAATTAGCAAAAGGTCCCTCGGCAATCTTTACCTTATCACCAGGCATGAACTGATACCTTGGCTTCGGCTTTATCTCCTCAACAACTAAGTTCTGAATAAGCTTTTCCACTTCCTCGGTGCGGAAAAATTGATACTTATCAGCTCCAGAAATGCCTAAAACACCCTCTATCTCAGAGATGGCTTGCCTTAGCTCATCCTTAAGCTCGCCGTAAAACAAAACATAACCAGAATAAAAAACCTTCTGCGAAACCTTTTCAGGTGAATAAACAACCTCAATTATCTTAGGTGGAGGGACAAAGAACCTTTCCACTAAATCTGTCATCCCCATCTCGGCAAGGATAGACTCTAAACGTTCTTTAATCTTGTTTTCCATTCCTGCCCAAACATGGACTGAATACCAAGCCTTAGCCATGGCTACCTTAATATAATCGAAATTATAAAATTGTAAATCATGTCAAGCAATCCAAGATAAGCCCCGATAAACAGGCTCAAAAAAACAACGGTTGCCGTGCTTATCAAAACCTGCTTCCTTTCAGGCCAAGTTATCCTTTTAGCCTCAATCTTTACCTCTTTTAAAAAAAGCTTTGCCTTATCCAAAAAAGCCATGGGGCTAATTTTTATCTTCTTTTCTTCCATACAACCCCTCTAAATAATAAAAAATGGCAGGGCAGGAGGGACTCGAACCCCCAACCTTCGGATTTGGAGTCCGATGCTCTGCCAACTTGAGCTACTGCCCTACCCTAAGGGTTTTACTTTTTGACCTCCCGGTGAAGGGTATGCCTTCTATCCCAGGGGCAATACTTCCTAAGCTCAAGCCTATCGGGCGTGTTTCTACGGTTCTTCGAGGTAGTATAGTTAATCCTTTTGCATTCGGTGCATTGTAAATGAATGGTTATCCGAGCTTCTCCTTTTTTAGCCATGGCTAAACACCTATTCTATTATTTTTGTAACAACGCCTGCTCCTACTGTCCTTCCACCTTCCCTTATCGCAAACCTCAAACCCTCCTCCAACGCCACCGGCTTTATCAACTCCACCTCAAGCTCTACATTGTCCCCTGGCATCACCATCTCCACTCCCTCAGGTAACTTCACCACCCCAGTAACATCCGTAGTCCTAAAATAAAACTGTGGCCTATACCCGTTAAAAAACGGAGTGTGCCTTCCCCCCTCCTCCTTCTTCAACACATATACCTCCGCCTTAAACTTAGTAT
>Ga0315272_10001119_pt1 | contig 13394 bp, 10 predicted proteins | sample C3_middle_MG_FD_203918 | JGI IMG/M metagenome (GOLD analysis project Ga0315272, IMG submission 203918) | Sediment microbial communities from Yellowstone Lake, YNP, Wyoming, USA - C3_middle | ecosystem: Environmental > Aquatic > Freshwater > Lake > Sediment | place: USA: Wyoming | collected...
TTGGAGATTGATCGGCCACCGTTGAGGTGGCTACCAGAAATCTGGGGCCGCGTGAGCGACCCCACATAGCCGCTTTGAGCGGCTCACATCCTAAAGCCCCCGGCTTTGCCGGGGGATACTTACTGGCCGGGAGAGCCGGGAATTGGAACTGAATCGAGGCTCTCACACGCAGGAGCCAGACGCGTACACGCGGACCGTGAGACTGCGCCCAACTCTCTCCGCGCCTACTCGCCGCCCTGCACGGCCTGCGCCAGCACCCGCGCCAGCGCAGCGCCGAACGCTGTGCGGTCCTTGGCGGTCGGGCAGCCGCCGAGTTTTGAGTTGTACTCAACCATCTGCTCCATCAACATCGCCGGCAGTTCCCGATCGTGGTACAGCCCTTGTCCGACGTGCATGCGCCCCGCTTTGCCCGGGCTCGTCGTCAAGCCTGAATCGCTCAACGGCTGGGTCGGATTGAACGTCGTCGTCTCCTTGAGCATCTGGAAGATCCTCTCAGCCAGTGGCCTTATTCCGGGCGGCGCCTCCAGGTACTCGCCGCTCTCCGTATTGTGCAGCGACAGAAATGCGTCGACGCGGTGGCCGGAGTCCACCCACTCGAGAATGGCCCGGCGCTGTGACGCGATTTCCGGCATCTTTTGCGGATCGATCGCGTCCCAGTTGCGATTCAGGTCGTAGCCGTTTCTGTTGAACCGCACGCCTCCGTGAGCCACTCCGTCGGGATCGGCCATGGGGAAGATCTTGAAGACGGTGCGATCGCGAATCCGTGCCGCCCGCGGATCGTCGGAAAGCAGGAATCGAACCGCGCCGTCACAGACCCACGATGATCCCGCCTCCCAGGCGTGCTGGCGAAACATCAGCCAGATGACTTTCTTCCCGGCCACAGGCGTCCTCGGGTTCGTAATCGTGACCAACGGCATTGGCCGGCCCTCGACCGTGCGCCCCGCGGATTCCTGCTCCAGGTATGGGCTGTGGCGAAACGAGTCCAGAAGGCTCGCCAGATTCTGGTTGGTGTAGGGCTGCACATGCGCGATCCACAGTCGCGCGCCCTGGGGCCTGAACCGCAGAACCAGGCTTGGCCGCGCCGCATCCCAGGAAACCTGGTCGTCCCGGAAATGCCGCCAATTGACCCCGTCGTAGCTGTAAACGGGCCGCGTGTTCTTGTTCACCGCGTAAGCGGGCGCCCGGTAGTTATACTCGCCGGCGATGTCCACCAGTTCGACGGTAACGGGCTCCTTCGGGAGATTCTGGAGCGCAAAGAAATACCAACTGGCCTGCCGGTTGCGGTGGTCCTGGTCGGACTGCCCTTCGACGCCGCAGCGCAGATGGGTGGGGGAGACTCGCTCCACCTTGCCCACGCTGCCGCCCTCGAAGTTGCTCAGCACCGCAATGCTCGCGAGTAGGATATGGGCTAGCATGTTCACCTGAACCGGGAGAAATCCTGAGGCTGAAGGAGTGAAGCTTCGAGCGGCTCCGCTCGTACGCCCAACCCCAATTCGCTCGACCGGATTCTAGCAGCATTGCCTGCGGCGCGTTCATGCGCACGCCGTCGTCAAGTCCACGCAATCGTCGCAAAACACCCGAGCAGCAGCGGTATGCGCTATGATCCGGCGCCATGTGCGATGTCACGCGAAGAAACCCTCCGCTCGCGGCACGTGCTGTCGCCGGATTCGCTCCGGCCGGGGCCCTGGGACAACCCCACCAGACCCCGGCGGCCGATGCGGTGGACACAAATGCGGTGAAGTAAGTCGATCCCGTCGCTGCCAGCGCGTACTTCTGCCGGAGCGACATTGAACACCCGGGCCACTGCAACAACGGTTGGATCATCTTCGAGGACCACGTTCTCTTGATCGACTCGAACTTCGCGTCGGGCGCGCGGAACATCCCGCCCGGGCCCTATGATTGAAGACAAGGAGGGATGTTGCCATGCGATACAGATCCGTTTCCGGCGCGCGCTTCCTCCCTATAGTCGCCTGCGCAGCCTCCCTCGCCTTCGGGCAAACATACCCGAGCCAGTACCCGCCCGGTCAGTACCCGCCGAGCCAATATCCCCCCGGCCAGTATCCTCCGGGTCAATACCCGCCGGGCCAGTATCCGGGTGGCCCATTACCCGGCGGCCTCCCGATTCCGCAGATCCACTGGCCTAAGCGCAAGCCGAAGGAAGACAAGAAGGAAGACAAGAAGCCGGACGCCGCCACGGGCAAGGCCGACAGCATCATGCTCGCCTGGGTCGATGGATCCATGCGCAGCCTCGGCGAGAAGGATCTGGTGCTTGAGTCCGACAAGAGCCGCCTGCTGCGTTTTCGCCTGATTGCCAAGACGCAGTTCAAGAACAAGGCCGGCGAGGCGATGCGCGACTCGCTCATCCACCCCGGCGATCAACTGAGCGTCGAAGTGGATACCGGCGATCCGGAGACCGCCTTGCATGTGGTGTTCGTTCGCGCCGCGACGCCGGAGGAGAAAGCCGCCGCGGCAAAGCCAGTGGATCAAGCCAAAGTAGTCGCTCCGACCGCGGACGACCTGATGAATACCCACCCCAGCCAACCGGGCGAGGTGCCGGCTAGCCCGACCGCCACCGGAACGGAAGCCGCCGCGTCGAGTGCATCCGGCTCTAGTACGCCGGCGAATCCCACCCCAAGCTCTGCCCCCGCCGAGCGGACCCCAATCCGTGGCGAGGCCCAAACCGAGTCGATGTCCACTGACGCGATCATCCTGGAGGCGCGATCGGCCGCCGAGTCGTTCACCGCCGACCTCCCGAACTTCCTGGTCAAACAGGTCACCACGCGCTACACCAGTACCTTGATTCCATCGAACTGGCGGCAATTGGACGTGGTCACCGCGGATCTCGTCTGCGTTGACGGCAAGGAAGACTACCGCAACATTCTGGTCAACGGACAGCCGACCAATCGCCCCATCGAGAGCACCGGCTCGTGGTCTACCGGCGAGTGGATAGTCACGCTCCAGGACATACTTTCGCCGGTCACCGACGCCGGGTTCACAAAGCGCCGCATGGAGCGTGTGGGCGGCAGGCCGGCCTTCGTCTTCGACTTAGCGGTTTCCGAGGAAAACTCGCACTGGATCCTGGTATCGCAGAGTGGACGCCAGTTCCACGTGGCGTACAAGGGCACCATCTGGATCGATAAGGACACGCTGCGCGTCTTGCGCATCGAGCAGCGAACAACCACGCTGCCGCGAGGCTGCCCGTACGAGAAGGCGCTTTCTACTGTCGAATACGGCTTTGTGAATATCCAGGGTAAGGACTCGCTGCTGCCGGTCAGCAGTGAGAATGAGGCATGCATGTCCGGCGGGGGCACCTGTGTCCGCAACGTGATCAGCTTCCAGAACTACCGCAAGTTCACCGCCGAGTCGGACATCAAATTCGACTGATCTTCCGCTCTTTTCACTCTCAAGCGAATGGGCGGACCCCAGGTCGGCCGGTCTTCGACCAGCATTCATTCAACCGTTCCCACACCTCCGCGTCGCGCACCGCGCAATAAGGTGGCAGCAAAGCAGCGCCACAGCAAAGCAGCGCCAGACACGCGCAACCGTTCCATGCGCTATGATATTGCGCCATGTGCGACTTCACGCGAAGAAACCTTCTGCTCGGGGCGGGAGCCGTGACGGGACTCGCTCCGGACGGTGCCCACGGACAACCCAACCAGACCCCGTCGGCGGACGCCATCAACAAAGTCGATCCCGTCGCTGCCGGCGTGTACTTCCACCAGGGCGACATTGAACACCAGGGCCACCGCAACAACGGCTGGATCATCTTCGAGGACGACGTCTTAGTGATCGGCGCCAACTTTCCATCAGGCGCGCATGACCTCCTGCCCAGGATCGGCGCGCTCACGCCGCAGCCCATCCGCTTCGCCTTCGACACGCACCACGACCGCGACGCGGTGGTCTGGCTGCCCAACGTGCGCATGCTCTTCACCGGCGGCGCCTGTGTCAACGGCGCGTGCAACTTGGGGCACACCAGCGTGCTGGGCAACCGGTCGGTTGAGGTTCGAGGGGCCGCCCAATGACCCTCTGGCTGGCACTTCTCTTGCTCGTTCAGCCCGCCTCGGAGGGCCGGCAACATTTGGAGCGCGGCTTTGCACTGGCCCAAACCGGCGACCTGAAGGCGGCCGAGACCGAACTGCGCCTGGCAGCAAAGCTCGCTCCGGATGATGCGCAGACTCTCGCCATACTGGGAATCGTGCTCGTGCGGCAGGGGAGAATCACCGAAGCGGAGCCGCTGCTCGAGCGCGCGTCGACTCTGGATCCGGGTAATGTCAATACGCGCCTCAACCTGGCGCTGAATCAACTGCGGCTCGGTAACAAGCCCGGTGCGCAAGCCAACCTGAAGCGAATCCTCCGGGACCAGCCCAACAACAAGGAGGCTTCCGCGGTGCTCGAGTCGATGCGACAGAAGACCGGCTACGAGGCGGCTCTGGAAGAGTACCGGCACAACCGTTTCGCCCAGAGCCAGTCGCTGCTTGAGCAGATGATAAGCGGCGGGAGCCGGGCCCCGAACGTCTTCCGGCTGCTCGCCTGGTGCCATCACCGGCAAGGGCGCCCCGAGGAGGCTCTGCGGGCAATGCAGCAGGCCCTCGAACTGGCGCCGGATGATCCGGTTCTCTACGCCAACGCGGCGCAGATCTTGATCGAACAGCGGAATCTGACTGGCGCGCGCGCAGGGGTGGATAAGGCGCTCGAACTGGCTCCGGACAATGCATTTGCGCTCAAGCTCGACGGAACGTTGAACGTCGCGAGTGGCAATCTAAAGGCGGCGCTTGCATCCTTCCAACATGCAGCCGAAGTCGACCGCTCGGACCCGGAGGCGGTCGAGCGGCTGGGAACGGTGCAGTTCATGCTGTATCGATATGCGGAGGCAAGGAAGACTTTCGAAACAGGCATCGCCCGGTTTCCATCCTTCGGCCGGCTGTACGCGGCATACGCCAAGCTGCTGCTCGATCCCAGTTCCGCGGCCGGCGCAGGCGCCGAATCGCGCGCGAAGGGCTTACTCGACAAGGCGCTGGCGCTGGACGCCTCACAGGCGGATGCACATTTCGAACTGGGCAAGCTGCTGATCAACCAGGGCAAGGCATCCGAGGCTGCGCACCACCTGGAAACAGCCACACGGCTGGATCCAGCCAATCGTTCGGCGCACTTCGCCTTGGCGAACGCCTACCGGATATTGGGGCGCAACGCGGACCAGGCTAAGGAACTGGAACGCTACCGCGAACTTGAGAAGCAGGGAGTCCGATAGCGCCAGTCCGGCGGCGAAGGTTTGACATCCGCGGGAGTCCTTTGGAAACCTCCGGTACGTGAGCCGCCGAGCATATGGAAAAGAGCTTTCCCAGCGGCCGGGCACGCGATGCTGCGCCACACGAATGGGAGCGCAAATAGCGTTCAACCATCCTCCCGGTATGCGGCTCACAAGCCTCCTGCGCGATGCGCTATGATGTTGCGCCATGTGCGACTTCACGCGAAGAAACCTTCTGCTCGGGGCGGGATCCGTGACGGGACTCGCTCCGGACGGCGCCCACGGACAACCCAACCAGACCCCGTCGGCGGACGCCATAAACAAAGTCGATCCCATCGCTGCCGGCGTGTACTTCCACCAGGGCGACATTGAACACCAGGGCCACTGCAACAACGGCTGGATCATCTTCAAGGACTACGTTCTGGTGATCGACTCGAATTTCCCGTCGGGCGCGCAGAATATCCTGCCGAAGATTCGCGCGCTCACGCCCAGGCCGATCCGCTTCGCCTTCGACACCCACCACCACGGCGATCATGTCTATGGCAATGCCGTGTGGAATGATCAGGGCGCGACGGCGGTAGCCCACACCGGCGTGATCGAGGAGATGAAGCGCTATGAAACCGGCTACTACGGGACCAAGCCCGGACGCTGGGAGGACACGGCCAAAGAGCGCAAGGACGTGGCCGCCAGCCGCCTGCTCCCGCCGTCCGTGCTCTTCCCCCGGGAGTTGTACTTCGACGACGGCGAGCATCGCGTGGAACTGCTGCACCTCGGGGTCGCTCATACCCACGGCGACGCGGTAGCCTGGCTGCCCAAGGAGCGCATCCTCTTCACCGGCGACGCCTGCGTCAACGGCGCCTACAACTTCGTCGCCGACGGCGACGTGGAGAAGTGGATTGGAACGCTGGACGCCGCAAGGAAACTGGGAGCGAAGATCGTCTGCCCCGGCCACGGTCCGCGTGGCGCGGAGACCGTGCTGGAGGACCAGCAACTCTTTTTCCAGCAATTACGCGAGAAGGTCGGCGCTTTGGTGCAGGCCAGGAAGAGCCCGCGGGAGATCTATCAGGCCATCGGGCAGATTCGCGGCGGCCTCGCGGCCCAACCCAGAATTGCCCGCTATGTCAGTGCGGGCTCCCTCCCCTCCCAAGTCGAGAAGGTGTACACGGAGATGACGGGGCAGGCTTTTCCGGCCGATGCGAAGGCGTCGAACTCGGCCCGGCTCCTCCACGCTCGCGCCCACGCACTGCGACTCGTCTGATCCTCCTGGGCATACGTCAAAGCGATTGCTGTTTCTTTGAAGACGTCGAATGATAACCGCCTGTATTTGCGGTCGATTCCGGTTTGGCGCATCAGGAAGGCCGAACGCTCTTGCGTGGTGGCGCCGGCGCTCTGCAGCGGCGTCAAGACCACTTGCCAGCACAGCCGTTCCAGGCTCGCGGTAAACTTGCGCCGGGGCCCGCGAGGATATCGCTGGCCACCGGGCAGAGCCTGAGATTGGCGTCTTCCAGAACCTTCGCCATCCGGTGATGCGTCCGGTGGAACTCGCCCACCAGCTTGATCCGGTAGTGCGTCAAGTCACGGAGTTCCTGAATCGGGCGGGGTGCTGGGAAGCTCGCTTTGAACAGGCGCGTGGGCCAGCAGACCGGCGATCCACTGCGCGTCCTTAGCATTCCTCATGTGCCCGATCTTCTCCTTCGTTGCGCCGATCCCGTGGGGGCGGCATGACCCATTCACGGGATTTTGCAGAAAATAACTCATTTATTTTCTCCGGCATGCCTAAAGTCTTGCCTTGCTTCAGCCGATTCCATGGCTAGCTTTATGACCGAAACCGGCACTGAGCTGGTTACCGGATGAGGAGTAAGATTATGGATCAAGGTTCCATCATTATCATCATTCCGCCTGCGCTTCTCCGCTGGTTCTGTCTGTAAGAACCAGTCATAAGGGGGAGTTGGCTCCCCCAGATCGTGCGAACGCAGCGCACGTCTCACCCATTCAACCTTTCTGACAATCCCACCACCATTGGTGGGCAAAGGCTCTCCGGGGCGTACGCCTCTCGGCGGTACGGTCCGGAGAGCAACGTCAGCAGGCATACGGAGATCGAGAGACCTGGAGAAGCCGTATCCCAATCACCAGCGCGCCGCTGGCATGTAAGATTCCGCATACCGCATTGATGAAGCTCTCCGAGAGCGATATCTTGTCAGGAAATCATCAGCCGGCTCCACCCCAATCGCGCCCGAGTCGTCCGGCGTTGGCCGCCATTCCCGTAGCCGATATCCGTGCAGGCTCATCTGACCGGGAGCTCGTCCACAGGACTGAATACAAGCTCTCCTTTTCGCGTCTTTGGGTACAAAAGTTACGGTACGTTAGCTTGACAATTTAAATGAGTACTAGATCTAATGATCTGATTTTGATATAACACGAGTATCTTGAGGACGGGTGAGGTCTTCACTGTTCTCGCATTTGCCGGGCTGCTATGCGCCGGCAAATCGCAGTTACGCGGAGCGTCTGCCACAACACCGGTCCCCGAGTTGGACCGGCTGAGCGCGCTTGCCATGTCGTCGCTGGCAAACATGCGTTATCAGCAGGCGATCCGCTGCTTCCTGGATGGAGCCACCCTGGCAAAACAAGTTGGGGATCTGCCCCGGGCTGAGCGATTTCTGAACGCTCTCGGAGGCAGCTACCTCACCGTCTACCAGTACCGGAGAGCGCTGGACGTATTTGAAGAGGCACGCCGGTTGGCGAGGCAAAGCCACGCTGCCGAGGTGGAGGCAGTCATCGACCTGAACCTGTCGACACTCTACATGGTATTGGGAGACGTCGATTCTGCCCAGCGCGAGATCAACGCGGCGAAGGGACGTCTGAGCGTGAACTCACGGTATTGGGCTGGTCTCTATGCCGGGCAGGCTCGTCTGGCTCTCCGAACGGGGGACAGCGCGGGCGTTGAACGCGCGGCACGAGCGGGCCTGGACGCTGCCGACGCTGCCGGCAACGCCGAGGTCCGGGCGGCCCTGGCTGAAGATCTTGGTCTCCTGGACATGCAGCGCGGCAGACTCGACCAAGCTGAAGAAGCGTTGCTGGAAGCATACCGCCTGCGCCGTCTGCAACATCTGCGCGATATTGAGCCGGTGCTCTGCTCGCTTTCCCGGCTGGCGCTCAGGCAGGGCCAGGCGGAGCGGGCGGTCTGGCTCGCAAAGCTGGCGCGGGCGTCCCGGAGCTATTCCGCATCCAGCGCTTCGCCGTGGCTGGGCTCCTTCGCGATGGCGCAAAGTCTGGCTGCGGCGGGGCGGCAACATGAGGCGTTGGCGGCCTACCAGGAGGCGCTCCAACTGGCGCGCAAATGGCGGCAGGAGATCGTTCCTTCCCCCGAAATTGAGCTGCTGGCCAGCATCGGGACGTACCAGATTGCGAGCGCATACTCCTCTTTGGCTGCCGAGTTGAGCCGGCGCGAAGGGAGCAGGGAGATGGCGTGCCGGGCCATGCTCGCCATTGAGCAGGCACGCGACGAATCGTTTCGCTCGCGGGTAGATCCGAAGCTTGCCGAGGATCCGGAATACCAGGAGACGCTGGCCCAGTGGCGCGCCCAACAATTCTGGCGAATCGGGAAAGACGGTGGCAGCCGTCGCCCGGAAGACGCGGCGTCCCTGGCGATCGAAGCGAAGTTGACGTTGCTGGAGAACCGACGGGAGTCAGCCAACGGCAGAGGTCCCAGCCTGGAGGGCCTGAAAGGCCTGGAGCGTTTGCAGGCGGCTCTTGGGGCGCAGGATGTGTTGATATCAATCAGCCTTGGCGGCCAGAGTTCGTGGCTTTGGGCCGTCACGCGCGACTCCTTCGAGCAGATCTCCCTGCCCGGCCGCGGGGAACTGGGTGGACCGCTCTCGGAGTTTTGCCGTGCCGTCCGGCGCGGCCATCCCGATGACGCCGATCCAGGGCAATGCCTCTACACATCCCTGTTTGGCTCGCTTTCCGAAAAAGCGCGTTCGCGGCGCCGCTGGCTGCTGTCGATGGACGACGCGCTTCTGGAGGTCCCACTAGCCGCTCTGCGCTGTAAAGCGGGTGCCGGGCGGCGCTATCTGGTTCAGGACCATGTTCTGGAGCCACTCGCCTCGGCTTTGACGCTGGTGGAGAAGAAGACTGCCGATCGGCCGTCCAATCTGTTTCTGGGCGTTGGCGATCCGGTTTACAACCTGGCTGACGATCGCTGGGGGCGGGGAAGTCAAACTGCGTCCTCCCGAACCTCCGCGCTCCAGCTTCCGAGGTTGCCGGGCAGCAGCGCGGAACTGGAACGGATTGGCAGACTGTGGGCCGGAGCGGGCCTGAAATCCCGCATGCTTACCGGCTTTGCGGCCACTCCGGAACAGTTTTCCGGGGAGATGATGCGGCACCCCCGGGTGATCCATCTGGCGGTCCATCTGATCCAGGAAGAGGCCGACAGCCAGGGCTTCGTACTCATGCGGAGCGGACGCGCCCCGCAATCGCAAGTGCGGGCGCAACGGCCCACTGAAATGTTTCTGATGTTCTCATTGCGGCCGGACGGCAGAGCGGACGGTCTCACTGCGCGCAGCGTCGGCGCCTACCGGCTGCCAGGCAGCCTGGTTGTGATGAGCGGCTGCGGCACCGGCTTGGGTACGCATCAGCCCGGCGCCGGTTTGGCGGGGTTTTTCAAATCGTGGATCGCGGCCGGCGCCTCTGGAGTCGTCGGCACGCTTTGGTCGATCCCGGACGATGCTTCGGCACTTTTCGATGTCTTTTACCGGTCCATTCGCAACGGAACGGAGCCTTCGGCGGCTCTCAGGGAAGCGCAATTGGCACTCCTCGCTAAGGGAGGCTGGAACTCGCGGCCTTCGTTCTGGAGCGCTTGGACGACAGTTGGACGAAATTAGAATGGCACTAAACGTTGAGCGGAATCAGGAGCGTCCGGCAGGGGAAACCGGCGATTCTTCGAGCGGGGATGGGAACCTGGGCGGGTGCTCTCCTCGTCCCAGCGCGAACGGAAATGGCGAAACGCGCCGATCCTGGCGCGCGCTGGTCGATGGAGTGAAGCGCGGCGATCGCGAGGCCATGGAGGCGCTATACGCCAGTTTCACTCGTGGCGTGCGGTACTATTTTTGCAAGCACCTGGGGCCGGCGGATCTGGACGACCACGTCCACGACGCCTATTTGACCGTCATCCAAGCGATTCGCACAGGTTCTTTGCGGGAACCGGAGGCCCTGATGGGCTTCGTGAAAACCATTATCCGGAGGCAGGTGGCGGCAGGCATCGACGATGCAGTTCAACTCCGGCGAGAGCGAGCGGATTTTGAAGTCAGCGCCTTTATCACCGATGACAGGCAGAGTCCGGAGCAGGAGGCCATTGGCCGCCAGAAAGCGCAACTGATGGTGCAGGTGCTGGAGGAAATCTCTCCTCGGGATCGGGAGATCCTGACACGGTTCTATCTTCATGGGCAGAATCAAAATGAGATATGTCAGGAAATGCAGCTCACGGAGACGCAGTTCCGGCTCCTGAAGTCGCGAGCTAAGGCGAGGTTTGGGGAATTGGGGAGAAAGCGACTTTCGCCTGAGGAAACGGAGATTGGACTGAGAGGAATGGCTGGAGCTTGACACTCCTTAATCGTGAATGGAAGATGGCGAAGATCAGGTAGGTCAACGCTACAAACAGTTCACCGAGGGATCGGATGGTTCGATTCTTGGAGTGGCCGTTCATCTACTTTTCGGAGGCAACCGTGGAGGACCGGCTTAGCGGGACAAGCTGCCTGAAAGAGTCCGAGATCGAAGATCTCGCTCGCGGCAAACTGAGTGGCGAAGCGGAGCGGCGTTGCCTGGCTCACCTTCTGTGGTGCCAGTCATGCCAGCAAAGAGTGGACGAAGAGACCGAGTTCGCGCGAGCGACCCGGAGCGCAGCCGCACTCCTGGAGCAGAAGAAGATGGCGGCTGCCGGGCAGCGAGAAAGCGCCGGCTGGATTCAGCGCATATTTGACCGGGCCCGCGACTCGTTCCGCAACTCGTTTAACATGCCTCTCCGCGCCCGCTGGGCGGCTGTTGCCCTATCCGTGAGCGTGCTGACCGTCGTGGCTGTCCTGCTGCCCTTGCGGCGCGGTCCGGCCGGCGGGTTGGTCCTGCTTCGCAGCGAACGGGGCAATGCCCTTCCGGCCACGGTGGACAGTGCCGCGGGGGCCAGCCTGCGCTTGCGCATCGACGTCTCCGATGTTGCTCCGTATCCGGTTTACAGCGTGACCGTCGTCGATGCCGTGGGCCAGACGATTGAGACGAGCGCCGTCAGCGCGGCCGCCGGAAACGTGAATATCACGCTCCGCCGGCACCTGTCACCCGGGGGCTACTGGGTCCGGCTTTCCGCGCCGGACGGGCGGCTGCTGCGGGAATACGCGCTGCGGGTCCGGTAAGCGAGTTGGCCTGCGGGCTCTGGAGAGCCCGCGCGGCTCTGGAGTGCCGTCCCGCCTACGCCTTCCGCGCGTCGAACTCGCGCACCGCGCCGTACATCGCAATGATGTTCGCGGGCGGTACGTTCGCCAGGATGTTGTGTACTTGCTGGAAAACGAAACCTCCGCCCGGCGCCATCAGCTCGCACTGTCTTAACACGTGACTCCGCACCTGCTCGGGCGTGCCCTGCGGCAGGATGCTTTGCGTATCGCAGCCTCCGCCCCAGAAGGTCAAATCCCGGCCGAAATCGCGCTTGAGCCCTTCGGCTTCCATGCCCCGGCAACTGATTTGGACCGGATTGATCGCGTCCAGCCCGGCCTCGATCAGTCCCGGCAGGAGCGGCCGCACGGCCCCGCAACAATGCAGCATGACCTTGACGTCCGCGAGCTGCTTCGCGCGGGCCCACATGATGGTTTCCCGGGGCTGGAAGAACTCGCGGTACATCCGGGGCGAGATCTGGGGGCCGTTCTGAGCGCCAAGGTCGTCGCCGAAAACGATAACGTCGATGCTGGAGCCGACTGCCCCGAGGAACCGTTCCAGGTTCGCCAGGTGGTACTCCACCAGGGCGTCCAGGAAGCGGTGGACGCGCTGCGGTTCTCCGGCCAGCATCATAAGGAACTGGTCCATTTTGAACAGCATCTGCCCGATTTCCAGCAGATTGCCCCCGAAAAGGCCGATGATGGCCCGATCGGTCCGCGCGCGCAGGCGGCGTGCGCCCGCGGCCAACTCCTGTGCCGTTATCGAGGGCTGCGGCGGGGAACCAAAAACCGACCACATGCTGCCCTGAAAGGCATCGTCCAGCCGGCTGAGGTCTTCGCCGCCCTCCAGCAACGGCCAGTAAATCTGGTCGAAATGCAGGGCTCCATCCGGCATGCGCGCCAGAACGCGCCCATCCGCCGCGCGCAGAATCCATCCGTCGTTCGGTTTCTCAGGGCGCTTTTCGGGCGCGGCCCACACAGGCATCTTGCAGGGCGTACCGTCGGGCAGGATCCAATCGACCCACCAGCGGTCGTCGTGGCAAAACTCGCGTCCCAGCTCGATGGTGTCCACGCCGAACAGGTCGAGTACGTCCTGGTCGACGATCGCGAGTTGCTGGATCGGGTCGTAGACGTAGACGGTGCGGGGCTCCAGGCCCAGCGCGGCCCGCAGTTTCGGGTAGACGATGGCGGAGATGCCCGAAGAGCGGTAACCGGAGAGATCGACAGCTACGCGATCCGGTTCGCGGTGGTTCAGCGTGGCGAGCACGCGTTGTCTGGAACTCAGCATGACTTGATACAAACTATATCAATCGCGGGCTCTCTTCACGTGGCCGGGCAGGCCGCGCCGTCAGGGGGCTTCATGGATACTTCAGGCGGCCTTACCTGCGCACTTGCGGGGCTGAAGCCCCGCGCAGACTGAGAGTCTGCCCCACCACGCGCGGCCATCCGCTGCGGTTCTGGCTGACCGGATTCGAAACGCGATGCCAGGATTGTTTCTTACTTCGACTTGTTCAGCACGAAGTTGACGTGGATAAAGGTAACGACTTCGACGGGCTGGCCGTTGAGCAGCGTCGGCCGGTACTTCCATTGCATCACGGCTTCAAGCGCGGCAGATGCCAGCAGGGGGTGGCCGCTCTTCACGTCCAGTTGCTGCACGCTGCCGTCTCTGGCGATGATAGCCGTCAATAGTACATCGCCCTCGACGCCGGCCTTCTTCGCGTCCGGCGGGTACTTGG
>Ga0315272_10001120_pt1 | contig 13368 bp, 10 predicted proteins | sample C3_middle_MG_FD_203918 | JGI IMG/M metagenome (GOLD analysis project Ga0315272, IMG submission 203918) | Sediment microbial communities from Yellowstone Lake, YNP, Wyoming, USA - C3_middle | ecosystem: Environmental > Aquatic > Freshwater > Lake > Sediment | place: USA: Wyoming | collected...
GCAGGGATATGGCAGATGGTTCACGCCATTTCGCATTTTCGGCATGAACGCGATCGCGGTTTTCATCGCGTCCGGGGAGTTGGCAATCTCCACGGGCCGGATTCACGTCAACCCGCAAACCACGCTATCGCAGTGGTACTTCCGCACGGTCTGCGCGCCGGCTGGAGATCTATACATTGCCAGCCTGCTCGCGGCCCTCAGCCACGTCGCCGTCATGTTCCTGGTCGCCTGGGCGTTGTACCGCAAGGGCTGGTTCCTGAAGCTGTAGCGCCGCGTTGTGGGGCGGTCCTCCAGGACCGCGCGGGCTCTCCAGAGCCCGCTCTCCGGACAAGCTCGCGGGGCCTGGAGGCCTCACGCGGCTCTGGAGCGCCGCCCTACCTCGCTACTGCCTCACCATGACGATGTGCATCTTGCGCTCGCCGTCCGGCATCTGCCCGACACGATCCATGGTCATCACTTTGCAGTCGGGCGAGAAGGTGGTCCGGTCCTTGAAGGTCATCTCAAAGCCGGCGCCACTGTAAACGTGCTCTCCGACCAGGACGTCCTGCTCCCACCACATCTTGCTCTTCATGGTCATGTTGGCCAGCGCGTTGGTGGTTTCCTGGCCGTCGTCGCGGACCATCATGTCGAACTCGCCCTGATCCGTGCTTTGGTGCATCGAAACGAGGTGGCCGTCGATGCTGATCTTCGCTTCGTATTTGGTTGGCATTGGACCGCCGAAGTCGCTCTTGGCGGCATCGAGCTTCCAGAAGCCGGCCATGGAGGGTTTCGCCGGGGCGGCCAGAGGAGCGCCAACTCGCTCCAATACGATGCGCATCTTACGGTTGCCCTCGGGTCCTTCGATGTCGCGGTCCAGCGTCATCCGCTTGCCGTCGGCGGAGAAGGTGATCCTATCTTTGAGGTTGATCGGCCCCAATGTATGCTCGCCCACCATCACGTTCCCCTGCCACGAATAACGGGTCTTCATTTCGGATCCGTCGGGCAAGATGTTGGTGGTTTCCGTGCCATCGGTGTGGAACGTCAGATGCATGACCCCGTCGTCCGAGGTTTGGTCCACCTCCAGGACGGGGCCTTTGGTTCTCATTTCAAACGACAGCGTCGAGGGAGTGTTGTTCGGCCCGAAGTCACTCTCGGCGGGCACGAATTTCCACACGCCCTGCATTGCGGGAGGGGCTGTTGGCGCAGGCTGCGCGGTGAGTACCGCGGCGAAAACGAGCGCGGAGACACACAAGTTGCATATGGTCTTCATGGGAGTGCCTACGCGAGCAGGATACGAGACATCGGCCTCCGATGTTCCCCTATTCCGCATCTGGCTCACCAAGCTGGCTATGCGGAAGCAGCCGCGCGGCCGCTATTTCTCCAAGAGGAAGCTGCCCGCCATCATGGCGTCGATGCCCGAGGAGTAGAAGCTCCGCACCGCATCGCGCGGCGAACAGACCAGCGGATCGCCGAACAGGTTGAACGACGTGTTGTACAGCACAGGCAGGCCGGTCTTTGCGCCCCACTCGGTGAGCAGCGCGTGGAACAGCGGATTCTCGTCTTTCTCGACGACGTGCACGCGCAGCGTATCGGGACCGAGCAGGGCGGTCTCGAAGGTCTTGCGGTATTCCGGCCGCACCGTGCTCACCGTCGCGAGGAAGCGTGCGTTGGCGCCGGTTTCAAAGTAGCGCGAAGCGGCTTCGGCCGGCACCGACGCGGCGAACTTGCGGAATTGCTCGCGCCGCTTAATGTAGATATTCAGGTTTTCGCTCGAATACGGGTTCAGAGGCGAGGCGAGAATGGAGCGGTTGCCGAGCGCCCGCGCGCCGAACTCCATGCGCCCCTGCATCCAGGCGACGATCTTGTCCGACGCGAGTTGTTCAATCGTCGAAGCGATGACGGCGTCGTTGGTCAGCAGGAACTGGAAACGCAGCTTGCAGTTCTCCAGCACCTCTTTCACGCGCGCCACGCTGTACTCGGGACCGAGCGCGAGCGTCGTCAACGGGGCGCGCGCGGTGCGGCCGAATAAGCCGTGCCAGGTCCAGTACGCCGCGCCCATCGCCGTACCGCTGTTGCCCGCGGCGGGCTGTACGAAGACGTTTCTCCACCGGCCGCTCCGCTCGAAGGCCGACACGAGCATGGCGTTATAGAACAGGCCACCCGCAAGACACAGGTTTTCGCCTTCCCCAGCCAGGTCGAGTGCGAGCTGTTCGACGGCGGTCTGCAGGCCGGCGGCGATTTTCGCGCGCCACGTGTCGTCGATCTTCGAATCGTCTTCCAGCCCGATCGCGTCGTAGAAGCGGCTGCTGAAGCCGCCGCGGCCGAGCCGGTCGGAGTCAAAGAACGTGCGGTCGGTGCGGAAGCTCGCGCCCTCGCGCACGAACATGCGGCGGAACACGTCCGCCAGTTCGTTGCCGCCAAAGGCCGAGAGCCACTGCACTTTGTGCTCTTCGCTGCGTGGCCGGTAACCGAGCAGCTCCGTCACGCGGGTGTAGATATCGCCGATCGAATCCGGGAAGAATGTCTCATCGTCCAGATCGATCGCCGAGCCGTGCGCACGCCAGCGCGCGCCGCATCGAAAATCGCCCGAACGGTCGAGCGTGAGCACCGTCGCTTCGTCGAACGGCGACGCAAAATAGGCCGATGCGGCGTGGGCGCGATGGTGCTCCACCACTCCGATGCGGGCGGCGGGGAAGCGCTCCCGCAGCATGAGCTGCAGGCGGCTGTCATGCCGGTCCGAAAAGGGACGCGCAATCGCCACGGCCGCCACATCCGCGGGCGATGCGCCGGCCAGATGGAGGCAGGCCTCGATGGCTTCCGACGGGATCTCCCGCGGCTCGAAGCGCCGCGCAATCTTATGTTGTTCTACCGCGGCGACAATCCCGCCGTCCCGCAGAACGGCGCACGCGGGGTTATTCAACAGCCCGCCGAGTCCGACGATTACCATGTAGCTTTCCTGCCTTTTTCCTGGCCTACTTCTTTCCCTTCGCTTTGTCGATTTTAGCGAAAGTGTCGCGCAGGCCCACGGTCCGGTTGAATACGAGCCGCTCCGGCGTGGCGTCCCGGTCCACGCAGAAGTAGCCCAGGCGCTCGAACTGGAACGACGTGCCGGCCTTGGCGTCCTTAAGGCTCGGTTCGAGTTTCGGATGGGCGACCACTTCCAGCGACTTCGGATTCAGGTTCGCGGTCCACTCCTGGCCCTGGCTCGAATCGTTCGGATCTTCGGTCAGGAACAGGTTCTCATACAGCCGGACCTCGGCCTCGACGGCGTGCTCGGCCGAGACCCAGTGGATGGTCGATTTCACCTTGCGGCCGTCGGGCGTGTTGCCGCCGCGCGTGGCCGGGTCGTAGGTGCAGTGCACCTCAGTCACTTCGCCGCTCGCATCTTTCACGACGCTCGTGCAGGTGATCAGATAGCCATACCGCAGGCGCACTTCGCGGCCCGGCGAGAGCCGGTAGAAGTGCTTGGGCGGATCCTCGCGGAAGTCATCCTGCTCGATGTAGAGCGTCTTGGAGAAGGGCACCAGGCGCGTGCCGGCCGAGGCGTCTTCCGGATTGTTGACGCACTCCATCATCTCCACCTGGCCCTCGGGGTAGTTGTCGATCACTACTTTCAAAGGCTGCAGGACGGCCATCACGCGCATGGCGCGCCGATTCAGGTCCTCGCGGACAGCGTGCTCCAACAGGCCAAATTCGACGATGCCGTTGGTCTTAGAGACTCCGATGCGCGAGCAGAACGTACGCATCGCATCCGCCGTATATCCGCGGCGGCGGATGCCGCTCAGCGTCGGCATGCGTGGATCGTCCCAGCCGGTGACGTGCTTGTCCTGCACCAGCGCCAGCAGCTTGCGCTTGCTTAACAGCGTGTAGGTCAGGTTGAGCCGGTCGAACTCCAACTGTTGCGGCGCGAAGATGCCAAGCTCCTGGATGTACCAGTCGTACAGCGGCCGGTGATCCTCAAACTCCAGCGTGCAGATCGAGTGCGTGATGCCTTCGATCGAGTCGCATTGGCCGTGCGTGAAATCGTACATCGGATAGATGCACCACTTGTCGCCCGTGCGATGATGCTCCGCGTGGAGAATGCGGTACATGATCGGGTCGCGGAAGTTCAGATTCGCCGACGCCATGTCGATTTTCGTGCGCAGCGTGCGCGAGCCGTCGGGGAACTCGCCAGCCTTCATGCGCTCGAACAGGTCCAGGTTCTCTTCCACCGAACGATTCCGCCAGGGGCTTTCCTTGCCCGGTTCGGTCAGGGTCCCGCGGTACTCGCGGATCTGCTCTGAGGTCAGATCGCACACGTACGCTTTGCCCTTTTTGATCAGCACCAGAGCGTACTCGTAGAGCTGCTGGAAGTAATCGGACGCGTAGAACAGCCGGTCTTCCCAATCGCCGCCCAGCCAGCGCACGTCCTCGATGATGGAGTCGACGTACTCGGTCTCTTCCTTGGTCGGATTGGTGTCGTCGAAACGCAGATTAAACTTGCCGTTGAACTCCTGCGCCAGCCCGTAGTTCAGGCAGATCGACTTGGCGTGGCCGATGTGCAGGTAGCCGTTCGGCTCCGGAGGAAAGCGGGTGTGGACGCGCCCGCCGTTCTTACCGTTCGCGATGTCCTGGAGGATGGTATCGCGGATAAAGTTGGACTGGCGCTCGGCCGGCTCCGATGTCTCGGACATGTTGGGCGATGCCGCTCGGGTTGGGTCGCCATTTCGATCTGTAGACATGCTCGTATTCGTTCCTTTTACCGCAAACTTGCCTGCGGCTTACTTTGAACCAGCCTCCGGCTAACTCAGTTTTTCGATCGCCTGCCCGATCCGTTTCAGGCAGGCAGCTTTCCCGAGAACTTCGAGGGTCTCGAATAATGGAGGCGCGACCATGCGGCCGCACACAGCCACGCGAATCGGTTGAAACATCTGGCCGGCCTTGATGCCCAGCGCCGCGGCTTCCGCACGCAGCACGCTGTCCAGGCCGTCGTGGGTAAACTCGGCCGTCTCCAGCACTCTCCGGGCGCTCTCCAGCGCCTTGAGCGCCAATACCATGTCACCCTTCTTGGGGATCAGTTCCACCGCATCGTACGGTGGCAATTCCTCGGCAAAGAAGAAGTCGGCCACGCTCAGCACGTCGTTCAGCGTCTTGATGCGTTCCTGGATGAGCGGTGTGATCCGAAGCAAATGCGCAGGGTCGACCTGAATTCCGGCCTTGGCGACAACCGGAGCCAGGCGCGCGGTCAATTCCTCGGGCGTCAGCGCGTAAATGTGCTGCGAATTGAGCCACAGCGCTTTCGGATCGATTGGGTCTTCCTCGGTGAAATTGACCACCGCGTTGGAGCGGTTGACGCCCTCGAACGAGAAAACGCCGACGATCTGTTGGATCGACATCTTCTCGCGGTCGTCCTTGGGATTCCAACCCAGCAGGCACAGGAAATTCACGTAGGCCTGCGGCAGGAAACCGGCGTCGCGGTAAGTGGTGACGGAGACCACCGGGCCATGCTTGCGCTTGGAGAGCTTCGCGCCGTCGGGCGCGATCAGCAGCGGCAGGTGCGCGAACTCCGGCGGCGTGACGCCGAGCCCTTCGAAGATCAGCACGTGCTTGAACGTGTTGGGCAGGTGGTCCTGGCCGCGGATGATATGCGAGATGCGCAAGTCGGCGTCGTCGAAGCAGGAAGCCAGGTGATAAGTCGCGAGGCCGTTCGAACGCAGCAGCGCGAAATCTTCAATGTCGGCGCAGGACTTCGACTGGACGCCGTAGACGAGATCGCGGAACCGGATCTCGCGCTCGCCGTCGCGAGGCACCAGGAAGCGCAGCACGAAAGGTTCACCGGCCGCCGCGCGCCGGTCGCTCTCCTCGCGGCTCACCTCGCGCGCTCCGGGATTAAACAGCCAGCCCTGGTTGCCGCCCGGCTTCTCTTCACCCGATTGGGGCGTCGCCTGAGCCATGGGCGTGAAGTCACGGTAGGCCATGCCTCTTTCGAAAATCGACCAGGCGGCCTGGGTGTAAAGCGCCGTGCGGTCGCTTTGGCGGTAGAACTCGTCCCAGGCCAGCTCCAGCCAGTTCAGGCCGTCATAGATGCTGTCGAGCGAGGTCTGCGAATTGCGCTCGACGTCGGTGTCGTCAATGCGCAGAATCATCGTCCCCTGGTTCCGCCGGGCGAATAGCCAGTTGAAGATGAAGGTCCGGGCGCTACCGATGTGCAGGTACCCGGTGGGGGAAGGAGCGAATCGAACTCGAATCATTAAACCTTTAGTATATTGAAGATCCGCGCCAACTCACTCACCGGAAGCTGCTCGGCCCGGCTGGAAGCCTCGGGCAAAGCATCGATCCTGGCCTTCTCGAAGACGCCGGCGAGGTTGTTTCTTAAGGTCTTACGCTTTTGCTGGAAGCAAGTCGAGGCAAAGTGCAAAAAGCCATCAAGATCGTCGCAAACCGGTGTCATGAGCGGCTCCAGCAGGATCACGGCGCTCTCCACCTTGGGCGGCGGCCGGAACGATCCGCGCTTTACGCTGAACAGCACCTTGGCCGAGCAGCGGGCCTGCGTCGAGACGCTGAGATAGCCGTAGTCGCGGCTGCCCGGCGCCGCGGCAAGCCGGTCGGCGACCTCTTTCTGAACCAGGAACACCGCGCGCAGCAGCAGCGGCCCTAAGCTCAACGCACGATCGACGATGGGCGACGTGATGTAATACGGAATGTTGCCCACGACGACCGCCGGTCCCCACCTGGACAGGTCGGCTTCGAGCACGTCGCTCTCCACCAACTCGAACTTAGGCTCATCGGCGTACCGGGTCCGCAGCGCTCCGGCCAGCGCCGGGTCGAGTTCGACAGCCACCAGCCGGTCGCAGTGCGGCAGTAGATGCGCGGTCAGCCCGCCTGGTCCCGGTCCGATCTCGATGACCCTGGAGATGGCATTAGACGCGTGCTCGCCGCACGCCGCCATCGCGATGCGCTCCAGAATGGAGTTGTCGAAGAGAAAATGCTGCCCTAAGCGTTGACCCACTCCCTCGATTGTCGCGCTTCGCAACCGGAGCCGCCGTTCTTGAAACGGAGGCACGCGTGTCAGAAGCGCTCTGATCCGTCCATAGGAGATCCCGGAGTGCAGGCTTGGGGCCAGACAAACGTGAGCGCGGCGGAACCCGCGACGAACTCCGGCTCTCCCGCGTTTACGCACCGAGCAGCGTCGCAAGCGGTGCGCGAAGGAGCCAGCGTTCAGTCGGAGTCTCTTCGATTCCTCACGCGTAAGGCAGCTTGAGCCCGTCCATGATGCCCTTCATGTACCCGAAGGCGAGGAGCTGGCCGTTGAAGGCGTAGCCGGGGTGGTCGTTCGCCTCGCCTTCGAGCGTCGGGGCGTGATCGGGGCGCAGGGGTCCGACGAAGCCGTTCTCGTGGTAAACCTGCAGCATCCGCGCCATGTCCGTGGGACCGTTGTCGTGGAACGTCTCGACGAAGTGTTCCCGCGTTCCCCGGATGTCGCGGAAGTGGACGAAGAAGATCTTCTTCTGGCGGCACCACTCCTTGGCAAGCGACTCAAGGTCCTCGCCCATTGCCTTGAAATTGGCCTGGCAGAAGGTAATTCCATTGACCGGGCTGGGCACGATATCGAGGATGCGCCGGTAGTTCTTCGCGCTGATAGCAATGCGGCCAATGCCGCGCAGCGGGGAGATTGGCGGGTCGTCCGGGTGCAACGCCATTTTGACGCCCGCCTTTTCGGCGACCGGCATCACGGCCTTCAGGAAGTACTCCAGGTTCGCCCAGACCTTCTCCTCCGAGACTTCGCCGAACTGCGTCGGACCCTGTGCCCGGGCGGCTTCAGCGTCGAACTCCGTGGTCAACGCGCCGCCGCGCTCATGTTGGTCGGTTCTGGTGCGATACCAGCCGAGTCCGGCCATCCAGTTGTAGCAGAGCACCGGGATCTCGGCCTTGCCGAGGGCGTCGATGGCGGCCTTGTAGTTCTCAATCTCTTCGTCGCGCCCTTCGACTCCGAGCTTGATCTTCTCGGCCGGCACGGGGTGGCTTTCGACGCCGGCAATCTGGATACCCTGTTCGAGAAAATCGGCTTTGATCCGGCGCAGGGTCGGCAAATACTGTTCGCGCCGCACCTTGCTCAGTTCGCCGCTGACGCCCGCAATGGCATAGTTGACGCCGATCTGTTTCATCAAGCGCAGCCGCGACGGCTGGCCCGGTCCGGCCACGTGAGCGAAGTGGATGCCCGGTCTCTGGGTGGACGGCTTCCGGTCGGGACCGGCGAGTGCGTCGGCCGTCGTGGCGGCGGCGAGAGTCGCTCCGCCCAGAACCTTCACGCTTGTCTGCAGGCAATCGCGCCTTGTGATGCCGGACATGGATACGCCTCCTTTGTGCATGAACCACGAGAGCGGTCCGGGCGCTCGCTGGGGGCGGCGCCGGACTTCACCCCAGCCGCTCAATATGCGCCGCCGCTCAGGAAGACCGCCGCGGCAGCATCGGACATATTGAAAACTGCCACGGGACGGGCCGCGATGCCGCCCGTCCGGATCAATTCGCGGAAAGCTTCACCGGCTCCGGGCCCTGCGATCAGCCGTGGATCTTCCTGTAGTTTGCCAGACACATCTCCACGGTCTTGAGCGAAGGCGTATCGTAGCCTTCCTGCTCGATCAGATAGAACTCAACGCCGCCGACCTTCTCGGCCGCGGCGAAGATCTCTTTCCACGGCGCCTTGCCGTCGCCGAACAGAACTTTATAGCCCGTGTCGGGGGACCATTCTTTGAGATGCAGCGACCGGATGCGGCCGGGGTTCGCCTTGATCCACGCCACGGGATCGTTGCCCGTCTCGACGCAGGTGCCGACGTCGAACTGGAGCATCACGTCCTTGTCCGTGTTCTTGGCCAGAACTTCGATCGGCTTCACGCCGTCGATGGGCTTCCACTCGGCGTCATGGTTGTGATACCCGGCCTTGATGCCGGCGGCCTTGAACTTCTCACTGGCGCTGTTCAGCGTTGTGGCGACTTCCTTCCAGCCGTCGATCGTCGCGATCTCGCGGCCCGGATGCGCCATCACGATGTACTTGCTGCCGAGGATGGAATTCAGGTCGATCGCCTTCTGAATGCCCGCCCCCGCGAAGGATTCGCCTCCGTTGTGAGTGGAGGAGCATTTCAGGCCGGCTTCATCGAGAATCCGGCGAACTTCCTTGGCGTATTCGGGTGTCCAGGAGAAGTACGAGCTATAAAACTCAACCACTTCGTAACCCTGCTTCGCAACGGCGCGCAGGGTGCCCGGGAGATCGGTTGGCAGAACATCGCGGACGGAGTAAAGCTCCAGGCCGATTGGGATCTGTTTACCCTTGGCGGACAGGGATAACGAGGAGGCCGCGGAGACAGCGAGGCTCGTCGAGAGACTCGTCGCGAGGAACGACCTGCGGGAATAGTTTTCACTAGCCATGGTGAGAAAAACATATCACAGACGGGGACCGGGGTAACCCCCCTCGCCCGGACGCGCCGTGCCCCTGCGGCGCGTAAACGTGCCGCACGAGCCACTTCGCATCAGTCGAATTCGCGCTTGGGCGGCGCCTGCTCGGGACCGACTCGCCCGGTGACGATGTCCGCACGGAAGTAACTCTCCCCGCGCACCGGGGCACCTGCCATTCGGCGCAGCATGGCGATCTGTCCGAAATGCGTGAAAGAGTCGGCCACCGGTCCCTGGAAGAGCTTCTCCACCGTCATTCCCAGCGGTTCGCCGCTGGCCAGTCGCGCGTCGAAGCGGCCCAGCGTGGCAAAGAAGCGCGCGGTCTCGTCCGGCCACGCCAGGGGAACTGAGTCGTGCCACTCCATGCGGCCGTCCGCCATGGCGATAGCCCAGTCGAAAAGATCGCCGATGTGCGCCAGAATTTGCGCCGGGGTACGAGTGCTCTCCGCGGCACGGAAGGAGGCGAAACCGTCTGGCGCGCCTCGCAGCGTTTTGGCGCCTCGATAAGCTAAAGTCGCCAGCGTGTGCCGAAGGAATGGGATGGAGGCATTCTGGTCCATCGGGTTTGCTCCTGAGCCGGAAGTCCGGACTCTGGTATTGTCGCGCGACTCGATCGGCGATGGGAATCTTGCCGTCCTCAGTGGGGCGGACGCCCACTTCCGCGGGCGACCCCCTGGTCGCCCAAGACTAACTAATGTGTTCTGTGTCGTTCACCTTCTAACAATCCGCACACTCCAGGAATTGCCCATAATCAAGACCGTGCCCAACCGCAGCGTTCTCTTAGCCCTGCGCCTGCTCACCGCCAGTCTGCTCGCACCTGCTCAGGCTGCCGATTCGTCAACCGGCGACGCCTGGAAAGCCATGCAAGCCCTTGTCGGCGATTGGGTGGGCGAGGGCGGCGGCCAGCCCGGTCAGGCCAGTGCCGGTGGTTTCTCCTTCGCCCCCGATCTGCAAGGCGCCGCCCCGGTGCGGAGGAACTTCGCGGAGTATCCCGCCTCGAAGGATCGTCCGGCCTTTCGCCACGACGATCTGACCATCGTTTCTCGCGGGACTCACGGGAGCCCGCAGCGCGCGACGTATTTCGATAGCGAAGGTCATGTCATCGAGTACACGGTTTCGGCTTCGCCCGATGGGAGCCGCATCGAATGGGTGAGCGCGCCCGAGGCCGGTCGGCCGCGCTTTCGTTCAACCTACATCTTCACCTCGCCCGGCGCGCTGAAACTGCGCTTCGAGATCGCCCCGCCGGACCAGCCGGAGAAATTCTCGCTTTACATCGAAGCGAGCGCCCATCGCGTGTCGAAGAAGTAGCATTCCCGCGGGACCGCCGCAATTCCGGTTATGAGGGTTGCCGCACGCGGCGCAGGCGCATATCGTAGAGGCGGAGTTGTCTATGGCACTCTTGACCGCCGACCACCCGGAAGCCGTGCGCGCGCCGCGCGGAACCGTGCTGCGCTGCAAGGGCTGGAAACAGGAAGCCGCGCTGCGGATGTTGATGAACAACCTCGATCCCGAGGTCGCCGAGCGGCCCCAGGACCTGGTGGTTTACGGGGGCTCGGGCAAAGCCGCGCGCGACTGGCCGTCGTTCTACGCCATTGTGCGCGAGCTGGAGCACCTCGCCAGCGACGAAACGCTGTTGGTGCAATCGGGCCGGCCCGTCGGCGTCTACCGTACGCACCCGGAAGCTCCGCGCGTGCTCATCGCCAACTCGAATCTGGTCGGCCATTGGTCCAACTGGGACTGCTTCCGCGAACTTGAACGCGCGGGACTCATGATGTACGGCCAGATGACGGCGGGAAGCTGGATCTACATCGGCACGCAGGGCATCCTGCAGGGCACCTTTGAGACCTTCGCCGAGGCCGCTCGCCGCCACTTCGGTGGGACTCTGGCGGGTCGCTTTGTATTGACAGGCGGCATGGGCGGAATGGGCGGCGCCCAGCCTCTCGCCGCCACCATGAACGGCGGCGTGATGCTGTGCGTGGAAGTGGATCCCACGCGCATCGAGCGGCGCATCGAGAAGGGCTATTGCGATCGGATGACCGGCGACATCGACGAGGCTCTGCGTTGGGTAGACGCGGCGCGTATCGGCAAACAGGCTCTCTCGGTGGGCCTGGTGGGCAACTGCGCCGACGTCCTGCCGGAACTGGTCCGGCGCGGCGTCGTGCCCGACATCGTCACGGACCAGACCAGCGCGCACGATCCTCTGAATGGCTACGTGCCTGCGGGCCGTCCGCTCGCGGACGCCCTGAAACTGCGTCAGGCCGACCCGGCCGCCTACGTCGATCGCGCGATGGATTCCATCGCCGCGCACGTCCGCGCGATGCTCGACCTGCAGCGGGCCGGCGCTATTGCCTTCGATTACGGCAACAACATTCGCCGCATGGCCGCCGATCGCGGTGTTGGCGACGCCTTCGATATTGCCGGCTTCGTCCCCGCCTACATCCGTCCGCTGTTTGCGCAAGGCAAGGGCCCGTTCCGCTGGGTGGCTCTGTCGGGCGACTCTGCCGATATCGCAGCCACCGACGAAATGGCGCTGCAACTCTTCCCCGAAAACGAGAGCATGGTGCGCTGGATTCGTCTCGCTCGCGAGAAAGTCCAATTCCAGGGCTTGCCAGCGCGCATCTGCTGGCTCGGCTACGGCGAGCGCGCGCGCTTCGGCGTGGAGATGAATCGCATGGTCGCCGATGGCCGCCTCAAGGCGCCCATCGTGATCGGTCGCGACCATCTCGATTGCGGCTCGGTGGCCTCGCCTTACCGTGAGACGGAGACGATGCCCGACGGCAGCGACGCAGTGGCCGATTGGCCGATTCTCAACGCGCTGCTCAACACCGCCGCGGGCGCGAGCTGGGTGTCGGTGCACAACGGCGGCGGCGTGGGCATCGGCTATTCGCTGCACGCGGGTCAGGTTACCGTGGCGGACGGAACGGAGTCCGGCGGCCGCTGCGTCGAGCGCGTCCTCACATGCGACCCTGGCACGGGCGTACTGCGTCACGTCGACGCGGGCTATGCGCCGGCCATCGAATTTGCGGAGAAGGCCGGTTTGCGCGCGCCCATGCGGCACGCACCACCGGAGAACGCTCCGAGGGAATCCCGATGAGCACAGCATTACTGGTACGAAACATCGGACAATTGCTCACGCTGCGCGGACCTGCCGGCGCGCGCCGAGGTCAAGCCCTGCGCGAGTTGGGCATCGTGAACAGGGGCGCCGTTCTCGCACTCGACGGCAAGATTATAGCCGCGGGACCCGCCGCGGAGGTCGAGCCGCTCGAAGCAGCCCGAGACGCCCGTGAGATCGATGTGCAAGGACGCGTCGTGATGCCGGGCTTCGTCGACAGCCACACGCATCTCGTCTTCGGACCGCCTCGTCTATTGGACTTCGAGATGCGGCTCGCGGGCGCGGACTATCATGCCATTGCAGCCGCCGGAGGCGGCATCCGGTCGAGTATGAACGCCGTACGGTCCCTGACGCCGGACCAACTCGCGCTGCAAGCCCGGCGGCGTCTCGCAAATTTTGCGCGTTGCGGAACCACGACGCTCGAAGCAAAGTCCGGTTACGGACTCGATGAGGCGAACGAACGGAAGACACTCGAACTGCTGCGTGATCTGGACGGAAAGCCGCTCGACATCGTTCCGACTTATCTGGGAGCGCACGTCACCCCTCCGGAGTTTGAGGGGAAGCCCGACGACTATATCGACTGGACCATCGGTCACATGCTGCCGGCATTGCGAGCGGAAGGGCTCGCCCGTTTCGTGGACGTTTACTGTGACGTGGGCGCCTTCTCGCTGGGGCAGTCACGCCGGTATCTGGTAGCGGCGAGCGAGCTCGGCTTCGGGTTGCGGATCCATGCCGAGCAATTCGAGAGCACGGGCGCGGCGCGCCTGGCCTGTACGCTCGGCGCGGCGAGCGCCGATCATCTGGAGCAGGTCACGGAAAGGGACGCGGCCGCGCTGGGCGCTTCGTCCACG
>Ga0315272_10001121_pt1 | contig 13364 bp, 6 predicted proteins | sample C3_middle_MG_FD_203918 | JGI IMG/M metagenome (GOLD analysis project Ga0315272, IMG submission 203918) | Sediment microbial communities from Yellowstone Lake, YNP, Wyoming, USA - C3_middle | ecosystem: Environmental > Aquatic > Freshwater > Lake > Sediment | place: USA: Wyoming | collected...
TTCAAGTATGAACCCTGATGATATAGCCTCTATTTCAGTTCTAAAAGGTGGAGCTGCTGCCGCACTCTATGGTAGTCAGGCTGCTAACGGAGTAGTTCTTATTACAACTAAAAAAGGAACAGTACAGAAAGGTGTTGGAGTTGAATTAACTTCAGATGTAAACTTTGGAACTCCTTCTGTTTATCCTAATTATCAATATCAGTATGGACAGGGTAATGATGGTGTTAAACCAGCTACCGCCGCTGCCGCATTAAGTTCAGGAAGACTATCTTATGGCGCTCCGATTGACGGTACAATGGTTATGCAGTTCGATGGAGTTGAACGTCCCTACTCTGCAGTAAATGTTAAGCAGAACATTAAAAACTTTTACCAGACTGCTGTTAACATGTCTAATACTGTCGCATTAAATGCAGGGAACAAAGACGTGCAAATGAGGTTGTCATTAAGCGATACAAGAGCAAAAGAACAGCAACCAAATTCAACTTACAACAGGAAAACAGTAAACCTGAATGTCAGGGGAGCTATGGGTAAGAATGATTTTATAGTAGTAGAATCGAGTGCCCAGTATAATTTAGTTGATGGAATTAACAGACCCAACGTTGGTTATGCAGAATTGAATGCTGCATGGCCCGTATATCTTGCTGCAAACGTGGTCGATGTTCGTAATATGAAAGGAACTAATCCCGATCTTCCAGGTATAAATGCAGCTACTGGCAGAGAGCTTGAGTGGAACCCGGTGCCAGCTGCAGTAAACCCTTACTATGCATCATACCAGCTACACAACGAAGATCACAGACAAAGATTCATTGGCAGAGCAAGTGTTCAGATGAATTTCCTGCCAAATCTTTTTATCAAAGGTACCGCAGCAACAGACATAATGACCTACAGAGATATGAACTATGTTCCTAAAACAAATGCATTCACACCTCTGGGATATTACAACTCTTCACAGGAACAGACAGATAAAACCAACTTCCAGGTTATCGCCAACTACAGGGAAAAATTATTTTCAGACGCTATCGGAATGAATCTTATGGTTGGAGCACACAGGGAAAGAGATTTTGGCAGAAGCAGTACTGCAAACGGTACTGAATGGGTGGTGCCTGATTTTTACAGTCTTACAAACCTGAAAAACAGGGATCTTGTAAATTCAGCAGAGGTTTCCACAGGTACAAACTCAGTATTTGGAGAGGCAAACTTTGACTGGAAGAGCATTGCATATCTTACCGTGACAGGAAGACAGGATTGGTTCTCAGTGCTTAACCCTGGTTATAATGCAATCTTTTATCCTTCAGTAGGAGGAAGCCTTATCATTTCTGAACTTGTCAAACTTCCGAAGGTCTTCAATTTTGCAAAGATACGTGCATCATGGGCTCAGGTTGGTAGCGCTACTGTAAGTGCAGGTAGCATCAACCAGACTTATACTGTAAGCACAGTCAATGCATATGGACTTCCTACATTGAGCAATCCTAATACACTTCTCAATCCAAATATCAGACCTATTACTGCAACAACCACAGAAGGAGGTTTTCAGGTTCAGATGTTTGAAAACAAGATCGGCGTTGATGTTAACTATTATTCAAAGAAGACTGAAGATGATATCCTTTATCCTCCTATATCACAGGCAACAGGATACTCAGCCGGCCCCAGAAACCTTGGTTTAATAACCAATAAAGGCTGGGAAATAAGTTTAACCGGAACTCCTGTTGCTAAAAGGGATTTCACCTGGGATGTTGCTTTTAACTTCGGTTACAACAAAAGTAAAATCGTTGAACTTGCTGAAGGAATAGATGTTCTTACATTGGGTAATGCGATCGGAGGTCCTACCATTATAAATGCTGTAGGATTGCCATACTCTACCATCAGAGCTTATGTTATGAAAAAAGATGCTAATGGAACTCTGGTTTATAACAAGGCTACCGGGTATGAAGACCGCGTTCTTGAAGATATTGGCGTAGGAAATCCTCCATTTCTTATGGGTTTAGGCAATAACTTCAGATATAAAAGAATAACTCTTACTGTTGATATAGATTCTAAATTCGGAGCAGTTGGATATAGTAACCTGATGCAGTATGCTACCAGGTTCGGACTTACGCCTCAGACACTTCCAGGCAGAGATGCAGGACTTACAGTAACAGGTGTTGACCAGACAGGAGCACCTTATAGTAAACTGTGGGAAGTTGTGAACCTCGATACCTATTACAACAACTTCGGAAGTGCTTATCCGGGTCAGTTTGTTTATAAGACTGACTTTATCAAACTCCGCAGGATGGTTCTTAAATATGAACTTCCATCAAATATTCTACAGGTAATTAAGGTACAGGGTGCCTCCATTGCCATCACTGGGTTGAACCTTCTTACAATCTATCAGGATAAAAAGATAAAGGAAGCTGGTATTGATCCTGAAATACAGCAGACTGTAGGAAATGCCCAGGGTAGCCAGGGTGTCGCCATGCCGGTAACAAGAAATATCGGTTTTAACCTGAATATAAGATTCTAATTTTATAAATCCAAGAGAATGAAAAAGTTATTCTTTAAAACTATATGTACAATTGGAACAATTATAATTGTTTCAATATTACCTTCCTGCAACAAGGAGGAGTTGACTGATCTGAATAAAAATCCTAACCAGATCGAGTATATGATCCCTGAATATTCATTCACGGCAGCTGTTCTGGAAAGCTATCCACCTCTCAGTTATTCAGCTCTTAGTCAGGGACTTCAGTACTTTTCTACTTACAAAGAAGTACCCGCTGTAGGCGACAAATTCTACAACTTCAACGGCACAGCTGGTGTTTTCGATGTTTATAATAACCAGATGAACCGTTTGATGCAGTTAATGGCAGAGATACCTGGCACTGAAAATGTAAATAAAAGAGCAGCCTGTGAAATACTTAGGATACTTGCATTTCACAGAGTTACAGACCAGATGGGCGATCTTCCATATACTGAGGCAATGAAAGGCAATAAAGATCTTAAACCTAAGTATGATACTCAGAAAAGTATATACCTGGCAATGCTTTCTGAACTGGATGCAGCGCTGATGTCTATGGATGTAAATCAGCCTAACATTTTCGGAAATGCTGATCCTTATTTTAAGGGAAGTATTTTAAAATGGAAAAAATTTGGTTATACGCTAATGATGAGGCTTGGAATGAGAATGTCAGATGTGGAGCCAGCAACAGCAAAAATATGGGTTGAAAAGGCAGCTGCAGGTGGAGTAATGACTGATATCTCAGATATGGCTTACATCAAATATGCAAACATTACCGGACAGATGAATCCCCGGGTTAGCTCAATGATAAGTGGTGATTATGCCAGTCCCGGAGGAGATAATGTTGAAGGAGGTAAATGGTCTGCAACTTTCATTGACTACCTAAAAAAGACCGCTGATCCACGCCTTAAAGTGTTGTCTGTTGTCTGGGTTCCATCAGGTTCGTCTTATGTTGCTGACATCACTCCTGCAAATCAGAAAGGAATGGTCAGCGGCAGCATTAACACAAAACCCGGTAACTTCGATACCTATTCTGAACCATCGCTTCTCTATCTAGACAGAGGTTCTCCTATTGTAACCATACAGCCTGCTGAAGCTTATCTTTTGCTTGCAGAAGCTGCACTAAGAGGATGGAATGTCGGTACAACTGCCGAAGCGGCTTATAATAATGCTGTACGGACTGCTATGTCAAGGTGGTCTTTATGGCCTACTGTTGCTCCGCACATTGGCGCAATAGCTCAGGCTGAGGTCGATGCATACCTTGCTGCAAATCCTTATCTGTCTTCCGGAACATTTGATCAGCAACTCGAGCAGATCTCAACCCAGAAATGGGTATCTATGCTTGGTGATGAATATGAGATATGGTCAAACTGGAGAAGAACAAAATACCCGGTATTCAACTATGCCAACTGGACAAATACTTCAGGAAATAAAGTTTCTTATCCTGGTAACGTTACTGCAGGACAAATGTGGAGAAGATTCTCACTTCCGATTGCAGAACGAAATGTGAATCCGGATAACTATTATGAAGCTATTGCAAGACAAAAATTTACTGAAGAAACTGTTGATCTTCTTCAGGGCAGAATGTGGTGGGATGTAGGTCCTGGTACAGGTCAGAGCAACATAAACTAGTATTACTCTTTATATCAAAATCAAAATGATACATTAAGTTGCTCTTTTGAAATCATCAAATCAGGCAAAGGGAGATGTTTTACCATCTCCTTTTGTTATTTTTGTTATACCACAATTAGAGATTTGATAATATCATATGAATTTTTATGAAGTCATTGACCTTGTTTATTGCAACTTTGATTGTTTTAATAACATACTCATGGAAAGAGGGTAAGAAAGAAAACATAAGTGTCGGTTTTCCCGCAGTGAGCCTGCCTGTCCAGATCACTGATAATAGTAAAGAACACCTTTTCGCCAGCTATTATGGTATTAATTCATTCGACAGGTCTGAACACTATGCCACTGTACTGGAGACTGATCTGAAATACAAACTTCCTGATGAAAATGAACCTGCCACGCTTGGACTGGTTGATCTTACCTCTCTGAAATTCATTCCTCTTACAACAACCAGGGCCTGGAATTTCCAGCAGGGCTGTATGGCACACTGGTTAGGTACATCGCCTGATTCCCTGATAATCTTCAACGATCTGAGAAACGGAAAGTTCATTTCAGTGATAATGAATGTTCATACTAAAAAAGAGATCAGAACATTAGAATACCCTGTCAGTGCAGTTTCACCTGACGGTCTTAAAGCCGTGAGTATTAACTTCTCACGACTTAGAATTACACGTCCTGATTATGGCTATGGTGGCAATGGGCAGGATTCACGCAAAGATGTACCGTTCCCTGATGATGATGGTCTCTGGCTGATAGATCTCATGACAGGCGATTCAAAGCTACTGGTCTCCTATAATCAGGTAAAGGGATTGGTACCACCACTCGCAGAAGGAAGTATTGAGTGGTTCAACCATACCTTATTCAGCAGAAATGGTTCCAGAATCTTCTGGTTATCCAGACAGATGGATGGCAACAACAGAATAACATCCTCATTTACGGTAAATACAGATGGCAGTGATCTTCGAAGATGCTTCCCCGATGAATGGGGCGGCTCTCACTACGACTGGCTGAATGATAATGAGCTGATGATCACTGCTGCCTATGAAGGCAAGCAATATGCCCATGTATTGTTTACTGCAGGACAAAAAGATTATAAAAGACTTGGGAATGGACTACTTGACTATGACGGCCACGGCACTTTTTCTCCTGATCAGAAATGGATGGTTACTGATACTTATCCTTCAAACGGTACCAGAGAGCAGAAGATATATCTTATGGACATGAAAACGGAGGCTGTAATTTCCCTCGGAAGGTTTGTGGAACCACCTGAATTTGATGGATACTGGCGCTGTGATATTCATTGCCGGTGGAGCCCAAGCGGCAGGATCATCGGATTCAACTCAACTTACACCGGAAGCAGACAGGCATATATTTTCCGGTTATCCAATTAAAAAATGATACTTCAGACCAGAATAACGAAGATATACAGAGGGATGCCAATCACTATCTCTCTGATCGTTATATTCTTACTCCTGAACCAGTGCAGCTGTGATCATAAAAACTTAATCTCTGTTGAAAATCCGAAAATAAAACTTGATCTGAGCTCCAGGACAGGTGCCTTGATTGACTTTATTGACCTGGAAGACTCATCCGCTTTCCAGGACAGAAATTCACCCTCTTTTTCACCATGGGAAATTGAAATTGCTGATTCTTCAGGAATACAGACACTTGAAATTAAAGATGCTGCAAGATTCAGGCACTGGAAACCGAATGATACAACTCTTATTCTTGAATGGGACAGGTTCAGGAACAAAAAAGCCAGGAAGCTCAGCGTTAAATCTTATATTGTTATTGGTACTAATAATTCAATGTCATCGTGGAGAATCTCACTGAATGGAACAGGAGGAATAATTGTAAATAAAGTAGCTTTCCCGAGGATCAAAGTATCCAGGGCTGAAGGGGATGAATATCTTGCTGTTCCCGAATGGATGGGACAGATAATAAAAAACCCCAGAGATTATCTTTCATCCTTTAAAGCTAATCCTAAAAAATTTGAATGGAGCTATCCTGGTCCCTTGTCTATGCAATGTGTTGCATTATATACCCCCGGAAAACGAGGACTCTATGCTGCCTGTAATGATACCATGGCATTCAGAAAGAACCTGGCTTTTACACTTGATACCTCCGGTTACTTAATTTATCAGTTAAACAATTTCCCGGAACTGGAGACCGGATCAGATATATATGAGCCCTCCTACTCTGCTATAATAGGTTCATTCAAAGGCGACTGGCTGACAGCTGCTGAAATTTACCGTGAGTGGGGAACAAAACAGAAATGGTCAAGGGAAAGCCGGTTTGCAAAAGGACAAATACCAGAGTGGCTGGAAAAGACAGCTCTATGGATATGGAACCGTGGCAGATCATCAAATGTATTGGTTCCGGCTGCTGAACTTCAGAAGAGGATTGACCTGCCAGTCAGTGTTTTCTGGCACTGGTGGCATGGCTGCTCATATGATGATGGTTTCCCTGAGTATATTCCTCCGCGAGAAGGAAAGAAATCCTTTATATCTGCAATGGAATCAGCCCATGGAAAGGGTATAAATGCAATTGTATATATGAACCAGGCATTATGGGGCACAACAACAGAAAGCTGGAAGAAAGAGGGTGCTGAGAGATTTGCTGCAAAAGACTCCAAAGGCAAAACTCTTACACACGTATTTAATATTTTCACAGGGAAGCCAACTGCCTATATGTGTATGGCCACCCAATTCTGGAAGGATAAATACTCCAATCTCTGCGACAGTGCAGTTAATATCTATAAGGCTAATGGTGTTTACATGGACATGGCATGTCTGAATACCATGTGTTTCGATAAAAGTCATGGTCATCCTGTTGGTGGAGGAAATTATCACATCAGAAATTTTAGTATGATGACAGACTTGATCCGGTCAAAAATTAAGGATAAAGAAAATCTTGTTCTTGCAGGAGAAGGCGCTGGAGAAGTCTGGCTACCTTACCTCGATCTGTTCCTCACACTGGCTGTCAGCAAGGAAAGATATGCAGGACCCGATGCGTGGGAAACAATTCCTTTTTTTCAGGCTGTATATCACCAGTATTCAATCACATACGGCAATTACTCCTCCCTATTGGTTCCTCCCTATGATGAACTCTGGCCAAAAGAATTTGCTCCTGAGGTACCTCTCAAAATGCTTGATAAAAAATTTAACAGGCAGTTTCTGATGGAACAGGCAAGATCATTTGCATGGGGACTTCAGCCTGCAATATCTAATTACCGGGATTTTCTTGCATCTGAAAGAAATGAAGAGATAGAATATATTCTTAATCTGGCGAAGGTCAGAAATATGGGACTTCAATACCTTCTGAAGGGTAAATTCATGAGAACCCCTGAGTTTGAAATTCCTGTTCAGGAGTTTGATATATCCAGGTTATCAATTTATGCCGGAAAAATGGGCGAAAGTGTTACTTCATTCAAAGGAACTTATCCTATAATCTATACTGGTACCTGGAAATCGGATAATAAAAACCTGGGAATTACTCTTGCAAGTATAAGTGATGATCCCTTTAAAATAAGCTTCACCTGCACTGCAGCTGAATACGAATTACCCGCAGCTGGAAACATTTACGTTATAAATTCCTCAGGCAGAAAATACCTCTCCTCCTATTCAGACAACAAAATAAGTGTAGAGTTTACACTTAAACCAAGAGAGATATGTATAATTGAGATTATACCTGAAACCCAGTATAAACAAATGTAATTCATTGATTATATGTCATATAAAAAATAATATTATGAAAAGACGTAGCTTTATTTCGAATAACCTGGCCCTGGGAGCAATGATACCTGCTTCATACGCATCATTCGGTTTATCAACCCAGAAAACAGATCACCCATCGCTTACTCAGGAGGAGGTAGTTATTGAACGGGTATCGGAAGAAAAACCCCACAAGGGAAAGGTACTCGCTGTTATCCAGCCTCACTGTGACGATATTCCGCTTTTTGCAGCCGGAACTGTCGCAAAACTAATCTATGAAGGATATACGGGATATCTTATAAGAACTTCAAATGATGAAGCTGCAGGCGCCGGAGCAACCTCAGGCGAAAGATTTTTAAATAATGAAAAGGATAATTTTGAAGTAGCCAGGGTACTGGGGCTTAAAAAGACTTATGATCTGAACTATGCAAATCACAGGATGGATGAATATAATATCCAGGAAATAAAAGGAAGACTTATTTTCCTGTTCAGGCTTCTGCAGGTAGATACGCTTATATCATATGATCCATGGGGACTGTATGAAGAGAATCCAGATCACTATGTAACAGCAAGGGCAGTGGAGGCTGCAAGATGGATGGCCGGTATGAACACCGATTATCCTGAACAGCTTGAGGTTGTAAAGCCCCATACAGTAACTGAAATGTACTATCATGCCCGTGGACCTCAAATCGTAAACAGAGTTGTTGATATCTCGAAATTTATCGACAAGAAAATTGAATGCAATATGGTCAATAAAACCCAGGGACCTGCCGGTCAGACCGGAGCTCGTTTGAGAAATAAGCTTGCCTCAGAAGGGAAGAAACTTCCGGTACTGGGGGATGATGATAACTCGGCTAACTATAACTATATCAAGGAATTTGTGCTTGAACAAGATAGAATAAACGGTGCAAAGTATGGACTGGAATGGGGTGAGTGTTTTCATTATATTGGCCCTGCCCCTTCATCTCTGGACAAGTACATTCAGAAAAATGCTGTTCCTTTGAAATCAAAATAGTATTTGATGAAAAAATATTTTGCAATATTCTTTCTTATAAGTACTACCTCACTCCTGATTGCTTCGTTCAGGAAGGATATACATACTATTTTCCTGGAGGCAGAAAGTTTCCCTGATAAAGGTGGGTGGGTCATTGATCAGCAGTCCATAGATATAATGGGATCATCTTATCTGCTTGCGCATGGTCTGGGAATTCCTGTCAGCGATGCTGTTACTACGGTCAGTTTTCCTGCTGATGGCAATTATTCCGTATGGGTAAGGACACACGACTGGGTTGCTCCATGGGGTGCTGAAGGGAGTCCTGGTAAGTTTCAGGTATTAATCGACGGAAAGGCTTTACCTTCTCTTTTTGGTACACAAGGTGAAAAATGGAACTGGCAGAATGGAGGTTCATTAAAACTCAGTAAAGGAAAAGTCAATATTTCATTGCATGATCTGACAGGATTCGATGGCAGATGCGATGCGATTATCTTTACTTCTGATCCCGATTTTATCCCTCCGGATGATTATCAATCATGCAACGCCTTAAGAGAAAAGCTCACTCAGGATGGAAAAGTACCGGCTGACGCAGGATCATTTGACCTTGTGGTTGTAGGAGGCGGCATGGCGGGATGTTCAACAGCACTTACTGCTGCACGTCTTGGATGCAAAGTAGCATTAATACAGAACAGACCTGTTCTGGGTGGTAATAATTCATCAGAAGTAAGGGTTGGACTCTCAGGACTGATTTACAAAGAACCATATAAGAATCTTGGCAAAAGTGTTGACGAATTAGGGTCTGTAGGGCATTGGTCACTTTACGAAGCAAACCTTGATCCTGAATCACCCCGCAGTAAAAAGATACTTGAAACTATTGCCCTGCATCCTGAGAAGAAGATCCATAATGCCGGTCCTGAATCAAATTATGGTGATGACAGGAAAAAAGAAGTAATTGAAAACGAGTCCAATATCACTTTGTTTCTAAATACTCATGTCTTTAAAGCAGACAAAGTTGAAAATAAGATAATTGCAGTTTACGGGAAGGATATTGTTACAGGGAAAGAGACCAGGTTCAAAGCCAAACTTTTCGCCGACTGCACCGGTGATGCAAACCTCGGTTATATGGTGGGAGCTGAATTCAGGGATGGCAGAGAGGGCCGTAAAGAAACAGGAGAACCCAGCGCTCCTGATACTCCCGACTATCTGGTGATGGGTACATCAGTGCAGTGGTATGCTGATGAAGATCAGGAAGTATCGTCATTCCCTTCCTGTCCATGGGCCGTGCAGTTCAATGAAAAAACAGCACATAAAGTTGTCAGGGGTGACTGGGATTGGGAAACAGGACTTAACAGAAACCAGGTAGAGGAGATTGAGTTCATCAGAGATTATGCACTCAGAGTCACTTATGGCAACTGGGATTTCATGAAAAACTTAAGTAAGAACAAAAAACTTTACGAACATTATAAACTTGCCTGGGTGGCTTACATAGGAGGTAAAAGAGAATCCAGGAGACTGACCGGAGATGTTGTTCTCAAAGAACAGGATATTGTAAATCAGGTAAGCTATCCTGATGCCTCATTTACAACTACCTGGGGCATAGACCTGCACTATCCGGCTAAATCAGATGATTTCAAAGGTGAACCATTCCGCTCAATAGCTGAGACGAAGCCAATTGAGCCATACGCAGTACCGTACAGATGTCTCTATTCCAGAAATATTTCAAATATGTTCATGGCGGGAAGGGATATCAGTGTCACTCACATCGCACTTGGAACAGTCAGAGTGCAGCGTACCACAGCTATGATGGGAGAAGTTGTTGGCATGGCTGCTTCAATCTGTAAAAAGAATGATGCATTGCCAAGAGATGTCTATGCAAACTATCTTGAAGATTTAAAGAACCTTATGAAAGAAGGTGTTCCGTCAAAGAAATAATTCCTGAATGTATGAATTTTATCAGAAATCTACTTTTGCTGTTTACGCTTTTGCTTTCTGTGGTTGTTTCAAAGACATTTGCTGAAAACCCCGGAAAAAATTCTGTAAAGTTCGGAATATGTGCAGATGTCCATAAAGACATTATGCATGATGCTGATGAAAGATTATCCACCTTTATCAAAAAAGCATCCGAATCTGAAAATGACTTTATAATTCAGCTTGGAGATTTTTGCAGACCATATGATTATAACCTGGAATTTCTTGGGATTTGGAACAGATTCAAGGGTGATAAATACCATGTGCTTGGTAATCATGAAACTGACGGCGGATTTACAAGGGAAGAATCTATAAGATTTCTTGGTTCTCCGGCTAAATATTATTCATTTGACAAAAAAGGTTTTCACTTCATTGTCCTTGACGGAAATGATATAAATCCATCACTTGATAAGGCCTCCGGTTATCCGCGTTATATTGGTAAAGAGCAAAGGGAATGGTTGATAAATGATCTTAAATCGACCAAAAACAGAGTGGTAATATTTTCACATCAGTCCCTTGAGGCAGAAGGAATTGAGAACCGTCAGGAAATAAGGAAAATTATTGAGGATGAGAATATTTCAGCTGGATTTAAGAAAATAATATTGTGTTTCAGTGGCCATCACCATACTGATTATGCAACCGTCATAAACGGGATAAATTACATCCAGATAAACAGCATGTCGTATTCATGGGTTGGAGAAGAATTTATGAAAATCAGGTACAGTGAGGAAATTGATGCAAAATATCCATGGATTAAATATACTATTCCATACAAAGATCCTCTTTATGCTTTTGTTGAAATAAATAACAATAGCATCACAATAAAAGGAGTGGAAAGTATTTTCGTTGGTCCCGGTCCTGATGAGCTTGGCATACCGTCAAGACCTGAAAATGACAGAATTGTACCCGTTATAAGTACCAGAAAAATAAGATACTGATCAACTCTTCCATGAGAGCTTCATCTCATCATCTTTAAGCAGCTTGTTATGATCAAGCAGCCAGCGGATTACATTTATGGTTTTGTCCTCCGGATAACCAGCGAGCTTTACAAGTTCCTCAGCATCAACTTTCTTGGAAGCCAGTATTTTTTTAATCTCCTCAAGTATAAGGTCAAATTCATATTTGCTCAGATCGAGCTCATTTCTTTTTCTGCAGACATCGCAAATACCGCATCTGTCAGATGTTTCACCAAAATAGTCCAGCAATGTTACTGACCTGCATTTGTTTTCTGACTCAGCGTAATCGATCATTTTGCCAAGCCTTGCTTCATATTTTTCTTTTACCTCAAGGTAATTTTCAGGGGCAATAAAAAGTGCCTTCCGGATAAGTCTCTCTTCATTGAATATGACCAGTGCACTTTTCTTTCCAGGAATATACCTGATAATATTGTAAGATGAGAGTTTGACCAGGTACTGGTAAATAGTATCACGTGTAGCTCCCGATTTTCGGCTAAGAGCCTCTTCATTAACCGGAACAAAATCAGTAAATAATCCTGTATATGAGCGTAACAGAAGCTTAATGAAGGAGTCGAACGATTCGTTGGCAACCTGGAACTTGTAAAGGTCATCACGACCTACAATAAAATGAACCCGTGAAGGATTGTTAATCTCTTCAGTTAATTCCATATAGCCCTCTCTCTGAAGAAACTGAAGGCTGTTATATGTTTCAATCGCCGGTAATCTGTATCTTGAAATAAAATCATACAGGTTAAAATCAAATACATTATCCTTTCCTGCTCCCTCAGGTACCTGAAGATAATTACACAAGGCTTCATAGATATCTTTTATTTTTTCCACTGGAGGAAATTTCTTTCTCAGCGATTCATTTAACCTGCTTTTGTCAGAGGGAGAATATAATAAAACTGCATAAGCGGGTTTACCATCACGACCGGCCCGTCCGCTCTCCTGAAAATAATTTTCAATTGAATCAGGTATATCCCAGTGAATTACAAAACGTACTTCAGCTTTATCTATTCCCATCCCGAAAGCATTTGTAGAAACAATTACCCTGGATTCTCCTGTAGTCCAGGCTGTTTGCTTCATATCTCTTATCTCATGAGGCAGGCCGGCATGATAATAATCTGCACTTATACCTTCAGCAATAAGCATCTCTGCAACCTCCCTGCAGCGCTTTCTGCTCCTTACATAAACAATGCCGCTCCCTCCAACTTTCAGCAATGTTTTTATCAGGTATGTACTCTTATCCTCAACTTTTCTTACAAGGTAGGAGATATTTTTCCTCTCGAAACTGGTCCGAAGTATGTTTGGTTGCCTGAAATGAAGCTTATTCATTATATCCTCAATCACGTGAGGAGTTGCTGTTGCTGTCAATGCCAGGAAAGGAACATTTTCTGCAATATGATCGCGCAACATTGCAATCTTAAGGTATGATGGCCTGAAATCATAACCCCATTGTGAAATGCAATGTGCCTCATCTACAGCTACAAGTGAAAGGTTAAGACGTGCGACTTTATACTGAAACATACTTGTAGTTATTCTTTCCGGGGAGACATACAGGAATTTGAAATCTCCGTAGATACAGTTTTCAAGGGCTATTTCAATCTCCT
>Ga0315272_10001122_pt1 | contig 13363 bp, 11 predicted proteins | sample C3_middle_MG_FD_203918 | JGI IMG/M metagenome (GOLD analysis project Ga0315272, IMG submission 203918) | Sediment microbial communities from Yellowstone Lake, YNP, Wyoming, USA - C3_middle | ecosystem: Environmental > Aquatic > Freshwater > Lake > Sediment | place: USA: Wyoming | collected...
AATTTTCCCAAACTTTTCTTTTATCTCTGTTAAAGTTTTTTTAAGTTCTTCTACTTGAGATACATCAACCGAATAAGAAAAAATCTCTGAACCGTTTTCACGCACTGTCAACAAAGCACTAAGTTGCTTCTTCAAATCGAGATCGGTATCTGGTGCTTCAATTAATTCTTGCCATTTTTCTGCTAATGGCAAAGAACGACGACTTAGCAAAATAATTTTAATTTTTTCCAAACGACTAAGATATTTAATAATCTCTAATATAATTCCACTCGTACCACCACTAAAAACATAAACTCCTTGAGCTCGAATCTTGATTGAATTTTTTGAAGTTTCAGAAAAGCGTCGAAATTCTTCCAAATATCTTTTATTTTCACGATAAGCAATTTTATGGTCTTTATATTCACTGCGGATTTCCTGAACTAAATTTTTTATATCAGTTTTTTCATCAATATCAATTGCGCGACAACGCCAATTTAGAAATTCAATAAATAAACCACGTGTTAATCCGAATAAAGCAGAATTAATTGGTTTGATAAGCGTTTCGTCACCAGTCACTTGGTTAGCATAATCAGCCACAACCACTAAATTTAAAATCTGTTCGATATATTTTTGACGCAATGCTTTAGCTAGATAAAAAAGACTCAAAGTTCCTCGCTCTTCTGCTTGCAATAAATCTGCCAGACGATCATTGGTTAATAGCCGATCGGATAAAGCAAAAGCAAAAATAACCTGAAAAATATTACGTGTCTCCAAATCAAACATTAACTTTTCAAAATCTGTTTGCTGGGTGCCAATAATAAATTTATTTTTATTTACTTTCCGATAACTCTTACCTGATTCAACAACGATTATATTATCTCGGCCAACTTCGGTAATCAAGGCTTGATGAAGATCTCGACAGCGTTGACTAGAATTTTTAAAAAGCAGAACCTCACTACGACCCATTGGTTCAAAAATTAATTTTTCTTCACGCCAACCTAATTCAAAATGATTTTCCATTCGAACCGATGAAGGTAATTTAAACCAACAACGATTTTTTGCATAGGGATAAGTTGGCAAGCTAAGACGTTGAAATTTTTCCGAACCGTAAAAATCTAACCAATTAATATCAGCTGTCTTAATATATAAATGTGCAATTTTTTCTAAATATTCAAAACGATTTAAACGATCAAAATCAGCAATAGCTGACTGGGCGGTTGCGTTTAAATCCGCTTTTTTAAGTGGATCTATTATATTTTTGCGCTTCTTTGCGCTAGCAGAAAAATAGACTCCGAGTTGCTTTTTCGACAAGTCCTGATAAAAATTTTCTAACTTATTCAATAACTCATTACGCTCATGAAATATAATTGCCAAGCGTTGTTCGTGCTGGTCGCGACCAATATTAACGGTATAAGCAAGCGCAGATAAATCTAAATTTGGATTTTTGGATATATATCGATAATACTCTTTCGCTAATACTTGCAAGGCTTCAAAATTACGCGCTGATATTGTAAACAGATGTTCAGTAATTGGTCTAACTTTTTTTTCATTTTTTGCTGGAGCTGGTGCCTCTTCCAGTACAACGTGACAATTTGTCCCAGACAAACCAAAAGAACTGACGCCGGCTCGTCGTGGCGTTTTGTTCTGATTTTCCCAGGCATGAAATTTGTGATTAATATAAACCGGTGACTCTATCCAGTCAATTTTATGATTAGGTTCATGAAAATTTAGTGATGCTGGAATCTCTCGGGCTTGCAAACTTAAAACAGTTTTTATAAAACCAAAAATTCCAGCGGCTTCATCCAAGTGACCAATGTTGGATTTTACCGAACCAAGCGCACAAAATTGTTTCTGGCTGGTATAGGCCGCAAAAGCTTTTGCGATACCTTCAACTTCAATCGGATCACCTAATTTTGTTCCGGTTCCGTGTGCCTCAATGTAAGAGATTGAAACTGGATCAACCTGAGCTGCTTCCCAAGCGGCTTTAATAACTTCTGTCTGCGCTTGCGGATTCGGCGCCGTCAAACTAATTGATTGGCCATCTTGATTAATCGCACTGCCTTTGATAACAGCTTGGATATTATCACCATCGCGCAAAGCTTGTTGCAAAGGTTTCAACAAAACTGCGCCCACGCCCTCACCTTGACCGGTGCCATCACTCGCTTCGTCAAATGATAAAGTTTTAGCCGTACTAGATTCAATCCCAATCTTTGGTCCGTTTAACAACGGCAATAAATTTATTTTCACTCCGCCAACAATCGCTTGTTCGCATTCACGGGCCCGGATAGACTGGCAAGCCAAATGCAAAGCCACCAACGATGATGAACAAGTTGTATCTACCAAAATACTCGGTCCGCGCAAATCCAACAAATATGAAACTCGGCTTGGAATCAAGGCAGCCATATTGGCCAAAATTGTCGAGGCTCCTACGGCCGCATCTGCTTCGAAAAGCCAATTTTGATAAGAATAATTAGCCGTGATATAACCAAGATACAATCCCGTCTTTGAGCCTTTCAATTTTTCTCGGCTATAACCCGCATCTTCAATAGCCGCACAAGCCGTCTGCAAAAATAAACGCTGATTCGGATCCATTAACTCCGCTTCCTTGGGTGGCAAATTAAAATATTCATAATCAAATTTATCAATCTCCTCCAAATAAGCTAGTTTTCTATACTGTAAATCTTTTTCTTCTACTTTTCGAAACCGCAAATATGCATCCAAGTCTCTTTGACGAGCTAAGGGAATCGACCGAATACCATCGACACCATTTTTTAAATTACTCCAAAATTCTCGAACATTGTCCGCTTGTGAAGTTTTTACCGCCATGCCAATAACAGCAATATCCATCTGACGATTTTTATCTTTTTCTTGTTTTAGTAATTCCAAAAGCTGAACCGCATCGCGCTTGTCGATTCGATCAGTAACAGTTTTTTGAATTATATATTTATAAACTTTATCCATAAGGGAAGCAACCTCAAATTTTTAACTCGAAAATATTAGAAGCTTGGCAGTTTTTTCTTAGTCTGAAGAATCGAACGCAGATTTGCCAATCTATCAGAAAAAATTTCTTCAACTCTTTCTTGTTTTTCTACTTCAGGAACTTTTTTGGTTTTAAAAACAGAGTCAACCATCTTTAAAGCCGCCGCCACATCGTCAATCGATGGTTCCGTTTCTTGCTTACGAATTTCCATGAGACGGTTTTTCGTTTCCCGATACGGCATTACTACGCCCGCATTATACTCTTCGTTGTTCCAATTGTTATTTTTAGTGCACACTACTACACGCAAACAACGAACCATGGCTTCTATTTTTCCGCTGGCGTCAATTCCAAATCGGTTCTTAATAACTTCAAGATCAATAAATTTATTAAAAGTTAAAGCTTCAATATCTGGGGTTATATCAGGCATTAGATTTGTTAAAATTCTTTGCGGACCAATTTCGATTGTCAATCTGATTCCCATAGAAGCTAACTGCGTTACCGGTTCAAGCCACGATGATTCTTCTGATAGACTACGGCTCAAGTCTTCAACCATCTTAGCCTTTTCGTTGCCTCGATACGTTTCGTGAGACATGGCTGATAAAACAGGAATTTTCAATTTTTTAAATTCAATTTTTTCTAAATCTTTTTTATTTTTTTTCGTTGCTGATTTTAAAATTTCGCAATGAAAAGGTGCTTTGATACGTAAACGTTCAAAGGTTCCACCTTGCTTTTGCAAAGACTTTTCAATTTTTTCAATTGCGACAGTATGCCCAGTAATAATCACTTGGTTAGGGGAGTTAACAATTCCAACCTTTACGATATGGCCTGGCGCTGATATTTTATCACAAGCAGAACGTACCTTCTTAGCTTTTATCCCCTTAATTACCGACATAGCAGTATCTTGATCCTTGATTGCTTCTTGGGAATATTGACCATTTTTACGTGCAATCTCAAGTCCATCCGCAAAATTAATTGCCCCACCGCAAACAAACGACGTCAACCCGCCAAAGCTATGTCCGAGAAGAATATCCGGCTTAATTCCAACTTCTTTCTCAAACACCCGATACGCCGCAACGCTCACCACCAAAATTGCTGGCTGAATGTAAACCAATTCAGTTAATTTTTGAAACGGGCCTTCGAAACATATTTTTTTAATATCATACCCAAGAATTTTTTCTGCTTCATCGAAAGTGCTTTTTGCTACCGGAAAATTATCATACAAAGTTTTTCCCATGCCAACATACTGTGAACCTTGCCCTGGAAAAATATAAGCGATTTTATTCATATATTTAAAATTATTATAAATTATGCCGACAATTTAGTCGCTAAGGCGCGGATTGAAGGATAATTTAAAAAATCCTCAATCTCAATTTCTAGACCCTGAGTAGTTGCTTGTGCTACAACTTCATTTATCTTCAAAGAATCACCACCCATTTCAAAAAAATTATCCTCCACACCAAGATTATTCTCGCCAAGAACATTACGCCAAATACGCAAAAGCATTTCCTCGATTTTATTAGTACTACCAACTACTTTATTATTTTTTTCTTGAATAATATTCATATCTTTTAATTTATTAAATAAACCAATTCTTTGTAATTTTCCCGTCGGCCCTTTGGGAATATCATTTACAAAAATAATTAATTGAGGAATTTTAAAATCGGCCAAATTATCTTTGGCAAATTTTTGTAATTCCTCTTTACTCAAACTAAAATCATTTTTCAAAATTATTGCCACTCCAACTTCTTCTCCCAATGACGGATGGGGCACGGAGAAAGAAACTGCTTGATAAATTGCCGGATGACGCATCAAGACTTCATCAATTTCCCGGGGTGAAATTTTTTCACCACCTTTATTAATCATTTCTTTTGAACGACCAGTGATAAAGAGATATGAATCAGAATCTAAATATCCCAAATCACCAGTACGAAACCAACCATTAAAAAATGAATTCTTGTTAGCTTCTTCATTGTTTTCATAAGCGGAAATTATATTATCGCCCCTAACTATCACTTCACCGATTTTACCCGTTTCTATCTTTTTGCCATCATCACCAACGATAATTAACTCTGGGCCATCCGCCCGCCCGGCCGAACCAGGTTTTCTTTTTTCTGGCAAAAATTGATTACTGGTTATTTGCAAAGCTGCCTCTGTCATCCCGTACGATTCTAAAACTGGCGCTTTGAATATTTCTTCTAATTTTAAAATAACTTCTTTTGACATTGGCGCCGATGATGAGCGAATCATTTTTAATTTAATTTTTTCTAAAATATTCTGATTATTTTCCGCTTCTTTTAAAATCGCCAAATGAATTGTCGGTGCCGCCGTGTACCAAGTCGGTCGATACAAATCAAGCCAAGCAAAAAATTCATCAGCTACAAAAACCGGCACGCAAACCAAAGTGCCACCAGAAATCAATACCGCTAAACTCACCACAAAACTATGAATATGAAACAACGGCATTACATTCAAACACTTATCTTCCGGATTCAATCGTAAAGTCCTAACCAAATTTGCAGTCGATGCTAAAATATTTTTTTGCGTCAAGGGCACAATTTTTGGTCGACTAGTGGTACCAGAGGTATGCAATACTAATGCAACGTCAGACTCCTCTGCTAATTTTTCTTCAGCAATTTTGATTTCAATTTCTTTTAAGCCGTTTTCCGGAAAAATCCGACCGGTATTAGCTTCTAGTCGTAAAATTAAAATGCCCCTGTTTTGTGCCACCGCAATGGCAGGCGAATCTTCTCCATCCGGAACAATTATAACCTTGGGATTTAAATCGGTTAAATAAAAATCAAATTCTGTTTGTTTATACTTGGGATTTAACGGCGCGACCGTAGCAAATGACAAGATACTTAAACTTAAAATTATCATCTCTGGACTATTCGGCAAGACTAAGGCCACTCGATCACCTGGATTTACTCCCAGACGCAACAATGTTCGTCGCATTTCCGTCGCTTGTTTATCAAACTCAGAATAAGTTATATCGATTTTATTCGGAAAACTCAGCGCCACTTTCATCGGAAAATTTTCAACTTTTTCTTTAAATAATTTATATATCATGCAGTAATATTTATGAGTTCAAAAAAATCGAGCAAATACACCCTTTTATAATAATATTACACAAAAATATAGCATTTTACAAGCCTAGTTTTAAACATTTTATTAACAAATATATTAGAACACAAAAGACGAATAGATGACAAAATTTGTAATAAATTTAAACAAATCGCAACTTGACCTTTACAAAATAACTAAACTATGTCAAAATCCAGATGACTATATCGCACCTTCAAACATAAACAAGGAGAAAAAAGTATGAAAACAGTAATAAATGGTTACTTGAAAATAATCACTTTTTGCTTATTTGCAATCGTGATTTCATCATGTGGAGAAGATAAAACTGGACAAATTAACAATATAGAACGAATTCTATATGATGGTCAAACCAGTTTCACTATTTTAATTAACAACAATGGTATTATTACACCAAAAAAAATATTTGTTTCAGAAATTAACAATATTTCTTTTGTAATAGATGTTCCTGATAAAGATAAAATGTGGGCAAAATTCACCGCTTGTCCCGTAGGGACTGTAGATTATCAACAATTACGCACAATCGAATTTCATCTTCATTCTACAAAAGATGTAAATGGAAGTGACCACTCCTATGGAAGAGGAATTAGAAAAAAAATTAATGTCATAGATTAGTCCATAAAAAATAAAAAGGCAAGGAAACTTTGCCTTTTTTTATTATCTTAACTATGTATTCACTAATAACTTGAATGACTAGCATGTGATGCATGGCTAGCATGACTAGCATGTGAACCATGCGACGCATGTGAACCATGCGAACCGTGCGAAGCATGACTAGCATGACTGGCATGCTGACAAGCGGCATTCGCTGGTCCCGGTTTCATTGCGGCCGACAAACTAATTCCAATCGCCAAAACACTCATCGCAATTTTTACGATGTCCTTTTCATTAACTCTTCCTTCTTCTTCTGTTAAAAAGGCTTTAATGTCTTTTTTGATTTGTGGCAACTTGCTTCTCATATCACATTTCACATATCCCATAACAGGGTTATAATTCAATAATAATTTGTATTAAAAATCTTCCAAATATTATCCCAGATTAAAAATAAAATCAAAGTAGTAAAATTCTTTATAATAAATTCGATTTGTAGACATTTGTAATACCTGCCTACCGGCAGGCAGGTTCGGATATCATTCGTAATATTAGGATTATAAAGCACCCTATTTTCATTTTATCACAAAAAACAAAAATCTGTACAATATGTTCAATTATTTCACCCAAGATTCCAAAATCGCCCTCGTTTTATCGTCTCTTAATTTCTCAAACAACAAATCCAAAATCGCCTTATTCATTTTGCAGCGTTCGTTAGCTGGCATTTGACCAAATATATTTCCTTGTTCAGAATAATTATATATCGGACAAGTGCCACAATATGGTAAATACGCACAATCCGAGCAACCAGACAAACCTTCAAGACATGAAGCGGTACACAAAGTGCGAACCACCGGACTACCAACCACTTCTTTATAATTATTTTCTGAAACATTCCCCAACCGAAAATTTTCGTCACCCATCATGCTCATCATTCGACCTTCGTCACAAGTATAGATATCACCATTATAATTATAGGCCAATTGTCCGATACCAGCACCACACGGTGAACGCAATTCCATCATATTGGGGTCGGTATCGGTTAAAATTTTTGTCAAAAATATTTTTGCCAGTCGCTCGATAAAAAAAGTACCCGCTAAATTTAATTCAATAATATACTCAAGCGCCGTACGATAAAAATCCATAAACTCATCGGTTGAATATTTTATTTCCTCCCACGATTGACGCGAAAAACCAAACGGATTCAAAGGACGAAAAAAAACATCGTTAAAACCGATTTTAATATATTCATCAATTATTTCTTTTGGATAAGGTAAATTATATCGACTCACTACCGCAATTCCCGACATGCGCCAAATATAACCCTGTTCTTTTATTTTATTATAGTCACCCGCAAAATGTCTTGCCCACTTTGTCACATTTTCATAATTACTCGGCTGATGACAAGCTGGACGATTTTTATCATGCGCCGCTTTGGGGCCATCAAAAGAAGTGCAAAGACTAACCTTGTTTTCTATCAAGTACTGATATTTATCATCGGTCATTAAGTTCAAATTTGTCACCAAACGCAATTCCAGTTCTTTACCAAAACGCTCGGCCAACTTTTTCGCTTCACTGATTATATATTTTACCGTTGACCAATTTGCTAGTGGCTCACCACCTTGAAATTCTATCGCCACAAACGGACTAGTGGTATCAAAAATCATCCGCAAAACTTCTTTCGCCGTTTGCGCGGTCATATCTTTTTCAACTTGGGCCATATCTTGAGCCGAAGCATGACAATATATACATTTTTGATCACAACGCAAAGTTACCACCACAATATGCAAACTTGGTCCCGAAAACAAAAAACTTTTTTTCGATTGGTATTTTTCAATTTCCCGACTAACATTAATTTCATCTTTGATAAAATTTTTCACCACTGCTTCTTGATATATTTCGCTTTTCTTGTCTAATTTATTTTCCAAAAAATTTGTAAATTCCTCATTTGTTAAAATTAAAAAATCACCGTTATCATTCGTTAAAATATAGCGATTGTCAATTTTACGAAACCGAAAATTTACCAGTTCTTCATATTTAATTTTGTTTAAATTAATCGGCATATTTTACTTGTGACAAAACATAATTACTAAACTCATCGATTATAATTGATTCGATTTCTGGATCAATATTTTTTAGACTAACCAAAAAATATTTTTCATCGGGAACCAAAGCAAACTCAGCCAAGGCGGCATACGCTTCAATGGCAAGTTTAATGGCTGACTCGGGATATAATTTTTTATTAAATTTAATTTCCATTTTTATTTTTTACCATATTTATCTTCCCAAGGAATTGCTATTCCAAGTGGATCGTCCTCAAATTCAAATTTCTCTTCATTGTTTTTCAAAATCCCTTCTTCACGACCAAGGGCCGAAAACAATGCCTGTTCAACCACATACTCTCGAATTTTTTTGTTAGTTTCCGACAACTTCAAGCGCAAAGTGTAATTCAAAAGTTCATTCATAAACTCTCCTTCAATTTTTTCCAATGTCGAAAAATCGGTTCCTTCTTTTGCGCGAAAATTAATTTCAACCTTCTCTTCTTCTTTGCTATCAAGAAAAATATAGGCCTTGTCAACAAACACATAAGCTGCCCCGTAAATTGCTTCAAGCGGATAAATATTTAAATCAACAATTACTTTTATTTTGTTTTCCATATTATTTTGTTACCACAATTTGTTTTATTAGCAATGTATATAAATCCTGATTATATTCCGTAAAAACTGAAACGACTACATCTTGATTAACACCCAAATCTAATTGTTTAATTTCCTGTTCTGATACAACCTTATCAGCATTTACAAATACTTTAACAAAAATAGTTTCGGGTTTAAGATTTACTTTGGTTTCGTTCGCTCCATCTTTAACAAAAATATTTTTTTCATCAATTTTCTCAATGTAGCCTCTAATTATTTTCTCATCTTTTACATTGCAAGAATTATTGGCCATTGTCTCGGCAATTTTTTTATCAATAATTTTCGTCTCATCTGCTTTTGGATTTTCATCATTTAAGTTAGCAATTTCTTTCATAGGTAAAGCTATCTCATTATTTGCTGGCGTCGCCAAAGAATCCATCCAAAAAACTGATGCCAAAGCTATGAAAAAAAATAGAAACGTAATCAGCACAAAAAATCGAAAATTTAAAAATTTTTGATATTTGCTTTTTAATTTTTGATATTTCTTATTTCTCATCCACATATATCATTTGTCTAACAATTAACGCTCTAGGCTTAAGTTCTTTTCCGCCATGAAAAACATCAATTGTAATATACTGATCTTTTACAAAATCTTTTAACTCAATATTGTCTTGTTGCAAAAGACTCCCTTTATTATCAACATAAGTCCGCAAATAAATTGTTTTGGAATCAATTGTCACTTTTTCAGTCTGGTTATTTTCGTCAAGCAAATATATGTTGTTATTATCCCAGGCTGAAATGTAGCCCGCAAGACCAGGATCATTAACGACACTGGCTTTTCCTATTATGGCGCGATTGTGAAAATTTTGCAAATAATTTTGCAAACCCAACAAAACCCCAAAAATTATAATTAAAATTATTACTTTTTTCATTATGGAAATTTAAAGCGCATATTGCCTTTTAGCTTGATATTGCCTTTTAAGATCGTATTAGTACCAAAAGAAATCGTTCCGCCATCAACCCAATCAGTTTGACTGTTATATGAATCTTTTACCATAACATGCCAATACCAAGTTTTATCAGTAGTAAGCAAATTGCCACCATAGAAATAATATTGATTAGTAGAATTAACTTGACCGGTTTGAATAACCGGTGAAACAAATCCATTATTATCCGCTACTTCAAGCCAATACGAAGCTTGAGTGGAAGCTGCCATTATTGGTGTATCAACTGAGTTCCCCCCATCAACTGTTAATGGCAACCCGTCGTTATCAAAATAATCATTTTGTTGTGAACTAAAAATCCATTTAAATGTAACATTAATTAAATTTCCATTTCTTGTCATACTAACACCAGCGGTACATAAACTAAAATCTGAACCGGCATTTTGCGTCAAAGCAAAAACCATTTGTGGCTGAAAAATCACATTTGGAAAAAATGAAAAATAAATAACAAAAAATAAGCAAATTATATCCTGCCAAATACTTTTTTGAATTTCGATTTTTTCATATTCGAATTGCATACTACACTAAAATTTTCAATTTCTAATTTTCCAATATATATTTTTTCATTTCATCTTTCCGACTTGAAGATTCTTTTATAACCAAATCAACTAAGTCTTTATATTCTTGAATATTTTTAAAATTTTCTAAAATAATATTTTTGTTACACATAATTCCATTCCTTTCCCCTAAATAATCTTGATAACTCGACCAAATATATTTTTCAGCTTTAGCAATTTTATGAATTTCCGGGTTTCCATTTATATAGCATGATAGATATATCAGTTGGTCAGTTGATTCAGCTGGAACAACTTTATAGGCTCCTTGGAATAATGAACCAGAACGATTGTTTTTATCATTAAAATACTTGGTATAGCCCATTCCTAATTTATGCATAAACTTTGAAACCCCTTTATCTACAATTTGCTTCATCAATAAATGATAATGATTAGAGTTTAAACAATAAGCAATTAATTCAACTACCGGTTCCGAAAGTGTAGACACTCGATGTCTACTTTGTAGACATCGAGTGTCTACACTTTCTTTTGCACGAAGCTGGTTTTGTCTATATAAACTCTCAATCGAATTTATATTATTAAACTCTTTCATCCCGGTTAAAAATCTTATATAATCAAAATTCTGCAAAAACACATCACGCTTATCAACTCCTCTGTTATATATGTGATAAAAACAATCATTTTAATAATCGCTTTTTTTCATAATTATAAGTAACTTGGTTGTAAAAAAATTTTACAACCAAGCTCTAAATTTTACTATTTCGCACATCTAAACCCAACCGTCGCACTTACCATTGTTGGTGGATTACTCAAGTCAAGATCATACAAACTGGTTTCACCGCGAATAAATCCTCGTAATGTATTATTATTGTCTTGAACCTTAATTCGACCAATGCCATTACTAGAATCGTAATAATATGGCGGTGCGATATTAAAGCCTTTGAAATCTGTGATACTGTAATACTCTTGCCAATCAGCGGCCGTCGGTACAATTAATCCCGCTTTAGTTACAATCATATCCGTCCATTCACTGACCGAGCCAACCAAGTCGTAAACTTTATTTCCATTGCTTAATGTAAAGTTTACAGCGCTTGATGAGCTTGCGGTCGCGAGTTGTAATCCAGTTTTTTGTGAATCAATATCATTATCACTAACTCGGATAATATTTTCCGCCATTGTTAACCATTCATTCTCATTAATCAAGTGATAGTTATCTCCCATTGCTTGACACGCAAGTTGCGCTTCCCCTTGGCTGACATTTGTCCAAACTGTTGCACTCAAATCTGTAGTCGGAACACTATTGGCTCCAACTCGAGCTTCTTTGCTCATCACACAGAAACCTGGCATCGTGCCATATTTGGCACTACCCGGGACCCAGACAAAACCATCCGCACAAACACTTTCGAAAGCTCCGGCCACCACTTTTCCTTCAACTCCCATATCTCCCATCGTACCATCAACTGCATTGTCCAAATTTGTACCGCAACCTGAACCGGAGCAAACCATCAACCTACCATCAATTGACATTTCACCAACAATTGAAACTTTTCCGCTTTCGGCAATATTTACAATGCTTACGCCGTCAGCTTGGAAATCAACTACATCACCATTACCAAGTTGATTTACTACAAAAGCAGTTTTTTCAGTTGAAGTTGCGGTTTCGATATCGATTACCGAAACTGCCGGCGCTGAATTATCACGATAACTATTATCAGTGATCACTAAACCGGTTTTACTATCAACCATCAGCGGACTTGAGATGGTGGCAATACTTGTTCCCAACAAAATTAATTTTTGATTAATTAATGAAATTTGATTATCAGCTTTTATTTGCGCCTGTGCCAAAGTAATATAATTATTTTCAATCACTCCAACTCGATTTGATAAACTATCAACACCGGAGGCAATTGTTGTAATTTGGTTAGTGTAATTATCAAGTTTAACTGTCAAACTACTATTCAATGAATTTATTTGCTCATCAACAATTGGTTGAATTTCATTATTTAGATTTAAATTTTTAACCGCATTGGCAATCATAATTTGTACCTCATCCTGAATTTCCATATCCGCAATGTGCTTGGTCACTTCTGCTTCAACCATTTCGACAGTCAAACTCTTATTTCGTCTTGAAATTAAAACATTAATTTTTCCAGTTGATACCACTGTCGGAGTTCCACTTGCATTTTGATCGCCAAAAGCTTCCAAGGCAACACCCACGGTTGAATCACCCGCGTTAGCTCGCATCACATAGCCAGGCAAAGCCGCGCTAGTCAATGAATCACCTGGTCGGATTGAACCATTTTCATCACTGACTTTTGCCGGCACTTGACCAAGCATACCTACCACAATATAATTTTTGTTCTTCGCATAGTTTCCATAAGCATTTCCAATCAACGCTGCTTTTGTTGAAACAATACCCATCACATTGCCATCACTTGCGCCATCACAAAGTTTGACCGCATTATTTTGGGTAACATCAACGCAAACCGCATCACCTGATTCTAATGTTTTATCCGAAGTATAGAAATACTCAGCATAATCGGCAGCTGGTGATGAAGC
>Ga0315272_10001123_pt1 | contig 13363 bp, 10 predicted proteins | sample C3_middle_MG_FD_203918 | JGI IMG/M metagenome (GOLD analysis project Ga0315272, IMG submission 203918) | Sediment microbial communities from Yellowstone Lake, YNP, Wyoming, USA - C3_middle | ecosystem: Environmental > Aquatic > Freshwater > Lake > Sediment | place: USA: Wyoming | collected...
CCGGAGGACCATCCCTGGATCGGGGCGGGGGAGAGAGCGGCGCTCCTGCAAGATCGCGAGGCCGCGAGCGACGGCGTCCCCGTTGTAGCGCGCGCCCGCTGGGTGGATCTGCTCAAGTACCGCCAGACCTGGGGAGCGATTGCCAGCCGGGCGCTCACCGACCCGGTGTGGTACTTCATCGCGGATTGGTTCGCCCTCTACCTGGTCTCGCGCGGGTTCGCCCTGGAGCACAGCCTGCTGGCGTTTTGGGTTCCGTTTCTGGCTGCCGACCTTGGCAATTACACGGGCGGCGCCGTCTCGACGTGGTTGGTCCATCGCGGCTGGACGGTGGGCTGGGCGCGCAAGGCAGTTGTCATTCCAGGCGGACTCGGCGTGCTGTTCCTGATCCCGGCGGCGTACGCTCCCGGGCTGCCGCTGATCTCCCTGTTCTTCGGGTGCGCAACCTTTTCCTACGCGGCCTTCTCGACGATGGCGAATACGTTTCCCGCTGACTTGTTCAGTACCGAAGCCGTTGCCTCTGTCAGTGGAATGGGCGGCGCGGCGGGCGGCATGGGCACGATTCTGGCGACCTACGCGGTGGGCTACATTGCGGACCACGTTGGCTTCCGTCCGGCGCTGGTCGGCGCCAGCGTGATACCCGCGATCGCCATGCTCGTTGTGCTGGCGCTTGTCAGGAATACGTCCGCGAGTGGCCGCGGACTTATCCTGAAGATCTGAGATACTCCGATGCGCCGCACCTGTGACGGATGGCCGGCGTTTGGCGCAGCCGGAAGAACTGGAGAGGGAGGGCAAAGTGCCTGATAGTAGCTCGATCAGCAGGCGGGAGGCGTTCGTATTTCTTGGGGCGGCTTCCGGGGCGGGAGGGCTGGCTGCTCAGGCCGGCGGCGCGCCGCCGGACCAGCCGCGTCAATCCACCCCGACCGCGTCGGATGAGGGCTCGCTCTATCCCGACATCGAAGGGCTCGCGCGGCGGCGCGGCTTCTCCGGTTCGTTTCTTGAGGACCATTGGAAATCCGTAGAGGAGTACCGGACGACGGGCCGCAAGCTCATGCTCCGCGTGCTCGGCTACAATCCGCCGGCGGTCGATCCACGTCCGGAGGTTGTCGATCGGGTGGACCTGGGCAGCGTGATTCGCGAGAAGATCCTGTTCTCGACGACGCCCGAGTTCCGCGTGCCTGCATACGTTCACGTGCCGAAGAACCGCAAGGGCCGGCTGCCGGCGGTGGTCGATCTGCATTCGCACGGGGGAATGTTCGTCTTTGGCAAGGAGAAAGTCATCGACTTTGGAGTCAATCACCCGGCGATGGTGGAGTACCAGAAAGAGAACTACGCCGGCCGTCCGACGGCCACCGAACTGGCACGCCGCGGCTACGTGGTGATCACCATCGACGCGTTCCCGTTCGGTGAGCGGCGGCTGATGATGGACGAGGATTTGAAATACGGCTGGGAACGGTCCAAGTACACGCTGAATGATGTCCGCCGGCTCAATGCGAAGTGCGCCGCGAAGGAGCCGACCGTTGTAAAGTCGCTCACATTCGCGGGCCTGACGTGGCCGGGTGTGGTGGCATGGGACGACATGCGCACGGTGGATTACCTGGTGAGCCGCCCGGAGGTGGACCCGGCGCGAATCGGTTGTTGCGGGGTGTCGATGGGCGGCTACCGGGCCTTGCTGCTCTCCGGACTCGATGACCGCATCCGGGTGGGCTGCGTGGCCGGATTCATGTCGACGGTGCGGCCGATGATCCGGAAGCACGTGGACACGCACTCGTTCGTTCACTTCATCGCCGGTCTGCACGAGTCCTTGGATCTGCCGGATGTCGTAGCGTTGCGCGCGCCGAAGCCGCTCATGGTGCTGCAGTGCAAACAGGACGCACTCTTCCCGCCGCAGGGCATGGAGGAGGCGGTAGCCAAGATCGCCGCCGTATATCGCAAGTGCGGCGCACCGGAAGCGTTTGTCGGCAAGTTCTACGACGTGCCACATCGCTTCAACGTAGCGATGCAGGATGACGCGTTCGCGTGGATGGATCGGTATTTGAAATGAGTCGATTTCCCGCGGCGCGAGGCCTCATGGTCCAGGATTAGAATTGCCCACGAAGCAGACCGGCGCGTCCCGGTTCGTCAATTCGGAAAGTCGCGCGAAATGAATGTTTTGCGTTGCAGCGTTGTGTTCGCCGCAGTGGCGGGCATCTGCTCAGGCCAGGCGCCGGACTTCTATAAGAAGATCAGCCGCGTCACCTGGGTGATCAAGAGCCTGGACCGGCCGCTGCAAGGCTGGAGCCGTCTCGGCCTCTCCGACGTTCAGGAATTCGGGGATCTCGCATTCACAGGCGAATACCGCGGTAAGGCCATGGCGGGCGGCGCGCGCGTGGCAACCGGGCATCTGGGTGGCGTGAACGTCGACTTTGTGCAGCCCGCGCCGGGCGCCAGCGCTTTCGCGGATTTCCTGGCGCGCCGCGGCGACGGCGTCTTTTCGATCGTTCACGAAGTAGGGAACGCGGTCGAGCTTACTAAGGAAACGGCGCGCCTGCAGGGGCTAGGCGTCGAAGTGCTTCAGCGGTTGAGCGTCGATACGGATTCCGGTCCGGCCACGTTTACGTATTTCGACACGGAGGCCCGGGGCAAGTACGTGCTGGGTCTGGTCTATTGGCCGGGCGGCGCGCCGCCGGCCGGGACTCCCGGCCAGGTTTCGCACATTGCCTTTGTGGCCCGCGAACTCGCCCCCGTTTCCGCATATTGGGAGAAACTCGGCTTTCCGCCGGTGTCGGCGGCTCATGCCGGCCCGCGCGAAGACTCGCGGTATCACGGCAAGCCGCTTTGGCTGTCGTTCGATGTCGGCTGGGACGGTCACACCCAACCCGGCGCCGAATGGATCGTTCCGCCCCAGGCTCCGCCTAATTGTTACAACGATTTCCTGCAGGCCCACGGCGAAGGTGTCCATCATCTCGGCGTACCCGTAGACGATCTGGAAAAGGCCGTTGCGGAATACGGAAAACTCGGCTATTCCGTGCTGCAGTCGGGCGCTTGGGGCGAAAGCGGCAAGAAGAACTCCGGGCGCTATGCCTACATGGATACCGACGCCATTGGCGGAGTGATTGTCGAATTGATCCGAGCAATCAAGTAGCACGGCCGGACAGCGGGAGCCGGCGTGGAAGCGGTCCCGCGTGTGAAACGCCAGGATCCCGCCCGAGTCCGTACGCGATCCGCGGCGGCGGACACCGAAGTCGCAGCGCCGACGTTCCCGATGTCCCCACGGGAGCGTGAGAATCGACGGGATTCGAATCGCCCGGCGTTCATTTCTCTATCATCCCGAGGCGATCGGGGCACGCCGCCAGCAATGCTCGTTAAAATCATATTAAAAGATAACTATATCGTTTATATCCAGTCGCATCTTATTGATTTGATTTGGAAGTAAACCGTTATCTTTATGACAGTGGAGATCCAGGCACATAAAATCCCGGCTGATGTGCGTTGTGTTGGCGTGCGGTGGGCCGATGCAGACATCATGAGTAGAAAGCAAACGCGCTGAACGGGAGCGGTCTGAAAGGGGGAACCGTCCGCACGGAACTACGGCGTGGGCTGTAGCTTGCGGGTTGCTCAGGCCGGCCTTGGGCGCTGTGAACGCCGTCTCAAGACGTCTGGCATGTACTACTCCTTAGGTACGGTATGTGCGGCGGGAGGCCTGAGGTCGTTGGCGTTGGAGGACTCCCTGGGAAATGGCGGCGCGCATCGCAACGGATCCGCGGAACCGAGCGCGTGTAAAAAGGGAGGCGGAGTATATTGTTTGGGTTGTTGCGGGCCCATTCCCTTGGGCGAGTGTTGCGAAACGGTGAAGATCACGCCACATCTTAAGAATCTTTGTAAAGAATTACACTTTCCCGATTGACACTGACTCCAATCAACATTAAGCTTCGACCGGAGGAGGGCCTGTGCCAATTAGTCCCACATACCCCGGTGTTTACGTTCAGGAGATCCCCAGCGGCGTCCGTACCATCACCGGCGTCAGCACATCCGTGACGGCCTTTGTAGGCGCCGCGAAGCGGGGTCCCATTAATAGCGCCACGCACGTCTTCAGCTTCTCCGACTTTGAGCGCTACTTCGGAGGTCTCGACGCTAATTCGGAGATGAGCTACTCGGTCCGCCAATTCTTCCTGAACGGCGGCAGCGAATGCTGGGTGGTGCGCGTGGCCACCAACGTCGTGAACGCCACGGACACGCTGCTCAGCGCGACCGCGGCGCAAGTGCTTGACCTTACGGCCGTTGACGGCGGCAGGGCGGGCAACAACATTCAGGTCAGCGTGGATTATCAGACCAGCAACCCGGCAAGCACCTTCAACCTGACGCTGAGCTATCAATCGCCGGACAACCCGTCGGACCAGACTGTCGAGCAATTTGCGAATCTCTCGATGAACTCCGCCGATGGGCGTTTCGTCGAAGCGGTGGTGAATGGAACCTCCGCCCTGGTGACTGCCAAACGCCATCCCGGATTGGTGATCAGCGGAACGGGCACAAGCACGGGCGGAGCCGCCACGGACATCAGCGGCCTGAATGCGCAACACAACCAACTTCAGGTTGTGGCCGATGGCCAGCCTGCCGTCACGGTGATTCTCGCGCCGGCTGACATCGCGGGCGGCCTCGCCGGAATCGCCGCCGCCATCCAGACTCAGGTCCGCGCGGGCAGTTCCGACGCGGCCACGAAGGCGTCTTTCACCGCCGTCGTGGGTGGGGCGGGCTCAAACCAGCTCGTGCTCACTTCAGGCAGTTCCGGCGAGACATCGTCGGTGCGAGTGCTGGCCGGCGCGAGAAACGACGCCGCCGCCATTCTCAAGCTGGGGGCACTCAACGGCGGAACCGAACAGGACGCCTCCGCTGCGTTCCGGCCTAAGCCAGTTCCGGTGTCAGCGGCGCTGACAGGCGCGGTGATCGGGGCGGGGAACATCACCGGCTTCCCGAACGCAGGAGCGGACCGTTTCCAGATCAGCCTCGACGGCAACGGACCGGACACCGTGATTCCGGGTGGACCGGCAATCGCCGCCGGACCTCTGGCTGGGCAGCTCGCGGATATCGCGTCACGGATTCAGGCAAAAGTGCGAGCCCTGCGGCCGGCGGTTCCAGCCTACAAAAACTTCACTGCCACGGTTGCCGCGAGCGGGGACCATCTGGTTCTGACCTCCGGTTCCGCTGGAAGCGGGTCCTCGGTTAACGTCTCGGCCGGAACGGTGAACGACCTGGCGAGCGAGCTGGGCCTGTTGACCGGGACAGTGATCCACCCGCTCAATGAAACTCTGAGCGGTGGTCATGACGACCCCTACGATGCTTCGACCATTTACCCCGCGTTCGTTCCCAGCCCGTCCACGCGGGGGGGGATCTACGCCCTGGAGACCGTCGATATCTTCAACCTGATGTGTCTGCCGGGCGTCAGCGACGCTAGTACGCTGATCGATTCGGCGGCGTATTGCCAGAGCCGCCGGGCGTTTCTGATCGTGGATTCGGATCCAGCCGATTCGACTCCCGACAAACTCGCGGCGCTGGTGCAGGGCGCGAGCGTGCCCAAGACCGATTACGCGGCGATCTACGGCCCCTGGATCAAGATCGGCGATCCGCTCAACGGTGGGAAACTCCGCAAGACGGCTCCTTCGGGATCCCTGGCGGGGTTGTATGCGAGCACAGACAGCGCGCGTGGGGTGTGGAAGGCGCCTGCCGGGACCGAGGCGAACCTTGTTGGCGCGCAGGGCCTCGATTACGTGCTCACCGACAGCGAGAACGGCTTCCTGAACCCGCTCGGATTCAACTGCCTGCGGCTGTTCCCCGTTTATGGCGTGGTCTCCTGGGGCGCGCGCACGTTGATGGGGTCCGATGGCGCCGCGTCGGAGTACAAATACATTCCCGTGCGGCGGCTTGCGCTGTACCTCGAGGAGAGCCTGTACCGTGGGACGAAGTGGGTTGTCTTCGAGCCGAATGACGAGCCGCTTTGGGCGCAGATTCGCCTGAACATCGGAGCGTTCATGCAAACCCTGTTCCGGCAGGGCGCGTTCCAGGGTACGACGCCGAGCCAGGCCTATTTCGTGAAGTGCGACAGCGAGACGACCACGCAAAACGACATCAATCTGGGGATTGTGAATATCATCGTCGGCTTCGCGCCGCTCAAGCCCGCCGAGTTCGTGATTATCCAGGTACAACAGATGGCCGGCCAGATCGCCGTTTAACAGACCCGGAGGAGTCGTTATGGCACAATTCAGCGTAAATTCACAGAGATTCGATCCGTATAAGAACTTTAAGTTCCGCTTGAAGTGGGACGGCCGCTACGTCGCGGGCATCAGCAAAGTGAGCGCGTTGAAGCGGTCCACCGAGGTCGTGAAGCATCGGGAAGGCGGCGATCCGAGCAGCACCAGGAAGTCCCCCGGACGGACCGAGTATGACGCGATCACCCTGGAACGCGGCGTTACGCATGACGTCGCCTTCGAGCAGTGGGCGAACAAAGTCTGGAACTACGGGGCGGGGTTGGGCGCGGAAGTCTCGCTCAAGGATTTTCGCAAGGACATCACGCTCGAGATGTACAACGAGGCCGGACAACTGGCCATCGCCTACAAGATTTACCGGTGTTGGGTCTCGGAGTATCAGGCCATGCCCGACCTGGACGCCAACGCTAACGCGGTCGCTATTCAGCACATCAAGTTGGAAAACGAGGGCTGGGAAAGGGACGAGGCGGTCACTGAGCCGTCAGAGCCGTCCTTCACAAACCCGTCATAAGGGAGCTTTTACTCAACCATGCGCAGCCCGTCCAGCGAGGAGATCCTTGCGATTTGGGAGGCGGCGTTGGCGGAACATCCCCTCGACCGCGCTCTCACGATCGCCGCGGCATTTTCGGGCCAACCGAAGTGCACGGTCGCGCAGCTTCCGGTAGGCATGCGCGACAGCCTTCTTTTCCAGGCGCGCGAGCGCGTCTTCGGATCCAGGTTGGATATGTACGCAGAATGCCCGTCGTGCAAAGGTTCGCTCGAATTCGCCGTGGCCATTGACCACCTTCCGTTGAGCCCGTGTGGGGAGAGCGAGATAGCTGGCGCCGCCGGAATGGTCTATGAAACCGCGGGTGGAGTTGCTTACCGATTGCCCAACAGCTTTGATCTGGCGGCCATCGCCGCAACCACGGATCCTGGGGAGGCTGAGCGTATACTGGTGCGCCGCTGCATCGTCAGGGACGATATCGAGTTGAATGAACGAGCAGTGGCGGAGGTGAATCGCGCTATCGCTGAACACGATGCTGGCGGGGACCTCGAATTGGCGGTAACGTGTCCGGGCTGCGGCGAGCGCTGGGATTTGATCCTGGATATCGCCTCCTGTTTCTGGCGTGAACTGAACAGCTACGTGAAGCGGTTGGTGAGTGAGGTGGATATCCTGGCGCGCGCCTATGGGTGGCCGGAGCGGGACATCTTGAATCTGACTCCGGCGCGCCGTGCGATCTACCTGCAAATGGTGACGGGCTCATGAGCTACATCTCCAACCTCGTTCAACGGACTCTCGGTGTAACCCCGGTCGCGCAGCCCGTCATCCAGGCGAAGTTCGCACCGCAGGGGCGGTCTGTCGGCGTGGCCGTGCAAGACGGGGGCGTCGGGCCGATCGCGAATCTCCGGGAAGGCCAGACTCCGGTCCGGCCCCAATCGTTGCGGGAGCAACCCAACCCCGAGGTGCCGCATACTAGCCCGGCAACTCCCGCTCAGACGCCCGTCGCGAACAGCAAATCGCGGAACTTTCCCCGGACGGACGTTCATGGTGAAGTCCCAGACGGTCCAAGGTTCGTGGAGCACGGATCCGTTCCATCCACGACCGGACCACCGCACGAAAGCCGGATATCCGCCGCGCCTGTTCGGTCGATGAACGAGTCGCCGGTGCGGGCGACCGTGGAGTTGAACCTCGCGCATGGTGCGAACCCGGCCAGTGATGAATTTCGGCTGATGAGCGCCGAGTCTTTCGCTCCGGCGCGGACGCGATTCAGCCTGTCCCCGGCCGCCCTCTCGCGCTCCTCCGAATTGGAATCAGCGGAGGCTCCGATCGTGCGAGTTCATATTGGCCGCGTCGATGTCCGGATGGTCGCGCAGGGCACGAAAGAATCCCGCGCGACATTGCCGTCAGGCACCGGCGCGAAGCCGGTGTCGCTCGAAGAGTACCTCAAGGCAAGACAGAGAGGACAACGGTGAGCACCGCTCTAGCCATCGCCGCCACGACGAAAGTTCTCACGCAGGTCCTGGACAACCGCATCCAGGCCGCGAACCTTTCGGGCATCATCGAGGCCGCGGTGACCACGGCGGTGCCGCCCGACCACGTCGTGGTGGGGGACACCGAGGTTCCGCATCTGAACCTGTTCCTCTACGAGATCTCCTACAACCAGGGTTGGCGTGAAGAAAACCTCCCGTCGCGGGATTCACGCGGCAATCCCGTTTCGCGCCCGCAACTTGCCATCGACCTGCACTACCTTGTAACGGCCTACGGCGAAATCGACTTTCAGGGCGAGATCCTGCTGGGACTGGGCATGCAGGCCTTTCATGAGACGCCGGTCCTTGCTCGCGACCAGATCCGCGCCGTCTTCGAGCCGCCGCCCCCGCCGAACACTCTTCCGCACCGCATCGTGATTGAACTCGCAACGGCGGGGCTCGCGGACCAGGTGGAACTGATCAAGATCACTCCTGAACCGTTGAACAACGAAGAGCTATCCAAACTCTGGACTGCCTTCCAATCCAAGTACCGTCCGAGCGCGGGCTACCGCGTTTCATTGGTACTCATCCAAAGCGAGGGCGCGTTCCGCTCGGCGCTGCCGGTCTTGTCGCGGAATCTCTACGCAATTGCCGTTCAGCAACCGGTGATCGAATTGGTTGAGGAGCAGATGCTGCCTTTCACCCCCGGTGCGGCGATCCACCTGCGGGGGCAGAGTCTCTTGTCGTCCGATGCGGTGGTGCGGTTCGGCAGTGGCCAGGAGCAGGTTCCCGACAAACTGCTCTCCACCGGCGCGCGGCTGACGGTTCCGCTGCCGGTTCTCAACGCCGGTCTGAATTCGCTGCAGATCGTACGCAAGCTCGTGATTGGAACCCCGCCGCCGCGCCCGGTGGTCGAGTCGAACGTTGCCGCGTTCATCCTGCAACCGGTCATCAAGAAGAAGGGCGGTCCCCCCGTTGACGACATCACGTACAACCCGGCGACCGCCACAACGCCGCCTTCGATCACCGTCAAGGTCGATCCGCCGGTGCAATCGACGCAGAAAGTCACGCTGCTGCTCGATCAGTTCCAGCCGCCGCTGAACAGCGTTCCGCTCGGCTATCAGTTCGATTCGCCGCCGCTCTCCGGTCCGCCTACAGACACGCTGACGATTCCAATTCCCGGCGTTCAGGCCGCGACTTACTTCTTGCGAGTGCGCGTCGATGGGGCGCAGAGTCCGTTTGAATTCGATGCGAACAGCGCCTTTAGCGGACCCTTGGTGACCGTGCCATGACCTCGATTATGCAGCAAGGAGACGCGCGCGCGACGAACCAAAACTCGCTCATGGCGGAACTGGCCGGGGTGCGGTCACTTGTGTTGCGCGCCGCTGGTCGCGAGGCGAGTGAGCCGGCAAGCGACGGCTCGCCCGCGGGAGCATTGGCAGAACTTTCGTCCACGTTTGGCTTGTCGAGTTTCGAGCGGAAGATCCTGTTGCTGTGCGCGGGCATGGAACTCGATTCCTCGCTGGCCACGCTGTGCGCGGAGGCACAGGGCGATAACACACGCCAATTCCCAACGTTCAGTCTCGCGCTCGCGGTGTTTCCCGATGCGCATTGGTCGGCGCTGTCGCCTGCGTCTCCGCTTCGATACTGGCGGCTCATTGAGATTGCGGCAGGTCCCTGCATCACTGCGAGTCCATTGCGCATCAACGAATGGGCGCTGAGCTTTCTCACCGGCGTGCCGCACCTCGACGAACAACTGGCCGGCTATGTGACACCCGTGGCCTTACCAGTTCTGGTGGCGGAATCTCATCGGGCAGTCGCGGAGCGAATCGTCAACCATCTGCTCGCCTGCCGCGACCTGCGCCAGGTCCCCCTGGTTCAGTTGTGCGGTGCGGATGCCCAAGCAAAACTCTCCATCGCCGCGCTTGCGGGCCGCCAAGTTGGATGGAAGATCTACCGGCTTCCGGCCGAATCGGTTCCGGCAGCCGCTGCCGAACTCGACGGTTTCCGCAGGCTGTGGGAGCGGGAAACCGCCCTGAACCAGAATGTCCTGCTGGTTGATTGCGAGGCTCTGGACGTTGCGGAAGGCGCTCGGCTGGAGGCTGCGCGGCGGCTGCTCGACAGCTATCGCGGTCCCCTATTTCTTACCAGCCGCCAACGTCAACCGGTGCGCGAGAGGCCGGTGTTTCCGGTAGACGTCGAGAAGCCCACGCCGGCTGAGCAGAAAAAGCTGTGGGTCGCCAGCCTGGGAGATCGCGCGGAGGAAGCCGGGGGCGTGCTGGATTCGCTGGTGGCTCAGTTTCATCTCGGCGCGCACCTGATTCGATCCGCATCCGCGGAGGCTCTGGTCTCAGCCGGAAACGGGATGGCGCAGGAGTTGTGGAGTATCTGCAGCAAACAATCGCGTCCACGGCTGGATGAACTCGCGCAGCGCATCGCCTCCAAATCAAGTTGGGCGGACCTGGTGCTGCCGGAATCACAATTGCAGACCCTTCGCGAGGTCTCCGCGCAGGCGCGCAATCGCAACACAGTGCACGAAGAATGGGGCTTTCGCGGCAAGGATGAGCGCGGCCTGGGCGTCAGCGCGTTGTTCGCGGGACCCAGCGGGACGGGCAAGACGCTGGCTTCGGAAGTACTGGCAAACGAACTTCATCTCGACCTGTACCGCGTCGACCTGAGCCAGGTGGTCAGCAAATACATCGGCGAAACCGAGAAGAACCTGCGACGCGTGTTCGATGCCGCGGAAGAGGGCGGTGTGGTGCTGCTGTTCGACGAAGCCGACGCACTGTTCGGCAAACGCAGTGAAGTGAAGGACAGCCACGACCGGTACGCCAATATCGAGGTGAGCTACCTGTTGCAGCGGATGGAATGCTACAACGGTTTGGCCATTCTCACGACGAATCTGAAGAGCGCGGTCGATCCGGCATTCCTGCGGCGTCTGCGTTTCATCGTGCAGTTCCCGTTCCCCGATCAGGCGCAGCGACAGGAGATTTGGAGGCGCGTCTTCCCGGAGCGTACGCCGGTCGATGAGCTTCAATTCGAGAAGCTCGCGAAACTCAATCTGGCCGGCGGGAACATCCGCAACATTGCGCTGTCGGCGGCGTTTTTGGCGGCCGATGCGGGTACGCCCGTGGGCATGGCTCATCTGGCGCGGGCCGCCCGTTCGGAGTGCGCCAAACTGGAGCGTCCCATCCCGGAAGCGGAGATCGGATTATGGTCATGAAACGGGCCAGAGTCGAACTGATCATCGACGAGTTGGTTCTGCACGGCTTCTCGCCCGGCGATCGCCGCGCGATTGGAGACGCCGTCCAGAGCCAACTTGAGACGCTCCTGGCTGAGCAAGCGATCGCTCCCGCAAGAGACATCTCCATCGACCGGCTCGCGGCTCAACAGGCGATAGTCGCGCCAGGCGCGAAGGCGCAGACCATCGGTTCGAAAATTGGCCGTGCCATCCACGGAGGTTTGCCGCGATGAGTGCTCGCATCTCTGCCAGGTCCGTCGCGTCTGCGCTCGGCGCCGTGAACGAGGCGCAGAAGACATCCGTATTGGCGCCTGCGGTCTCTGGCGAATCCACTCGAACGCTCGGCCTCTCGCCGCTGAGCGGCGTCAGGCTGCAGCGCAAATGCGGCTGCGGGAAGACGGCTGAAGCGGAAAGCGAGTGCGCGGAGTGCAGCAGGAAGAAGGAGCTTCAGCGACGGGCCTCCGGGCCTGCTCCGGAGCGCGTGCCTTCGGTTGTCCGCCACGTCCTGGAATCTTCCGGTCAACCATTAAGCACGGAAGCGCGGGATTCCATGGAACTGCGCTTCGGCCACGACTTCAGTCACGTGCGCGTTCATTCCGATGCGCGCGCCGGCGAGTCGGCCCGGGCCGTCAACGCACTGGCCTTTACCGTCGGTTCTAACATCGTCTTTGCGCCGGGTGAGTATCAGCCGTCCAGCCACGATGGCCAGCGACTGCTGGCCCACGAGTTGACGCATGTGGTTCAACAGCGGGGCGCCACCGGTTCGTTGTCCGCTCTCTCCATCGCAGATTCCGGCTCGCAGGCCGAGCGCGAAGCGGACAGCGTTGCATCGAGCGAGCCCTCGCACACAAGCGCGCCTCCGCGGATCACCCCGGCCGCGCCCGCTCTGCACAAGCAGGAGCCGGGCCGTTTCAATGCCGGCCTCGGGTTGAAGTACCAGATCGATCCGAAGCTCACCGCCGAGTTTCTTGCCATGTGCGACATGGGCCAAGGCGATCCGAACCTGTGTGCGCAGATCCGCGCGCGGGCGCTTCCCACGCTTTCCGGCACAAAGCTGCCGGATCCCGGTGTGTCACTCAAAATCACGCCTGAGATGATGCGTGAGGCGCAGGACAAAGTGAATCCGCCCATCGGCGGCAATCAGGCAACGCCCGCGGCGACGGACCCGCCGGCGCCGGCTCGTGATCAGAAGAGTCCCTGGTCCTCGAACCTCTTGGGCGGAACCATCGTCGAGTACAAATCGCCTTCCGCCCAGTTCAAGGTCTCCATTCCCGACGGCGTGGCTGCGAAGTTCCGCGCTCAGATTCACGATGCGCAATACCTCCGCATCAACATCGGCGTCAGCACGTCCGCCAAGTTCACGGCCTCGATCAAGCTCGACGACGTACCGATTGAGATTAGCAGCACCATCGACCCGGTCGGCAACAAAGCCTCGGTATCGCTGCGCATCTTCGGTTCAACCGGCAAGTGCGCGACATCGGTCGCACCCAGCGTCGTCGCCAAGATTCAGGACGCGGGGCAAAAAGTGGAGGCCGCATGGAAGGCGCTTCAGCCGCCGAACACGCCCTCGACGACGGCTCCGGCTGCGACCTCAACGGCTGCGAAGCAGCCGCAGACGCCCCCACCAACGGGTCTGGCCAAAGATTTCCAGGACGTGAAGAACACGGTTCAGGGCGTAGTGGATAAGGTTCAGCCGGAGATCGAAATCGGCAAAGCCGTCGCGGCCTTCGTGGCGGCGGTCGAAGCCGTCGATGCGGCCAAGAAGGCGCCGTGTTCCAAGGTCAGCTTTCAGTTCGGGGCGACCTACGATACGCCGCTTCAACCGGATCCAAACGATCCACTCAACAGGCCCAAGGTGACTTTCGGCCTTTCGGGGACCTTCTGACATGTACCACATGAAACATCACCTGCCGCCAGACTTCTCGCTGATTGTGGG
>Ga0315272_10001126_pt1 | contig 13347 bp, 15 predicted proteins | sample C3_middle_MG_FD_203918 | JGI IMG/M metagenome (GOLD analysis project Ga0315272, IMG submission 203918) | Sediment microbial communities from Yellowstone Lake, YNP, Wyoming, USA - C3_middle | ecosystem: Environmental > Aquatic > Freshwater > Lake > Sediment | place: USA: Wyoming | collected...
GTGGCAAGTCACCGAATATTTTCTTTGCAGACGTTATGGATAAAGATGACGGATTTTTAGATAAGGCGATTGAAGGGTTGGTGTTATTTGCCTTTAATCAGGGTGAGGTATGTACTTGTCCATCTAGGGCTTTGATTCAAGAGAGTATTTATGACAAGTTCATGGAGAAGGTACTTAAGCGAGTAGCTGCAATCAAGCATGTAAATCCACTGGACACGGATAGCATGATGGGCGCACAAGCCTCCAAAGAGCAATTGACGAAGATTCTTTCTTACCTGGATTTAGGTAAACAAGAGGGCGCGGAAGTATTGATAGGCGGTTCACAAGCACATTTAGATGGCGATCTTTCAGGTGGCTACTATGTACAGCCAACTCTATTCAAAGGCCACAATAAGATGAGAATTTTCCAAGAGGAAATCTTTGGACCAGTCTTGGCGGTGACCACCTTTAAGGATGAAGCAGAGGCATTAGAAATTGCCAATGACACGCTCTATGGTTTGGGGGCTGGGGTCTGGGCGCGCAATGGAAATGTTGCTTATCGTATGGGTCGTGCTATTAAGGCTGGTCGCGTATGGACCAATTGCTACCATGCTTATCCAGCCCATGCAGCCTTCGGTGGATACAAAGAGTCAGGTATCGGTAGGGAAACTCATAAAGTCATGTTGGATCACTATCAACAAACTAAGAATCTATTGGTCAGTTATAGTGAATCCAAATTGGGCTTCTTCTAACTGGAGAAGTTCGTATTTTCATCAAAGGGCGGAGCAATCCGCCCTTTTGTGTAATTTAGTCTCCCGAGGAAAATGGCGATGGTAGAGCGTGTAATTGCTACAGATGAGGCACTCGCACTAATTAGGCAGCTACAAGCCGAGCATGGTCAGCTCATGTTCCATCAGTCTGGTGGGTGTTGTGACAACAGCGCTGCAAATTGCTATTTACCAACAGACTTAACAATTGGACCTTACGATATTCAGTTGGGTGAAGTGGGGGGTGTGCCATTCTATATAGGTAAGCTCCAATATGAATACTGGAAACACACCCAATTGATCTTGGATGTGATTGAAGGGCAAGGAGGAACTTTTTCCCTTGAAGGCTCGACAGGAAAAGCATTTCATACCCGCTCACGCCTCTTTACCGATGAAGAGTGGGCTTCGATAGAGGCTCAGGTGCTCTCTGATTTAGCTTAGTTTTAGTCTGGAAAGGCCATCTCGGTAGGGCTTTAGGCTTCCGAGTTATTCCTAAAGGTCTCCTCTACAATTGTCAGACTATGACAGTTAACTTACCTCTCCCCAAAAAAGACCAATTGAAGCCAGTTAAAGGTTTTCAGATGGGTATCGCAGAAGCCGGTATTAAAAAGGTCAATCGCAAAGATCTCTTGGTAATGACTTTAGTCCCCGGCTCCCAGGTTGCAGGTGTATTTACCTTAAATCGTTTCTGTGCGGCACCGGTTCAGGTCTGCCGAGAGCATCTAGCTCAGGAGGGCGCTAAAGGTGAGATTCGTGCCTTGGTAGTAAATACGGGAAATGCTAATGCGGGGACTGGCGAGCAGGGTATGAAAGACGCTTTGGCAACTTGCGCTGCGCTAGCAAAAGAATTGAAATTGAACCCTGAGCAAATCCTGCCTTTTTCTACAGGCGTAATTTTGGAGCCGTTGCCGATAACTAAGCTCATTGGCGCCTTACCTCAGGCAGTTTCTAATTTGGGTGAAGATCATTGGTTTGATGCCGCAGAGGCCATCATGACAACCGATACGCAACCCAAAGCCACATCTGTCACAGTACAGACGCCTGCAGGCGCAGTCATCATCACTGGTATCTGTAAGGGCGCCGGGATGATTCATCCGAATATGGCGACCATGCTGGGCTTTATTGCAACGGATGCTGGTTTCGTACCAGGCCTGCTAGCTTCCTTGACTCGTGAGATTGCTGATCTTTCATTTAATGCCATCACGATTGATGGTGATACTTCAACCAATGATTCTTTCATCATTATGGCAACTGGCCAATCGTCGGTAAAGATTGAATCTGCTGATGATCCTAGTTATGGCCCAGTTCGGGTGGCCTTAATCGACCTTGCTCGCAAGCTAGCTCAAATGATCGTGAGGGATGGTGAGGGCGCGACAAAATTTATTACGATTGATGTGCAGGGTGGCAAGATGGAAGAAGAGTGCCGATTAGTGGCTGAAGCAGTAGCCCACTCCCCTCTGGTGAAAACCGCCTTCTTTGCTAGTGATCCTAATTTAGGTCGCATCCTGGCGGCTATTGGATATGCCGGTATTACCGATCTTGATGTTGGCAAAGTACAAATGTGGCTTGGGGATGTATGGGTTGCTAAGAATGGTGGTCGCAATCCCGACTATCAAGAGGCTGATGGCCAACGGGTGATGCAGGCAGAAGAAATTACCGTCAAGATTGATTTGGGTCGCGGATCGGCACAGCAGACCATGTGGACTTGTGACTTATCGCATGATTACGTTTCCATTAACGCTGATTACCGCTCATAGGAAATCGTGAAATGAATGAAAAACTAGAGCAACTCCTAAGCCACCTTGAAACATTTTTACCAAAACAGCTAACTGATGAGCAATGGAAGTCTTCAACTGCCTTTCGATGGCGTCGTCGTGACAGCATCTTTGGTAGCATTGGTTTTTTGCAGCCAGTCAAGCATGTGGCAGATATTAGCTTTGACGACCTGAAAAATATTGATCGTCAACGCGATGCTATTCGTGACAATACAAAAAACTTTATTCAGAAGAAGCCTGCTAATAATATTTTGCTAACGGGTGCGCGAGGCACAGGAAAGTCCTCTCTGATTAAGGCAAGCCTGCATGAGTTTGCCTCCCAGGGCCTACGCTTAGTCGAAGTTGAAAAAGAACATTTAGCTGATTTGGCTGACATTACTGATTTACTGGGTGATCGGCCAGAGCGCTTTATTATTTTTTGTGATGATCTTTCATTCGAAGATGGTGAGTCTAGCTATAAGGCGATGAAGTCAGCATTGGATGGCTCGATATCTGCCCAAGTAGACAATATTTTGATTTACGCAACCTCAAACCGTCGCCACCTCTTGCCTGAGCATATGAAGGATAACCTGAGCTATTCCCATGGTGATGATGGCGAGATACATCCAGGCGAAGTAGTAGAAGAAAAGATTTCTCTATCAGAGCGCTTTGGATTATGGCTTTCTTTCTACCCGCCAAAACAAGATGAGTATCTTGAAATCGTTGCTCATTGGTTGCGCCATTTTGGCTTGAGTGACATGCAAATAGAAGGTGCACGAGCTGAGGCATTGGTTTGGGCATTAGAGCGTGGCTCACGTTCTGGTCGTGTGGCTTGGCAGTTCGCTAAGCATTGGGCTAGCTCACATAGTGCTTAAGCAGAGCATCTTTGATGAATGAATCCAATCGCCCCATAACGGAAGTTGCCGCTGGAATCTTGCTGGACAACGAAGGGCGCTATCTCTTGGGTCAACGTCCAGAAGGCAAGCCTTATGCTGGCTACTGGGAAGTTCCGGGCGGCAAAATTGAAAGTGGCGAATCCGTATTTGCAGCACTAAAACGCGAGTTACGGGAAGAGTTGGGGGTTGATATTGAGTCTAGCGAAGAACTAGTTGTTTTAGAGCACGACTACCCCCATGCCTATGTTCGTTTACATGTCAGCGTCATCCGAAAATGGAGTGGTGTACCTGAAGGATGCGAGGGGCAGTTACTATCTTGGCAATTACTTGGAGATACAATTCCAACAGTTGAACCTTTGTTACCAGCGGCATGGCCAATGCTGGAAAAACTCAGACTACTAAAGGTTTAGAGCTGGCAGAGGGTGAGTCTAAAAGGCACATCCTCATTGAGGATCTGAGGTTTCTTATCGCGATCCGCCCTCAGAAAACGAATGGATAGTAAATATTTGTTAGCACTGATCTCAGAGAAGAGAGTGTCATCTTCTATAGCAATGCGCATTAGTTGATAAACTTTACCGGATGGTGCTTGTTGATAAGAGCCTTGATGTGCAACAACATCTTTTGCTTCGCCAGATTGACGTAATAAGCGTAAGAAAATTTGACAAGCCTCATGCCATGGCAATAGTGGCGCCACGTATTTTTCTAGTAATTCTCTGCGTTGAGTCGAGGGAGTATTTTTCCAAGCATGATAGCTCGGTAAATCGATTGGACTTGTCCCGCCAGGAATATTTAATCGAGTACGAATGGCATTAAGCCATTCACTTTCACTAATGATTGCATTCGGCTTGCCCATAGACTGATTAATATTGAGGGCGGCTTTATCAATTGCAGCTAGCGTTTGTGTGAGCGCCTCTTGGCCCACTTTTTGAGAAGACTTCAAGCCATTCAAAGTGTATTTTTGACGCTCGAATTCTTTGAGTAATAAAGACTTAATGTCGCCTCGAGAACCAATATCACCTAAATCAAACAACATGGTAATCGCATTGTGGTGAAGCTCAGGGTCATCGGAACGAAGGAAGTGGTTAAAGCGGGCGAACAAATACTCAAGCCGAAGCATGCTTCGGACTAATTCATTGAAGGGGTATTCGTAGACAATCACAAGCCTATATTCTATGACGAACTCAGACGCTCTTCCTAAATTCTGAGTATTTGTTGGTGCAGAATTAAAACATCTGGCTTGAGTTCATCCAGGCTGCCCTGATTTTGAATCACTGCATTAGCAGCGGCTAGGCGAGTATCTCGGCTAGTTTGCGCTTTAAGGATATTTTCCACCTCTGAGCGAGCCATATTGTTGCGGTGCATCACTCTTTCTATTTGGGTTTCTTCTGGGCAATCCACCACCACAAGGTAGTCAATAAGTTTTGTCCATGACCCCGATTCAACTAAAAGAGGAACAACAAAAACAAGGTAAGGCACCCCCAACTTCACGAGCTCAAAAGCCTTTTTAGCAGTTTCTTGCTGAATCAAAGGGTGAGTAATTTGCTCTAGGATTTGCCTGGCCTGGGGATCTTCAAAGACTAAAGTGCGCATTTTGGGGCGGTTCAGAGCGCCTTGGGCATTAATAAATTCAGCCCCAAATGCCTTGGTAATCAATGGAATGGCTTTACCACCAGGAGCAGTAATTTGATGAGAGATCAGATCCGTGTCGATAATCCCGGCCCCGAGCGCTCCCAGCAAGTCGCTGACTGCGGTCTTACCAGACCCAATGCCCCCGGTTAAGCCAATTAAGGGGATTACCCCTTTTAAAGCTTTTAGATCAGCCTGGGCAGAATCAAAGTTGGAATGAGTTGAGGCCATAACAACTCAATGATGCCAGCAATAGCTAAAAAGGGGCCAAAAGGAAAGGCTTGATGGAGTTGGTGACGATTCCATTTAAGCCAAGCGATGCCACCAAGAAGTCCTGTGATGGAGGCTATCAGGAGCATGCTCGGGAGGGCTCCCCAGCCAAGCCAAGCACCCATTGCTGCCAAGAGCTTTGCATCTCCCATGCCAATTCCGTTGCGGTGTTTGAGTAGGCGATAGACAGCATTTAATGCCCAGAGTGATCCGTACCCTAAGGTCGCCCCGATGATTGCGGAAGACGGCGATGTAAAGCGGAGCTCAGAGCCCCAGTTAAAAATAATACCTAAGATAATCAGGGGAAATGTGATCGCATTGGGCAGGCGAAACGTGCGCCAATCTATATAGGCCAAGTACAGCAAAGCCAGTATCAATAGGGATTTAATTATCCAGATGCTTGTCTTGGGGTCCACTAAACGATTTGCTCTAAATTGAAGATGGGTAGATATAGGATTATGACTAAGTTGCCAATGATCGCCCCCACTTAAAGAATGAGTGTGGGCTCCAGGCTTTGACTTAAGGTATTGAGTTGATTGCTAAGTTGTGATCCTAGGGGGGTGGCACGCTTTTTTAACATCTCGGCTAATCCGCCACTTTTTAGCGCCGATATGCAGTAGCTCGTTCAATCTTGATCCGGTTGGGTAGTGGGTCGGTATAGCTTGACGGTTTTGACACCATGCTCATCAAACTGAACGATTTCCATGACTACGCCAGCAATCCGAATACTCACATCGTAATCAGGGATAGCTTCCAGTTTTTCCAAGATAAGACCATTTAAGGTGCGTGGCCCATCTAGCGGGAGATCTAGTTTAAGGAGGCGATTTAAGTCTCGCAATGAAGCAGTTCCACTAGCCAGATAAGTTCCATCTGCTAGCCAGCGGGGATCATTAGAGAGATTGGAGAATGAGGTTGTGAATTCACCGATCAATTCTTCGACAATATCTTCAAAAGTCACTAGACCAAGCACTTCACCATATTCATTGACTACTAGACTTAAGCGCTGTTGGTTATCTTGAAAAAATTGCATCTGTTGCAGAACAGGTGTTCCGCTTGGAATGAAGTAGGGTTCATTGAGCAGAGATCGAAAGTCTTCATGGTGTAGTTCTTCATTGCCTAGCAATGAGAGTACTTTTTTTACAGAAAGTATGCCAATAATGCGCTCAGAGTCACCATCGCAGACTGGTAATTTATTGTGATAACAAGTTTCAAGTTGTTGCACAACCTCATCAATCGGCCTAGAGATATCGAGTACTTCAATTTTTGAGCGAGGTGTCATTACATCATCCACCAAGATATTTTCTAGGTTAAATAGATTCAGCAAAATGTTGCGATGGTGGGTTGAGACAAAGCGATTGGATTCAAGAACCAAGCTGCGCAACTCTTCTTTGCTCATCACTCTATTTTCAGTAGAGGTCTGCAACCCAGAAACCCTCATTAATCCAGACACAAAGTTGTTGATAAACCAAAGTAGAGGCTTTAGTACGAAGGTGAGAGGGAGAATGATCCAGCCAACATTACTAGCAATTTTTTCTGGAAAGGCTGCTCCAATGACTTTCGGTGTGATCTCACTAAAAATAATGATCAGTAAGGCAACTACTAGGGTGGCAATCGATAGCACCAAGCCGCTATCTCCAAAAATATGGAGCGCAATGCCAGTGACTAAAATTGGCAGGATGGTATTGATGAGGTTGTTCGAAATAAGCAGCACTGATAACAGTGAATCAATACGCTTCAATAGTCTTTCAGCAAGGGCGGCTCCAGCATTTCCACCATTAGCCATCGCACGTAAGCGATGACGATTTGAAGACAGCATGCTGGTTTCGGCCATTGAAAAAAAGCCGGATAGTGCGAGTAAAAATAGGACTAGTGCGACTTGGCCAATAAAGGGCCAATCATCAAAAAAAGTGTCCATCAGTTATGCCTACGAAGAATAAGGAGCAACCAATATAGCAAAGTGCGATTTCACTAGCTATAGGTATATTGGAAATGGGCATGAATGCATTCTTCAATATATGTCAGAATCTTTTGCATGCCCACCCTTAAATCTACCGAATATTGCGTGATAAAAGCCCCTTTTGGCTGCTTAGGCGTGCAAACGGAGTTGGTGGACGGCAGTTTGATGATCTCAAAAATTGATTATTTGCCCCCAAATACCGCATTAAGCCCGCCGAGCAATCATCTGGCTAAGGCGTTTTTAAAGCAGTGCGATCAATATTTCAAAAATGCCTCTTTTGCTTTTGATCTGCCGCTCAAGCCTGCTGGCACAACTCATCAGCAAAAAGTTTGGAGTGCCGCTCAAGAAATTGAGTTGGGCAAGACCAGTACTTATGGTGAGATTGCAAAAATGATTCAGAGTGGACCTCGTGCTGTTGGGACTGCCTGTGGCGCCAATCCATATCCTTTGGTTACTCCATGCCACAGGGTGGTTTCTGCGCAGGGTCTTGGGGGTTTTATGAAGGAAGATAGCCCTGGTTTTTATCGCCAGGTCAAACTTTGGCTTTTAAAACACGAAGGTGCGCTTTAACGGCTTGCTGTTGTGAGTTTTCTCAAGCGACCAGAGGCGGCGTAAAAAAATGATTTCATAAGGAAGTCATTACTAGCGGCTAGTTTGGTAAAGCCATAGAAAATCCAAACCGTATTTCTAGAGAGCTTTATCTGTGCTTTTTTGTTAAATTCTTTATTAGCGGCAATTTTCTCTAGCGTCATTACTGCAAGACCAAACGCTAAGAGGCAGAAACGTCTCATACCAATTTCATTTTTTGGAATTAGAAGAATATAACTAAGAGAGCCCTGTAGTTTTTCATAGGCAATTTTGAGAAGCTCGGCTTGACTCATCTGCGCAGGGCTCCAGGAAACTCCACGTGCGTAGTCTTCCGGTGAGTCTTTCAGGATGTTGGTCATTTGTAATGCTTGGCCAAATTCAATGGCCAACTTCTCATGGCCGCCGATGTGTTCTGCAAATTCAGGGGAGTAGTAGCCAAAGATCGTGGTGAGTAGCTCCCCAACTACTCCTGCTACAACATAGCAATACTCTTCAAATTCAGCGAGGTCTTTAAGGCCCTCTTGCGTTTGTCGATTGTGAAAATGTGACATGCCCTCAGACATGATCGAAACACAACGACTAATAGCTGCCTGATCTCTACTGGGAAAAGTATGAAGAATTCGAAGAACGGTTGGCGTGTGAGCAATTAAATCGAGCTCATCAATATTAGAGTGCCCCCTCAAAGCATTTAGGCAGGGTGTCACGAATGACGCTACGGGAATAGTGCCAAGAACCACATCTAAAAATAGCTTAGATAAATCTTGTTTCTCTATTGGACTAAGTGCAGTCGCATCCTCAATTGTGTCGGCGATACGACAAAGTAAATAGGTATTGCCAACGACTATTTCAATAGGAGGGGGAAGCAGGGGAATGGTGAGCGCAAAAGTGCGCGATACAGAACCCAAAATTGCCTTTTGATAGGCTAAATCGGTGTTTGGGTTCTCTATGCTCGAATTCACCTATGAATTATGTCAGACAGGCTCACCTAAATTTGGCCCCAATCGATTAAATGACATAAGTAACAAGGCCATATATTTTGCGCAAATTCTTGAAGGAGAAATTGGGCGATGCTGATTTGGTTTGTCGTCATTTATTGGGTGGTATCCGTAGGTATTGGTCTTTGGGCCGCACTACGGGTTAAAAACACGGCTGACTTCGCTGCAGCTGGTCATAGCCTCCCATTGCCCATTGTTACTGCTACCGTATTTGCTACCTAGTTTGGCTCCGAAACGGTGCTGGGTATTCCCGCCATCCTCTTAAAAGAAGGGCTTGGCGGAATTGTTTCTGACCCTTTTGGTTCTTCAATGTGCCTGATTTTGGTCGGACTCTTTTTTGCTCGTCATTTGTACAACCGCCGCATGCTCACTATTGGTGATTTCTTTAGAGAAAAATATGGCCGTACAGTGGAGGTCTTGGTAACGCTTTGTATTGTGGTTTCTTATTTGGGCTGGGTTGCAGCGCAGATTAAAGCCTTGGGATTAGTCTTTAATGTAGTTTCTGAGGGGGGCGGTTCTCAAACTGCCGGTATGTTGATTGGTGCAGGAAGTGTATTGATCTACACCCTCTTCGGCGGTATGTGGTCAGTAGCAATTACCGACTTCATTCAGATGATCATCATTGTGGTGGGAATGCTCTACATCGGCGGTGAGATGGCGGTTCAAACGGGAGGCATTAGTGTGGTACTCGAGCATGCGGCCGCTGCTGGACAGTTTTCTAACTTCTGGCCAGATATGAATCTCGCCTCCATCTTGGGTTTTGTGGCTGCCTTATGCACCATGATGTTAGGTTCGATTCCTCAGCAAGACGTCTTTCAACGCATTACTTCATCTAAGAACGTCAATATTGCAGTGCAGGCAGCCCTATTGGGTGGGGTGCTGTATTTCATCTTTGCTTTTGTCCCTCTTTATCTGGCTTACTCTGCCACCATCATTAATCCGGATCTGGTGAAGCAATACCTAGATACTGATCCGCAAATGATTTTGCCTAAGCTGATCTTGAATCACGCGCCACTGATTGCGCAGGTGATGTTTTTTGGCGCCTTACTCTCGGCCATTAAGAGTTGTGCCAGTGCTACCTTGCTGGCACCGTCCGTGACGTTTGCTGAAAACATTGTGAGAGGTTTTTTCAAGCACCTATCTGATCAAGACTTATTGAAAGTGATGCGGATTACTGTTTTATGCTTTGCCGTGATAGTCACATTCTTTGCGATCAACTCCCATTTATCAATTTTTAAGATGGTTGAGAGTGCCTATAAGATCACCTTAGTGGCGGCTTTTGTGCCACTGGCGTTTGGGATTTATTGGTCAAAAGCCAATTCCCTCGGAGGTTTATTGGCGGTTTTGGGCGGCCTCTCTGTCTGGATTGGTTGTGAAACATTGGCGCCTAATGCCATTCTTCCCGCTCAATTAGCTGGGCTTTTGGCCAGCATCGTAGGCATGCTTTTGGGTGGATTGGTGCCTAGGGCCCAATTACGTGCGAACTGACCGCTATATAGCCTAAAAATTAGCCAACAATATTTTGTTGCACTGCAAAATATTCTCCTCTAATATGGCACTAATTGAAAATTTTTTATCTTTATGGAGTTCTTATGAAAATCTGTGTGATCGGTGGAGGGGGCGCTATTGGCGGTTACCTTGCTGTCATGTTGGCACGCGCTGGCAATGATGTAACAGTCGTTGCCCGTGGCGCTACTTTGACTGCGATTAGAGAGCGTGGGCTGGCATTAATCATGAATGATCAGCCTGAGCCTTTAGTGGCGGAAGTAAAAGCGGTTGAGAAAATTACGGATGTTGAAACTCCAGATGTGGTCATACTCGCGGTGAAAGCGCATCAGGTTGAGCCCATCATTCATGATCTTGCCTCCATCATGGGTCCAAACACGATTTTGATTCCGATGCAAAACGGCATTCCTTGGTGGTACTTCCAGAAGTTGGGCGGCGACTATCAAGATCACTCGGTTGAGACGGTGGATGCTGGCGGTGTTGCCAAGAAGACAATCAACCCAAATAATATTATTGGTTGCGTAGTGTATCCAGCCACCTTTACTCAAGCCCCGGGTGTGATTCGTCACGTTGAAGGCAATCGTTTTCCATTGGGTGAGCTCGATGGCCAGCCAACAGAGCGCATTCAAAAGATGTCAGAGATGATGGCTGCAGCTGGATTTAAATCTCCAGTCTTAAGCGATATCCGCTCTGAAATTTGGTTGAAGTTGTGGGGCAATATGACCTTCAATCCAATCAGCTCACTAACCCACGGTACTTTGGAGGGCATTTGCCAATACCCACTGACCAAAGAGTTGGCTCGCAATATGATGGCTGAAGCGCAAACTATCGCCGAGAAGTTGGGCGTCACTTTCCGCGTGGATATTGAGCGTCGTATTGCTGGCGCTGAAAAAGTCGGTAAGCACAAGACATCCATGCTGCAAGACTTAGAAGCGGGCCGTAGTCTGGAGATTGATGCGTTGTTGGGTTCTGTAATTGAGCTAGGCAAGATTACTCAAACACCAACGCCTTGCCTCAACACCGTCTTTGCATTAACAAAGTATCTGGATGAAAACGTTCAGGCTTCCAAAGGCAGCTTGGCATTGCCATCCGTTTCAGGTTACTAAAAGAAGTTTAGAGAAGTTTTGGAATTGAATATCTAAAACACTGATGCATTAAAAAACCTTCGCCATGAGTTCAGTGGCGAAGGTTTTTTATTGGAGCTTTAGTTTTAAATTGGTGGTCTTATTGACCTATTCAAAACGATTGTCTAAACGCCCAACGCCATCAATGATGATGCTGACATTGCTACCTGGTTTCATGGAGCCAACACCAACAGAAGTTCCGCAGGCGATGATGTCACCAGCTTGTAATGGCACATCTTGAGAAATTAAGCTAACCAATTTTGCTGGCGGGAAAATCATATCGGCGATTGGGTAGTTCTGACGTTCTTGATCATTCAAGATTGTTTTGATAGTGAGTGTGCTCGGATCGACATCTGTAGTGATGTAGGGACCAAAGACGCCAAAGGTATTAAAGCTCTTAGAGCGCGTCCATTGGGCATAGCCTGGATCTCGATTTAAAATCTCGATAGCGGTCACATCGTTAATGCAGGTATAGCCAAAAATAGCATTGGCTGCTTGCGCTTCATCGAGCTCATGACAAGACTTTCCAATCACAATCCCAAGCTCTCCTTCATAAACCACTTTTCCGGAGTATGACTTTGGGGTACGAATGACTTGATTTGCGGCTAAGAAAGAGTTATTTCCCTTGAGGAAGTACAAAGGCTCAGCCGGCACTGCATGTTCAAGCTTGGTGACGAGTGCATGAAAGTTGTCCACCATGGCAACCATCTTTGACGGTGTGCATGGGATGTCAATGGTGACATCGGACAGTTTTACTATTTCGCCGGTGGCTTGGGGGTTATTAAATAAGTCACCTGTATACACAGCGATCTGATCGCCTTGTACCTGCCCCAAGCCTGATTCGCCTTGGTGTTGAAATCTGAGCCACTGAGCCATAATGAATTCTCCTGATATTTAGCAAACAATATCTTACAGGGATGCATTCATGACCAAGAATTCTGAATTGATATTTGCGCCTGAATTGGATCAGCCAGTTCGGTATATCGAACGTACCCGAAATTACTACCTCGGTTTGGGATATGAAACGCCCTATGTCTGGGCGCACTACAGTGATGTTCCCTTTACCTTGTTATGCAAACCGCTCAATGAATCTGTTTTAGCATTAGTGACCACTGCAGTCCCTTTTGATGCGAGCAAGGGGCCACAGGGTCCTAGGGCACCATACAATGCGGCCGCCAAGTTTTACGAGCCATACAGCCAATCAATTGATGAAGAGATGGATTTACGTATTGCACATGTGGGTATTGATCGACGCAATGCCAATATGGAAGATTCAAATTGTTGGTTTCCGCTTAATGCGGCGAAGCGGGCGGCAGAGTCTGGGCGAATTCAATCCTTGTCGAAACATGTTTACGGCCTGCCTACTAACCGGAGTCAGCGCCACACTTTAGAAATAGATGCGCCGTTGATCTTAAGTAAGATGTGCTTAGATAAAGTGGATGTTGCAGTGTTGATTCCAAATTGCCCCATTTGCCACCAAAGCCAAAGCCTCTTGGCGCGTTATCTAGAGGAGGCCGGGATTCCCACTGTCATCATGGGGGCGGCGAAAGATATTGTGGAGTACTGTGGGGTGCCACGTTTTTTGTTTAGCGATCTTCCATTGGGAAATGCGGCGGCTTTACCTGACCATCCTCAATCACAAGATGCAAACTTTGAATTGGCTCTGCGTCTACTGGAGGGTGCTCCAGGCCCAAGAACAACCGTGCAGTCGCCTTTAGTGTGGTCACTTGATCCCTCTTGGAAATTGGATTACTCCAATCTGGACCGACTTTCCCCTGAGGAAATTTTGCATTTGCGTGAAGAGGCAGAAAAAGCGCGCATTACCGCACGCTCTATGAGGGTAAAAAGTATTGGCGCTTAAGTTTGTCTAGATAGCGAGTACTCG
>Ga0315272_10001127_pt1 | contig 13340 bp, 22 predicted proteins | sample C3_middle_MG_FD_203918 | JGI IMG/M metagenome (GOLD analysis project Ga0315272, IMG submission 203918) | Sediment microbial communities from Yellowstone Lake, YNP, Wyoming, USA - C3_middle | ecosystem: Environmental > Aquatic > Freshwater > Lake > Sediment | place: USA: Wyoming | collected...
TGTTTATTTAGCTCCGAGGCCGAAGGGGCGGGCTAAGGCTCTTCTGATATATCCTTGGGACCTTTATTTCTATTATCCGCAATTGGGGATTGATGATCCGTCGCAGGTAATAGTGCGTGTAGTGCGAATGAGCAGGAAGGAAGCTGAGAAGAAATTCGGAGTGGAAACTGCGTCGCAGGCTGAGATGAGTGGTGAGTTAGGGCGTGCGATGTTGATGAGTGATTTAGATGAGAGGGCGTTGAAGAGGGTTCAGGAGTTTGTATCGAGGAGTTATGGGACGGATGAAGGTTTGGAGTTAAGGCCTGCGTTAGAAGATTATAGTGAAAGGTTTTTTGATTATTTGAGGTATCTGTTATTTGGGCAAGGGAGTTTGAGCGGGCAATTAGTGAATATTTATGAAGTTTGGTATAAGGATAGCAATTTAGGGCAGGTATGTAGGGCTGTAGTTGTAGGGGATAAGGTAGTAAGTCATGATGCGATGGCTGAGTTAAGCGATTATCCTTTTAGCGTGTATAATTCGGAGCCTATTTTGGGGATGACGGGAGTAGGGTTAGGGACAGGAGATAAGGCTTTAGTGGTGCAGAGGGAGATACGGGAGTTGCATGATTTATTGGATGAGGCGACGAATAGGTTTGTGAGACCGACGATAATAGTTATGCATTTTGGAGGGGCGTTGCAGAAGGATATGTTAGTTCAGGCGATAAGGAATGGGGATGAGGTGATAGATATAGAAAGTCCTGATACTAAGATAGAGGAGTATGTGCCGAAGGTCAACTTAGAGGCGTTGTATGCGTTGATACAGAGGAAAGAAGAAAACTTACGACAGACTTTAGGATTGATGAGCGATTTGATATTTGGGCAGAATGTATCAGGGGTAAGGTCGGCAAGTCATGCCCAGCTAATCAGTATGTTTGCTTCAAGTCATTTGAAGACAAAGGCTTTGCGATTTGAGAAGTTTATCGAGGAGTTGATGACGCTTTATGGGCAGTATATAGTAATGTATGACGAGAAGTTTGCAGGTTTATATGGGATGCCGTTTAGGGTAGAGGTATATGCTCATACGAGTAGCCCGATAATGGCGTTGAATTATCAGGAGATATTAGCGAGTTTGGTTGATAGTGGATTAGTTCCTAAGGAGATACTGATTGAGATGATGCCGATACCGATGAAGGCGAAGGTGAAGAAGGAGTTAAAGAAGAAGGAGAAGATGGCAGAGATGATGCAGATGGCTATGTTAGCTAAAGAGGGTAAGGGTAAATGAAGGATTGGTTAGGTAGGGCTTGGGATTTTTTGGTTCAAAGTGTAGGTGGTTTAATAGTAAGGCAGAGGTGGACTGATTATAAGCAGTGGACGGATTTTGGTGGGTCGTGGTTGTCTAAAACGGATTATCAATCAGTTGACCTTATTGAGGAGTTAAAAAATCCGCCTTATAAGTTTTTCTGGTGGTGGTTGCGGTATGCTGTTTTGATTATAGGTGGGGTTTTAGGGCGGATTAAAGCGTTTGGGATAGCTGGAGTTAGAGGAGTTTATAAGTTAAGTGTTTTAGGGGCGATTAGTGGTTTAGGTTCTTGTGTGATGCGAGGAATTTATAGGTTGGATATTTTGGGAAATTGTAAAGTTCAAGGGGTAGTATCAAGTTGGTTTAAATATTGGCTTTATCCTTTAGGGTTTCTTAAAATTTTAGGGCAAGGTTTAGCTATTATCAGGATACTTCTTCAGGTTTTAGGAGTAGCGAAAGTTTTAGGGGCTTGCGATGCAGTTTTGAGGATGTTTATAGGTGGTGTAGGCAATATTAAAGTTCAAGGTAGTTCTTGTGTTAGCCAATATGTTTCTTGGCAACATTTTGGCACTTGGCAAGATTGGGCTAATGCAACGAATGGAAAGTGGTATTATAAGTGTTAGAATAGTTGAGAGGGGGTAGAAACTATGGCGTTGTATCCTCAAGATGCTTTTATAAACAACATTATGAACTCGATTACGGCGATTGGGTTATTTAACAACGGGACTGAGCTTTCAGGGAGTAATTATGCGAGGGTAAGTATCACGCCGTCGACGCAGTTGCAGGCAACTTCAGATACGAACAATTATTACATAAAGAATTCAATTCAATTAAGTTTCGTCCAAGCTTCGGCTGATTGGGGGACTTTTAATCAGATAGGGATATTTGCTGGGACTAATTTATGGTTTTTGATTGATGTTTCTTCAAGAACGGTTAGGGCTAACGACCAAGTATTTATAGATGTAGGGCAGTTGCAATTAACGATACCAAAGAGCATTACTTAAGTAGGGGGGGTGAAATAGATGGGTTATACTCCTAATCCATTTAATTATACAGGGACTTTACCAAACCAAGTTCAAAATGATTTGAGTTTAGCGAATGATAACTTTAATACTTTAGCTCAGGCATTTGTGAACAACGACCCGACGACTGGGCAAGTGAAGGTTGCAGATAAGGTAGACGGTTATGATGCAAGTCAGACACCTAAAGCGAATACAATACCAGTAGCAAACAGTAGTGGTAAGTTAGATGTTGGATGGTTACCTACAGTTGGGAATTTTAATGTAGTAGAATTTACTTCAAGTGGGACTTGGGTTGTGCCAAGTGAGGTGAAAAAGATAATGGTTTTTGCTATTGCTGGAGGTGGAGGAGGTGGAGGTGGTGGTGGAACTGCTGGCTCTGGAGGTGCGGGGGGGACAACTTCTATAGTAGGTTCTGTTTCAGGAACTTTAATTTCTCTTTTAGGAGGGGGAGGAGGCGCACCAGCCTCAACTCTGGGAACAGGAGCTGGTGTTTCTTATAGTGGAGTGGCAGGAGGAATTTTACGTTATTATGATGGGACTAATAATTATTATGCATCGGGTTTTGGTGCAGGATCTCCTTTTGGAGGAGGGGGAAAATCGGTTGCATCTTCAAATAATGGAGTGTCTGGTAGTGGATATGGGAGTGGTGGTTCAGGTGGGTGTTCAGGTTCTTCTGTAGGTGGTGGTGGAGGTAGTGGTCAATGTGTTTTAGGAGGAATTTATTCAGTTAGTCCTGGAGAAACACTTACAATAACAATAGGAGCTGGTGGTAGTGGTGGCCCTGGTGGCACTGGTGGGTATGCAGGAGGAAACGGAGCACCAGGTTTTGTAAGAATAATATATTTTGCTTAAAGGAGTAAGATTATGAGAGTGGCTTGTATTAAAAACGGAGTAGCGATAAATGTAATAATAGTTGAGGATATAAATCAATTGCCTGATTGGTTTGTGGTAGGATTTGATGAGCAAGGAAATCCATTAAGGAAAGCTGATTGTGAATTACATATAGAAACAGAGATTGGTTCAAAGGATGATTTATATGAGCAAGGAATTGGGTTTTATAGGCAACATGATACGGATGTTCAAAGTATAGAGCAAGTAGCAGGGGCGACTGATGTACAAGAATTGTAAGGGGGTGATAGAGGATGAAGGTAGCAGTTGTGTATAATAATCAAGTGGTGCAAGTATTAGATATAGCAGATTTAAGTCAGTTGCCTGATACGTATACGTTCATATATGATGGACAGCAAATGACTATGCAAAGAAGTCAAGTTAAGCTTGTGAAAGTAAATACAGATGTGCAAGTGGGGGATGTATATGTGCCTGGGAAGGGTATATTTAGATTTGTAGGTGCGTAGATTTAAGGAGGAAAAAAGATGCCTAAACAGCTCGATGATTGTGTGAAGCGGGTAATGCGAAAAGGTCATACAAAATCTGAAGCGTATGCGATATGAGCTAAGTCTACTGGCTGGGTCAGGGGACCTGGCGGTAAGTGGGTTAAGAAAAAGAAAAGGAGGAAGAAGTGAACCCAGAAACAATAGTTTATTTATTGATTGCTGGGTGTTTTGGTATATTATTTAAGATAGTTTGGGATTGGTTGATAAGTTTGAAAAAGTCTAATGGAACAAAGGAAATTTATCAGCCTAATGGAACAAAGGAAATTTATCAGCAACGGATGAATATATTTGATAATGGGATACGAGAAATTTGCCGACAACGGATGGATATGTTTGATAATGAAATTTGTAGGTTGTATGAACGATTAGAAAAAATTGAAGAGAAATTAGAAACAGCGTTAGACAAAATTAATAAAAAAATGGATGAGAAATTTGAGCTGTTAATTAAAATGCTAACTCAAGATCGATCATAGGAGGGTATATATGAACAAGTATTTACAGCAATTTGGTTGGCATTGGGTAATAATAGTTTTGGGGTTAATGCTTTTTATAACAGGGCTGATAGGGTTTTTTTCTGAGCCATTTCAATTTGTGGTTAAGAAGATTTTTCTTTTGTCTTTGTGGTATGTATTTGCTTATTTAGTAAGATTAACAAGGATAGGGCATATTAATTGGGATGATGAGTGGGCTAAGAGGATATATTATTTCTTAATATTGACAGGGGCTTCGTTAATAGTTGCGTTTGCTTAGGGTATTTATTTTTATTATAGGTTTTTTGATTTTAGTTAATAGTTCATTTGCAGATTGTAAGAAATTGGCGCCGAAAGTGAGGCAGGCCTCTGAGTTTGTGTTAGGCTTAGATTATCCTTATTGGTTTAATGTAGGGCAGATAGAAACAGAGACTAATTGTATATGGCGGACTTCTTTAGATGGATGGGGCTCTGTGGGTTATGCTCAATTGACAGAGAGATTTTTACCTTGGTTAAATGAGAAATTTCCAAATTGGAAGATAAAGGGGCATATAGACCATTTTATGGCTCAGGCATATTTGATTAAGCAGTTGATTGGTCAAGTAAGTTGCAAGAAGCTTTGGTGTGTGTATCAGTGTTATAATCGGTCATGTTGGAAAGTGAATAGGGAAGCGGAGCAAGCTGGTTGTATATGGGAGAGGGCATTTGAGTTGTGCAATGAGAGATTTGCGGAAACTATTTGTGTATGGAGGCGGGCAGGTCAATGTCTGCAATGGAGGACGAGTTGTGGTATCAATTATCAATATGGATTGAAAATTTGGAAAAATGGGGTAAAATATAAAGAAGGGATAATAGAACGAACTTATAAATATTGGTAGGAGGTAAGAAATAGCTATACAAAGTTGGTATAAAGCACTGCTAAAAAGTTTTCTTACTCAACGAATTTTAAAATATTATATTTTAACACTTAATGGAGCAATAAAAATACAACCGCAAGATCCAAGAACTAATCAGATTGTTATTATGAATAATTCAAGCAATCCTATTTATTTAGGAGTAAATTCAACGGTATCTACTTCTAATGGATTTCCAATTTTGCCGAGTGAAGCAATAACTTTTAATTGTGATACTTTTTCATGTTATCTGTATGGTAATAATCAAGAGATAGGGGTGTTAGAATTATTATAATGAATTACAAAAAAATTAGTTTATTTTTGCTTGGGTTTATTTTAATATTTGGCTTAATTTTTGTTTTTTGGCTTAATCATAAAGAAAACACAATTTTGAAGCAAGCATTACAGCAACAAGAGCAAATGATTAAACAGAAAGAAGAACAGATACAGCAATTACAAGAGCAATTAGATAATTTACAGAAAGAGCAAGTATTAAGGGAAAAAAGAATTACAATTTTAAAGCAGAAGCGTGGACAGATACAGAAGCCGAAGACAGCTGACGAGGTAGTGAGAGCTTTTAAGGAGCTTGGTTATGATGTTTCGATACGGTAATAAAATAAGCGGTTTTCAATTAATATTATTATTGTTTACAATGTATTTTGGATTAGGGTGGTTTTGTTGGGTAACATCAGGAAGTAAATCTTGGGATGTTTTAGGTTTTTTAGTGATATTGTTTATAATTAGTTGTTTAGGATCAATTGAATTAAAGGTTAATGAAAACAAAGAGGATGATAAATTATGAATGCGAAGCAGATGTTAAGTAGCTTATTTATTGGTTTATTTTTAGCAAGCCAAGCGTATGCGGTTGATATCTGTATACCTGAAGAGCAAGCTAAGCAAGTAGTAGTAGAATTGAAGCAAAAGAGGGTTTTAGAACAAGAAGTCCAAGAATATGAAGGATTGATTGAAAATTTGAAGAAACAGAATGAAATCCTGAAGGAGCAAAATCAGTTATTGAAAGAGCAGATAGAGCTTTATAAAAATCAAAAGCAATTGTATGACACAGCATTAAAGGAGTGCGAGAAGAAACAGCATATAGGGTTATTTGAGAAAGGGAAATGGTTTGTTTATGGTGCTGTGAGTGGATTAATATTTTTAATGTTTTGGGTGAAATAGCTTGACAAAAATGAAAATGAAATTAAATTGCATAATAAGGGGCACTGAGTATGCAGTTAGCTATTATTGTAAATTTGAAAAATGAAAATATCAAAAGAAGATTAATTTAAGGAGGGCAACAATGGCTCGCAGAAAGAGAAGGGCTAAGAAAAGGGGTTCTCGTAAGAAGAAGAGATAATTGTTCATGAACAATTATTTTTACATACTCAGTGCCCCTCCTTTTATAGGAGGTAGCTATGCCAGAAAAAGAAGAAATTTTAGGGGCTTTAGGGTTAGACAAGCCTGTGCCACCACCGACTGGAAGTGGCCCTATATCGCCCGATACTTTAAGGGCGGATATGGCAGGACCCGCGCCAGCTGGGTTGGATGCACTTAAAGAAGGTATGATGGCATTTATGTATCTGTTAGCTCAGACTGTTGCGACTACTCCTCCTTTTGATGAGCTAACAGAAGCAAGTTTGGATATCATGAAAAGGATAGGAAAAGTTATAGATGTAAATGAAGCCTTGGTAAAGGCTCAAACAGTAATGGGTGGCTTAGGTGCAGGGGCGCCTATGGCTGGAGGGCCTATGGCTGGAGGGCCTACACCGACACCGCAAACCCCACCAGCATCACCTATGGGAGGAGCTTCACCTGAAGGAGGAGCTCCTAATTTAGAAGGTATTGAAATTTAACGGAGGTGATAACAATGGCTAAGAAAGCAAAGACTAAAGTTTTTACTCCTGAGAAGTATTCAGGTATTATTACCAGCAAGTCTGCTCCTTTATCTGGAGGGCAGATTGCTGGTAAAGATGAGCCTATTTATGAAAACTTTATTAAGCCTTCTCGTGGGAAGAAAGGTAGAAAGTAGAGGGGGATAAAATATGGAAGAGAAGGCTATTAATTTAGACCAATTAGGAGTTCAAGCTTTACAGAAGCTCATCGAGGAAATTCAGTATGATGATGAGCTAAGAGAAAAGTTTAATCAAATTCTAAAAGATACTGAGTATTATATCCCCCCGCCAAAAGAGAAAAAAGTTGAGGAAAAAATTAAAAGCGAGATAAAAAAAGTAGAAGAAGAGAAAGAAGAGATAAAAACTAAATTACAGGCTATTGAAAACGAGAAAAAACTTCAAAAGGCATACGAGATAATGGACAAGTATAATATACCTCGGGATATGATTGCCGAGGTAGAGAAGTATGCAAGGGAGAATGGAATTCAAAAATGGGAAACTGCTTGTAAGCTTTATGCTTTAGAGCAAAAGCAGTTGCAGTCGTTAACTGTTAATCAGCCTCCTCACAAGAAGAACAAAGACTTAATGAGCCGTTATGCAGGTGAGGAGGGTAAAACCAATTTGAAAGAAGATTTGCTACAAGTTTATAGAAACATTGTAAACTTTTAAAATTAGAAAAGGAGGTGTAAGCGATGGCAATAACCCCATATGTAACTGATGTCGGAGGCGGTTTTCGGGATACCGCCACTTTAACCAGATGGTTAAATGTAACTCGAAGAAACCTTTTGATGTATGCTTTAGCTCAAAACCTACCTAAAGTATCAGCGTTATTTAAGCTCTTGATTGAAAAGCAAGACAGTCAGCCATTCCAGCATGATTTTGTGATTTTCCCTGTGTATGGTGGGCCTGATGCAACTAACCAAGCTAACATGCAACCAAGGTATATCGACTTCACTACAGGGACTTTCACCAAACAAGATTACTTTGTAGATGTTGAGTATGCGAAGTTTACTCCTACTGGATTATATCAAACCTTCACTGTGAACTTCTTTGAAGGGCTAATTATGGAAAGCCCGAACAACATTATTGATACTGTGCAATTAAAGATTGAGGAAGCAATTAGGCAAATGTTCCTTGCTTTGCAGACTGATTTAATGGGGACAAGAGGAACTAATGATCAAAAGTTCTATGGATTAAAAGACATCATTGACAATGGAGTTAACCAACCAACTTTTGGTGGATTAGACAGAGCTACTCATCCTTGGTGGAATAGTCCAATTTATAACTATAGCGATTTGCTTGGGAGCGATACTGGTATACCTATTTATGCAGTGATTAACCGTGGAATTAATAAGTATTGGAATGACCACGGCAATGTTTATGGTATGCCAAAAGTTGGATTTACTGACACTATGACTTTTGCTAAGATTGCTGAAAGCTTTATGTCCTTTGAGAGATACATCGTGGGCGATATTAGAAATATCGCAGATATCAGAGAATACAACATCAGAGGAATTGACATCGGCGGTATAGCAATCTTCCCTGACCCATATTTACAGCCATACACAGTAACTTCAGGAAATACAACTCAAACAGTAGGAGACATTTATTTCATTAATTTTGACCACATTTTCTTTACTGGAGCAAGCCCAATTGAGTATTATATGCATGAATGGTGGTCTGAGGTTGTAAACGGCAAGCTTGCATTTAGTTCTCTCTGCTTGCTTACAGGACAATTTTACACTGATAGACCAAGAGCCCACTTTGTAATTAAAGGCGTTCCATCTATGAGCGTTTAATGAATGAAGGGGGGGAATAACCTCCCCGATTTAACTTTTTTAGGAGGGTAGCGAATGCCAATTTTGTATAATCATACTTCCAAGCCAATTAGAATAAAGTTTGGTTTTGAGACCGAGTGGATGGAAATACCCGCAGAGGCTGAGTTTGAGATACCTGATAATTATGCTTATGTGTTTTTTGGATATGGGTTAGAAACTGAGGCTCAGTTAACTGAATGTTATAAGAGGTTAAGGACTTTAGGGAATGATTTAACTTATGAGGATTTTCTGAAAATTCATGATAGCATAGCAACAGCGACAGTAGTTAAATATGGCAAAAAGAAAGGCGTTGAATAATATGCCATGCCAACAGCACAAGAATATTTTCAGAGAGTATTTGATAGGTATCCAGTAGCATGGGATGAAGGGCCTTTTTTATACAGACAACTTAATTTTGCTCGCAATCAGGTAGCTCTTGACTGTGATGTAGTAAAGAAAGTAGTTGTTTCAGCAGATACTAATGTTATCAATTTAGCTCGACCGTTTCTCGCTGTCAGAAAGATTTACTACAAAAAAAGTGATGCTGATTTTTCTTATGAGCTAAAATATAAAGCGACAGCTTTCTCTCCTTTTTCGAAGTGGTCTGATCTGCCGACTAATTTTTATTTAATTTACCCGAATCAAATTCAGATTTTGCCCGTTAACTTTACCACTAATGCGAATGATTATTTTGAGATTTATTATGTTCCTAAGTGTCAAGATATGTCAGCCTTAACTGATGTAGAAGCCGACTTACCAGAACAGCTATTTGAGCTTGTAGTTTTGCAAGTTTGCATGAGACTTGCGGAGAATGACTTACAATATGCAGTAAAACAGTATTTTGAGAACGAATATAAATTGCAACTTTTGAAAGTGCCTAAGGCAAGCTATTTATATGGCTAAGAGCAAAAGAATTACGAGCATTCATACAGATAAAAAATATAAAGGGCTTGGGGACTTATTTTATGTTGAAAGCCCTATTCTTGGGCTTGCGACCAATTTAGAAGATACTAAGCGTGAACCATTCCATGCTTTAGAGCTATATGCTTTGCCTGATTTGCGTTATGGCTGGATAAGCATTCCGAAAGAGACTACTTTATCGTTAGCATCACTGAATCATAATCAGTTAAGTTCTCCTATAAATTATTTGATTGGGTGGGTAAACACAAATTTGTATATTTATGATTTAGAGCATCAATACACAGTTTATCAAAACACTTTAGATGGCAGCATTACTTCAGCAATTTTTATCAATGACGCAACCATAGCTTGTCTGGTTTATACTTCTGCAAACCCTTTGAGAGTTATTTTTTATAAATCTGGAGTGCAGAATGCATATTCTCAGACTGGGACTTGCTTAGCATCCTTCAAAGGACGGCTTTTTATAGGTAATGGAAAAATTTTGTATTTTAGTAGTGCAAACATTACAGACCCAAGTTTTTCTGGGGATCCTTTTTCTACTACAAATGGCGGTGGATATTTAATTTTAAACTATCCTCAGGTTTCAAAGATTTGTTATTTATTGCCATGGGAAGATATGTTGTATATTTTTACTGATGGGGGGCTTTACGTCTTAACTGTTTCTTTGGCAAGTAATTCTCCTTCTACTTTTTATATTATAGATGCGGGAATTAATTATGACTTTTCTAAAGCTAAAATTTTGCAAATAGGAAATAGAACGATAATTGTTACAAGCGTAGGGATGTTTTTCTTATCTGGAATGAACTTAGAAAGGTTTGATTGGATAGTAGCTGACCAATTGAGCAATCTGGATTTTACGAAAGCAGGATGTGGATATTATCAAGGGCAGGGATTTGTTTTTGTCCCTTATTTAAATCAAGACAAAACTTTAGCTTATAGCATAGAGCATGCTCAATTTTTCTATTTACCGTTTAAAGTGATTAATTGTGTTTTTACTCCAAGTGGCAAAACTTATGATTTTTCTCAGACAAATTTAAGAACACTATTTTCTGATATGGCTCACTACTACAAATTCATTTATACTTCTGTTTTGCATGATTACGGACAAAATCGGTTCAAGTATATTAGGGAAGCTTGGGTAAATGGGCAGGGGAATTTTCAAGTGAGCTTTTTATATGATAATTATGGGATTTCTCAAAGTAGGTTTTATAGTGCTGTAGGACCTGATTTATCAACTTATCGGACAAGTTTCGGGCGGAAAGGATATCGGATAGGCATTCAAATAAACTCTGACGATAGTGGTGCTTTTGCTTTTGTGAATAAAATTAATCTCAGGGTGCATGTGCTTAGTCATGTGAACTACTTTTACTATACAGGGTAATGAGATGTTGTATGTGAAGATAAATAAAAAGTATTACGACAAGCTTGAAGATTGGATGTATGATATTGACAGAGACCATTTGAATTTTTTAGATACTTTGCAGTCGTTGTATAAAGCTTATACTGGGGAAGAGAGGTTGTTGAATTTACCTGTTTTAAAGCAATTGATTAAAGAAGAAGATTGGAGCGACATAGCGTTTTGGAATTACAGAATACATTTAGATTTATATCAATTCATGGCTGATTTAGGGGCAAGGTTAACCCCACCGATAGTAGTGATACCGAAGATACTGAAGGCTTCAAGCGAGGAAGATGCGATATATAAAGAGTATTTAATGCATCGGGACATTGAGCAATTTTTAATAAGTTTAGGAGGTGGTTAAGATGGGTTTATTTGGGAGTAGTAAAAAGAAAAAGAAAGCTAAAAAAGCTAAGAGAGCGGCACAAAGTGCCGCTGATTTAAGCGCATATATAGCGAGGCTAAAGGCATCAGCCCCAGCGACAGCAAAAGATGAAATGATAAAAAGAATTTTAGGTGATTTATTACCAAAAGTGAAGGGGCAAGTTTCTGAAGAGTATACTAAAGTCTTCCAGCCAGCGGAGCAATCAGGGACAGCTTTAGCATCGACAGTGGAGGGAACTCCTACAGAGGCATGGAAGCAGTTTTTTGCGAAGCGGAAAGAAGAAGCGGTTGAGGGGAAGATGAAGGAATTAACCCCTCAGTATGTAGAAAATCTTAGTCAATTTTTTGGAGAGTTATATAAGCCTGAGGTTGCTGAGACTTATGGTTTAGCGAAGACGGCATCGCAATGGTTGAGTAGGGAATGGTATACAGCGAGACCACAAGTAGAACGCCAGTTTGCAGAAGTTCAGAAATCGTATAGTAATTTAGTAAATAGCATCCAGAATTATCTGAAAGAGATAGGGTTAGACCATATTAAAGCTGAAGATATTTTAGGACAGATATGGACGGTATAAAGCAATTGCAAGATTTGATTAAAGCTTGTGTAGATTTAGGGTGGTTTTATGCTGATGATGAGATGTTTTTAGTTTGGGTTTATACTAATGAAGAGCTAAGGCAAGTGAAGACAGCGGAGGAGTTTTTAGCAAAGATAGACAGTCCTAAAGATGAAGTTTGGTTGCTTAAGTGTTATGGAAAGCCGAAGTTTTCTGTGTTTAGAAATTTTATACGAAGATGCAAGCAAGAAGGTATAAAGCGAATAATATGGTTTAGAAATTTAGAGGAGGTGAAAACATGGGTAATTTTATAAGTTCAATAGCAAGTGAAATTGTTGCTTCTCCTTTGAAGTCAATTGGTGCAATTATTGGGATTGTTAGTGGTGTAGCAAGTTTAATGTCTTCATTTAAACCGCCGAAGTTGCCTAAGATTGAATTTCCAAAAGAACTGTTTGATAAGCTTAATGCTCGGATACAAGCGATAACTCCTTTATCTGATGAAGCAAGGAAAATAGCTACTCAGGCTTTAGAAAGGTTTAAGACAGGGCAATTAGATGACAGATACAAAGCTCAGCTTGATTTGATGTATGCACAGAAGAAGGCTCAAGCTAAGGCTATGTTATCAGCAAGAGGATTAGAGGGAAGTTCTATAGAGCAAGAAGTCATGAATGAAATAGATAAATGGTATCAACAGAATTACTATGCTTTACTTAATCAGCAATTGCAAGATGCGTTGACTACGGCGGGATTAGGGCAGTCTGATATTAATGCTTTGATGGAAGAGCTGAAGGCATATGGGGTGACTTGGGCAGGCTTAGGAGCTGGAATGCAAGCAGGTAGTCAAATATGGACAGGTAGGATAATTGGATTATCACAAGGAGGGGAAACTTTAGGTAAAAGTTTAGAAAAGCTTACAGGCTCTACAGGGACTACTACTTCAACGGGAGCAACTCAAGGACTGAATTTGTCTTTTCAGGATTTGAATTTAGCAAATAAGTTTAGTCAAAATTATCAGCCGACCCAATGGTTTAAACAGTATGATTTTGGAGGGTAAAAATGGCTAATCCTCTTGTTGATGTTATAAAGAACATATTTTCAGGAAATCAAACAGATTTCAATGCTTTAAGCAAACAATTTGAAATGGTGTCGTCACAATTACAGCAACCAAATTTAATACCTCAAAAAACTCAACAACAACCAATTCAGCCTCCCCAATCTACTCAATCTCTCCAACTTCAAAAATTACCTAAGCAATCTAAGCAGACAACTTCTTCTGATGCAAAAAAGGCTCAATCAACCAAAAAACCTTTAACTGCAA
>Ga0315272_10001128_pt1 | contig 13338 bp, 12 predicted proteins | sample C3_middle_MG_FD_203918 | JGI IMG/M metagenome (GOLD analysis project Ga0315272, IMG submission 203918) | Sediment microbial communities from Yellowstone Lake, YNP, Wyoming, USA - C3_middle | ecosystem: Environmental > Aquatic > Freshwater > Lake > Sediment | place: USA: Wyoming | collected...
GCACCAGCGCCACCTGCGCATCGACCTGCTGGCTGGCGATCGAATCTTTCGCCAGCAGGCCGCGGTAGCGTTCCAGGTCGAGCCGCGCGTTGGCGAGCAGCGCCTGGTCCCGTTCCAGTTGCCCGTTCGCCTGATCGAGTTGTGCCTGGAAAGTGCGCGGATCGATTTCCGCAAGCACCTCGCCCGCCCGGACGATCTGCCCTTCGCGGAAAGCGACGCGCGCCAGCAAGCCATCGACGCGGGGCCTGACGGTGACGGTGTTGCGCGCCATGACCGTGCCCAGCGCGTCGATGACGATGTCGATGTCGCCGCTCCGCGCGGTTGCGGTCACCACCGGCACCGCTTGACCGGCGCCGTCCATGCCGTGCCGCCCGCCCTGTGACGGCAGCGCTCCCTGCCTGCCCTGAAAAATGACCGCGGCCACACCGCCTATCACCAGCACTGCGATTGCCAGCCAGATGGCTTTGTTCTTCATACTGTATTCCCGTGGAATCCGACCCGTTAACCTGGCGTATTTTGGCGCATTGTCGCCGCGACCATCGTATTTTTTTGCGCCGTGGGCTTGACGCGGGCCAACGAAAGATTGCAGCGGCGACATGGCGAATCTACAACATAATTCAGGTAAATTGGCATCTGGTAATATCCGGTCATAATTTTTGGCTCCCCCGGCGCACTGCATCGCCTGACTTTTATGGCATGCAAGCCGCCAGGAAGGCGCTTCATTTCTGGTAGACTTCGCATCATCAGGAGGACATTCATGCTCAACCATAAAGTGCTAGACGAAATCAACGCCAAGATCAGCCAGGTGCTGGCCGCTTCGCCGGCGGGCGACGTGGAAAAAAACCTGCGCGCCAGCCTACAAGCCCTGTTTGCCAAGCTCGACCTGGTCACGCGGGAAGAGTTCGAGGTGCAGCAGGCCGTACTGGTGCGCACGCGCGAAAAACTCGACAGGCTCGAAGCGCAGGTCGCGGCGCTGGAACAGAAACAGCAGCCCGAACCCGCCAAGGCCCCGTAACGCCCCATGGCCCTCGCGGTCCTTTACAGCCGCGCCCTGGACGGCATGGATGCCCCGCTGGTGACGGTGGAAGTGCATCTCGCCAACGGACTGCCTTCATTCACCCTGGTGGGGCTGGCCGAAGCGGAAGTGAAGGAGGCGCGCGATCGCGTGCGTGCGGCATTGCAGAATGCGCGCTTCGAATTCCCGGCGCGACGCATTACCGTCAATCTCGCCCCCGCCGACCTGCCCAAGGAAAGCGGGCGTTTCGATCTTCCCATCGCATTGGGCATCCTCGCCGCTTCCGGCCAGTTGCCCATGCAGCACCTCAAGGACTACGAATTTGCCGGCGAACTGGCGCTGACCGGCGAACTGCGCCCGATTCGCGGTGCCCTGGCGATGACCTTCAAGGCCAGCAAGGACGGGCGCGCCTTCATCCTGCCGCGCGACAATGCTGACGAAGCCGCCCTGGTGCAGGACGCGCAGGTTCTTCCCGCTGCAACGCTGCTTGAAGTATGCGCTCACCTTTCCGGCCAGGAGCGCCTGACGCGCCACATACCAGAGATCAGAACCAGCGCGGCAGCTTATCCCGATTTCAGCGAGGTCAAGGGACAGGCGCACGCCAAGCGCGCGCTGGAAGTCGCGGCGGCGGGGTCGCACAGCATCCTGCTGTCCGGCCCGCCCGGCACCGGCAAGTCCATGCTCGCCAGCCGCCTGCCTGGCATCCTGCCGGAGATGAGCGAGGCGGAAGCGCTGGAAGCGGCGGCGATTCAGTCGCTGAACGGCGGTTTTCGCCTGGACAACTGGCGCCGCCGTATTTTGCGCGCGCCGCACCACTCCGCGTCCAGCGTCGCGCTGGTGGGCGGCGGCGGCAATCCCCGGCCCGGCGAAATCAGCCTGGCGCATCATTCCGTATTATTCCTGGACGAGTTGCCGGAGTTCGACCGCAAGGCACTGGAAACCCTGCGTGAGCCGCTCGAATCGGGGCGCATCACCATTTCCCGCGCGGCGCGCCAGGCCGACTTCCCGGCCCAGTTCCAGTTGGTGGCGGCGATGAACCCCTGCCCTTGCGGCTATCTCGGCCACCCCAACGGCAAATGCCACTGCACGCCGGACCAGGTGAGCCGCTATCGCGGCAGGATTTCCGGCCCGTTGCTGGACCGCATCGATATACAGATTGAAGTGCCCGCCCTGCCGGAGCACGAGTTGACGCAAAAAGGCGGGGGCGAGCCCAGCGCGGCCATCCGGGCACGGGTAGGGGCGGCCTATGAGCGGCAGTTGGCGCGCCAGGGCAAGGCAAATGCCAGGCTTGCCACGCGGGAAATAGACGCGCTATGCCAGCCGGATGCTGCCGGAATGGCGCTGTTGAAACAGGCCATCAGCCGCCTCAACCTCTCTGCCCGCGCTTATCACCGCATTCTCAAAATGGCTCGCACCATTGCCGACCTGGCGGGCACGGATGAGATCGTCAGCAGCCATATCGCGGAAGCGGTGCAATACCGCCGCTTTGACCGCTAGGAGCCTGTCGGACTTGAAGGAAATCGGCTGCAAATCCGCCTGGGCGGTCCATATTTCACCGCTTTTTTGGTCAATAGAATGACTATTGACCTGCAAAACCGGCAAAATCTGTCCTCGCCCAGCCGAATTTTGCGAGCAGCCGCTGCGCGGCTTGCCTGCTAAAATCGTTGCGCTTCGATTCTTCAAGTCCGACAGGCTCCTAGAAACCTCAGTTGGACGGGCTGGAGTGTGCGGTTTTTTGCGAGGTGGGCAAAAAGCCGCCCATCCCTGCCTACCCCATTTCGGGTGCAGGGCAAGGCGCAATGACGCGGAATGGTTATTTCATTCCAAGGCGTTGCAACGCCGCCATGCGCCCAAAAAAACCGTGCAATCCGGCCCCGTAGCGCCCTCACCAAACGACTCGTGCAGCGAGGTCTCGCCCCCCCTTCTCGCCGGATTGAGCGGCTTTGCCGCCAATCCCGGCGGGGATACCCCTTGCGGGCGCTCCCTCCTTCATCCCAAGCTTCTCCCGGGGGGAGAAGGGGCGAGTGTTCCCCTCCGGGAGAAGGGCCAGGGGTGAGGGGCTCTTAGCTTGCGACCGTCAGCCTTGCGCTGTTGTCCGATTCTTCCGGCGGCACATCGAAAATATCGAATTGCATTGTCGTCAGATCGCCCAGCACATAGGTGGGCGGCGCGCCCACCCCGCCCACGGTGCCCGGATTGACATACCAGCAGTGGTTGCCCTTGATGGTCTGCACCGTGTGGATGGAGGCGTTATGGTCATGGCCGCAACACACCACGTCCCATTCGCCGGTAGTGGCAAGTGCTCGTGCGTAATGAGGGTAGTGGACGATGAAGATATTGCGCCCGCACAGGTTGATGCCTGCATCCTGGCCATAGAAGCGAATCAGGCTGCCCGATTCGGTTGCCAGTCTGGACATGGCAAAAAGATCGCCGGTATTGTTGCCATATATCACGTGCACCGGCAGGCCGAATTTCAGCAGTGATTTCAGGGTGGTGGGGGCCACCACATCGCCGCAGTGAATCACTGCTTCCGCCCCCTGCGCCCTGGCGGCTTCCACCGCTGCCGCCATCAGGTGGCGGTTGTCATGGCTGTCCGAGATTACGCATATTTTCATCAGCTTTTTCACCCCGTGAGATGGATCCTTTAATAAGCGCGCTGGCGCGCACAGCCCGTCAATCCGACGGCAAGAGATTGCCAGGCCGTGTGCCGCAGCCCCAGAAATGCCACATGATAACCCCATCACGCAGCATGCGTGATGGATATCGGCGCCGCACTACGTCAAAGGCGTGGCCGAATGTCTCGTCACCTTGGGGCTCGTAAATGAATAAGTTGGACTTACGCTCGTTCGATGGCGGCAACGGCCGTATCGCCCGAGCCATCGACGAAGCGAGGGCATGCCAGTGTGCCGTCGAGCCGATGCTTTACAATCAGCGCTTTCTTCCCTTATATTGAATGATGTCACGTTATTCAATATGCCAACCCCCATGCCTCCATCCTCCCGAGGCGGCGCGCGTCCCGGCGCCGGCCGCAAACCTTCTTCCGATCCCACCACGACCATCCGGGTGCCGGTCAGCCAGAAAGCTGTCGTGCTCGATTTTGTGAAGCAGCGAAAAGCGGGGCTGCCTCTTTCGCATTGCCTGGAAATCTTCGCCCTGGCCGAACACCCGCCCCGGCAGAAATTTCCCTTCATGAGCCATGCTGTCCGGGCCGGTTTTCCCTCGCCTGCAGACGATTATGTCGAGAAGCGCATTGATCTTAACGAAGAACTGATCCAGCATCGGGAAGCGACTTTCTTTCTCCGGGTCAAAGGTCATTCCATGGTGGAGGCTGGCATCGATGACGGGGATGAACTGATCGTGGATCGCGCCCTGGTGCCAGAGCACGGCCGCATCGTCATTGCCGCCGTGGATGGAGAGCTGACCGTCAAGCGTTTCTACCAGCGCGAGGGCGTGGTCAAGCTGATTGCCGAAAATCCCGACTACCCCGACATCGAGTTTAGAGAAGGCCAGGAAATGCTGATCTGGGGCGTGGTCACCCGCATCATCAAGTCGGTATGAGCACCTTTGCCCTGATCGACGGCAACAACTTCTATGTCTCCTGCGAACGGGTATTCAATCCCGCCCTGGAAGGCAAGCCAGTCGTGGTGCTGTCCAACAACGACGGCTGTGCGGTGGCCCGCTCCCAGGAAGTGAAGGCGCTGGGGGTCAGGATGGGCATGCCCTGGTTCCAGATGCAGGCGCTGGCCAGAAAGCACGGCATCATCGCCCTGTCGTCCAACTACACCCTCTATGCGGATATGAGCAACCGCATGATGGCGATCCTGCGGCAATTTTCCCCGCATCAGGAAATCTATTCCATCGACGAGTGCTTTCTGGGCCTGGATGGGTTCAACCTGGATTTGAGCGATTACGGCCAGCAGATACGGCAGCAGGTCAGGCGCTGGATCGGCATTCCGGTCTGTGTCGGCATCGCCCCCACCAAGACCCTGGCCAAGCTGGCCAACCATGCTGCCAAAAAGCAGCCGCAATGGGACGGTGTGTGCGACTTGAGTTCCCTGTCGGAAGCGGAGCGTGATCGGCTGATGGACGGCATCGAAGTCGGTGAGATCTGGGGCGTGGGCAGAAAGCTGCGCGAGCAGCTCACCGCCATGAGACTTTCGACCGCTCTGGCGCTGAAACAGGCGGACACGGCATTCATCCGCAAACGCTTCTCGGTGGTGCTGGAGCGCACCGTGCAGGAACTGCGCGGCATTTCCTGCCTGGGCGTGGAAGAAGTCGCGTCCAACAAACGGCAGATCGTGTGCAGCCGTTCCTTTGGACTGCCCGTGCTGCGTCTGGCGGAACTGAATGAAGCCGTGAGCAGCTATGCGGCGCGGGCGGCAGAAAAATTGCGGCGGCAATTCAGCCTTGCCGGCGCCATTCATGTTTACATCACCACCAGCCCCTTTCGGGAGAAGGATCCCCAATACAGCCAGGGCATCACTATTCCGCTGCCGGAAGCGAGTGATGATACCTTGAAGCTGATCCGTGCCGTGCAATGGGGACTGAAACAGATTTTCCGCCCCGGCTACCGCTACGCCAAAGCCGGCGTGATGCTGATTGAGCTCGGCCCGGCAGGAAACCGGCAAAGCTCGTTCTTCACTGATGAAGAAAAAGAAAGCCGTTCCAGCAAACTGATGCAGACGCTGGACAGCATCAACCGCAAGATGGGCAAGGACACGCTGTTTCCGGCAAGTTCGGGAATTGCCAGACCCTGGCGCATGAAACAGGGGAACAAGTCGTCATGCTACACCACAGACTGGAGGGAATTGGCCGAAGTGCGGTGCTGAAGCGATATCCAGGTTGAATGGCTAAAGTGGCGGTGTTTATGTTCTATTTTGGATTGATGGTGAGGGTCAGCCACACCATGGGGGAGGACTGGTTGACCGGATTGGCGCCATGCAGAAATTGCTCGGAACGATCGGCGATTTCCTGGTGATGTCCTCCCAGGCCGGTTCCCGCCAGCGCTATTTCCAGCGGCATGCCACGGAATCTGGCGCGATGGGCAAGACGCGCATCCAACGTGGTGTAGGCGCTGGAGACATACTGGCTTTGCGGCACGAAGCCGGTGCCGCCGGCCATCGGGCCCATGCGCAGCAGGCTCAGGGTGCTCGACCACCGGTTTCCCCAGTCCTGCAGCCAGGTCAGCGTGGCGCTGTAGGGGGAAGTCAGGCGGGTGATGGCGGCATCGTTGCAGGAGCGGTCGATCAGGGTATGACTGAAGAGCAGGCGCATGCCCGGCAGGGGGCGGCTATCGAGCTGGTATTCGAACCCGCGCAGCGTGACCGGCGCAGCCAGGTTCTCATAGCGCGCGGATGGCAGGATTGCGGAAAGCGCCGGGTCGGTAAACTCGGGGTGGGATACGCGGGTGATGTAATTCTCGATCCGTTCATTGAACAGACGCGCATCGAGGCGTGTATTCCACGCCTGAAGCTGGCTCAGATAACCCATTTCCAGGCTGTCGATGCGCGGCGCCCGCAGGTCGGGATTGGGCAGGTAGGGCTGGACCAGCAGCGTGCCGTTATACATTGCGCGCACGTCGCCATAGCGTTCGAACAAAGTGGGCTGGCGCCAGGCACGGGCATAGCCAAAGCGCAGCGTATCCCGGGGCGTGAGCATCCAGTTGGCGAACAGGCGCGGCGAGAGATGGGGCGCCTCGCTGTCGAACCTTTCCGCCAGGGCGCTGAGATTGAGGTTCCACCTGGGCTGGATGCGCCACTCGGCCTGGCCGAACAGGCGCGCGAGATCGGAACCCTGGCGGGCATTTCCATAATAGAGAAAAGGCGACTCTACCTCGTCATGGCGCACCTCCATGCCCCATAGGGTGCGCAGCGCATCAGACAGGGTCTGGCTGTGCTGCAGTTCCAGGTTGTCGCGCACGCTATTGCGATCGCGGTTGAGAGGCACGGCGCTGATGCCGAACAACGGCGCCGAAGCGGTCCATTCCTCGTAAGTTCGATCCTGGTTGCGGTAGTAATGCAGCAGCCATTCGTCATCGGCTGTAGCCGTATGCCGCCATTGCAGGTGCAGGGCCGCGTTGAGGCTGTCCGAGCTGCGCTCGGCGTTGTTGTTGAAGGTCGAATCGGAGTAGCCCAGTTCACGGCTGCCGCTGCTCGCTGCGAAGCGGACCATCAGTTCATCGTGGTCGCTGATACGCTGGTCGCTGCGCAAGGAGGCGATCGCCATTTTTTGCCCGTCATGCAGGCCGGCAAAGCCGTCGTCCTGCCTGACCGCCGCATTCAGTCGAATGCTTCCAGTTTCTGTCATCCCGCCCAGTTCCAGAGCCGCATCCCGGATCCTGGACGATCCTGCGCTGGCGGAGGCTTTTGTGCCGGGGTCATCGGCACTGTGGCGCGTGATGATATTGATCACGCCGAGGAAGGCATTGGCGCCGTAGGCCGCTGAGTTGGTGCCGCGCACCACTTCGATGCGCTCGATTTCATCGACTGTGACCGGCAGGGCAGTCCAGTCCACGCCATCGAAATTGCCGGGTGAATAGACGGAGCGGCCATCCACCAGAACCTGCATCCAGGAGGGGTAATCGTTGCCCAGGCCATGGTAGGTCACCCAATGCAAATCGCCCCGCTCCTGGCCGACCTGCATGCCCGGCACCAATCTTAACAGCCGTGGGATATCCCGGTAGCCCGTTTGCCGAATCAGTTCCCGGTCGATGACGGTCACCGCGGCCGGTGCTTCATTGAGAGGCTGGGGCAGGCGCGAAGGCGTCAGGACGATAGGCAGCGCCGTCAGGAAGTCCTGTTCATCGGCTACGGCTGCCGGCAATTCTCCAGCCAGCGCCGTATTGGCAAAAAATGGGGCGAACAGCAGGCAGAACAAAATCGGGGGGAAATATGTGCCCAAGGGAAAATGGTCGAACAGGGGCGCTGACCGGCCAAACGAGAAAACCGGCGGCCAGGACTTTACGCCTTGATTCAAAAGTTAACGCCTTGTTTTCAGATTTTAAAAAGAGAGGGGGGTAATGCAGTCGGGAATTCTTGCATGACCATGAAAAATAAGCAACTCAGGCCGCAGGCAGGTCGAGGGTGAAGGCGCTCCCTCCCAGGGGGCTGCGGGTAATGGCGATAGTGCCGTGATGAAGTTCGACAAAAGCCCTGGCCAGGCTCAAGCCCAGCCCAGAACCAGCCATGGTGCGGCTGGGGTCGAGGCGCGTGAAGCGTTCGAATACCTTTTCCCGCATGGATGCGGGGATGCCGGGTCCGCTGTCTTCCACCACCACCCTTAGCTGGCTGTCCTGCCGTTGCGCATGCAGTCTGACCTCGCACCCGGAGGGAACATACTTGAGGGCGTTGTCGAGCAGATTGGAGATGACTTGCGCAAGAAGCTGGCGGTTGCCGTAGATGAGCAAGCCATCGGCGACTTCGCCGAGCAGAACGAGGCCCTGCTCCTCGGCCGAAGGTATGTACAGTTCGAGCAGTTCATTCAGCAGCTCGGAAAAATCCACCACCGCGCGCTTTACCGGCATCCCGCCCGATTCCGCCCGGCTGATGGCGAGCAGGGAACTGAAGATGCTCTGCATTTTTTCCAGTTCGTCATGCACCCTTTGCAGCGCCGCCTGATGTGCCTCCGGGTCGCCTTGATGCAGCGCCACCTGGACTTCGGCGCGCAAACGGGTCAGCGGCGTGCGCAGGTCATGAGCGATGTTGTCGCTCACCTGGCGAATGCCTTTCACCAGCTTTTCGATCCGTTCCAGCATCGCGTTCATGTTGCTGGCCAGCACCGAAAATTCGTCGTTGCCCATAACCGGCATGCGGCTGGACAGGTCGCCGGATTGCACGATCAGTTGCGTATGCCGGTTGAAAGCCTCGATGCGGCCGCGAAAGCGCCATACCAGCCAGTATCCGAGGGCCAGTCCGAACAGGGTCACCATCCCGGCCGTCACCAGGAAAGTCTGCCGGAAGTTGGCGATCAGACCCAGCGCCGGCTCCATGCTGGAAGCCACGAAACCAGTCATTTCCTTCCCCACGGGAAATGAAATCACCCGTACCGTGTGCTTCCGGTTATCGCTGGTCTCCAGTCTTGCCTGCTGTATGCCGGAAAACGGGGCTGCCATGGGTATCGCGATGCCGCCCGCCTGGTAGGTGATCCGGTTTTGCGGATCCAGAATGCGGAAGGCATGAGACTCGCTGCCCTCGCTCTCGATTTCATTCTGGATCGCGCGATACAACCCGGCCTTGCCGTCTTCGCGGTAGCTCGCCTGTAGCAGCTTGACCTCTTCCGCCAGGGACTTGTCTATCTCGCGTGTCAGCGTGGCGGCAAGCTGATAATCGAGGAAAAAGAACAGCAGGGCCGCGCCGCCCATGAAAGTGAGCAGCAGGCCCAAGGCCAGGCGTAAAGGCGCGGAGTCGCTGAGCTTCATCCTCCCGGTCGCATCATGTAACCTTCGCCGCGTATGGTATGCAGCAGGGGCAGCGGAAAACACTTGTCGACCTGATGGCGCAAGCGGCTGATATGCACATCCACCACGTTGGTCTGGGGGTCGAAATAATAGTCCCACACGTTTTCCAGCAGCATGGTACGGGTCACGACCTGGCCGGCATGGCGCATGAGGTATTCGAGCAAACGGAATTCGCGTGGCTTGAGGACGATTTCCTGTCCGGCACGGGTCACCTTGCGCGTGAGCAGGTCCACTTTCAGGTCGGCCACCTCCAGCGTTGTTTCCGTTCCCGGCATGGCACGCGCACGGCGCAACAGGGCCTCGATGCGCGCCTGCAGTTCGCTGAAGGCATAAGGTTTCACCAGATAGTCGTCGCCGCCGGCGCGCAGGCCTTCGACGCGCTCGTCCACCTCGCCCAGCGCACTCAGAATCAGCGCCGGGACATGCAGGCCCTCCTCGCGCAAGGTGCGCAGCATGGACAGGCCATCGAGCCCGGGCAGCATGATATCCACGAGCCACAGGTCAAAGCCGCCATTTCGCGCTTTTTCCAGTCCTTCCTGTCCATCGCGCGCAATTTCAGACTCGTAGCCCAAACCGCTCAGTCCTTGCTGCAACAGGACAGCTGCGGCGGAATCGTCTTCAACAATGAGAATTTTCACGGGAAACCACACAGAGAGAAAAAAGGCGATTGAATCATAAGGGCTCGTAAATGAATAAGTCTAACTTATTCATTTACGAGCCCTAAGTCAATTATTGCCCGAGAATAATGAACAAATGTTAATTTCGGTTTTCCAATCAGTGTGCTACATTGACAGAACTGCATGGAGGAATCATGGACAGAAGCACCAGCCTCCCCACTTATGAAGTCGAATTCATCCCCCTGGAGCGGCGGCTCAGGGAGGACCGCCGCAAGCATTCGATGCGCGGCTATAGCGGCCCGGAACGGCGCCAGCGTTGCGACAGGCGCGGCAGCGAGCCGGCAGCGGCGATGCCGCGCCAGCAGGCATAATACTCAGGCCACCTTCACCCTGGCTTCTCCCGCCACCAAGCGTCCGATTTCGCGGGCATGGTCAAACCCCTGCTGGCGGAACAAATCCAGCACATCTTCGACTACTTCTGGCGCGCATGCGACCAGCAGCCCTCCACTGGTTTGCGGGTCACACAACAGATTTTTCTGCCATTCCGCCATGTCTTCCGGCAGGTCCACTTCGTGGCCGTAGCTCGCCCAGTTGCGTCCTGAGGCGCCCGGCGCATAGCCTTGTCTGGCCAGTTCCAGCGCCGCCGGCAGGAGCGGCAATTTTTCGAATTCGAGCACCGCGCCCAGACGCGAACCGCGACAAATCTCCAGCAGATGCCCCAGCAAGGCAAAGCCGGTGACGTCAGTCAGCGCATGGACGCCGTGCATGTGAGCCAGCACCGCGCCGGGCGTATTGAGCTGGGTGGTGCTCTCCAGCATCTGGCGATAGCCTTCCTGCGACAACTTGCCCTTCTTGAGCGCTGCGCTCATGATGCCGATGCCCAGTCCCTTGCCCAGGATCAGCGTATCTCCGGCCTTGGCGCCGATGTTGCGTTTCACCCTGTCGGGATGCACGATACCAAGCGCCACCAGGCCGTAAATCGGCTCGGGCGAATCGATGGAATGCCCGCCCGCGATGGGAATCCCCACTGCGGCGCAGACCGATTCGCCGCCCGCCAGGATGTCGCGGATAACCTGCGCGGGAAGCTTGCCGATGGGCATGCCCACAATCGCCAGCGCCATGATGGGCTGCGCGCCCATGGCGTAAATATCGGACAATGCGTTGGTGGCAGCGATGCGGCCGAAATCCACCGGATCGTCGACGATGGGCATGAAGAAATCGGTGGTGGCGACGATGGCCTGATTGTCGTTGAGGCGGTACACCGCCGCATCGTCGCCGGTCTCGGTTCCCACCATCAGGTCGGGGTGAACCAGCCGTCCGGGCATGCTGGCCAGGATTTCGTTCAGCATGGCCGGCGCAATTTTGCAGCCGCAACCGCCGCCATGAGAAAACGCTGTTAGTTTGATGTCCATAAGGGAAATACTCTGAATCCGGGTATAGTTTTGAGTTTTAGCAAAGCGTTTCAGTGCAGACTAACATGCGCAGCATGTCATGTCGGAGCTAAAATTCGGTAAGTCTGATCGTCATCTTTTCTGGATTTGGTAAATTGCTGAAAGCCGTAAACGTAGCACAGATGGCCGGGTTTGACGATATCATCGACGTTCGCTCGCCTGCGGAATTCGCCGAGGATCACATCCCCGGCGCGCTCAACTTCCCTGTCCTGAACGATGAAGAACGCGCCCGCATCGGCACGATGTACAAGCAGGTCTCGCCGTTTGATGCAAAAAAAGCCGGGGCCGCCTTGGTGTCGCGCAACATCGCTCTGCATCTGGAGCAGGGGCTGGCCGCCAGGCCAAAAAGCTGGAAACCGCTGGTCTATTGCTGGCGCGGCGGCCAGCGCAGTGGCTCGATGGCGCACGTGCTGGCGCAGGTCGGCTGGTACACGGGGCAACTGGAGGGCGGCTACAAGGCTTACCGCAAAAAGGTCCTGCAAGACCTGGCGGCCCTGCCTGCCCGCTTTCGCTGGCGCGTGGTATGCGGCGCGACCGGTTCGGGCAAAAGCCGTTTGCTGCAGGCCCTGCAGACAGCCGGCGCGCAGGTGCTGGACCTCGAGGATCTCGCCAACCATCGCGGTTCTTTGCTGGGCAACATTCCCGACGTGCCGCAGCCATCGCAAAAATATTTTGAAAGCCTGATCCGGGCCAGGCTGTGCAGCTTCAACCCGGCACTGCCGGTGTATGCCGAAGCCGAAAGCAGGAAAATCGGCCAGGCGAGGGTGCCGGACGCGCTCATCGAAGCCATGTGGCAAGGACAATGCATCCGCATCGAGGCCGCCACCGCGCAGCGGGTCGTGCTGTTGAAAGAGGACTATCGGCATTTTCTTGCCGCCCCGGCTTTTCTGGGGGAGAAGCTGGGCCTTCTCGCCGAACTTCACGGCAGGACGCGCATCGCCCGCTGGCAGGAAATGGCGTTGCGGGGCGAATGGGACGCGCTGGTGAGCGAACTGCTGGAACAGCACTACGATCCTGCCTACAGCAGGTCGACCCTCAAACACTATCCTCATTACGCGCAAGGCATGGTGCTGCAGCCGCGCGACCTGGGCGCAACCGCCATACGGGAATTGGCGCGTGAAATTCTGGCCGGCCAGGAAAATTGATCTGGATTATTTTAGCCGCGGTAAAAAGATGCTAGGCTGTTTCTGCCGTGTGCAAAAAAGCCAGCACGGCCTTTTCCCATCAAAATCAAGTCAGGAGTGTCGTACACCATGATCACAACCTGGATTCTTGTCGCAAACGCCAGCAACGCCCGCCTTTACGCCAATCATGGCGCAAAGAAGGGCATGCAGCTGGTGAAAGAACTGTTCCACCCGGAAAGCCGGGAAAAAGCCTCCAACCTCGTCGCCGACCGCCCAGGGCACAACGCCGGCGCCGGTAATGGGCACGGTTCTTTTGTCCCGGCCAGCGATCCCAAGCACAATGAAGCCGAGCGCTTCGCCCAGCAACTTGCGCGGGAACTCGACCATGGCCGCACCGCCAATATCTACCAGCGCGCCATTCTTGTAGCGGCCCCGGCATTCATGGGCTTGCTCAAGGGCAATCTCGACAGCCAGGTCAGCCGGCTGGTGAGCGAGAGCGTGGAAAAAGACTATACCAAGGCCACTGAAAAAGAGCTGGCCGGACACCTGGAAAACCTCATTTTCCTCTGACGCCGCCTGATCAACGCAAAGTCCAGCGGCCTATGGCTTCATAGGTCGCCCCTTCCTCCCGCGTGACCGAGCGCACCAGCACAAATTCACTGGCGGCCCATTCGAT
>Ga0315272_10001130_pt1 | contig 13329 bp, 8 predicted proteins | sample C3_middle_MG_FD_203918 | JGI IMG/M metagenome (GOLD analysis project Ga0315272, IMG submission 203918) | Sediment microbial communities from Yellowstone Lake, YNP, Wyoming, USA - C3_middle | ecosystem: Environmental > Aquatic > Freshwater > Lake > Sediment | place: USA: Wyoming | collected...
AGCAACTTCTGCGTGCTGGCCATCATAGTCGTCGTGCTGATGCTGTCCACGGCGCCGCTGCAACTGATGTCGGGGGAGGAACGGCATATCCGCCTGGGGGTCCTGGTTGGCCCGTTCATTCTGATCTCACTGCCTGTGATGGCTCTGGTCGCAGCTATCGCCATCTTCTTCGAAACGGTGAAATGGCTGCGGGGCGCGCTCGGAAATCTGGCGTACTTCTTCCTGTTCACGGCGTTGCTGTCCGGAGGATTTGCCACCGGAATGGAGGACCCTACCGCTCTGACCTATTTCAGGATCAGCATGGAGGACGCAGCGCAACGCCAGCTTGCCAAGTACGACAAAAGTAGCTTCACGTTCAGCATTGGACAGGCACAGGCGCCCCGGGGATTCACGTGGAACGGCCTCGAACCCAGTAAGAAGTTGATTCGGGGACGCTTGGAATGGCTCGCGATCGCGCTGGGCATTTGTGGTCTGGCCACGCTGACATTCAACCGCTTCGAAGGCGGCCGTCTGCGCGAGGCGCTGGTGAAGGCCGCCGGTCCAGGGAAAGAGGAGGAGTCCGGCAATCACGCGGTGGCGCCGGACATGAATGCCCGGCCCCGGCCAGTTGGTCCGGTCCGCGGTGGACTGCTGCCCTTGTCCCCGGAGCGCACTGCCCTCCCGGCGCTGAGCCTTTATCAGTCCGAGCTGACAATTCTGCTGAAGGGACTCGGGTGGTGGTGGTATGCGGGCCTGCTGGGCGGCATCATCGCTGGGTTCACGATGCCCGCCGCCGATTTCCGGCAAGTGTTGTGGTTCGCCTGGATCTGGCCCCTCCGTGTCTGGTCGCACATGGGAAATCGCGAGAGCCGGTTCGGTACGGAGGAGATCGTTTTCTCCGCCCCCCGCCCGCTGCTGAGACAGCTACCCATCACCTGGCTGGCCGGATTCTCGGTGGCCCTCCTGGCTGCCAGCGGGGTGGCCGTACGCCTGGCCGCGACCGGAGACTGGCCGGGCGTGGAGAAGGTCGTGGTGGGTGCCGTATTCCTCCCGTCCCTGGCATTAGGATTGGGCGTGCCTTCGGGCAGCAGCAAACTGTTCGAAGCCGTATACACGGTGCTCTGGTACATCGGCCCGCTCAACCGTGTCGCTGCCATGGACTATACCCAGATTTCCGGCGATGGCAATCGTTCCGCAACCTGGCTTGCGGCCTCGGGTTGCCTGCTGCTGCTGGCGGTGGCGGGCCGGGCCGCGAAACTGCGCCGTTGAGGGATCGCGGCCGCTAATTGCAGGGCTCCGCACGCGCCGCTCGGAAAGCCGAGAATCCACCCTGTTTGCCGGAGAAATCCGTCTGCCAGAAAGGACAAATCCGGCTCTTCGAGCAACGCGGCGTCGCCGGATAAAGAGGACACGGGAGGACAGAATGCGGTACGCTAAAGGTTAGTTGGCGAGCGAGGAAAATCGACAGTCCGTCCCCTTCTACGCCGCGCACCTGCCGCCCACGAGGGGGGTTGGCGCGAGTTTGTGGCGTGTGTCATACTGTAGATGCCATTTGATCGCTCCGCGAAACCCGGCCGAGATCCTTTTCTGCCTCGTCGAGCCCGCCGTCAATTGAGTTAGGAGATTCCTTGAAGAACATTTTCGTTGGCAACCTGGATTTCGGCGCGACCGAAGAATCGCTCCGTCAACTTTTCACCGAGTATGGCACCGTCGATCGCGTTAGCATCGTTACGGACCGCGACACGGGCCGCTCGCGCGGTTTCGCGTTTGTTGAAATGCCAGAAGCGCACGAGGCCGATCGTGCGATCAACGCATTGAATGGCTTTTTCCTGGGCGGCCGTTCGCTGAACGTGAACGAAGCCCGTCCGAAGACCGAACGCAACGATCGTGGCCCGCGGCAGCGTCGCGAGCCCCGCTGGTAGTCATTTGGATCAATCCGCACCGGGCCGGTTCCAAGCGTTCGGCGTGTTGAGCGATGGGAGATAGATTTGGGTACACGATCTCATACGACATTCAAGAAACGCCAAAAGGAACAGGCCCGGACGGAAAAAGCCAGGGAGAAGCTGGAAAAACGGGTCCAGCGCAAACTGGAAAAGGGCGAAGGCGGCGCAATCATCGATAGCGAGAGCGATCTCGACGACGATTCGTTAGACGTCCTGGATATCAGTTCCCTGGGAGTGGATGAAGAGCCGGAAGAGCAAACATCCCAGTATCCGCGTCCGAAATAGGTTTACCCGCCCGCTCCCGCGGGCGCCAGTTCCTGCCTCAGTTCCTTCAGCCACAGCCACACCTGCTCAAGCCGTTTTGATCAGGTGCGTGTCGTGGCTTTGTCTCCTTCCTGTGCCTCCTGTGTCAATTCTGGCTATCGCGTCCTGACGATTGACGTGTGGCTGCCCGTAGCTGCAAGACGACGCGGTGCCGGAAGGGCGCATCCTGCCCCTTTCCGTTCCGGCGTGCGGCCATACCCCGATTCCCGGGCCAGGCATTGCCGATTGGCATGTAAAACGGCTTATGGGCGAAGGGTCTGAATCTGCCTTCGCCCGTGCGAAGACCCGTGCGAGGACCCGTGCGAGGATAGGTGCGGCACCAGCGGAGCCCGATTTCGCGCTTCGAGAGCTGTTCCAGGTCATCTGGTCCTTCAGACTGGGTCGCGCCGTTGCACAGCATCCTGAGGGGCAAGAAGAAGGGCTCCGGGGCCTGAGCTTTCAGCCAGTCGCGAAAGATGAAGCGCAGGAGTTGGCGCCAGCGTTGCTGCAGGCTCAACCCCTCCGCAGTTTGCGCAAGTCTCTGCCGCAATATGCTTACGCGTTCCAGCGCCAGACGCACGGTGGGCGCTTTGGCGTGATTTCCGGTGATCGTTACGGTGGACTGGTTACCGTGCCGGGTCTGGGGCGCGATGCCATGCAGCAGCAGCGGACGGCTGGTGGCCTTCGGTGTGCCGGTCGGAAATCGCCAGCCGCGTGACCAGACTCCACCAGTTGTAGATCAGCGCGGTGCTGCGGGCCATGACCTGACCGCACTGGTGGCGCGTGGTGTCTTACACATAACACTGAACCGAGCCTTTGCTATGACTATGACGGTCCGAGAACTTCGAGCTACTGCCCGGCCCGAGTCGCCGGTGACGACCCGGCAGGCGCGCTGGTGGCAACCTGGTCTCTGCCGAGGAAGTACTGCGAGCGCACTTTGGCCGGCAAGTCCTCGGCAACGACCCGGCCCGGGGCGACTTCAGCCGCGGCAATTGGCGAGTGTTTCAGCAGGAACCGGCGCACGGCCTCATGCTCATCGAAGTCGAGTACGTGGACGCCTTGCGCATGCGGGATGCGGCAGATGGTGTCCGGTGGATCGCCTTCACGGTCGCAGGAGGCCACGCTGTAGACCTCATTATCCCGGACCAACTCGCCGTTCACGCGGATCTCTTTCACACGATGGCCGGATGGCGCGTGCGCCGCGAACTTCACCGTCATGCCCGAAGGCCGCGGCAGCCAACCGCCGAACAACTGGCTGGGGTCACTCGCGTACACGTGTTCAGTCTCGCGCTCCCAGAATTCCCGCAACTGCTTGCCCGTGACCTTCCCGACCTTGACCATGCCGACAATCGGGTATGCGTTCCACAGGTCGGACTCGCGAATGGGTCCCGGCACGATCGGCCCGCTGAATCGGAAGCCGTTCGAAAGCGCGATCTGCGTTCCGCCGGCTTCGCGCAGCGCGTCGGTAAGGACCATGTCCAGGCTCGTCTCCGCCACTTCGTACCGCATCAGCGGAACCTCGGTCTGCCCGATGATTTTGTCGATGCGTTCGCGGTATGGCGCAAGGCCCGCTTCCACGATCTGCTTCACGTGCGGATCCTCGTCGAAGCGGTCCGCGCGCAGTTCGATGAGCTGCCATTTGCGGTCCGTGACGCGGCCGTGCGCCACCGTCAAATCCAGGCGTCCCAGAAACGAACCGAAGCTGCCCGGCTCGACGATCCAGGTGTTGCCACGTACGATCGGCTCGTACGTCCGCTCGTGCGTGTCGCCTGAGAGCAAGACGTCCACGCCCTTCAGCCTCTCGGCCATGAACACGGATTTAGGAAGGCCGATGTGAGTCAGGAGCACAAGCACGTCCACCTTCGGCCGTAGTTGGTCGATCAGCGGCTGCAAAACTTCCTCGCCCTCGAACCGTAGGCCCTTGCTGTAGCTCGGCGGCTGCCGGCGCGGCACGTCGGGATCGGTGAACCCGATGACGCCGACGCGCACGCCGTTGACATTACGGATTACATAGAGCGGAAACATGGGTTTCCCGGTGTCCGCGTCCAGGATGTTGGCGGCGACGGTCGGGTAATGGAGCGCTGCCGTGTTCTTGCGTAGCGCCGCGGCTCCGTACACCACTTCCCAGTTGCCGGGAATCGCAAGGTCGAGCCCAAGAGCGTTCATGGCCGGCACCATCACCGCCCCCTTGCTCCAATTGGCCGGGGCCGAGCCCTGAAATGTGTCGCCGGCATCCATGAATAGAACGCTACCGGGGCGCTCTTTGCGGAGCAGTTCCATCGCGCGGGCGATGCGGGCGACGCCGCCCGCCACTGCGATCTCTTCCTTGCCCTCGTGCCAGAAGAGCTCGGGGTGCTGCTCGAGTTGGGCGTGCAAGTCGGCGATGTAGGCCAACGTAATACGCTTCGGCGGCCCCGGCGTCTGGGTGCTTCCAAAGGCAAGCCCGGTGACGGCGAGGCAGGTGAGCATTCCTAGAACCGTGTTCATGCGCGCTCCTTCAGTACCGAATCACTTGGTATCCGTCGGAAATCAGCTCGGAGAGCTTTACGATACCGAACGGCACGATCTCATCCGGCTTCGGGTCCAGCCTCGCGGCCGGAATTCCCAACTGGTGCAGCGCGTTGTTACAGACATAAAAGCGGACACCCGCGGCCTGCGCATCGCGGATGAATTGCGACGTTGGTTGCGGCCGAGCGCCGGTATTATCGAACAGTTGGACGCCTCTGCCGTATACAACGACGGCGACGTCTTCCAGGTACCCAGCCTCTTTGGCGAGCTTCACCTGCTTCAGCATCATATTGGCCGTTTGCAGGTCTTCGAAGCCGGTGGTCAAAACGAAGGCCAGCTTTCCGTGCGGAGCGCGTCCAGCGGGTGCCTTCGGAATCTGGGGCGCCTGGCCTTGCGCAAAGACGAAGGCGGCGGAAAGGACCGTCGCCAATCCGGCGATCAGTGCGGTGCGTGATAGTGTCATCGTTGTAGTTCCCCTCTCAGTGCCTTTAGCGCGCCGCAAACCGGCGCAAACGCGTGCCCTCTTGACTCCGCCGCGGCTGGAACCAATGGCACACCCGACCCTCTTTGTCCTCGGGCGATCAGCATCTAACCACCGAGATGCATTCTTGACTAAAAGGTGACGGAAGGGCGAATCAGCCTGGTTGGACGCCAAAAGTTAAGACGGCTGGAACGTCTGCCGGCTGGTCTTTGCGGCGTGAGTCATCGACACCTTGCCAAAACAGGTCTGGCGTCGAACTGGAGGTGACAGATAATCAAGTATGGATTGCTATCCTTCGAGTGCCTCCGGGGGAACGTCGAGCGACGATCCTCGGGCTGCGGGATCGAAGTTCCGCTCTGCAGACTGGGACGATTACGTGCCGTTCGGCATCCTGGATACGGACACTCAAGGGATCGTCCAGGGGGCGAACGCGACGATCTGCGGGTGGCTGGGGCGGCGGAGGGGTCAACTTGTCGGGATCCCAATCTGGGAGCTGGCTGACGTGGCGCAGCGGGACACCGTTCGTGAGCAACTATTGGACAAACCATTGGGAAGCGGAACGGACGCTGGACCCCTTATTTGCTTCTGTGGGCTTGGCGGCGACCGATTCTGCCAGGTGTATTCCTATCCTCGACCGGCGGACGGTAAGCCTGTGGGCATCCGCAGCTTCCTCATTGATTGCACTGACTGGAAACGCCGGAATGACGAACTCATAGAAAGCGAAGGGAACTGGCGCCGACTTTTGGATGAAGCCAGCGACGGCTTCTACGTCTCGGACGAACGAGGAGTGTTGACCTACGCCAATTCTGCGTTAGCCCGTCTCCACGGCCTTTCCGATCCGGCGCAGATGCCGGGCCATTCCATCTTCGAGTTTCTGGACGTCAATGAGATAGAACCCACACGCGCTCAATTTGCAGCCGACTGTCGGACGGGATCTTTCTCGCCGAAGCGCGTGAAGTTGCGGCGTCCAGACGGTGCATCGGCCATCGGTGAGGTGCGCCCCGGTGGTCTCTTCCGGGAAGGCCGGCTTGTGGGCACTTTCGGCATAATGCGGGACGTTACCGCGGAACAGCAGCACGAATTGCAGCTGCTGGATGCCTTGAGAGAGGCCAGGGAGGCGTCTTGCGCCAAGTCGGAATTCCTGGCAAGTATGAGTCACGAGATTCGCACACCGATGAACGGCGTCATCGGGATGGTCGACCTGCTGTTATGGACCAATCTTGACGCCGAGCAGCGCGATTACGCCGAAACCGCCCAGCACTCGGCCGAGGCGCTGCTCGATATCATCAATGACATTCTCGACTTGTCGAAGATAGAAGCCGGCAAGTCGGCCCTGGAGCACGCCCCCTTCGATCTTCAGAAGACCATCGAAGATGTCACAGCCCTGCTGGAAGTCAAGGCACATGAGAAGCGGATCGACCTGATCGTTAGATCGAACCTGGATTCTCATGGCCATTTCGTGGGAGATGCAGGCCGAATTCGCCAGATCGTGTTTAACCTCGTTGGCAACGCAATCAAGTTCACCGAGCGAGGTTACGTACTCGTGTCGATCGATAGCAGCCGGATTGATGAGAACACACGCGATGTAGTGATCTCGGTCGAGGACACCGGGATTGGCATACCCGCGGATCGTCTATCACATCTCTTTGAGCAGTTTGTCCAGGTTCACAAATCGACAGCGGGCAAGTATGGAGGCACGGGATTGGGTTTGGCTATCTGTCGGAGTCTGGCCGCGATGATGGGGGGCACCATCACGGCTTCGAGCGTCGCGAACGAGGGATCGATGTTTCGCGCAGAGATCCCTCTACCTATAGCATCGGCCCCACGCGATGCTTCCGGATTTTTCGAATTCACGGCTGACCTGATCGGCATGCGGGCCTTAGTGGTGGATGACAACGCCGTCAATCGGAAGGTCCTGGTGGAGTACCTGGCACGTTGGGGGCTACGACCCTCGGAGGCGGTATCCGCCGAGGAGGCATTGCGAATGCTGGCAGAGGCTCGAGACTCGGGTGAAGCCATACGCATCGTCCTCATTGACCACGAGATGCCGGAAGTGGACGGCGAAATGCTGGGCCAAGCCATTCGCATTGACGAACGCTTCGGGGACACCGTGCTGATTCTGCTCTCATCGCACATGCTTCTCCCGAATGTCCGAAGACGGATTGTGGCAGTCGGTTTTGCCGCATGTCTGAATAAACCCGTTAGAGTTGACGATCTGAAGCGGACACTCATTTGGGCATTGGGAGCGCCCGGCACACCCGCCACGAGATCTCTGGAAGAGAAGTCGCAGGCCATCCCGGCTCGTCGCGCACAGGAGCAAACTGCAGCACATCCCCCTCTCGGTTTGCTGGTCCTGGTGGCCGAGGACAACCTCATCAATCAGAAGGTTGCTTCTCACTTGATTAGGAAACTGGGCTGCACCGTACAAGTCGTGGCCGACGGAAGGGAGGCTGTGGAAATGGTGCGCATGGCTCCCTACGATGTTGTATTCATGGACTGCGCGATGCCCACAATGGATGGCTTTCAGGCGACTGCGGCGATCCGGTACTGGGAGTCGAACTCACGACACGTGCCGATAATCGCGTTGACCGCCCATGCGATGAGCGGATTCTCTGAAAAGTGTTTGCAGGCCGGCATGGACGGATACCTTTCCAAACCGATTCGCGTCGAAGAGCTTAGCCGCATTCTGCACTCTATCCATGACGGGAAAGACGCCGACTCGATGAGCTGATCCCGTGGAATCCGGGGAGACAGACCGCTGTGCTACGTCGGATACCCATCGTAGCGCGGTCGATGTGCGGGCGTGAAACTGAAGGTTGGGTTGGAAGATCTGTTGGTCGGGGCGGGGCGATTTGAACGCCCGACCCCCTGCGCCCAAGGCAGGTGCGCTACCAGGCTGCGCTACGCCCCGACTCTCGCGGACACTCTTATCCTACCATTCGCCGGACTTGTTTCCGATTCGGCTACTTCACCGGCCGCAGGACCATCTTTGCCAGCCCGCAGGCGTCGCGGATGCGTTCTCCGCAGGCTCTGAAATTCAAGCTCTTATCCATGCAGACGCGCACTTCGCGCAGGTACCTGTCGTCGCAATACATCGCGAAATTCTCGCTCTTCAAGCCTGGGTTGGCATCGATCAGGGCCTGGCGGAATTCCTTCACCGGCACGACCAAGGGCGCCTTCGGGCTCTGATACTTGGCCGGAATCTTGACCTTCTGCGACGCCACGCGGGTCTGCCTGAAGAACTCCGCTGGCGGAAGCCCGCTGCAGGTCCCGTGCGCTCCCCACTCGTGGACAACCAATTGCCAGCTGGGCATGATGTCCTGCGCCGACTTCGTCGTCTGCGGATCCAACGCCGGCGCCGGCTTGCAGGCCCGCGGGTTCACGCCCCTCTGATTCTCCGGCCACAGGCCATGGACTACGAAGCCCAAGCGCCGTCCCGGGGCGCATTGCTGGTCGTTCGGGTCGTCTCCCATTTCCATGCAATGCTGCGGCGACCACGACAGACTGAGCACGTAATAGTCGAACTTTCCGGGAGTCGTCGGAGGCCCGCCCGGCTTCTGCGCAACGGCAGGCAGCAGGAGCGCCGCGAAGAGGATCAGGCCCAAAGTGACAATTCGCATACCTAACTTTCTATCGTACCGTCTTGGCATTTTTCTGAAAACCCGCCGCAGATTCGCGCCGGTTCGCGCCCCGGCGCCTCGGGCAGGACCCGTTCGTCTCGGCCACCCCGCTTAGCGGCCTTCGCCGATGCGGTGCAACTTCATCAGATTCGTCGTGCCCGGCCGGCCGATCGGCTGCCCGGCGACGAATACGACGCTGTCCCGCGGCTTGACGTACCTTCGCTCCAGCAGCGTGCGGTCCATCTGCGCCATCATCTCGTCCGTCGACGCCGTCTCCTTGGCGACGATCGCCTGCACGCCGTAGACGATGCTGAGCACGCGCGCGACCTGCTCGCTGGCAGTGAAGACGTAGATCGCCACCGGCGGCCGGAACTTCGAGACCAATCGGGCGCTCGATCCGCTGGCGCTGAACACGACGATCGCCGTCGCCTGCGACATGCGCGCCGCGCGATACGCGCTGTCAGCGACGATTTCGGCATGCGTGACGTAGTCCCGGTTCAGAAGCTCGCGGAAGCCGTGACGCCGCACCGACTCGTCGGCCTGCGCGGCCGTGCGCGCCATCATCCTGACCGTCTCGGCCGGGTACTTGCCGACCGAGGTTTCGGCCGAGAGCATCACCGCGTCCGTGCCGTCGTAAATGGCATTGGCGACGTCGCTGACTTCGGCGCGAGTCGGGAACGGATTCTCGATCATCGACTCCATCATCTGCGTCGCCGTGATGACGAACTTGCCGGCGCGGCGGGCCTTTTCGATGATCGACTTCTGGATGAACGGTACCTTCTCCATTGGCATCTCGACACCCAGGTCGCCGCGCGCCACCATCACGCCGTCGCTTTCCTGCAGGATCTCGCCAATCGTGTCGACCGCTTCGGGCTTTTCGATCTTGGCGATGATCGGGACGTTGGCGCCCTTTTCCTCGAGGAACAAGCGCAGGCGCAGCACGTCGCTGGGGCGGCGGACGAAGCTCATCGCCACCATGTCGATACCCTTCTCGATGCCCGCCTGCAGATCGGCCATGTCTTTGCGCGTCAGCGAAGGCGTGCTCAACTGCGCGCCCGGCAGATTGATACCCTTTTTGTCGCTGACAATACCGCCGGTGACCACGGTGCAGCGCGCGCGGACGCCGTCCGCGTCGAGGACGCGCAGTTCCAGGCTTCCGTCCGCCAGCAGAACCCGGTCGCCGGACTTCACGTCTTTCGCAAAATCGCCGTAAGTGGTCGACGCGATCGATGCGTCTCCCAGTACCTCGTCCACCGTGATCGTGAAGTCGGATCCCGGCACCAGCGTCGCCTGGCCGCCCAGAAACTTACCGAGACGGATCTTCGGTCCCTGTAGATCCAGCAGGATCCCGATGTGCAGGCCGCGCTGCTGGGATTCTTTCCGGATCGTGTCGATCCAGCCAGCTCGCTCGTCCGCCGTACCATGCGAGGTGTTGAGGCGAAATACATTGACGCCTGCATCGATGAGCTGCCCGATCATTCGCGCCTCGCTGCAGGCGGGCCCAACGGTGGCAACGATTTTTGTGTTTGTCATGCGTGGGGAAAAAAGAGTGCGTTACGATGGCCTACACTGCCATTATGCCTCTCTATCAGGCCGTTATCCTCGCGCTCGTTCAGGGATTGACCGAATTCCTACCGATCAGCAGTTCGGGCCATCTCGCTCTGGCCCCATGGTTGTTGGGATGGAAAGATCCCGGGTTGACCTTCGATATCGCCCTCCATCTGGGTACGTTAGTGGCAATTATTATTTACTTTTTCAAAGACTGGGTGCAGGTCTTGGGACAGGGCTTCGGGCTGAACTGGGGCTCGGATCCGGAGCTAAAAATCAATCGCAATCTGCTCTGGCTGATGGCGCTGGCTTCGGTCCCCGCCGGCATCGCCGGACTTGCGTTGCACAAGGCCGCGGACACGACGCTGCGCGAGCCGCCGATCGGCATGTACGTCATTGGCGGCCTGTTGATCGGAGTCGGCCTCCTGATGTGGTGGGCGGAGCGCATAGGCCGGAACAACAAGAACATCGGCAAGCTCGGCCTGCGGGACGCTATGTGGATCGGCTTGGCGCAGGCCGCCGCGGTCATCCCGGGCACCTCGCGCAGCGGCTCCACCATCACCGCCGGACTCTTTTGCGGCTATAGCCGGGGAGCCGCGGCCCGCTTTTCGTTCCTGCTCTCCACGCCGATCATCGCCGCTGCCGCGACCAAAGCCGCATGGGATCTGCACAAGCAGGGCGGCATCCCGCCCGGCATGGCGATGCCCTTCCTGGTGGGCGTCGTGGTCAGCGCTTTGAGCGGAACCGTCGTCGTCGCATTCCTGATGCGCTTCCTGCGGCTGAACTCGCTGCATGTTTTTGTTTGGTATCGCGTCGCCCTTGGTATACTTGTAATCGCTCTGGCTCTTGCTGGCCGGTAATCCCGGCATGAAATTGGTGTCTTTCTCCCAGATTCCTCGCGTCCGGGAACTGATAGGGATTTTGTGCCTTGTCGCGTTTCTGGGCTTCGTCCTGTCGCTGGCCACTTTCGATCCGGCCGATCCTTCCTGGAATACCGCCTCTCCCGCCGATCCTCCGCATAATGCCATCGGTCGTGTCGGGGCGTCCGTGGCCGACCTGGGCTTTCAGTGTTTCGGCCTGTCCATCTGGCTCGTGCCGGCGGTGCTGCTGATAGCCGGGTGGCGGGCCTTGAAACTCCGCCCCGTCGGTCCGCCAATATCCCGCGCCGCAGGCTACTTTCTCGCGGTTGTGTCCGTGAGCGGCTTCTTCACGCTCGCGAGTCCGCATATCAACTGGCACGGTTCCTTCGAAATTGGAGGGACGGCGGGCTTGCTCATCGCCACCACACTCACGCGCTATCTGAATCCGGCCGGGACCGTGCTCCTGCTCAGCACGTTCCTGCTTCTGGCGCTGTATCTCATCTCGTCCTTCTCGCTTCACGGACACTTCCCCAATCTTGGCGCGAAGCTGGCCGCGTATCTTCCGGTTCGCCGCCGCCGGGTGAACCCGCCCGTCGAGTCCGACGGCGCACCAGCCGCCATGGCTCCCGAAGAGCCGCGCCGGAGCCGCCGCGGAGGCGAGCCCGAAATGCAGCCGGAGCCCATTTCAGCCGGTCTGCCTCCAGGGCTCGAAAGCGATCTCGCCGCCTATTGCGAGGACGACGGCAGCGGCTACTTCGCGTCGGCCGCGGTCGCCGCGGAAGCCCCCGCGCACGCGTCGTTCCCCGAAACCCGCTGGGAGCCCCGGCCAGCCACGAGCGACGCGCCGCCGTGGGAGGAAGACATCCCGATACGCAGCCTTGTGGACGAAGAGCCGCCGCGCGAGTCCGAGCCCAGGCGTTCCACTCCGCCACTGGACGTGCCTCGCTCGGCCGCCTGGGAGTTGCCTTCAACCACCTTGCTCAACGCCCCCCCCGACCGCGAGACCTACGACAGCGCCGAGTTGAAGGAAGTTGCCGTTCAGATCAAGTCGAAGCTCGAAGAATTCAGCGTTCTCGGCAACGTGGCGCAGATCAACCCCGGACCGGTCGTCACAACTTTCGAATTCAAGCCCGATCCCGGCGTGAAAATCGCGAAAATCACGACGCTCAGCGAAGATCTTTGCCTGGGCCTGCAGGCGGAATCGATTCTCATTGAGCGCATCCCCGGCAAGCCCACGGTCGGCATCGAAGTACCCAACAAGCGGCGCGAGATGATCAGCCTGCGCCAGATCATCGAGTCCAGCGAGTTTCACGACGCGCCCGCGCGGCTCACGTTCGCGCTGGGCAAGGACATCAGCGGGCGCATTCGCGTCAGTGAACTTGAAAAGATGCCCCACCTGCTGATCGCGGGTTCAACGGGTTCGGGCAAGAGCGTGATGTTGAACACGCTCATCATGTCGGCGCTCTACAAATCCACGCCCGACGAGGTACGCATGATTCTCGTCGATCCGAAGCGCGTCGAACTGGGCATCTACGACGGCATCCCGCACCTGCTTACGCCCGTGATCACCGAGCCGAAGAAGGCGGTGAACGCCTTGCGCAACGGCGTCCTGGAGATGGAGCGGCGCCTGAAACTGCTGGCCAGTTACGGCGTGCGGAATATCGACCAGTTCAACAAGAAGATCCAGCAGCTCAAGGGCAAGCCGCTCACCCTGTTCCCCGACTCGCCCCAGGAGCCGGTGGAGCCGGAGAAGCCGCTGCCCTACATCCTCATCGTCATCGACGAGCTGGCCGACCTGATGATGCTGGAACGCGCGGGCGTCGAAGAATCCGTGATCCGCCTGGCACAGATGGCGCGCGCCGTCGGCATGCACATCGTTTTGGCCACCCAGCGGCCGTCGGTCGACGTCATTACCGGTCTGATCAAAGCCAACTTCCCGGCGCGCATCAGCTTCCGCGTGGCCACACGCGTCGATTCCCGCACGGTTCTCGACGTCATGGGCGCGGAGCATCTGCTGGGCAAAGGCGACATGCTCTTCCTGCCGCCGGGCACCTCCCGCCTGGTGCGCGTGCACGGCGCCTTCGTCA
>Ga0315272_10001131_pt1 | contig 13327 bp, 12 predicted proteins | sample C3_middle_MG_FD_203918 | JGI IMG/M metagenome (GOLD analysis project Ga0315272, IMG submission 203918) | Sediment microbial communities from Yellowstone Lake, YNP, Wyoming, USA - C3_middle | ecosystem: Environmental > Aquatic > Freshwater > Lake > Sediment | place: USA: Wyoming | collected...
AACTGAAGCAGGTTACCGATAATGGAAAACGTCCGGAATATATAAAGGTGATTAATGATCTTTTTGAACACATTTGATTAAATATGAATAAACGGATTGTAGGCATTGCAACCCGCGGAAGTAAACTTGCTCTTTATCAGGCAACAAGAGTGAAGGAAGAACTCGAAAATCATTTCCGCAATCTAACATTTGAAATAAAAGTAGTTAAGACTCAGGGCGATAAAATCCTTGATGTTGCCCTGTCGAAAATAGGAGATAAAGGACTTTTTACCAAGGAACTTGAGGTCATGCTTCTTGAAGGGGAAGCTGATATTGCCGTGAACAGTCTGAAAGACATGCCTACTGAATTACCTGAAGGACTGGTAATTGGAGGTGTTTTGAAAAGAGGAGATGTACGTGATGCTCTAGTTAGTGTGAAAGGAAGGAAGCTTGGTGAACTCGATGAAACTGACATATTGGCGACATCAAGTCTGCGCAGGATTGCACAGCTCAGGAATCTCAATAAAAAAATTAAGATTATTGATATAAGAGGCAATGTAGATTCGCGTATCAGAAAAATGTCGGAAGGTTACTGTACTGCACAGGTCATGGCTGCAGCCGGATTGGAGCGATTGGGCTTTGCCGGCCTGATCACCGAATATCTTGATCCGTTTAAGATGCTTCCGGCAGTCGGTCAGGGAGCAATTGCCATCGAGATAAGGGAGGACGATGAGTTATCGGTTTCCCTTATGAAAGCTGTGAATGATGAAGAGACCATGCTGGCTGTCAGTGCCGAACGGGTATTTCTCAGGGAACTTGAAGGCGGATGTCAGATCCCTGTTGGTTGCTATTCTGAAATAATCGGGAATAAATACAGGATCACCGGATTTGTGTCCAATCCTGATGGAACAGGAGTTATGAGCGACGTTGAGGAAGATCTGAAAGAGAACGCAGGAGATGCGGCTCTGAAGCTTGCCGGAAGATTCATTGAAAAAGGAGCAGACGTTTTGATCAGGAATATAAGATCATCTGCGGGTTTATGATGTTAAATGAGAAAATACTGATATCAACTGTAAGCGCCGATAAATCTTCAAGAATAAGGGAGATCTTCGAACCGCTTGGTGCTGCAGTTGTTGATTTTCCTATGACTGAAATCCAATCTGCCGGAATAACAGAAGACGATATTAAAGCGCTTAAATTTATAAAGAAATATCACTGGATCATTTTTACCAGTCCGAATGGCGTGATCCATTTCTATAAGTTGCTGAAGGAAACAACAGGGATCTCAGGAATCCCTTCCGGAATCAAAACGGCAGCTATCGGGATCAAAACAGCCTCCGAGCTTGAGAAAAGGGGCAGAAAGCCCGATTATATGGGTAAAGGCAGTACGTCGGAGGACCTTGCAAATGAGCTTTCGGCCATGGATTCCATAAAAGGATGTAATATCCTGCTGCCACTGGGAAATCTTGCAGCTTCAGCATTGGAGGAAAAACTTAATTCCTCCGCAAATGTTCTCCGTATTAATGTATATGATACTGTGATGCGAAACATAACAAATGATGAACCTGCAAGGCTCATCAGGGAGAACAGGTATCATATGGTATTACTCACAAGCCCCTCAGGGGTATCAGGTTTTGCAGATGCATTGGGAAATGAAATATCATTAGGCAGCATAAGAGCGGCAAGTATCGGAAAGGTTACTTCGGCAGCTGCTGAACAATATGGAATCCGATGTCTTGTAACAGCTGCCAGATCTACCTACGAAGGCCTGGCAGAAGAGATTGTTAATTATTATACAACTAATACATAATATTATGTCATTTCCAACAACACGTTTAAGAAGACTCAGGAAGAACTCAATTCTGAGAAAGATGGTCACTGAAACTTCAATTTCGAGAGACAACCTGGTAATGCCTCTTTTTGTCTGCCCGGGTAATAATGTGAAAAATCCTATTAACTCAATGCCTGGAAATTACCAGATGTCAGTCGATAATATTATAAAGGAGTGCAAGGATCTGGTTGACAAAGGGATAAATTCAATTTTGCTTTTCGGAATTCCTGAGCACAAGGATGAAACAGGTATGGTAGCAACCAGCGATGACGCTATTGTTCAGAGAGCTATTAAAGCGATTAAGAAAGAGATAAGCGATATCTTCATTATTGCAGATATCTGCAATTGTGAGTACACAACACATGGACATTGCGGTACTATCGTAAACGGAGATGTCGACAACGATCTGACTCTCGAAACACTTGCGCAACAGGCACTTTCTTTTGCCAGGGTTGGTGTGGATATGGTCGCTCCCAGCGATATGATGGATGGACGTGTCGGTCGCATCAGGCAGGCTCTTGATAAGGACGGATTCGTTAATCTTCCTATTATGGCCTATTCTGCAAAATATGCCTCGGCCTTCTACGGACCATTCAGGGAAGCTGCCGAAAGCGCACCGAAATTCGGTAACCGTGCATCTTACCAGATGAATCCTGCCAACTCAAGCGAAGCCATGCGTGAAATTGCTCTCGATATAGAAGAAGGAGCTGATATCATTATGGTCAAGCCTGCACTGAGTTATCTCGATGTTATAAGAAGGGCAAAGGATGAGTTTAATATTCCCATCGCAGCCTATAATGTAAGCGGGGAATTTTCAATGGTTAAGGCCGCAGTTGAAAAGGGGTGGATTGACGAAAAACGCATTGTTACAGAGATTCTTACCTCAATAAAAAGAGCAGGGTCGGATATTATTATCACCTATCATTCAAAAGATATTGCCGGCTGGCTATAATAATTCAGCACACAGCAATCATTAAAGCAAGATTTGATCAATGAATATTGAAAAGAGTAAAAAAGAGTTTTCGCGCTCGCAGATATCAATTCCGGGCGGAGTAAACTCACCTGTAAGGGCTTTCAGGAGCGTTCATGGCGATCCTGTTTTTATAAGCGAAGCAAAAGGCGCCTATGTAACTGATATTGATGGTAACAGATACCTTGATTTTGTAGGTTCATGGGGACCTATGATACTTGGCCATGCAGACGACAGAGTGATAAGTGAGATCAGGAGAGTGGCTGAAAAGGGTACAAGTTTCGGAGCTCCTACTATTGCTGAATCTGAACTCGCAGAACTAATCATTAAAATGGTACCGTCGATTGAACAGGTAAGAATGGTCAATTCGGGCACCGAGGCAACTATGAGCGCCTTAAGGCTTGCAAGGGGATTCACCGGCAGGGATCTGCTTGTTAAATTCCAGGGCTGTTATCATGGGCATGCCGATAGTTTTCTTATCAAAGCCGGGTCAGGAGCACTGACATTTGGATATCCCGACAGTCCCGGAGTAACTCAGGGCACAGCTAAGGATACTCTCATAGCTCAATTCAACGATCTGGCATCCGTCGAGGAAATCTTTCAGAAGCAGGGTGATAAGGTGGCAGCAATTATTGTTGAGCCGGTTCCTGCCAATATGGGTGTTTTCCTGCCTGAACCAGGATTTCTGGAAGGATTAAGGGATATAACCCGTAAGTATGGCGCACTGCTGATTTTTGATGAGGTGATCTCAGGATTCCGTCTGGCAAAAGGAGGAGCACAGGAGTACTATGGAGTGACTCCTGATCTGACAGCGTTAGGAAAAATCATCGGCGGTGGCCTGCCTGTCGGTGCTTATGGAGGCAGACGCGACATTATGAGTAAACTGGCACCTTCGGGGCCAGTGTACCAGGCAGGAACTCTGGCCGGGAATCCCCTGGCAATGAGTGCCGGAATAGCCACACTGAAAATAATAAATGAAACGCCTGATTTTTTTAAAGGACTGGAAAAGAAAGGCTCACTCCTGGAAAACGGGTTGAAAGAGAATCTGAAAACTTCTGGCGTTCCCGGAATAATAAACAGACTGGGCTCGCTGATGACACTCTTTTTCACAGAGGAGAAGAAAATCAATTCTTATTCATCGGCAGTTAAGTCAGATACAGGCAGATATACACAATATTTTAAGTTGTCACTTGAGAACGGAATTTATCTGGCACCTTCTCAATTCGAGGCGGCATTTGTTTCGGCAGCACACACAGAAACTGATATAAACCATGCAATTGAAGCGAATCTGAGCGCTCTGGAAATAATCAGAGGGAAAGACAGGTAATCAGGCGGGAAAATTATAAGTTTTCAGAACGATCTATTATCATTATATATGCAGCAATCAATTCTATTAAGCACACTTAAGGGCGAAAATACACCGAGGCCTCCGGTCTGGTTTATGAGGCAGGCAGGCAGAGTACTCCCTTCATATAACGCACTTCGGGAAAAATATACATTCTGGCAGATGATGCAGGATTCTGAGCTCGCAGCAAAGGTCACACTTCTGCCGGTTCATGATCTCGGAGTGGATGCTGCAATTCTTTTCTCAGATATACTGGTCATTCCATATGCATTAGGCATGGGTCTGGAATTCACTGATAAAGGTCCCCGGTTCGACAGGCCATTGATGGATTTCAGTGATGCTGCAGCACAACTTAATCCGGAACCGCAAAAGCTGCAGTATATATATAATGCTATTGATGAGATAATAAAAATCCGGCCTGATAATTTACCATTGATCGGATTCGCGGGAGCACCTCTTACCGTTCTGAGCTACATGCTTGAAGGGCTTGGAAGTAAATCAGGCTTTAATGGTGCCATATCTTATATCTACAGGAATAAAGCTGTTGTCGAAAAACTCATTCAGTCAGTTACTGAAATGACTATTGAATATGCTTTGCGCCAGATTGAACATGGCATCGATGTTTTCCAGCTTTTCGAAACACATGGAGGCATAATTCCTTTAGATTTGTACAAAACTCTCTTTTTGCCTTCTGTTAAAAAGATATCAAGGGTAGTCAGGGATAAAGACATCCCATTCATCTACTTTCCCAAGGATATTGGAACAGGATTAAGTTCCATAACACCTGATATATGTGATTTTGTGAGCATAGATTGGCAGACTCCACTGGCTGAGGCGAGAAGAATTGTTCATCCTGATGTCGGTTTACAGGGCAATCTCGATCCGCGCCTGCTTTTCGCCGATCTGAAAACATTACAGGCAGGACTTGAGAAGTATCACGCATTCGGCAAGGAAGAAAATAAATGGATCTTCAACCTCGGACATGGATTCATCCCGGGAACACCTGTAGAAAATGCAAAATATGTTGTTGAGTGGGTTAAATCTGTCAATTGGGAAAAGCTATGAGGAAGAATCTGCTATTAAAGTACAACACTCCCGGGCCCAGGTATACAAGCTATCCTCCAGCCAATTTTTTTCTGACTTCTTATAATTCTGAAGATTACACAAAAGCAGTTTTTGCCTCCAACAGCGAATTGCCCCGTAATATTTCGATTTATATACATGTTCCGTTCTGCAGGAGTCTGTGCCATTTTTGCGGATGCAATACAGGTATTGCCCAGGGTCGTGATCATATAGGCCGCTACATGAATGCCGTTGTCAGGGAGATTGAACAGGTTTCAACACTCATCGATTCAGACAGGTTGGTTACACAGGTACACTGGGGAGGAGGCACTCCTAATTCAATACCTTTTGAGTACATTACAGCTGTAATGAATAAGCTCCGGGCTGTGTTTAGTTTCCATCCTGATGCTGAAATAGCTATGGAATGCAGCCCTGCATATTTATCAGCCGATGATATCAGCAAGCTTGCCGGAATGGGATTTAACAGGTTAAGCCTGGGCGTACAGGATTTCCATAAAGAAGTCCTTGATGCAGTAAACAGGCTGCCGTCCCGGATTCCGGTTGATGAACTATTCAGTATAATAAGGAAGGAAGGCTTTAAAAGCATTAATCTCGACCTCATGTATGGTCTGCCAAAGCAGACTCCGGAAATCTTTACAGAATCGATTCAACAGGCCATCGAGCTTTCACCTGACCGTCTGGTTACTTTTTCTTATGCCCATGTTCCATGGTTCAATAAAGCCATGTTAAAGCTTGAGGAGATGGGCCTGCCTGGTACTGAGGAAAAATTTGCCCTTTTCGGTATTGCTTATGATATGCTTACATCGGGAGGTTATGATCCAATCGGGCTTGATCACTATGCAAAACCCACCGACAGCCTGTCGGTTGCACTGAGGGAACATAAGCTGCACAGGAACTTTCAGGGATATTGCACAAGAGAGACGACAGGTCAGGTTTATGCTTTCGGAGCGAGTGGAATAAGTCAGCTGTGGAATTCTTACAGTCAGAATATAAAAGATTACCAGCAGTATATTTCTGCCATTGAAAACAGGGGTCTTGCAGTTGAAAGAGGATATAAACTATCGAAAGATGAGACGATTTGCCGTGAGGCAATTAATTCCGCCATGTGTAACGGATACCTCGACTTCAATGAGCTTGCCACCAATTTTGATATAACAACTGAAGAATTAAAATCAATTTTGAAATTCTCGCCTGATAAGTTTGCTGAGTTCATTAATGATGATCTGGTTACTATCGAAAATGATCTGCTTAAGATAAGTAAGGAAGGAATGCTCGTGGTACGGAATATTGCTATGGCCCTCGATCCGAACTTACAGGTTCAGCAGAATATGTATTCGAAAACTATTTAAGTGTAAATGAAAAAGAGTGTTGATGTTGCAATCATAGGTGCAGGACTGACAGGACTGACGGCTGCCTTTTACCTGAAGAAAAGAAATCTGGATTTTATCCTTCTCGAAGAAAATAACAGGCATGGAGGCGTAATTCAGACAAGTCATGTGAATGGTTTTACATTTGAGGAAGGACCTAATACAGGCGTAATGGGAAATGCTGATGTGGCTGAACTCTTTGAAGAGCTGCAGGGTTTTTGTTCATGTGAGATTGCAGGCGACAACGTTAAGAAAAGATATATTCTTAAGAATGGAGTCTGGGAGCAGATGCCAATGGGCCCGGTTGAAGCAATAAAGACGCCTCTGTTCTCGATGCATGATAAATTCAGGATCCTTGGTGAGCCATTCCGAAGCAGGGGGAAAGACCCTGAAGAGCCCCTGAGTGGTCTGGTGCTTCGCCGGATGGGACGCAGTTTTCTGGATTATGCTATTGATCCGTTCATTCTTGGGGTATATTCTGGCGATCCTTCGAAGCTTATTACAAAGTATGCATTTCCCAAGCTTTACAACCTGGAACAAAACTACGGAAGCTTCATCGGTGGCTCCGTGAAAAAGATGTTCGTGAAAAAAGATGAAAGGGATAAGAAAGCCACGCGAAAAGTGTTTTCTGTATATGGCGGACTGTCAAACCTTACCGATGCCCTTCTGAAATCTTCCGGGGAAGATAATTTTGCTGCTGAATGCAAAGGCATGGAGATCAGACAAAAGGAGAATAAATTTTTAATAACCGGAACACGTAATGGTGTACAATTCTCAATAGAAGCTTCCAGGGTGATTACTACCACCGGGGCATACACGCTGAGTTCCCTTCTGCCGGATGCCGACCGGAGTCTGATTCAGGATATTGATAAACTTAAATATGCGAAGGTTATTCAGGTAGTACTTGGCTTTAATAAATGGCAGGGGATTAAGCTTGACGGATTTGGAGGGCTGGTACCATTTGTTGAAAAAAGAGATATTTTAGGAGTCTTATTCCTTTCTTCCCTGCTTTCAGAACGAGCTCCAGAAGGCGGTGCTTTGTGCTCTGTATTTATGGGTGGAGTCAGACGTGAGGATATTACTGATAAGACAGATGAAGAAATAAAAGGAATAGTGGAAAGAGAGTTTTCAGCTGTGATGAAGCTTAATGAATTCAAACCCGATCTGATGAAAATCCTGAGATACCAGCATGCAATCCCTCAGTATGGGGAAGAAAGTTCAGATAAATTAAGCGCAATTGAAAAATTGCAGGCTGCTTACCCGGGCCTGATACTGGGGGGAAACATCAGGGATGGAATAGGTATGGCTGACAGAATTAAGCAGGGCAGACATCTGGCTGAAGTAGTTTGAATTTAAAATCAGGGATATGTACCGACCGATGATCATTTTTCACATTCTTATAAGCAGCATGTTTATGCTTATTGCAATTACATTGACAACCAGGTCAATTACAGGGTGGCGAAAGAATAAGCAATACACTGAATTTGATAAATATCTGGCCATTGGTTTCCTTGTAATGCTGTACCTTACACTGATCAACGGCTTAATAATGTACTTTTACATTGATCCTGCGCTCAAGGCATCATTGGATATGCATGCCGCAGTAAAACGAGCTTCATTGAGATTCTGGGTTGTTGAGCACTTCTATTTTATGACTTTTGCCCTGATCCTTGCACAGATAGGTGGTATATTTATACGCAAAGCCACAAGCGACAGGAGCCGTTTCGCATATACTTCATTTTACTATGGCATTGCAACTTTTATCACCATAGTATCGCTTACATTCTACGTCCTTTACCGGTGATGTGATGAGATCACAAAAGGCAATTCTGCTTCTGAATACAGGTACTCCGGAAGCACCTGATACAAGGAATGTACGTAAGTTCCTTTCCCAATTTCTGAATGATAAAAGAGTCATAGATCTGCCATGGTTATTCAGGAAAATCCTGGTGAATCTGATAATTGTCCCTTTCAGGGCACCTTCCTCCTCAAAGCGTTATAAACGCCTCTGGACAGATAAAGGCTCCCCTCTGCACTATTATGGGATCTCATTACAGGAGAAGCTTACTGAAAAGCTTGGAGATGATTATATTGTGAGGTTTGCTGTAAATTATGGCAAGCCGGGAATTGAAGAAACAATTTCAGAAATTTGCAGACTGAATCCTGAAAGTATAACTCTATTTCCACTGTTCCCACAGTATGCAAGTTCAACTACCGGATCTGTTCTTGAAAAATGTAATAATGCTCTTGCAGACAGTAACTATAGCCTGAAATTCAGAGCTATTACGGAATATTACAATCATCCCGAATACATTAATGCTCTTTCCTCCTGTGTTTCGGGAAATGATCCTGAAGGTTTTGACCACATTGTTATAAGCTACCATGGACTTCCCTTACGGCAGGTGAATAAGTCTCATATCGGAAGATCATGCGCTGATTTGAATTGCAGCGGAGCCCTGACTAATGATAATTCTTCATGCTACCAGGCTATGTGTTTTGAAACATCACGTCAGCTCGCTGCAAAACTGAATTTTGCGCCGGATTCCTATTCAGTATGTTTTCAATCCCGGATTTCAAAAAACTGGCTTTCTCCATTTACCGATGAAATTATTACCTCGCTGGCTAAGAAGGGAAAGAAGAAGATCATGGTTATTTGCCCCTCTTTCACTGCAGACTGTCTTGAAACAATTATTGAAGTCGGTGAAGAATACCGCGATCTTTTCATTTCTAACGGAGGGCAGAAATTTTTAATGGTACCGGCGTTGAATGACAGGGAGTTCTGGGTGGAGGCTATCCTCAAAATACTATTCGTATACTGAGATTAAATCTTTTAGATTTTTTAGAAAGTATTCTACTGAAGGGCAAGATAATATCAGAAGCCTTTCTCAGAGCAGGCCAAGATTTCTGGCATATGAAACTGCTTCTGATGTATTTGTAGCATTGGTTTTTTCAAGAATATTCTGCCTGTGATTATTTATTGTATTAACACTCAGAAAAAGTTTATCGGCAATCTCCTTGCTGACAAATCCCTTGGAAACCAATCCAAGAACTTCAATCTCCCGTGTGGATAATATGGCTTTCTGTTTAGTTTAAATTTCATCATTGAACAAACAGATTTTTCCAGTCTTAATATTTATAAGCCTTCTGTTTACACCAGTGAAAGAAATTTTATCAGGTAACAGATCATCAAGAATAAGTACCATCCAGATATTTCCTTTTTTGTCAAGTTCAAGCACAACCCATTGAAGTATAACATTTAAGTAATTACCATACTTATCCTGCTGCCTGAAATTCATAATAAGTTTATAATCTTTCCTTTCCTCTGCCGGTATACTCAGGATGAAAAAGAAGGATCTTCTGTATGCATCAATAACTATTTTCAGGTCTTCGGAAGGTACAAATTGATTATAGTAAAAAGGGTCATCTTGATTATGCTCGATGAGAGGATTATCGAACTTTTCAACAAATCTGGATCTCAGAAAGATGTATCTCTTCTGATACATATCTAAAACAGTGACAGAGCTGTTTTCAACTTCAGCCAGTCTGTCAAAGAAGTACAATTTCTTTTCAAACTATGCATAATCAGAACTGGTTACTTCGAATTTCTGAAAAGAATAAATCTGATGCAATGAATCCAGGTTAGATTTCAGTTACACAAAAAATTGATGATTATTCACTATTTAACTGATGCTACAGGCCCTTTTATCTTTGTAAGCTAAGGTTTTGATACAGAGTGTATAATATTCACTATAAAATTAGTTAAAAGTGAAGGAAGAAAGAACTATCTCTTCTGCGGTAATGCAGAGGCTGCAATCAGAGCTGCTATTGCCTGCTCTCTGATTGGATCCTGCAAGGCAGCTGGTGTTAATCCTACAGAATGGATTGAGGATGTCCTTTCAAAGATATACTCTTACAACATTGGGAAAGGCAATCTGGAGGATCTATTTCCTTTCTGGCGAGAACATTACTCCATGCAATAAGTAAAATAAATACAGTTCGTATGGCAGTAGCTAAATCGGAGTTAATCCCTTTTATTTCCACCTTGGCAAGTATCGCAGTTATTGCTGCAAACAAAGCCGATAATAATGCATAAACCCACCACATAATCTTAGTATTTAAAATTCTATTTCACTTTTAATATTAATTAATTTCCCCTGTCTAAATAATTTGAGTTCCTTTTTAAGGCTTACCTTGTTTCTCCCAGTTTGATAAACCGGATCCAAATCAGAAAGGTCGGGTCTACCTGCATTTACCCATGCCGTGTACCAGAAATTTGCCGTTGCTGCTATAGCCAAACGCATTTGTTTTTCAATCATTCCATTTAATTTCAGGTTATATTGTCGTGAATAATCTGCTGAATGGATTGGTGAATTAAATTTATTCTTGAGAGTATTACCTGATTGATCCATTGAATAAATATTATTCGCTGCAAACTGTAGTGTAAGTTTTTTATCAGCTAACAATAAAGTATCACTCAAAAGATGTGTAGCATTGATTATGCGCCATGTTTCTTTTGATATATCATTGACATAAACCGCCTCTCCAGTATAATAATTGTACTTATCCCCAAACATTTCGGGTAACTGGGATTCCCAAAAAGCATGTATCCCTTTTTGAGTGCTAAGTTGTCCGTCATGATTAACAGAGGTGTGCAATGGCATGTGTGCATCACCAATATAATGCCCTAAATCAGCAGCCAGGAATAAAATTTCTGTTTTCCTTTTTTCTTTGAATGCCCTGGTGAGCTTTTCCATCATTTCCTCGATATACCAGGGTAGTATTCCGTTTTGCTGTAAAAACTTGTTATCATATTTCTTTTTAGCCTCAGCAAATGACGTGGGTATACTGTCGGGTGAACCAAAGTTTTCCAGATTGATATAATGCCTTGGCTTTTCTGTAATATCGTTAAGGGTATATTTGCGAAGGTCGGGCACGGATGATTCCTGCGTTATGAAGTCAATATGATTATAAAAGAAAGTCTGTAAAGGAGGTGGCAGAACCAATACGGCTGCGCGATTTATATGTTCATGTCCGAAAGGTCCCCATGATAAAATTATAGGGGATAGCAGGATAAACGCGAACATCGCAAATCTGTTTACTTTTAGAAAGTAGTTTTTTTTCATATGGTTTTCTTATTTAAGAATGTCTTCAATAGGTTTACCGGTACAGGCATTAGGGGCCATTATATTTAGAAAAGATGCGATAGTTGGAGCTATGTCCGTAATATCCACCGGATCTGATGTAAAACCCGGCTTAACATTCCACCCATACCATAGCAAAGGAACATGTGTGTCATAACTGTATGTAGTACCATGTGATGTACCTGTATGTGAATAATCATCAAGCCATTGCGGTTCGAGTAATATTACAATATCGCCCGAACGTTTTATATAATATCCATTCTGAATTAACTCAGCAGATTTATTTTTTAAAGTTGCACCATTCAACTGATATGAAGCATATGCATTCGCAACTCCTTTAAAAGTCAGCGCAAATGATACTATATCATCCTGTATGCTTTTAAAATCAATATTTCTTTGTCTGATTAGAGATTTGTTCAGATATATCTGATCATTAATAATGCAGGAAACCAAATTATTAGTGTTATACAGATTGCTCAAATATTTATTTAAAAAATCAGAAAATATTTTATAACTGAAATAGCCTGCATTCATTTTTAAATCCATTAATTCCTGTGGCACATATGCAGCTGCATGGTCAGCAGTTAAAAACAGAAGAAAATTATTCTTACCGTAATTTTTTTCGAGATAGGTTATAATCTCTGCCAGATCAAGATCCAACCTTAAGTATGTATCTTCTATTTCTATTGACTGTGGCCCCATTTTATGACCAATATAATCAGTGGAAGAAAAACTGATGGCTAAAAAATCGGTATAATCACCTTTCCCTAATTTTTCGCCTTTAAGTGCAGCCAATGCAATATCTTTGGTAATGGTATTCCCGAAGGGTGTTGAACGAAGTATTTCATAATCAGTTTTACTGAACATTTCAGGCAGGTTATGAGGGAAAACAGGTTTTGTTTCTCCCGGGTAAAGTCCTTCGTAGAGGTTATCATCAGCAGCGCTTTCGGTGTATTGCTCAATGGGAAACAGAGTGTTCCATGGTTGTGATAAATATCTGTCAGCCAGATGCTGTGCATTGAAATCGGACACCCATTGAGGCAATTCCTTAGTATAATAAGTAGAAGTAATAAAATTACCTGATTCGGAATCAAACCAATATGAACCATTAGATAAAAGACCTCCAGGTAATATAGCCGCCCTGTCTTTTAATGCTACAGCAATAACCTTTGATTTCATATTCGAAAAAAGTCTTAACTCATCTCCGATTGTCGAGGCAAGCATATTATGTGGCGACATTTTACCCTCCTTTACTGATAAGCTCCCGACTGTTTGTACAGTCTGATCATCAGTAACATAGATGACTTTACCTGAATCTCTCACATACCAATCATTGCTGATAATACCATGAAATGAAGGTGTTGTCCCCGTAAATATAGATGCATGGCCTGGTCCGGTATAGGTAGGCGCATAATTAAACTTAGCATTTTTACAGTTAAACCCCTGGTTAAGTAGTTTTTTAAACCCATTCTCTGAAAACTTACTGTAATATTTGGCAAGGTAATCATAGCGCATTTGGTCAACTACGATACCGACTACCAATTTCGGTTGTATCGTTTCCTTTTGTGATATTTGCTTTACATTTGTTTGGGCGCTAAGCGAATATGTAAA